>ERZ842401.2735-NODE-2735-length-23103-cov-8.021998_pt1 | contig 23103 bp, 24 predicted proteins | sample MGYA00521270_ERZ842401 | MGnify/ENA primary metagenome ERZ842401 (study PRJEB31892, sample SAMEA3878208) | bioreactor metagenome | biome: Moose rumen | place: Sweden | collected 2011-10 | study: EMG produced TPA metagenomics assembly of the PRJEB12797 data set...
CGTCATCTCCCCGGCCAAGGCAGCCGATTACCTGCCGCCCGTGGAGGATGTCGAGACACTGCCGGAGCCGGAGGACGAGACTGATTGATTTGATAATATGCCGAGGCAGGCTCGTAAGGAATCAGGGACGGGTATCTACCATGTGATGCTGAGGGGTATCAACAGGCAGGATATTTTTGAGGACCGGGAGGATTATGTCAGAATGCTGGGCTTCTTTCAGCAGATGCTGGAGCAGTTTGATGAGGCGGGCAACCGTTTGCCGCCACTATGCACATTCTATGCCTACTGCCTGATGAGTAACCACGTGCACCTGCTGTTGCGGACGAACCAGAAAGATATAGGAGCCACCATCAAGCCGCTGGGAGTTATGTACGCCATGTACTACAATAACAAGTATTCACGCTCCGGTCACGTGTTTCAGGATCGCTTCAAGTCTGAACCCGTGAACGATATGGCATACTTTGTGACGCTGCTACGCTACATCCACCAAAACCCAACGAAGGCAGGAATCGTGAGCAAGGTAAGCGACTATGATTGGAGCAGCTGGAAGGAACTTTCCGATTGAGCGAGAGCAGAGGGAGCTTGCTCACTTTGCCGAGCGGGAGGAAAGTCAGCGAAGCTAATATACTGGCGAAGTGCCAAGTGGAGCGTGCCTTTGTGCCACCAATGCCACTTTGAAGCGGATGTCGCTGGAATACCTTCGAGAATTGGTGGAAGCACCCCTTGATGACGATGTGCAGTGCCTTGACCTTGATGAGCGTGTGAAAACGACCGTAGGCGACCGTGAAGTGCGACAGCATCTTCTGGAACATTACGGCATAGCAGACTCCATCAAGGTGCAGGAATTGGATAAAGAACTTAGAAACGAGATTATCATAAGTTGCCTGGAGTTAGGAACGGGGTTAAGACAACTTTCCCGACTGACGGGAGTCGCTTATGGAGTGATTAACCGAATAAACAAAAAATAATAAAAATAGCGATAATATGTTAAATGAATTGAACATAAGTCATTTCGGGCCTATCAAAGAGGTTCATTTGCGTTTTGGCGACCTCACAGTTTTGATTGGTGCGCAGGCGAGTGGCAAGAGTTTGTGCCTGCAACTGCTGAAATTGTTGTTAGATAAACGCTATGTGGCGGCGACGATGGATAAATACAACTATGTGATTGCCAAAAATACCGACAATATCCTGAACTTCTATTTCGGTGACGGTCTGGCCAAGATGTGGACTGAGGAAACCGTTATTACAGACGGTGTGAATACTTATAAAAAGAACGGCCTTCTGGGGAAAGGAAAACCTGACGCACAAGAGCAGTTGTTCTATATTCCTGCGCAGCGTATCATCAGCATCTCGGACGGTCGCCCGAAAAATTTTATGGAGTATGACTCTTCCACTCCTTTCGTGCTGCGACAGTTCAGTGAGACATTGAGGATGTTTTTCCAATATGGTCTGAATGGCAACAAGGTTGTATTCCCCATAGGCTACAGGCTGAAGAGTGGCGTGAAGACATCGCTCCAGAAAAATATCTTCCACGATGGTAGAGTGACGATTGATGACCGCTCCGGCCAAAAAAAGATGCAGCTGTCGGTAGGTGATATGAATATTCCTTTTATGGCATGGAGTGCCGGGCAGAAGGAGTTCATGCCGTTGCTGATGGCTTTCTATTGCCTGTCAGGACCGCCACAGAATGTAATTGACAGGAGCCAGTACCGCTATGTGGTTCTGGAAGAGCCGGAGATGGGGCTTCATCCACGGGCCATCCAGTCGGTGCTGCTTCAGACGATGGAGCTGGTGCAGAACGGCTACAAGGTCATTCTGTCCACTCACTCGCAGGTGTTGTTGGAGTTCGTATGGGCTTTCAACACCATCAAAGAAAGTGAGGCCAGTGTGGCTCAGAAAGAGAGACTGCTTCAGAAGATGTTTGGCGTGGAGCGTTATGAGAGTATTGGAAATATGCTGGAAGGCATCTTCGGCAAAGGCATCAACACCTACTACTTCACAGACAAGGGCGAAGGGGTTGTGTCTGTTGACATCTCGTCACTCGACGTCGCCAGTGAAGATACGGATATTTCAGAATGGGGAGGGCTGTCGCAGTTCTCTGGCAAGACATCAGACATTGTTTCACAGATTATCAATGGGGAGTATGAGTAGTAGATTTGAGGCGGTAGTGAAAACTATACCTGATATATCAAATGGGTACAAATCCGGTTTGAGTGCGATGGGAGCGAACTCGCGATATATATCGGTAAAAGAAACCCGCAAATTGGATGGCAGTGTTGATATAGATGCCTGTACTCATGACAAATACCCGGACGAACATCGTTGGGACTATGTTCTTTCGTATGATGAGCACGCGTTTTTCGTGGAAGTTCATCCAGCAACAGGTGGTACAGTAAAAGAGATGGAGGCAAAGCTGTCTTGGCTTAAACGATGGCTCAAGCAAAAGGCAGGAAGCCTCGATGCCTATACCTCAGGCAAGCCTCGTTTCACCTGGGTCAGTTCAGGGAAATGCGGCCTGTTAAAGTCTTCACCGGAGTATCGTCGTGCTGCTATGCTTGGTTTGTTGCCAGTGAAGATGATGGTGCTTGGATAGATTCATAATGCAGGTTAAGCCATGTAATTCCCGTGTAATTGGCCATGTAATTTTGTAATTAATTATTAACGAGAGATTAACGGGCGATTAGTGGCAATTAATGTTGAGGGAATAAATTTCTGTGTTTTCTGTGGTATCTGTGTGACACTGACCTGTCCCCGTGTCACGAGCCGTTGTACCTATGTTTCAGCCGTTTTTATGCTTTGATAAGATAGAGATAAGTAAAGTCATACCTTCCATTACGGACAAAGAGGCCTTCGACCTGTTTTTGAAAGGGAATACAGGTAGTTGGGATAAGATTTATTACTCACTTTCTTCCCCGACCAGCGTGCCTTTTTGCATCTACAGAACAAAGCTGGAGAAAGTGTTGAATGATATAAAAGATGGAGAGAGAAATATTATAGTCCATTCATCACTTGGTAACGGTAAGACGATGTTTTTGATGTCTTTGGCTACATTGTTGTCGCGTTCCGGTTTTAATGTCTATTACTTTAGGCGCTATAGAACAACGTTAGCCCGAGAGCTAGAAAAGATTTGCGAGAATACAAGCCCTACAGTCATTATTTTCGATAGATATTCCGACTGTATTCCACATTTGGAGGTTTTGAAGACTTTCCGCACAGATCAAGTGTTGGTATTGGCAGACCGCAGTGCCATGAACGATATCTGTTATGGAAAGATAAATGGACTGTTCGGAGAATTTGCTTCAGAAGACCTGAACAAACTGGACGGAAACGAGATAGCGCAGCTCTGCGAACTGCTTACGCGGTATGGATTATGGGGAGATAAGTCTGGATTGCGTGATGACCAAAAAAGAGAATTTGTTTCACATGAATGTCGCAGCAGTATGGCTAAAACCATACTCCAGCTACTACATTCACCGAATATCATTAATGAATACAAAAGACTTATTGAGGATATAAGAAATAAGAGAGGTTATTATGATGCTCTGATTTACATTCTCATTTCTCAAGTAGCCGGTTTCAGTGTTGATACAGATGACTTGGTGAATATATTTGATGCCACGCAGTTGAATTCGCCGACCTTCCGAAACAATGCCTCTGTAAGAGAGTTTATAGACTTTGACGGTAATCAAATCAAGGAAACCTCATCACTTTTTGCACGAGTGCTTCTTGAGGAAATATTCAATACCGATGTGATAGTTGATGTTATGATAGGCATCTATAAACGCCTTAACGAACAAAGGACACGACCCGAGGTAAGAAGCGTTCTGCGCAAGATGATGACCTACTCCAACATGCAGCATATTCTCAACAAAAACGACAGTAACTATAAAGCAACTCTCTTGCATTATTACGACAGTATTCATACCCTGAGTTTTTGTGCCGAGAACCCTCACTTCTGGATGCAATATGCCATTCTGAAACTGTCAGAGTATGACTATGTGACAGCCCAAATCTATTTTGACAATGCGTATTCCTTTGCTAAAAAGCAAAAGGACTTTGACACCTATCAGATAGATAATCACTATGCACGTCATATATTGGAAAACGAAGTTGCAAATGGCTCACAAGCCTCTTGCATGAAGGCTTTTGAAGAAGCCCATAATGCTCTTATGAACCCCAAACATAAAGTGGATTCTTACTATTACCCCTATCGCGTGGCACAGAAGTATTATCCATTCTATGAGAGATTCTTCAAGGGGATGAACAAAAACGAGCAGAGCGTCTTTTTAACTTCATGCGAAAGTATGTTGAAGCGTATAGAATGGTATTTGAGTACTACTTCAACTCAAGAAGGAAGAATGGACGTGTTACGAGCCAAAGATTACATGGAAAGAATTTTGGCAGGACTATAAATAAAAGCGGTAACCGATCTAACGCGCAGGCGGATCTGCGAGGGGTAGTTCAAGATTCCGCATACCCTGACAACCCAGCCAAAAGGGGCGGGGCACCCGAAAGGGAACTGAACACCGCAAAACTAAGAATAATGAAGTGAAGAACCCGCTGGTCTCTCATAAGACAAAAGGTTCTTGGATGAGCCAAGCGGCAAAGCCGAGCGCAATAATAGCTGGCCTGTTCCCTTTCCAAGGAATATTAAAACGAGTAACTATATGAAGATTAAGAATGTGAAAGGCTCCAGTAAGGTGAGCCCAAGCCCTCCGTCTGGCTATGATTCATGGCTGGATTATTGGGAGCAAAACTATGGATGGTACTTTGAGCATTCAAAGACCTACAAGTGCCCAGCATGTGGAGAGAATTTCTATCGTAAGAACTTTGACGGCTGTCATGTGCAGAAAGCGTACTCTACCGACCAAAAGTGGTATATCATGCCGCTTTGTGACAGCTGCAATCATCGGAAGGATACCCCTGATGTTGATGGAAGCCTCCTTATTGACGTACCAAGCAATTTAAAGATAACTTATTCAAAATAGAACAGCAATGAAAATTGTAGCAGTAATACCGGCCCGCTATGGGTCGAGCAGATTTCCTGGTAAACCACTTGTTGACTTATGTGGTAAACCGATGATTTGGTGGGTTTGTAATCAGTTGAAGAAAGTGAATAATGTTGATGATACTGTTGTCGCCACTGATGATGAGAGAATAGTTGAAGTCTGTCAGCAGTATGGTATGAATGTGATGCTTACCTCTAAGACCCACAACACGCCAACTTCCCGTCTTTACGAAGTATCAACTCGTTTGGAGGGAGACAAATTCGTATTTGTGGGAGGCGATGAGCCAATGATCAATCCACAGTCTATCGAGCAGGTTGTAGCAGTAGCACGCGAGGAAGATTCGTTTGCTGTTAATGCAATGACAAAGATTAAAACCTCTCCAGAGGTAATTGATTTCACTAATATAAAGGTTGTTGTAAATACAGACAACATGCTTCTTTATACCTCCCGAAGCCCTCTGCCTTTTCCAAAAGGAGGCTTGGATTTTGAATATATGAAGTTTGTGGGTATTGGTGTTTTCTCACGCGAGGCTTTAGCTTTCTACAATGACACCCCCAAGAGCGATATTGAAAGAATTGAGGAATGTGACCTGCTTCGATTCATAGAACGAGGCAAACCAGTAAAGATGGTTTATGTGGAGAGTAACAATATTTCAATTGATACTCCAAAAGATTTAGAGCAAGCGAGAATCATAATGCAAGAGCAACTGAAAAACAAAAGAATATGAAAAAAAACAATGTGTCTCTTTTGGACTGCACGCTAAGAGATGGCGGGTATGTCAATGACTGGGAGTTTGGTCACGGTACCATAACGGGCGTTTATAAACGTTTGGAAGGGGCTGGTGTAGATTATATTGAAGTTGGGTTCCTTGATGACAGGCGTCAGTTTGACATCAACAGAACTATCATGCCTAATACAGATGCAATCAATAAAGTGTTTGCCAATGTCAAAAAAGGACATGCAATCCCCATAGCTATGATTGACTACGGCACGTGTTCATTAGATAGCATCGGACCAGCTGATAGTACTTTTATTGACGGTATTCGTGTCATTTTCAAAAAAGAGAAGATAGAACAGGCTCTTCCGTTCTGCAAAGCCATTAAGGAAAAAGGTTATAAACTCTTTATTCAAGCCATTTCTATTACTGCTTATTCTGATATGGAAATGCTACAGTATGTAGAAAAGATCAATGAGATAAAGCCATACGCCTTTTCTATTGTTGATACATACGGCTTGCTTGATAATAAGAGCATGACACGATATTTCCATCTGATTGATGATAATCTTGATCCTGAAATTGTGATGGGTTATCACGATCATAATAATTTCCAGTTAGCATACAGCAATACAATGCGCTTCCTTTCTATGGACACCGACCGACAGTTAGTCGCAGACTCTTCGGTTTATGGGATGGGAAAGAGCGCTGGTAACTGTGCAACTGAATTACTGGCGATGCATCTGAACGATTATTATCACAAAAACTATAACTTGAATGAAGTAATGGAAATTGTGGATACGTTTATGATGCCCATCTGGCAGAAGGTTTACTGGGGCTACAAATATGAATTCTACATCGCTGCTATGCAGCGAGTTCATCCAAACTTTGTTAACTTCCTACTGAAGAAGAAGACACTTTCTGTGAGTTCCGTGAATGAGATTCTTTCATCGATCCCAGAGGAAAAGAAATTATTCTATGATCAGAAACTTATTGAACAACTTTATTTGGATTATCAGGGTAATGCTATTAATGATGAATCTGTGTACAACTCTAGCTTGACAGATTTACTGAACAAACGGAATGTTTTGCTTTTAGGCCCTGGCTCTTCAATTGTTGACTGTGCAGAGGAAATAAGCGAGATGATAATTAATGATAAGTTAGTAGTGGTTTCTGTCAATTTCTATCCAAAAGATTTCCCGATTGACTGTGTTTTTATGAGCAATAATAAGCGTTATGCATTCCTGTCAGATTATTTGGGAGAAGACGAAAAGATAAATGCTCGTTTCATTGCAACCAGTAATGTTCATATTGTTGACCTTAAGCCAGATTACACTCTTAATTTTGAGTCATTATTGATTCCTCAGTTGGACAACACGGACAATGCTCTTGTATTACTGCTCAGTTTCCTTGTTAAAGCTGGCGTGAAAGCTGTTTCTTTAGCGGGTTTTGATGGCTATAAAGTTAATGAAAACAATTATTATCGAAAGGGTTATGAGGTGGCGGTTGACAATATTGACAATGCCAATCGCAACGAGACTATGTCCAATGCTTTAAGGTTCTTTAAAGATAAAATTAATATCACTTTTATCACTCCTACGCAATACACGCTATGATAAAGTTTGTTTCTTTTGATCTCGATGGGACGTTACTTGATACATCAGAAGGTATTATTCGGAGTGTCAAGTACACAGTGGAAAGGATGGGATTGCGGTTGCCCTCGGATACAAATATGGATTTCTTCATTGGCCCTCCGATTCAAAATTCTTTGCAAAAGTTTTTTGGGATTAGTACAGAGGCAGCACAAGATGGTGCAAATCTTTTTAGAAATTTTTATAAATCAGAAGCATTGTATCTGGCAAAACCTTATGATGGTGTATTTGAGGCTCTTGAAGATTTGCGCAAAAAGAACTTAAAGATAGGAGTTGCAACATATAAGCGTGAAGATTATGCGTTAGATATACTTCGACATTTTCAAATAGCAGACTACTGTGATGCGATGTGTGGCGCAGACAATAATAATGTTCTAAAAAAGAGTGACATTATAAGAAACTCATGCGCAGTTGTAGGCATTAGTCCAGAAGAAACAATATATGTTGGTGATACGGAGCATGATGCAAAGGGTGCGCAAGATGCAAAGGTGCCTTTTGTGGCAGTTACATGGGGATTTGGTTTTGATAGAACGATTACTAATTGTGGATATCCGTTATTTGCAGTAGCTAATAGTCCTTTAGACTTAGTAAAATTGATACAATAAAATAAATATGATTAAGAAATATATAGAAAGTTTTAAGCGAGTTGTCACTCGCATTGTGCAGTATTACACAAAGGAAAATACCTGGAAGAATAAACGCATAAGACGAAAGTATAAGAATTCTTTTCTTGCATTGAAAGATATTCATAAGGGCGAGAGGTGTTTTATTATTGGAAATGGTCCAAGCCTTACGGCTAATGACCTTTCTTTACTAAAGGGTGAATATTGTTTTGCCGCAAACCGCATCTTTTATATGTTTACAAAAACCTCTTGGAGACCGACATATTATTGTGCACAAGATGAGGTCGTAATAACTGATATTGCTAAAGATTTTGGGAAATTAATACCGATATGCGACAAACTTTTCCTCATAAGTGCATGCTATGATAAAGTAGAGCAAGAAGTTAGAGATAGTGGAAAAGCGTTGTTTTTCTATGCTCATTATGGCTCTTTTCATAAAGAAAGAGAGTTTTCTGATAGAATAGAAAATTACATTTCAGGGGGAAGTACAATTACTTACTCTGCGATTCAGATAGCCGCATATATGGGTTTTTCAGAAATTTATCTTTTAGGCGTTGATCATAATTATTCCATGGCCACTGTAACAAAAGATAATAACATAAGTAAAGATGATGTCAAGAATAGTTACTTTGAAGGGATGCCAACAACAATTAAAGTTACAAAACCCAACACAGACAACTCGACATTGTCATTTATCAAGGCAAAAGAGTACTGCGATGTACATGTAATAAAGATAATAAATGCTACAAGAGGAGGAAAACTGGAAGTGTTCCCTAGGATGCAACTTGAAGAAATTCTCAATGTAAAATGAGCGAACCAAGCTTAAAAAAGCAGACAGTCAGCGGACTGTTTTGGAAGATGGCCGAGCGGATAGGATCGCAGATTATCCGCATGGTCGTGATGATTGTATTGGCACGTATCCTCATGCCGGAGGACTACGGAGCCATTGCATTAGTTATGGTATTTATCTCCATCTGTGATGTAATACTTATCAATGGCCTGAGTAGCCCACTTATCCAGAAGAAAGATGCCGACTCACTGGATTTTTCCACCATCTTCTATTGCAGCATCGCGTTAGGTCTTGTCCTGTTCCTTATCGTATATTTCAGTGCTCCAGCTATAGCACGATTTTACGATATGGAAGTATTGTGCCCAGTATTGCGTGTGTTGTCAATTGGTGTTGTTGTGTCTTCGATAGGGTCGGTGCAGAATGCATACGTGTCCCGCATCATGCAGTTCAAGACCTTCTTCTTTGCGTCATTGATTGGACTTGTTGTTTCTGGCGTTATAGGTATTTGGATGGCCTATCAAGGTTACGGAATTTGGGCCTTGGTAGGACAGACACTCTCAAACCAGATAGTAAATGTCATCGTCGTATTTATCATGATTCGATGGCATCCCACAAAAGAATTCTCATGGCAGAGATTCAAAGGAATGTGGTCTTTTGGCTGGAAAATATTTATAGCAGCATTGATAAATAATCTGTTCCAAGATATTAGGACAATCCTTATCGGTAAATTTTACACTAAGCAAGAGTTGGCATATTATAATCAAGGTAACGCCTATCCTCAGCTGATAGTGGGAACGGTCAATTCTTCTATTAATTCAGTGTTATTTCCTGCAATTGCCAAGATACAGGATGATATACTTGGAGTTCGTGCATTCCTGCGTCGCTCAATAAGATTGGGTTCATTTATTATGTTTCCCTTATTATTAGGTTTTGCAGCAACAGCTGAGCCTTTGGTACGTCTATTCTTGACAGAAAAATGGTTACCAAGTGTGCCATTCATTCAGGTAATGTGTCTTGCTTTGTTCTTGTCACCGATATCCACCCCCAGCCAACAAGCGATAAAAGCCATTGGCCGCAGTGATGTGACTATGAAGCAGGAATTGATAAAGAAATCCGTATATCTTGGTTTGATAGTAGGTGGTCTTTTCATAAGTGTTTGGGGTGTAGTGATAGGAAGTGCATTAGGGGAAATATGGTGTGTATTAGTTAATACATTTCCATGCAAAAAATATTTGAACTACTCGTTTAAGGACCAAATAAAAGATATTTTGCCTAACTTATCGATTGCAGGTGTGATGGCACTGGTGGTTTACGCTGTCAATTATTTGGTTTTTTCCCCCGCGTTATCACTAGTAATTCAGATTCCGATGGGCGTTATTTTGTACGTGGGAATATCTGCTGCCACAAAGAATGAATCATACAATTATTTAAAACAGGAAGTAATTGCTTTTCTAAAAAATAAGTTACATAAATAGAACCGAGAAATGAAGATAATAAAGAATCATAATATAGGCGTAATAAGCTGGATTTCAACTCTTCCTGGGGGGGGTAAAATACAATATTACTACGAGCCTGAAACCCTCTGTGAGTTAGAGGAATTATGTGGTGACTTTTATTTGCAGGGATATGAGTTCGATTTGATTGGGCATACTTCGAACACGCTTTATATGCAAGATTATGGCTGTGTGCGGATGGTTTCTACTCGTAAATTGAATAAGTTCAAGATAAGAGAAACAGAAATATTTTGTGAATGTGGTACATCAGTCCGTCAACTTTCACTTGCAGCGATAGAGAATGGTATCAAGGGCTATGATGGTTTGATAGACCTTCCAGGAACTGTTGCAGCATCGGTCTATGGGAATGCAGGATGCTATGGTTGCAGCATTAGTAAACAGCTTAAAGAAGCAACCATACTTACTGAAAAAGGCGAAGTGTTGAAGGTGGGGCCAGAATGGTTTGCTTTCAGAGAAAGGTCCTCAGCACTTAAACGAGGCGATAAGAAGGCAATTATCCTTTCCCTTCTCCTTGTACGTGAGGAAGGAGAAGTTGAAGAACTCAGAGCATTAGCAGAAAGAAATCACAGAACACGCAGGGCTACCCAACCTGAATCAAAAAACAGCCTTGGCAGCATATTTTCGGATTCCGGTAAACCAACAATACTCTATTGGGTTATCACTGCAATCTCAAAAATATATGAAATCATACTCCATTTTATTGGTAAGAATAAAGAAATAATAGCAAAAAAACGCAAACATTTAACATTCGTATTATTAGGAGCCGCAGACGTAGAGCCATACGTAAGGCAGTGGAACTGGTATCAGTGGCAGGACGCGAGAGCACATCAACTCTTTTGGAAATACGTCAATCTCCACAGGCGAATGTTTACGAGAAGCGAATTTGAAATAGAAATTAAACATAATCCAAACTTCAAAATTCCTTAGACAATGAAACAGTACTTGAGAAGGTTGATACCTCAGTCAATCTATGACTGGATGAAACGAGCAAAGTATCAGAAAGATATCCATAATGAGAATAGATACCAAGATTATAAGTTACTACACTTTTCAAGTACGTTCATAAATGATAAAAACTGCGCATTAGCAACCTTGACAATTGTGAGCCATGTTCTGGAAAAAGGTATTACGATGCCTAACCGCAGATATGGATTCGGTTATGAGCGAGTAAGAGACATTATCGATAGATGCAATGGCATCATTAAACGTTATGGCTCAGATTATGTTGAATTACAGGCTTCACTTGCTGATTTAAAACAATACAATGATATTCACAAAGAAGCTAAGTTTGAGTTGCCCAGTGATATAACAGATGGGATTGAGAACTTGATACCATATTTGAAGGTTAACGACGAAAATTGCTACACGACGACAAAAGAGCTATTCTTTGAAAAAACTGATAACTTTGAGGATTTTGCAAAAAGCCGACATAGTGTAAGGTGGTATGCGGATACTCCTGTTGATGAAGAGAAACTTTTAGCTGCGATAAGACTAGCCCAGACAGCACCTTCCGCGTGTAATCGACAGGCGACGAGGGTGAAAATCATATCAACTCCTGAAATGAAGAAACTCTGCTATACAATGCAAAATGGTAATAGGGGGTTTGGAGATAGGGCAGATAAATGGCTTTTAATAACGTCTGAATTAGGCGATTGGTCACATAACTATCGCTTTGATCCGTATTTGGATGCAGGTATCTTTACTATGAACCTCCTATACGCGCTTCACTATTACGGAATAGTGGCTTGCACGCTAAATGCTCATCTTACAACAGAACAACGAGACGTGTTACAAAAAAAACTTGGGTATCCAGAATCCGAAGTACCGGTAGTCTTTATTGCTATTGGTAATCCTGCGGATGAATTTATGGTTCCCAAGAGCCGTCTTTTAGGAGTGGAAAGTGTAGTTCAAATAATTTAGAGATTATGAAAATAGGAATATTAACATTTCATCGCGCCACTAATTATGGAGCGGTTCTTCAGTGTTATGGGCTATATGTTACTTTAAAGAAATTGGGTCATGATGTTGAAGTAATTGATTATCGTCCAGAATATATAGAAAAGTATAGACGACCTGTCCCCTATTTTGATATTCGTCGAAAAAAAGGTTTGTCAGCTAAAATTAAGCTCTATTTGATTTCATTGCTAAATATGCAATCAAGAAAGGATTCTTCAAAGCGGTTTGATCTTTTCTTAAGTAAGGAATTCAATTTCAGCCCTATTGTTTTATCACCATGTCAGATTCCCAATGTGTATGATGTAATTATTTTTGGGAGTGATCAAATTTGGAGTCCTCAGATATGTTTTGGATTTGATGAAATTTATTGGGGACAGTTTCCACATTCTAATTGCAGACTTATAACATACGCGGCTAGCATTGGTGGTCACAATCATTTCACTGATGGAGAGTGGAGACAGGTTGGAAATTATATAAAAGTTTTTGAACATCTTTCAGTTAGAGAATTACAATTACAGAATGACCTGAAAAATCACTTAGGTATAAACAGTGAACTGGTAGTAGATCCGACGATTCTAGTAGGTGAAGAGGCTTTTGAAAAAATAGCAGAAAAACCAAAAGAAATGCCGGAAAACTATGTGCTAGTGTTTTCTGTTGCCCCAACAAAAAATCTTATGGGATTTGCTAAAAGAGTTGCAGATCAACTGGGGAGTGATATAGTAACATTAAGTGCGGAGAAGACACCATGGTTTTTCCGCAAAGAAAAGACAATTAATGTTAATCCTTCTGTAAGTGAGTTCCTTGGATGGTTTAAATATGCTAAATGCGTAATTACGGTATCATTTCATGGAACGGTATTTTCTGTTATTTTTAAAAAAGATTTCTATTCTCTTTCAAATTATATGCAGGATAGAGCAGAAAATTTTCTTCGCTCTGTAGGATTGATAGATAGGTTAGTAGATTCAGATTTTAGAACAATCGAAAAACTAAACTATGTTTCAATTAATTATGAGGGAATAAGTGAGCGATTGAAAACAATAAGGAAAGATTCATTGAGATATTTAATAAGTTGTCTTAATGAGAGTCCCAAATAAGTAATAGATAATAATAGCATAGTTCGATGAATAATAAGTTAGTTCAGTCAACTGTATTTTTGACCTTGTTATATATTTTTTGGGGGTGGTTTTTCTCTAAAACAATATATGGGAATCCATTATATGTATATGTCTCATTCCTGTCTTTATTTATTTTGTATTCTATTTGTTTGCTAAACAGAAATAGTAGGAGTTATTCTAAGACTGTAACAGTTTGGATCCCATTTATCTTTTGGATGATAGGTGCTTGGCTGATTTCGGGCAGCTTTGAGCATTGTATATATTGGTTTATATGTTTAGTATTACTACTCATTGCTCGACGTAATGTGATATTTGAGAATATACATTACAAATTATTATTTGGTTTTGGAATAATAGCATTATTGGGCATTATTGTCCAGATATTTCTGCCATCCTTTTATAATAGTAATTTTTCAAATATATGGGTGCATGATAATGTAGATATGTGGCTGAATACTGGATATGGATTCAACGGATTTACTTATCAATTGGATACGACAGCATTTCTTCTCATCTATGCAGAGGGCGTTTGTATTTTCTGTTTTGAACGAATAGGATTAAAAAAGAGATATTTGCAGATTTTGTTTGCTATACTATTTATTGTTGGCGTTGGATTAACTGGCAAAAGATCCTTGCTATTGATTTCTTGTGTTAGCCCTCTTATTGTTTTATATCTAAGAAGTGGAAATGCAACTGGCAGAATAAAATCGTTATTATTCGCTTCATTTATACTTATTGCGCTCTATTACTTTTTAATGTCAAACCTGGATGCAATAGGTGAATTGCCTGGCATTGGAAGAATGGTGTCTTTAATGGATGCAGCAAGTTCGGTTGATGATGTGTCATCTGGACGCTCAGAATTATGGGCAATCGCAATAAAATTGTTTAAAGATAATCCGATTTTTGGTATAGGTGCTGGTCGATATGTGTCTTTGTCTGGTGCTGGAACCAATGCTCATAATACTTATTTAGAAATCTTGTGTGAATTAGGTGTAGTTGGGTTTACTCTTTTTTTAATACCACTCATCTATACTCTAATTAAAACAATTAAAGACATACGGAAAACGAGCGGGAATAAAAGAGAAGAAATGTCCCTTTTATTATTTACGGAATTATTTTTTATAATCTATTCCATAACAGGTAATACTTTTGTCAATTTGCCATGTTATATGATGTATTTTGTTGTATTGGCAAATGGGATGACATCAAAAACTTCAACTATAAATGAATATTCGCAAACACATATATAATAATCATTGGACCTTAGGGTTTATAGAATCCCCGATAGGGGAAATTCTTAATGGTAAACCGTACAATGTAAGATGGCTCGACAATCCATATAATAATAGATGGTTTGCGGATCCTTTTTTATTATTCGTTGATGGGAAGGAAATACACGTGTTGGTTGAGGAGTTTTACGATCCAATTAACAGAGGGCGTATCTCTCGTCTTATTATTGATAGGAAATCATTATTAATTAAGTCAATTACCCCTATTTTGGAACTCCCAACGCATTTGTCATTTCCCGCCATCATCCGCGATGACGATAAAGTATATATTTATCCGGAGAATAGTGCATCTGGAAATTTGGATTTATATCTTTACTCTCCAGACAGTAATAAATGTGAGTTTGTCAAAAACCTTTGCAAACAACCGCTTACAGATGCCATTTGCACATCAATATGGGGCGAAAAACTAATATTTTCCACTCAGCTTCCAACACAGAACAAGAATGTTTTGTCGTATTATGCTATAAATTCTGATAGTTTTAGTAAATCAGGAGAAATCATATTTAATAGTAATATAGCGCGCAACGCAGGTGATTGGTTTGTGCTAAATGGAGATGTATTTCGACCAGCTCAAGATTGTACTAAAAGATACGGTGGTGCAGTCATAATTCAAAAGGTTATAAAACAAAAAGATTCTTTTTCGTTCGAGAATATTATCCGAATAGAAGAAAAGTATGCGAATTACACCTTGGGATGCCACACTTTTAACTATTTGGATGGAATTGCAGTAATAGATGTTAATGGATATAGAAGGCCATTAATCGCAAACACTATAAAGAGAATCACAGCACTACGTATCACAATAGCAAAGTTATGCCACGCAAAGTAGCCCTCCATATAATCCAAGACCTTGATGTGGCCGGTGCTCAGACGGTAGTGATGAACTACCTGAGATGGATGGACAGCGACCCAGATATAGAAATCCGAGTGGCTGTGTTAGGCCATAACAAACATTCTGCGTATTCAGAGGAATGCACGGCCAAAGATTACAATGTAACATACTATAACTATTCGCCGTGGCTTAAGGTACCAGTTATACGCTCTGTCGTCAATTGGTTAAAACTGAATCGCATTGTCAAGAATGCAATTAAAGAGGATCATCCCGACATCATCCATTCGCATCAGACATCTATCATCCCATATATTTGTCTGCCTTTCTATTTCTCCAGGATAAAAAAACGATTCCATACCCTGCACAGCGACCCTTACGCTATTACAAGCCGCCATGCTTCATGGGCGCGTTTCGCATTCAGACATTGTGGTATCAGGCCGGTTTGTGTTACGCAACAACAAGCAGAGAAAGCAATAGACAGATATGGTATTGTACATTTTGATATCGTCAGAAATGGGTTAGATGAAACCGAATATCAATTACCTATAGTTACCGTTTCGGTAAAACGGGAATTAGGAATCGTTGATGAAGTTACAGTTATCGGTAGTGTTGGGAGGTTCAGTAAAATCAAGAATTTCGCTTTCCTTCTAAAAGTGTTTGCTGCTTATCATGAGAAGCATCAAAATACTATTTTGCTGTTGGTTGGCGATGGTGAAGAAAGAACACACATTGAAACACTTGCACAAGATTTAGGAATCAGAGGTGCCTTGCTCCTGACTGGCCAACGCAATGATGTGGCAAGATTGTATAAAGTGATGGATGTGTTTATGCTTACATCACTTTTCGAATCCAGTTCCATAGTTACTGTTGAGGCGCAACTCTCCGGTGTGAGATGCGTAGTGGCTGACAGTATCCCTGCTGATGTGGTAATATCAAAGCAGGTAAACAGGATTTCACTGGAAGCACCGGTTGAAAAATGGGTTGAGGGTATGGAAGGGAAGATCCCGTTCGAGACTACTGTATATCCTTCTTCTCAATTTACAAAGGAAGGAGTCATTGAAAAACTCAAGACTATCTATGTGGTATAATAAGGCAATATTTTTGGCTGTGGCCATCATCCTGTTTACACAGCAGGCAATGGCACAAATAACGATTTACGTCTCTTCTACTTTAGGTGAAGATAGCAATACCGGTTTAACTGAGGATGCCCCACTTAAAACACTAAGGACAGCTTATTCAAAAGGCTCCAATTGTACAATACTCCTAAAGGCTGGAGATGTTTTCTATAGAGAATCAACTTTAGTGCTGAACAGAAAACTCGGCAAATATGGTTCCGGAGCAAATCCAACCCTTTGCGGATACAAAAGAATAACGCAGCCTCGATGGGAGCGTGTTGGTAATAATATTTGGAGAATAAGTCTTGTGGAAAACAATTATTCGGGGGTGCAGACTGAGGAATCTTCCTATAGCAACAATATCGGGTGCATCCATGAATATGATAAGGATGTTATACACGGCAGGAAACGGCAGTACATAAAAGACTTGAAAGAAGACTGGGATATGTGGCAAACGGAGAAGACTGGAAAAGACACGCCAGAGACAGCTTACGACTCGCTTTATCTCTATTATTCAGGGAACCCAAATGACTTGAAGTTGGAGTTTGCAACGGGACAGATAGCAGTGACTCTCAGGGAGGGAACGTTAGAGAATGTGAATGTTGTTGGTTATGGATTTGGTATCAGTGCCGGTTCAAATGCTCATATAAGAGGGTGTCATATTGATGCAATAGGCGGTCGTCAGCTTATAACGTCCAAGAGTTTTGTTTGCGACGGTAATGGCGTAGGAATCTGGATCTATGCAGACAAAGATACAGAGAATACAACTGTAGAAGATTGTTTTATCAGTCGCATATATGACAGTGGCGTGTGCCTGTCGGGTAGTGACGGCCACAGCACTACTGCGCGAAATATTGCAATAAGGAATAATCTCTTGGCATATTGTTGCCAGGGTTGGGAAGACTTCCTTAGGAATAATCCTCCGTCGTACTATGATAATTGTGTGTTTGAGAATAATCTTGTCGTGTTTAGCGGAGAATCAGGTTTCGGTTATCCGGAAAGTCGGTTCAAATATTGCCATGTTCTGAGTAATAATTTCAAGGGCGACAAGAAGATGATTTTCCGAAATAATACCTTTATTGGTGGAAACTTCCATTGTAACGGTGGATACCAAGGAACATATACCACCAATGTTTGGGAGAATAATACTTGCTACCTTACCAATGAGAATTATCTGATGGGGAATTATTCGGGGACCAAAGATGTTGTCAAATTAGGTTCATCAAAGAGAACCGCCATTTCTCATTACAGGATTTTGACAGAAGATAATAGTACAAAGTTTGTTGTGAGGAGCAAACCATCCGTAAAAAGACGAGGGAAACGAGCCATCGCAAGCTTTATTAAGAACCATACTTATTGATAGAGAAAATGAAAATTTGTGTAGTAAGCCCCTCATTCCCAACGTCAAAAACCATAGACTTTGTGTTTGTGGATCAGCTCTGCCGTGCTTTTGCTGATTTAGAGCATGAAGTGACGGTAATAGCACCTCAGTCTGTGACGAAGTGCTTGTTTCGGCATATCCCCATTGCGCCAAGTCATAGCCATTATAAAACGGCTAAAGGAGCAAAGATAGAACTCTACAGGCCTTATATGGTGTCTTTGAGCAATTCACGGTTTGCCAAGTTGTTCAAGAATAGCTTCCAGAATGCTGTCAAGAGGGCTTTCAGAAAGATAAAGTCGAAGCCTGATGTGTGCTATGGGCATTTCTGGTGTTCTATCTTTTCACTCTACCCACTTTCGAGGGCCAATGGTATAGCTCTGTTTGGCGCATCTGGCGAGGAGAATGTTTCTCTCTATGTTCATAAAACAGAGGAATATAGACGGGAGATACGCGAGTATATCAGTGGTGTTGTCAGTGTGTCGGGCAAAAATCAACAAGAATGTCAAGAGCTGAATCTCGTAAAGCCCGAAAAGTCAGTGGTTATTCCTAATGCTGTCGACTTGACCCTGTTCCAACCAAAAGACAAACACGAATGTCGAAATGCCTTGGGAATCGTCGATGATGATTTTGTCGTTGCTTTTGTTGGACAGTTCGTGCCAAGGAAAGGCATTATGCGGCTTGATGAGGCTTTGAAGAACATTGGTGACAATAGAATTAAGGCCATCTATATTGGGTCAGGGAGCATAGTTCCTCAGTATGAAAACACTTTATTCAAGGGCCGTGTGCCGCATGACAGTTTGCCCGAATACCTCAATGCAGCCGATTGCTTTGTACTGCCTACAGATAACGAAGGTTGTAGTAATGCCATTATTGAGGCTATGGCATGCGGGCTACCAATAATCTCTACTGATGCTCCGTTCAATTACGATGTACTCAATGAGAACAACAGCATTATGATCGATAGTCAGAGCGTGGATGCCATTGCCGATGCCGTTATCAAGTTAAGAGACGATAGTGTTTTGAGAAAGCGGTTAGGCGAAAGTGCCTTGGCCACTGCGCAAAGATTGTCTATCAGTCGTCGTGCAGAAAGAATTGTGGAATTTATGCAAGAAAGGATAAAGAAATGATAACAGACAGAAAAACGTACAAGGAATATGTGGCCGCTGATTTGGCTGAAGCCTATGTGCCTAAGAACGCATTGAAGCGTTGGTTGAAGACTGTGGCAGGTAATGAACAGTGTGCAGCTTATCGTTACGTCCATCGCCTGCGCAAAACGGAGTATTATCTGAACACGGGTAACAAGCTTTTGTACCATTGGAGTCATTTCCTCCAAAACCGTCTTGGCCTTAAACTGGGAATCAGGATCGCACCCAATGCTGTCGGTAAAGGTTTGAATATCATACATTTAGCTGGGGGGGGTGGATGCATACTCAACTGTTTGCAGATTGGCGACTATTGCCGTGTACAGTCGGGGGTGGTTGTCGGTAATGTAGGTGATGACGAGCACAGACCCATCATGGGCAATCATGTGGGATTAGGTTTGGGCTGTAAAGTTTATGGGAAAATAACTATTGGTGACAATGTTCAGATACTACCCAATGCCGTGGTGACTCATGATGTGCCGGCCAATGCCATTGTTGGTGGAATTCCTGCCAGAGTGATTAAATACAAGGAATAGAATTGTTATGTCTGAAAAGAAGAATGTCTATTGGATCAATGCCGTAAAGGCGTTTGCTATCATTGCAGTTTTTCTGTCTCATGTACAAGCCATTTATGGTTACTCCATAGGTTTGGTACACCGCTTTATCAGTCCATGGTATGTGAACGCTTTTTTCTTTGTCAGCGGTTATCTGCTATTCAGAAAGCAGTTGTCAGAACCTATTGTTGAACAGAGTAAGCAACAGTGGTTTAGTCGAGCTGGGGGCAGATTTTGCTTATTAATGTGTTGACGCGCATCGTTTTGCCTTCAATATTGTTCGCCGCGATTGAGTTTTTTCCATCCAGTCTTATGCAAGGCAGGGGAATCGATATGGTTAACTTTGCATATAAGACGATTGGTGGTGGCACATACTGGTTTACAAGCGCACTGGTCGTTTCAGAAATCATAGTACTGTTACTGCTGACGACGCGCATAAAGAACATCTGGTTCTATTTTTTAACATCCATGGTTATAGGATTGATGGGAATGAGTTATCAAAACGGAATGTATGGGCAAGAGTTCTGGGCATGGCATAGAGGTATTATTGCCGTAATGTTCCTTGGCTTTGGTGGGCTGTATTGGAGGTATGAGAATGTAATTTCAAAATATTCAAAGTGGTATGTAACGATCGGTTTATTGGTATTATATGTAGTGATACTGCTATGTTGTAAGAACATCAATCCCAATATAAGTATTTTAAGCCTTCAACCCTTGGGGATTGTTACTACATTGCTTTCCTGCATATTGTTGATAGAATTGTGCAAATTGCTCCCTGAAAACAAGATAATAAACTATATAGGGCAGAATACACTTGGCTTCTATTTTATGAGCGGTGCACTCCCAATTGTTGTAAGTATGCTGGCTCATAAGCTGTTAAACGGTTCTTATCTGGCTGTGATGCTTGCAGACTGGATTATATGTTTGATTATGGCTTTCATTATTGTAAAGTTTATAAATAGGTTTCTGCCTTGGATGTTTGATTTTAAGAAACTGAATTTGAAGAATAAACAACTATAATATGTCACAAAAACTTATATCCATTTGTATCCCAACTTACAATAGACCTTCTCAGTTGAAGCGTATGTTGGAGAGTATTGATACGACTAAGGTAGATGACATAGATATTGTCATCAGCGAGAACTGCTCACCAAAGCAGAAAGAAACACGTGAGGTGGTGGAAGAGTACCAGAGAACGCATCCTTACGAGGTTCATTACTTTGAGAATGAACGAAATTTAGGCTATGACAAGAATATCCGAGCTGCTGTAGCAAGGGCGACAGGGCGATTCTGCGTATTCTTCAGTGATGACGATATGGCTATGCCAGGTGCATTGGACGAGTACATAGAATTTGTCAGGCAGCATCAGGATGTTGGTTATATCCTGCGTTCTTACCGTGGTTATCATGATTCCTCGGAAACGAAATGGCAAGATTTCTATTATTATCCCACAGAGCGTGAATTTCCTGCAGGTAGAGAAACTGCTATAGAATTATTTAACAAGAGCGTATTTCTTTCCGGTTTCACGATTCGTCAGGAGTATGCAAAAGAATATGTAATCGACGCTCTTGACGGTTCATTGTTGTACCAGATGTATTTGCTTCTACAGGTATGCCGTCGCTATCCTTCTGCCTACACACGTATTTTGGTGTCCAAGTCGGTACCTACTGGCAACGATGTACATTATTTCGGGACGGGCGATGGTGAGGAAGGATATAAAGATGCCTCGAAGATGGAAGGAGACAATACTATAAATTTTATTCGTTGGTATGTTAAATTTTTCAATTATGTAGAAGACGAGTTTAAGGATGGTACGGGCAAGGCTCTGCTAATCGATTTGTCTAATATGATATATCCTACGATGGCCATACAGTTGCGTACTAATCCGAGCAAAAAAGCATTCAAGAAATTTTGTGACAGATTGTTTGAAGTAGGTATCATAAAGACAGCAAAGGCTCGCATCTACTATTATGGTTTGTTGATTTTTGGTGTCAAGTTCTGTGATTTTTGCGTAAAGACGGTGAAGAAAATACTAGGGAGGCGTCCTAATTTATAATCAAATTCAATCTATAATATGAAAGTAGTTCTTTTAGCCGGAGGCTTTGGCTCCCGTATTAGCGAGGAATCAATTTATAAGCCCAAGCCTATGATTGAGATAGGCGGTATGCCTATTTTGTGGCATATCATGAAGGAGTATGCCCACTTTGGACACAATGAGTTTATCATTTGTGCGGGCTATAAACAGGAGTATATCAAGGAGTGGTTTGCTAACTACTTCCTGCATTACAGCGATGTGTCGTTTGACTTCCGTAACGGGAAGAACGAGATGACTGTGCATCACAGCAAACTGGAGCCGTGGAAGGTGACAGTGGTTGATACCGGTTACAACACCATGACTGGTGGTCGCATCAAACGTGTGCAGGAATATGTTGGAAACGAAACCTTTATGATGACCTACGGTGATGGTGTCTGCGATGTGGACATCAACAAGCTCGTGGAGTTCCATAAAAGCCATGAGAAGAAGGCCACCCTGACTGCAGTCAAGATGAAGCAGGAGAAGGGTGTTCTGGATATTACCAAGGATATGAATGTCCGTGCTTTCCGTGAAAAGAACTCAATGGACGGTGCGCCTATCAATGCCGGATATATGGTGTTGGAACCCTCGGTGTTTGATTACATTGATGGCGATTCGCAGCCGTTCGAGCGAGAGCCGCTGGAGCGTCTGGCAAAGGAAGGTGAACTGATGTCTTATATTCACGAAGGCTTTTGGCAGTGTATGGATAATATTCGTGAGAAGAACCTTCTGGAAGGGCTGCTCGCTAATGGCACGGCCCCTTGGAAGCGTTGGGAGAGGGAAATACCTAAGGTGTTGTAAAGGTTATAGGTTAATGGTTAAAGGTTATAGAAGATGATAGATATATTCAATAACTTTTATAAAGGCAAGCGCGTCCTCGTTACCGGCCACACCGGTTTCAAGGGCAGTTGGCTGAGCATCTGGCTCCACGAGTTGGGTGCGGAGGTGGTAGGCGTGGGGCTGGAACCCTACTCCGAGAAGGACAACTTTGTGCTCAGTGGCATTGGGCAGAAAATCGAGGCTGATATCCGTGCGGACATCCGTGATGGAGAGAAGATGAAGGAAATCTTCGCTCAGTACCAGCCGGAAATAGTCTTCCACTTAGCCGCACAGCCATTGGTGCGCCTCAGTTACGAGATACCCGTAGAGACCTACCAGACCAATGTGATGGGAACCATCAACATCATGGAGGCCATCCGAGCTACGGACAGCGTGAAGGTGGGCGTGATGATAACCACCGACAAGTGCTACGACAACAAGGAGCAGCTGACCGGCTACAAGGAGGATGACCCCTTTGGCGGTTACGACCCCTACAGCAGCAGCAAGGGAGCCTGTGAGATAG
>ERZ842401.2736-NODE-2736-length-23092-cov-7.486001_pt1 | contig 23092 bp, 16 predicted proteins | sample MGYA00521270_ERZ842401 | MGnify/ENA primary metagenome ERZ842401 (study PRJEB31892, sample SAMEA3878208) | bioreactor metagenome | biome: Moose rumen | place: Sweden | collected 2011-10 | study: EMG produced TPA metagenomics assembly of the PRJEB12797 data set...
TGCTCTCTATAGAATTCATGAAATGCGTAGTTTGAAAAAACCTTAGCGGCTTAGCAACTTAGCGTGAGGCTCAGTTGAAGGCGAATGGCTGAATAGTTACTCAACGAAGTCACAATTCAGTGAAAACAACCTTATGCCCAGCCAAATTCTTTCAAACAACGTGAACAACTTATTACACAGCAACAACTCTCTTTATTAATGTTATGTAAAAAATTTTGCGCCATCGGGGAGGTGAGTCCCTGATGGCGCAAATTATGAAAGGATAGTAACCGATGAGGGGTTACCATTTTATTGTCACCACGATCCTGAGAGGATGTAGGAGATGAGTGCGGTCACATCACCCACGTCAATAGCATCCTTGCCATCGCAGTTGGCAGCCTCGAGAATGATCGGTTCATCGGAGCCCAGGATGTAGCCGATGAGCGCAGTGACATCGGCCACGTCGATCTCTCCGTCGTTGTTCACATCACCGAGTGTAAAAGTCGTGCTGCCGCCTGCCTCGTTGCTGAAGTACATGTTCTGCACGTCGGCCAGTGCGATGGTTGCTGTGCCGTCAACATTGGTGACTGTCACGTTGCTGGCGTCGTAGGTGAGTTTGAGCCCCTCTACCGAGTAGGTCACGGTCGAGCCGTTGGTCTTGGTGAACTTCAGGTAGTTATAGGTCTCGGCGCCGGCCACGATGGCCACCAGCGCGATCAGCATCGTTATAATCGTCTTTTTCATATTCTTGAAAATCTAATTTTGGATGTTCTTTAATGCGAATAACTACATGAGGGATTACCACCAGCCGCCGCCAGAGTAGCTGCTCAACGTCACGCTTGTGCCACCTGATGCGCTTGTGGCACCCTTGCCGCTCCAGATTGTCGTGCCGCCGAAGGTGACACCCGACTTGACTGCCGGCGAGGACGGAGCGGTGACTACCATGGTTTTGGAGCTTGACGACGAACCGCCGCCACCAGGACCAAAGCCACCACCGCCTTGCGACGAGAAGGTAGGGGTCAAGACGGCCATCACGACGTTGTTGCCGCTGCTCAGTGAGTAGCGGGTGTTGGCACTGGCTGTGCAGGAATAGCAGGTCTGGCTGATGCTGGCCCCGCTCTCGATGGCACCCATGTTACCGCCGATGGCCATGAGTGCAGCTCCGCTCTGGATATAAACCTTGTAGCCGCCCTCGCTGTTGGCGTCAAGGCCTTCCTCGCTACCGCAGCAGAAGACGTTACCGCCACTCAGGTACATGTTACCGTTAGAGTCAATGGCATCGTTGCCGGTTGCCACGGCATAGACGTAACCGCCCTTGAGGTACATGTGCGATGAACTGTTGAGCGCATCGTCATAACTGGTGACCTCAACATAGCCGCCGTTGATGGTCATGATAGACTTGGACTCGATGCCCTCGGCGCCTTCACCGCCAGTGGCACTCACGGTGATGGAGCCGCCGTTGATGGTGATGTTACCCTCGGCACGGATGCCCTTGGGCGACGAGGTGCCGTCACTGTTGGTGTCTTGGCCGCCGGGATTCCACGGGTTCCAGCCGCCGCCACCGCCGCCACCGCTGCTACCGCTGGAGCCGTACTTGCTGCCAGTGGTGCTCGCGGTGATGTTACCGTCGTTGATGGTGAGCGTGCCGTTGAAGTTCATGCCCTTGCCGCCGGTGCCGGTGGCCTTGAGGTTGAGCGTGCCGCCGTCAATCACGGCGTTGCCGCTACCCTTAATGCATGCTGCACCGCTGGCACTGTTGTCGCTATAGGTCTCACCACCACCGCTCACGGTACCGCTGATGTTGCCGCCCGTGATGTGCAGGTCGCCCACCGGCTTGATGGCCTTGCTGGCTGCACCGGTCACGGTGAAGTTGATGGTGCCGCCAGTAATGTCCATGTTGCCCTCGCTCTTGATGCCGTGGTCATAGGTGTTGAGCGTCAGCGTGCCTCCGCTGATCAGGACGGTGCCGTCGCTCAACACACCGATGGTCTCGTCTTGGGTTGCGGTGCACTTCATGGTAGCACCGTTCAGGATGAAGGCATAGTCGGCCTTGACGCACTTGGCCTTGGTGGTGTCTACAGTGCTGTAAGGCCACCATCCACCATTGTTGCGGATGTCGATGGTGCCGGCAGTAGCGGTCAGCGTGCTGTCGCACTTGATGCCGCGCGAGCCGTCGCCGGTCGTTGTGATGTTCACGATAGCCTCGGCACCGTTGATGGTGATGTTGCGGTCGCTGCTGATGCCGATGGCCTCCTTGATCTTGCTGTCGGTGGAATCCCAGGAGGGCATACCGCTATGGGTCAGTGTCAAGGTGCCGCCGGTGATGTCGATGTTTCCCTCGGCCTTGATGCACTTGGTGGAGGCTGCGCTGCCGTTGATGGTGAGCGTGCCGCCCTGGATCAGGACATGGCCATCAAGTTCAGGATCGGCAGTGTCCTCGGCATCGACCTGGATGCCGTCGTCACCACAACTCTGGATGTTGATGGTACCGCCGTTCATCTGGAAGTACTGGGAGACGTTGATGGCGTCGGCCACAGCGCTGGTGATGGTGATGTTACCCACGGTCTTCTTGACCTGCATGTACTCGTTGCAGGCCAGGGCGTGCTTCTTGTTACCCGTGATGGTGAGCGAGCCGCCCTTGGCAAACTCGGCATGTCCCTTCACGAGGAAGGCAGCCTTCTTGGTGTTGGCAGTGCCGTCGGCCAGCGTGTTGGTCGTTCCGTCGGCCAGTTGCACGGCGATGCGCTTGCTGTTCTGGATGTTGATAGCAGCGCTGTCGGGGTTAACCAGGTTAACGCCGTTGAGCACCAGGGTCATCTTGTACTTGCCGCTGTGGTAGAAGCAGCCGCTCGTGCTGCTGCCCTGCAGGGTGTAGGTGTACTCGGTGGCCACGTTCTCGTCCTGCATGACGGCGACGCGAGCGCCAGTCACCTGGGCGGTGATGTGGTTAGCGATGTTGCCGGCGACATACACGTCGGCAACCGAGTTGTTGTACTTGACGAGGACATTGTCGTCGGCAAACGTCACGCTCTCGACGGTCACACTGTCCACATCGGCCAGGGTAAACCCCTTTTCAAGTACAGTGAGCAGGTTCGATGACGAGTAGGGCATTGTGCCCACCGCCTCGGTGTTGTAGGCCCAGTGCACATGTCCCGTGTGTATCCACATGGTCTGTTGCGCATAGGCCAAAACGCTTACTGTAGCAAGCAATGTTGCTAATAGGAATCGTTTTCTCATAATGTGTAACTGTTAGATGTACTTTTGATTGATTAAAACATGATTATTCCTTGCAAAACTATTCAACATTATAATAAAGTGCAAGTGAAAAGGTGTTTTTTTCAACCAATCCCCCAATAAATTCTGCCAATCTCAAATTTATAATTTCATGAATGTGAGTGTATATCATTGCATGGTTGAAAAATCGGTACCGAAACCAATAAATATTCTCATTGCCAGTCATTTTAGATAATCATGTTGTTGGGAAATGTCTAAAAAATTCATATTTTTGCAGAAGTTAATCAATAACTACCATTATTAATAACTTAATAATATTAAAGTGCAATGATGAAACAATCAAGACGTTTATTGATGATGTTATTGACAGCCTGCTGTGTATTGTGTGTGCATGCGGCAGTCAATCCTCTCGATGTGATGGAGATCACGCCAGCCGAGGGTAACGTGACCAGCCTGCAGAGTTTCACTATCACCTTTGGCGACCTGACTGTAGAGGTCAACGAGGATGCCATACCCACCCTGACCAAGGGAGGTGGCGAGACCCTGGACGGCGGTATGATGGCCGACTACGAGGGCCGAACAGTGTATATTGACTTTGAGGAACGCTGCACCCAGTCGGGCCAGTACTTGCTCAACATCCCCGAAGGTGCCATCACCGTGGAGGGACAACCGCTTGAGCCTTTGAGTTTCCACTATACCATCCAGGGTGGCAGTGACTCTTTCTATGACCAGATCAGGATCAGCCCCGCCGAGGGCGAGGTCGAGAGCCTGCAGTCGTTCACGATCACATTCCCGGCCTACGTGGGCGAGGTCGAGTATGGCAGCAAGGCCACGTTGACCAACACGACCACAGGAGCGACTTACCAGGCCGAGATGATAGACGTGGGCTATAATGTGCTCATCAACTTCCCCGACGAGGTGACCGAGCCAGGTGCCTACACCCTTGACATCCCCGGTGGCGCCATTGTGGTGTACACCCTTGATGGCGAGATGCTGCCCCTGCGCTTCAACTACACGATCAAGGATAAGGAGAATTCCTTCTATGACCAGATCACGATCAATCCCGCCGAGGGCGAGGTCGAGAGCCTGCAGTCGTTCACGATCACGTTCCCGGCCTATGTGGGCGAGATCGAGTATGGCAGCAAGGCCACGTTGACCAACACGACCACCGGAACGGCTTATCGGGCCGAGATGATAGACGTGGGCTACAACGTGCTCATCAACTTTCCCGAGGAGGTGACCGCCCCGGGTGAGTACACGCTGACGATTCCCGCCGGTGCAGTGGTGATCTACACACTGGGCGAGCCGGTGCAGGAACTCAACTTCCACTACACCATCCAGGGCGGAGAGCCCTCTTTCTATGACCAGATCACGATCAATCCCGCCGAGGGTGAGGTCGAGAGCCTGCAGTCGTTCGCGATCACGTTCCCGGCCTATGTGGGCGAGATCGAGTATGGCAGCAAGGCCGCGTTGACCAACACGACCACTGGAACGGCTTATCAGGCCGAGATGATAGACGTGGGCTACAACGTGCTGGTGTACTTCCCCGAGGAGGTGACCGCTCCGGGTGAGTACACGCTGACGATTCCCGCCGGTGCAGTGGTGATCTACACGCTGGGCGAGCAGGTGCAGGAACTCAACTTCCACTACACCATCACCGCTCCATCTCCAGCCTACACCATCAATCCTGCCGAGGGAGAGGTGTACCTGCTCCAGAACTTCACCATCTCCTATGGGTCGATGGTGTGGGTCGACGAGGATGTTCACCCGCTGCTGGTCAACGACGAGACGGGTGCCACCTGTGAGTGCAGCATGTTTGAGGTGGGCGGCAACGCCTTGATTTACATGATAGACCCCCTGAGTGAATTGGGTAACTATACCCTTACGGTTCCTGCCGGCTGCATCGAGGTGATGTCCACAGGCATGCTCAACGACGAGTTGGTGTTCCACTACACCATCGTCGAGAAAGAGAGTTTTGTGCCCACGGTGATCGAGGACCAGCCCGATGGCGAGTTGGTTGTCTATCAGCGCACCGGTGGCGTGATTCGCGAGGTCGAGAAGGATGATGTCGCCGACGACGAGTGGCCCTATGAAATCCTCAAGGAGGCCCAGGACGGCTCGGTCAACATCGTGTTTGCCGACGATAACAAGGTTTACATCCAGCGTCCCGTTTCATGGTCTTACTATAACGGATGGGTAGAAGGAACCCTGAGTGACGACGGCAAGACCATCACCGTACCCATGGGACAGTATGTAGCCTACACCTTCTCCATGGAGATGGCTGTTCAGGTTGCTGTGTTCACTCTTGACGAGAATTCCGGCACCTATGTGTACGATCCATCGGTGACCGAACTCATCTACACCATCAACGATGACGGCAGCATCAGCATGAACGGCACCGACGAGACCCGCATCCTGGGAACTATGAACCGAGCCTTTGGCGAGCAGTTCCAGTACCTTGACTACGAGTGGCTCCAGGCTGGTGACTACGAGTCGGTATATATTCCCGCCACCGAGCAGCCCCTCACTCCCCCCGATGGACTTGAGACCGAGACCTACTACTTGACCACCGCCAACTTCGACGGCATAGAGTGGGAGCCCTACAAGGCCATGGTGCAGATGGGATTTGACGGAGAGCAAGTGTGGCTGCAAGGCATCTCCAAGTACCTGCCCGATGCATGGATCCATGGCACCCGCGACGGTAGTACCCTCACCTTCCCCAACACCCAGTTGCTGGGTTCCTATGAGGCGCTGCTCTACTTCAAGTGTGCCGAAATGGACCCCTTCACAGGAGCCACCACTCAAAAGGACATGGTGATGACCTTTGACGGCGTGGACACCTACACCACCTTTGACTACATCTTTGTCACCACCAGCAAGGAAGGTCTCGATTACATCAACTACTATCAGGGCATGACCCTGAGCAAGCATCCCGATGTCGTTGTTGAGGTGCCCGAGGGACTCCAGACCGAGGAGTATTACTTCAACTATGTGACCTATGATGCCAATGGTCGCGAGATAGAAAACCAGACCATCGTCAACGTGGGCTTTGACGGCAATGACATCTACATCCAGGGCTTGTGGGGTTATCTGCCCGACGCTTGGGTCAAGGCAACCATTATCGACGGCAATGTGGTCTTTGATGCGCCGCAGTACCTGGGCGACTATGAGGAGGAATATGGCTTCACTTATCCCATCTACCTCATTGCCTTTGATGAGTGGACAGGAGCCATCTTGCCGCAAGTAGTGTTTGATTTGGATAATGAAACAGGAGCGTTCTATAATTCCAGTGCCCCCTTCGGTATCGGCATCAATAAGACCGGTTACCTGAACCTTGAGGACTGGTACAACGTTGAGTTTATTCCCGTCAATCCACATCCTGTTACCAATGTGATTGAGGCGCTTGACGATGCCTCGCAGCCCGTCGAGTACTATGACCTGCAGGGTCGTCGCATCCACGACATCACCACAGCCAACGGCATCATCATCATGAAGAATGCCGACGGCTCGGCCACCAAGGTCATCCGTCGTTAATCGCGACGTTGCCTTGTTTCGACTCAAGCGGGGAGTCACCTGGTCACAAGACCGGGAGGCTCCCCGCCCTCTTTAACCTAACGCGAGTCCGATGAATTTACCCTTAACCTATAAACTGTCGAGGAGGGTGATGGTGCGCAGGACGCTCAGGGCGGCGCTCACGCTGGTGATGCCGTTGACGATGATGCTGCGGCGGTTGTTCTTCTGGCTCAGACCGCACTGTTTGGGGTTCTGCTGCACGTAGTTGAGGAGTCGTCCGAAAGCCGGCGACTGGTAGTAGGCCTTGTTCTCCTCGCCCACGAGGAACAGGTGCATGCGCCGCTGGCGGATGACGAGTTTCTCGATGCCCAGGCGGCGCGCCGTGCGTCGCAGGGGCACGATGCGGATGAGTTCGGCCGCCATTTCGGGGATTTTGCCGAAGCGGTCCACCATGCGCTCCTCGAAGGCCTCGACCTGGTCGTCGGTCTCCATGTTGTCGAGTTCACGGTACAGGGTGATGCGTTCGTTCTCCTGTGGGACGTAACTGGCGGGGAACATCAGTTCCAGGTCGGTGTCCACGACGCAATCGGTGACAAACTCGGTGTGGTCACCGTCCTTGTCATCGCCGTCATCGTCTTTGGCGGTGAAAAGAGATGAAAATTCCTCGGTGCGCAACTCGGTGACGGCCTCCTTGAGCACACGCTGGTAGGTCTCATAGCCCAGGTCGGCGATAAAGCCGCTCTGCTCGGCACCCAGCAGGTTGCCCGCGCCGCGGATGTCCAGGTCCTGCATGGCAATCTGGATGCCGGAGCCCAGGTCGCTGAAACTCTCGATGGCCTGCAAGCGGCGCCGGGCGTCGGTGGCCAGCGGTTTGCCCGGGGGCACGAGCAGGTAGCAGAAGGCCTTGCGGCTGCTGCGTCCCACACGGCCGCGCAACTGGTGCAGGTCGCTCAAGCCATAGCGGTCGGCGTTGTTGATGATGATGGTGTTGACGTTGGGCATGTCGATGCCGTTCTCGATGATGGTGGTCGACAGCAGCACGTCATAGTCGTGGTTGCCAAAGTCGATGATCACCTGCTCCAGCCGCTCGGGTGGCATCTGGCCGTGACCCACCACGACGCGTGCGTCGGGCACCACGCGGTGTATCATGTTCTCCAGTTGCTCCAGTTGCTCGATGCGGTGGTTGACGAAGAATACCTGCCCGTTGCGCGACAACTCAAAGTTAATGGCCTCGGCCACGATGTCGTCGTTGAGGGTGCCCACGGTGGTGAGGATGGGGTAGCGGTTGGCGGGTGGGGTGGTGAGGGTGCTCAGGTCGCGTGCTCCCATGAGCGAGAACTGCAGCGTGCGCGGGATGGGCGTGGCACTCATCGTGAGGGTGTCCACGTTGAGTTTCATCTGCTTGAGTTTGTCCTTGACGGCGACACCGAACTTCTGCTCCTCGTCCACCACGAGCAGTCCCAGGTCGTGGAACTGCACGGTCTTGCCGATGAGTTTGTGGGTGCCGATGAGAATATCGATCTTGCCCTCCTTGAGGTCGGCCAGCAACTGCTTAGTCTCCTTGGGCTTGCGGGCGCGGCTCAGGTAGTCCACGCGCACGGGAAAGTCCTTGAGGCGCTCGGTGAAGGTGCGGTAGTGCTGGAAGGCCAGCACCGTCGTGGGAACGAGCACGGCGGTCTGTTTGCCGTCGGTGGCGGCCTTGAAGGCGGCGCGGACGGCAATCTCGGTCTTGCCGAAGCCCACGTCGCCGCAGATGAGGCGGTCCATCGGCTTGTTGCTCTCCATGTCGGCCTTGACGGCCTGTGTGGCGGTCAACTGGTCGGGCGTGTCCTCATAGATGAACGATGCCTCCAACTCCTGCTGCATGTAGCCGTCGGGGGTGTAGGCAAAGCCCTGCTGCTCGCGGCGTGCGGCATAGAGGCGGATGAGTTCGCGGGCGATGTCTTTGAGGCGGCTCTTGGTGCGCGACTTCATCTTGGCCCAGGCGTTGCTGCCCAAGCGGTTCAGTCGCGGCGCCTCGCCCTCCTTGCTGCGGTACTTCGAGAGTTTGTGCAGCGAGTGTATCGACACGTAGGCCTCGTCGCCGTTGAGGTAGGTGAGTTTGATCATCTCCTGCGGCGTGCCGTTCATCGAGGTGCGGATCAGGCCTCCGAACTTGCCCACGCCCAGGTCCTCATGGACGATGTAGTCGCCCTTCTCGATCTGCTGCAGTTCCTTGAGCGACAGGGCGAGTTTGCCCGAGCGTGCTCGGTCGCTCTTGAGGTTGTACTTGTGGAAGCGGTCAAAGATCTGGTGGTCGGTGAACACGCACACCTTCAATTCCTCGTCCACAAAGCCCTCGTGAATGGTGCGCAACACGGGCTCGAAGGTGATGTCGTCGCCGCGGTCCTCAAAGATGTTGTGCAGGCGCTCGATCTGCTTGGCGCTGTCGGTGAGGATGAGTATTTTGTAGCCCCGGGCCAGGAAGTCGGTGAACGACTGCCCGATGAGGTCAAAGTTCTTGTGGTAGATGCCCTGCGGCTTGCAGTGCAGCGTCAGGCGCTTGACACCCTTCTGGTCGGTGACCTCGCCGTTGATGAAGGAGATGCGGCGCATTGCTTGCAGGCGCGCGACAAACTGGTCAGCATCGACCACCTTGCCGGTCGCCTGGGTGTCGCCCTCGTCGGCGATGAGCGCGCTCACCGACATGCCCTCCTGGGCTATCTCGGCGATGCGGGTGGTGAGCCAGTGTTCGCTGCGGCACAGCACGATGGTGTCGTCGCCCACATAGTCGAGCAGCGACACGTTGTCCTCCCTGCCGCCGCTGGACGAGTCGTTGTTGAGGATGCTCACGCGCTCCAGGCGCTGCTCGCTGAGTTGCGTCTCGACGTTGAAGGTGCGTATCGAGTCGATATCGTCGCCCCAGAAGTCGATACGGTAGGGCAACTCGTTGCTGTAGGAGAACACGTCCAGGATGGAGCCGCGCACGCTGTATTGGCCAGGCTCGTAGACATAGTCGGTCGCTACGAAGCCCAATTCGCGCAATCGCGCCACGGTTTCGCTCAGGTCGGCAGTGCCGCCTGCCTGCAGCGTGACGGTGCTGGCCTCCACGTCCTCGCGGCGACGCACTCGCTCGGCCAGTGCCTCGGGGTAGGTGACCACCCATCGCACCTCCGGGTCGTCAAACCAGCGGTTGAGCACCTCGGTGCGCAGGATCTCGTTGGGGGCATCCACCTGGCCATATTTGATGTCTCGCTTGTAGCCTGACGGGAAAATCAGCACCTGCTTGTCGCCCGTGAGTTGGCACAGGTCGTTGTACATGTATCCCGCTTCGTCCAGGTCGTTGACCACGATCAGATAGGGGCAAGCACGCTTGGGCAATGCGGCAAACAGCATCGCCGCGCTGGACCCCGCCAGCCCGTCAATGACCGCATTGCCGCGACCCGCCAGCAGCGTCTTCACCGCCGCCAGCCTTGCCTTGCCATTAAATAATGCACACAGTTCCCCAATCTCCATGGCTGTCGAGTTAATCTCAGGTTATTTTTTCTTCTTGCCCTTCTTGGGAGCGATGTTGAGGATGCGGGTGTACTCGCCGGGCTTGTCGAACATCTCCTTGGCCTTGTCGAGGGTGTCGTCATCCTTGATGGAGTGCTCCACCTGGCCGCGCTGGTAGTAGAGGCGGTCCATGATTTCCTGGCCCAGCAGGTAGGCGATGTCGCGGCGGTGCAGGTCCAGGTCATGGTCCAGGTCGTGCTTGAGCAGTGCCTCCAGACGGTCGAACTGGGCTGCTGTCGAGTCGTTCATGTAGCCCTCGGCCGTAGCAGTCTTGCGCAGGGTGGCCAACTGCTGTTCGCACACCTTGTCATACTCGAACTTGTCGGGGTTGATGAAGGCCTTGAACTCGTTGAAGATATCGTCGGTGATCTGGAAGTCGGCGGGACTTGGAATCTCGTTGCGGTGCTCTGCAACATACTTGGTGGCGAAGTCAAAGTCCCAATGGTCGCGCATGATGTTGTAGACGATGCGCTTGAGTTCGCGAGGCTCGACCTTGATGTCGGGCATGATGCCGCCGCCCTCACGCACCTCACGTCCGTGGGCGGTGTGGAAGACGCGTGCTGTGCTGTCGGTTGTGGTCTTCTTGTAGGTGCCGTCGGCATTGCGGTTGCCGTAGTCCACCTCCTGTATGAGCCTGCCACTGGGGATGTAGTACTTGGCGATGGTGACCTTGAGCATTCCGTCATAGGGCAACTGCCTGGTGGATTGCACCAGCCCCTTGCCAAAGGAGCGCGCGCCGATGATCACGGCGCGGTCCAGGTCCTGGAGGGCACCGGCGGTGATTTCGCTGGCGCTGGCCGAGCCGCCGTCGATGAGCACTGCCAGGGGGATGTCGGTGTCGACAGGGTCGACAGTGGTCTTGTAGGTGCGCTCGCTGGACTTTTCACGGCCGCGCATCTGCAACACCTGTGTGCCCTTGGGGACGAAGCATCCCACAATCTGGATAGCACCCTCAACGATGCCGCCGCCATTGCCGCGCAGGTCCAGGACAATGTTCTTGACCCTGGGGTCCTTCTTGAGCGCGATGAGCGCGTCGCGCACCTGCTGGGCCGACTTCTCGTTAAAGGTGGTAAGGTCGATATAGCCGATATTTCCCCGCGTCACGCCATAGTAGGGGACTGGGTTGACACTGATGGTCTCGCGGTTGAACGAGAAGGTCTTGACGCTGTCCTCGTCATAGGGGCGCACTACCGTAACCGTCAGGTGTGTGTTGGCCTGCCCCTTGAGGTGCTTGCTCACCTTGTCGCTGGCCCATCCGGCTGTACTGTCCCCGTCAATCATGATGATGCGGTCGCCCGAACGCAGTCCCGCGCGGGCTGCAGGGCTTCCCTCATAGGGGCCGCTGATGTAGACCCCTTTTTTGCCGTCGATGGTGCGCTCCATCAGGTAACTGCCGATGCCGCCATACTCGCCCGTGCTCAGCGTCATGAACTCGTCGGTCTCCTTGGCGGGTATGTACTCTGTGTAGGGGTCAATGTCGTCGAGCATCGCGTTGATGGCGTTCTCAATCGACTTTTGGGCATTGATCGTGTCGACATAGAACGTATTTAACTCTTTATATAAGGTGTTAAAGATGTCCAAGTTGCGAGCCACAGCGGCATCATCATTCACCGCCTTATCATCGTCGGCAAGGGCCACTGGAGCAACGAGACATGCCACCAGGCACACCCAAGCGAAATATTTCAGGGTCTTTTTCATTGTTCTTTTTTGATTTTGTGGCTGCTAAAGTACTACTATTCCCTGAATATTTGCCTTTACAGGTCCCTAAAAAACCTTTTTGAGACGAAAAAAATCAAGTTTTTTCATTTTTTTATTGCACAGTTCAATTATTGGCACTATCTTTGCACCGCATTTTTCGGCAGGGTCTGCCGCAAGGGTGCTAAAAACGCTTCTTTAGCTCAGTTGGTTAGAGCATCTGACTGTTAATCAGGGGGTCCTTGGTTCAAGTCCAAGAAGAAGCGCCTGGAACGAGACTGCGAGAGCCGTCTCGTTTTTGGTTGTAGATATAACCTAAACTCTAAACTCTAAACTTCAAGTTCTGGGCACCAGAACTTGAATAAAAGGCACGATTCTTGCAGCTAATTGCCTGAGAGAAGAATTTTCATTAACTTTGCACCACAATCATTATAGATTATCACGATTATGATATATACCTGTCCCAAATGTGGTAAGAAGATCGACTTGAGCACCGAGGTACTCATCAACAGCGATTACAAGGTCATCTGCCCCCAGTGCCTGTGCCAGTTGCAGATTGTGGGTGACTATGCCTACATCCCTCACGACACGCTCGACCTGGACACCACCATTGAGCCGTCACGCACCATCAACTGCCCGCACTGCGGCCATGAGGCCAGCACGGGAGCCCACTTTTGCCCCAACTGTGGCGGCAGTTTTGATGCACCTGTAACGCCCGCTGTGACCGATGTGGAGGACGTGACCGTGTTGCCACCGCCCCTGCCCGACAGCGACCCGCTCTATAACGACGCGGTGCAGTTTCTGATGACCTGCACCGCCATCACGCCCATGATGCTGCGTGACCACTTTAACATCAGCGACGAGCGCGCCGCCGAACTGTTGCGCCAGTTGGAACAAGGAGGCGTAGTAGGACCCTATAACAACGGAGGCCCTCGGCAGATTTTGATACCCCACCGCCAGTTATATCAATATGAAGTGCCGCGCTCTCAAGCGATGGGTCAAGGCCAAACGTCGGCGGGGCCTAGCCGCCAGCCGCGCCGCATGGGGTGTTTCACATGGCTGCTGCTGCTCATGCTCATGATGTTCCTCATCAAGGCCTGCGGCGGCTAAGGGGGGCTTCATTCTCTAAACACTAAACTTCAGGGCCTGGACCATTTTGGGGTCCAGGCCCTGAATCATCAGTTGCCCAAGTTGTCGATTTGTTGCTTGGCCCATTCCTTGGCCATGCGGATGGCCTCGTTGGCCATCTGGTTGACCATCGAGTCCATGCCCTCAGGCACCTCGACACCCATGATGCTGTCGGGCAGCATGCGCGGGTCGGTCGCGGGGTCCTCATCGGTGTAGTCGTCGCTCTCCTCGTCCTGCGGAGCAGGCGTGGTGGGGATGATGCTGGGATGCTTGGCCTCATAGTCGTCCATCGCCTGGGTCCAAGCCTTCTCGATGTCATCCTTGCTGAATGTGAACACGTGGCCGAACACGCCCAGCGACACCATCTTCTGTTCGTTCTCGTTAAAGCGGACCTTTCCCACCGAGCAGATGACGTAATTGTTGACATCGAGGTAATTGGAAATGATCTTGTCGGTGCCGATGCCCGTCAACTCCTTGATGGCCTTGTTGATGAGGTCACCAAACACGCCGCCCATGCTTGTGATGCCACCGATGTTCTCGTTCACCTTGTCGCCCACCCAGGCCTTGGTGACCTCCTGGATGGCGGCCTCGTGATCCTGGCGTGTGGGGCAGGTGAACACCATCGTGGCGAACAGGATGGCGAGAATCAGGGCAGCAACGAGCCATGGTGTGCAGCCGCTCTTCTTTTTGGGTTCCTGCTGCACAGGGATTTGTGGCGGCACTTGCGGTGGTGCTTGAGTCGGTGGCGTGGCCGGCTCATAGGGTTGTCCCATAGTGGGTTGGTTCTCTGCAGCACGGGACGCCTGCTGGGAGGCTTCAAACTCGGCCCGCTGCAGCACTGCGGTCAGTTCGGGCACATCGCCGGCCTGCATCCAGTCGGCCATGCCGGGAGCCCACACTTCGCTCTCGGGGGTGATGCCCTGCTGTCCTAATTCCTCGATGGAAAACGGACCTTCCTGTTTACCGTTTCTAATGAGATGAAATTCCATAATTAGTCTATTTTAATCGGTTATACTATTGCTATATTGATGTGATGTCGTTGCTGCTGTGCAATGATTGTGCCAAGTGGCCTATTTTTATCCGAAGGTGCGCTGCAACCAGATGCTCATGAAGCGGTCATAGACGATATAGCCCTGTGGAGTGCGGTAGACAAACTCCTTGTCGGTCAATCCCCTAAGGGCCGACTGCACGACACTGGCTGAGGCCAGGTTGTGCTTGCGGATGAACTGCCCGCCGGTGGGCTTGTCGGCAAGGCCGTCGCTGGCGATGGCCTTGAGCAGGTTGAACTGGTTGGACGACAGGAACTGCGCCAGGCTCTCGTATTGCGACGACTTGGACTCCACCAGGAGGGCTATCTCGCGGTTCACGGCGTCGATGTCGCGCACGTGCGTGTAGTTGGCATACAACCTGTTGAGCACGCTCTGGATGTACCAGGTGTGACCGTCAAAGCGGTCATACAGTTGGCTGAACACGTCATGGTCCAGCGAGCCGCGCTTCTTTTCAAAGAAGTTGCGGGCAAACTGGTAATAGACCTCCCTGTCGAGGGGAGCGAGGCTCATCATCTCGGCACTCTGGAAGAAAGGTCGCTGCGGCGAGCCGAACATCTCGGCCATCATGTGGTACTGGCTGCCGGCAAAGATGAAGTGCACCCCGTTGGCGAACTGGATGTGGGAGCGCAGCAGGGCCTCGGTCCCGGTCTCGGGATAGTTGGCAATCTGCTGGAACTCGTCGATGGCGATGTAGACTTCCCGACGGCTGCTGGACAGCAACTCAAAAATCTGCTGGATGGTGAGTTGCGTGCGCGACGGCTCCACGGTGATCGACATCTTGGGCATGCCCGTGAACGGGTCATTGGTGAACACGGGCCGCAGGCTGCCCAGCAGGCCGGCCGCCTTCTGCAGGAACGATTTCTCGCGCTTGGCAAAGCCGTTGAAGACGGCTGCGCCAAACATCTCGGTGAAGTCCTGCAGGTTTTTGGTCGCAAAAATGTCTATATAGAGGCAAACTGCATTCCTGTTCTCGTGCTCAATGATGTAAAAAAGGTTCTTTATGAGTCCTGTTTTACCTATTCTGCGAGGCGAAATGATGGTGATATTGCGCCCGTTCTCGAAGTGGTTGAGCATCAAATCGGTCTCACGGTTGCGGTCGCAAAAGTATTGCGGACTCACATAACCCTGATTTACAAAGGGATTTTTGAGTTGTGTCGCCTTCCTTCCTGCCATAAAATAATTATCAATAATAAATTATTAAATTTTAATAATGCAAATTACGTAATTATTTTTTGATTATGCAAATCTTTGCGCCACATTTTTTATCCAACTCAAGTTCTGGGCCGACTGTAATTACGCAAAAGAGGAAAACACGCCCCGGTGACAATTAGTTCAACGTGCGAAATCAGTAGTTCCAACTGGCTGGGCCGCGGTGGTCACTTGGCGTTGATGAAGTTCTGGAAGGCCTGCTTGTAACTGTCGCCAATGGGGATGTACACGTCACCAAAGACGATGCGGTTGCGCTCAATCTCGCGAATCTTGCTCTTCTGGACAATGAACGAGCGGTGCACCCTGATGAAGCGCGATGTGGGCAGCATCTGCTCGATGGCCTTCATGTTCATCAGCGACAGGATGGGGTGGGGCGACTGCTCGGTGTAGATCTTGACGTAGTCCTTGAGGCCCTCGATGTAGCGGATATCGTCGAGGTCGATTTGCAGCAGTTTGTACTCGCTCTTGACAAAGATGCTGCGGGGCTCCTCCTCGACCTGTGCTGGAGCGGTGGCCTGCTCGCTCTGCTGCACGAGTTGGAACCACTGCATTGCCTTGGTGCTGGCCTCGAGGAAGTCGGCATAACTGATGGGCTTCAACAGGTAGTCGAGGGCGTTGACACGGAAACCGTCAACGGCATACTGGTTAAAGGCGGTGGTGAACACGATGCGTGTGCTCTCGGGTACCATGCGGCTCAGTTCCAGCCCGTTGAGTTCGGGCATCTGGATGTCAAGGAACAGCAGGTCGACAGGATCCTGTCCGATGCCGTGCAGGGCATCGGTAGCGTTGGTGTACTTGCCGCACAGTTCCAGGAACGGAATCTTTTTCACATAGCTCGCAAGCAGTTCCACTGCCAGCGGCTCGTCGTCAACAATGGCACACTTGATGATCATGACTCGTTGGTGTTAATGATGATTTTAGAGAAATAATGCTTGCCGTCATCGCTCTTGCCCTTTTCCCAACTGTAGCGGTCGGGATAGAGGAGTTCGAGGCGCCGGCTCACCTGTTCCAGCCCAATGCCCGAGCCGCTCTTGTCGTTCTCACGCTTGGGGTAACAGGTATTGTGGATTTGGCAGGTAATGTCGCCGTTGGCCTGGCTGAGGTCGATCTTGATTTCCCCAGAGCCTTGTGGCGAGATGCCGTGCTTGAATGCATTCTCGATGAGGGAGATGAAGATGAGCGGCGCCACGGGGGTCGAGTCGTTGGGTGCCACATTGATGTTGGTGTCGATTTTCACGTTGTCGGTGACACGTATCTTCATCAACTCGATGTAGTTGCGCATGAAGTCGACCTCCTTGTACAGCGGCACGAAATCCTCCTGGTTCTCGTAGAGCACGTGCCGCAGCAGTTTGCTCAGTTCGCCCACGGCGGTCTGCGCCTTGTCCTGGTCAAAGGAGATGAGGGCATAGATGTTGTTCAGCGTGTTCAGCAGGAAGTGGGGGTTCATCTGGTTGCGCAGGTTGCTCAACTCGGCCTCGGTGCGGGCTGCCTCGGCTTCCTTGCGTGCCTCCTCAAGATGCTGCCACCGCTGGTACATGCGCACCGCTACGGCCAGTGCGATGAACAGCACGTTGACAAGTGAGCCGTAGAAATAGCGCGGAATGCGTGAAAAATGCCGAGCACCTTGAGGCCCCCTTTTAACCAGTTCGGGAATAAAGTTATTGATGATGACGTGCCACAGGTCCACGGCAAGAAGACCGACGACGAGAGTAAGCACGTTGATGAGCAGAAACATCTTCCAGTCCTTCTTCTTGAGCATGAATCGGGGCACAATCCACAGGTAATTCAGGTAGAACACCAGCAGATAGGAAACCGTTGCTCCCATTCCTCGCAGGTATCGTTTCCACACCATGGCCCAAGTCTCGTCGGAACCATGAAAGAACAGCGGGACGATGAATAGCAAAGCCCAGCACAGGACGTGCAGCATCAGGTTGCGGTAATTATTGTTTTTCTTGTCTAGGTCGGTATTCATGTCAATAATACTTTTTTACACACTGGCAAAGATAGTTAACTCTTGCCTCGCTGGCAAATATTATCGACAAAAAGTCACATCACCCCGACAAATCATCTGCCAGGGTGAAGGGAATGGATACCGTGGTGTTAGGCTCACTCGTAGCGCAGGGCCTCGATGGGGTCGAGGTTGGCGGCCTTGCGCGCCGGGTACCAGCCAAAGAAGATGCCCGTCACGGTGCAGATGGCGAACGAGAGCAGCACCGTCCACGGCTCGACCGCAATGAGGATGTGGAACTCGGTGAAGTTCATCATCACGTATCGTGCCAGGTAGGCAATGCCGGCCCCGAAGAGCACCCCGATGAGACCGCCGGTGACGCTAATGAGGATGGCCTCGATGAGGAATTGCGTCATGATGTCGACCGTGCGAGCCCCCACGCTCATGCGAAGGCCGATTTCGCGTGTGCGCTCGGTCACACTCACATACATGATGTTCATGATGCCGATGCCGCCCACCAGTAGCGAGATGCCAGCGATGCACGAGAGCAGCAGCGTAAGGATGTTCATGACATTATCCACCATCGATGTGGCTTCTTCTAGTGAATTGACCCTGAAGTCCTGGATGTCGTTTTCCCGCAGTTTGTGGTTCTCCCGCAGAATTTCGGTCACATCCTGTTTGGCCAGCGAGGCCATTTCCTTGCTGGTGGCAGCGACGGCAATCATGTCAAAATAGTTCTGTGAAATCATGCGCTTCATCACTGTTGTGTAGGGCATGAGCACAATGTCGTCCTGGTCCTGGCCAAAGGCCGTGCGTCCCTTGCTCTTGAGCACCCCCACTACCCTCACGGGAATGGTGTTGATGCGGATCACTGCCCCGATGGGGTCGGCATCGTTGGGGAAGAGTTTGTCCACGACTGTTTTGCCGATGATGCATACCTTGGCCGAGCCCTTGACCTCGGCATCGGTGAACATGCCGCCCTGGGTAACCGATAGCCCGTTGATGTCAAGGAAATCATTGTTCACACCCTGCACCGATCCGCTATGGTTGTTCTTGCCGTTGATGAACTGCCCCGATGTGTAGACCATGGGGCTGATGGCTTTCAGGTACTTGCTCTTCTCCAGGAGGCTTTGATAGTCGGCTTGGGTGATGGTTTGGCTATATTCCGGCAGCCAGTTACCGCCAGTGTCCTCATAGTTCGGCCCGGGTATGATATTCAATGCCCCGGGGTCCACGTCTTCAATCTGTTGCATGATGGTCGCCTTGGAGCCGGTTCCCAGGGCCAGCATGATGATGACCGACGACACGCCGATGATGATGCCCAGCATGGTGAGGAAACTGCGCATCTTGTTGGCCGCGATGGCTTTCAGTGCTATTTTGAATAGGTTGGTAATATTCATTGTTTTGGCTTTTAGTTTCTACTCCCTAGTTGGCGGATGCTAACTCCTAACTAATTCACTCCTCCTCGATGGGTAGCGACGCCAGTTTGGCTGCCGCATCGAGGATGTTGTCGTTGATGCGGTCCTCGCGTATCTTGCCGTCGCTCAGCGTGATGGTGCGGGTGGAGTACAGCGCAATCTCGGGATTGTGCGTCACAAAGATGATGGTGCGCCCCTCGTCATGCAGTTGCTGGAACAGCAGCAGGATTTCAAACGACGTGCGGGTGTCCAGGTTACCCGTCGCCTCGTCGGCCAGGATGACGGCGGGGTCGTTGACCAGGGCCCGCGCGATGGCCACGCGCTGCATCTGGCCGCCCGACATCTGGTTGCTCTTATGGTTCAGGCGGTCGCCCAGCCCCACGCGCTGCAAGGCGGTGACAGCACGCTCACGCCGCTCACGAGCCCCGATGGCGGTGTTGTACATCAACGGCAGTTCCACGTTCTCGACCGCAGTGGTCTTGGCCAGCAGATTGTAACTCTGGAACACGAAGCCGATCTTGCGGTTGCGCAGCACGGCCCGCTGTGTCTTGCTCATCGTGCGCACGGGTGTGCCGTCAAGGAGGTACTCGCCGCTCGTGGGCGTGTCCAGGCAGCCCAGGATGTTGAGCAGCGTGGATTTGCCCGAGCCCGAGGTACCCATGATGGTGACGAACTCGCCCTCATGGATGGTGAAGGAGACACCGCGCAGGGCGTGAACCGTCTCCTCGCCCACCACAAAGTCACGGCGGATGCCATCAAGTTCTATTACTGGTTTCTGTGCCATTGTTATTCCTTCTTCTTGTCTTTGCCCTGCTTGGACATGGCTTCCTTCATCTGCTGTGCCTTGTCAACGATCTCAAAACTCTGGACGATGGTGGTGCCCTCGGCGAGTCCGTTGATGACCTCGGTGCGCGTGCCGTCACTCACGCCGGTCTGCACCGGGTGGGCGGTGAGGACGTTGCCGTCGAGCGTCCACAACTTCTTCTCGGCCGTGGTGTCCCTGATGACGTACTTGTCGCCGAACAGGTCGGGTTCGGGCGTGAAGCGCAGGGCAGCCGCCGGCACGCTCATGACACCTGAGCGCTCCAGCGTGAAGATGGTGATGCTGGCCGTGAGTCCCGGCTTGAGTTTCAGGTCGGCGTTGGGGGCGCTGATGACCACCTCATAGGTCACCACGTTGTTGGTCGTGACGGGGTTCTGGCGCACCTGCTTGACGGTGCCCGAGAACGTGTCGTCGGGGTAGGCATCGACGGTGAAGGTCACACGCTGTCCCTCGCGCACCTCGCCGATGTCGGCCTCATCCACTTTGGCGATGCACTGCATGTCGGTCAAGTCACGTGCGATCTTGACAATCGAGGGGGTACTGAACGACGATGCCACGGTCTGGCCTTCCTCGACCGACTTGCTGATGACCACGCCGTCGATGGGCGAATAGACGGTGGCATAGCCCAGGTTGGTCTTGGCCCGAGAGACATCCTGCTGTGCTATCCTGACGCTCTCCTGCGCCTTGCGGTAATTCTCGAGCGCCACGTCATACTCCGACGTGCTCACCAGTTCCTTCTTGTGCAGTTCGGCATAGCGCTCGTAGTTCTTCTTCTGGTAATCCAGATCGATCTGTGCCGAGCGCAGGCGCGTCTGTGCCGTGGACAGGTCGCTCAACAGGTTGGTGCGGTCGAGTTCGGCGATGATCTGGCCGCGCTTGACCACGCTGTTGTAGTCCACATACAGGTGTGTGACGATACCCGACACCTGGGTGCCCACGTCGACGGTCTTGACTGGCTCGATGGTGCCCGTGGCGGTGATTGTCGTTGAGATGTCGCCAGCCTCGATCTGGGCAGTCTGGAAACTGATTTGGCTCTCGGCCTTCTTGCCGAAGATGAAGGCAGCGCCCACTGCCATCAGCAATCCCACGATAGCCAGGATGATGATTGTCTTCTTTTTCATTGTGATGTTATGTTTTAGTCGTTATTGTCTCTCTCACCATGAACCATGATCAGGCTAAAATTGAATGCCCTCGCCGCCATAGTACTTGAGCAGGGCCATGTAGAGCAGCGCCTCATACTTGGCTTGCAGCATCTGCTGCAGGGCGGCACTCAGGTTGGTCTTGTCCTGGGTGAGTTCGACGATGTTCTTCAGCCCCAGGCGGAACTGCTCGCTCGTCAGGTCGTAACTCTCGCGGCACGACTTCACGTTCTCCTGGGCGGCGATGTAGCGCTGCTGGTTGTTGCGGGCCTGCAGCCAGTAGTTCTCGATGGTCTTCCACAGGTTCTTCTGCGTCTCGACCATGTCGAGGTAGGTGTTCTCGCGTTCCAGGCGTGCCCTGGCCACGGCATTCTTGGTGCGGCCGTGGTCTCATATGGGGATGCTCAGCGACACGCCGATGCCGTTGTTCCACTGGTTCTTGAGCTGCGTGAACATGTTGCCGTTGCCCGACGAGTTGTTGGTCGAGATGCCGGCGCTGGCGTTGATTTGCGGGCGCGAGCCGGCCTTGGCGAGTTCCTCGTTGATGTAGGTCTTGTCCATGGCCAGTTGCTGTGCACGGATCTCGGGGCGGTTGGCCACAGCGTACTCATAGACGCGCTGCTTGGCGGGCAGTTCGGCCAGCACGTTGTTGACAAGTGCGGGGTCGGCGAGCACGAGCGCCTCGTCACCGTCAAGTTCCATGAGTTGTTTGAGTTGTAGGCGATACTGGTCCAGGGTGGTCTCGTGGGCCACCTTCTGGTACTTGTCCTGGGCCAGTTGCGACTCCAGTTGCGACACGTCGGCCTTGTTGAGCAGCCCGGCCTGCTTGCGCGCCTGGGCTTGTTCGAGTTGCACCTGTCCCAGCGCGATGAGTTCATCGTCATGGGCGAGGGCGTCCTGCGAGTAGAGGATCTGCACATACAGTTGCGTGATCTGCTCCTCAAGGCTCAACTAGGTAGACAGGATGTTGAGGTCAGCAATCTGGGTGTTGATCTTGGCCAGGCGGATGTTGTTCTTGGTCTGCCCGCCGTTGTACAGGTTCATCGACGCGTTCACGCCATAGTTGCCGCTGTAACTGTTCTTGTTGCTGAAGGAAACCACCTCCGAGCCGATGACGCCGCTGTAACTCTCCTGGAAGGGCCTGTTGCTCACATACTGGCTGGTCGAGAAGTCCACTGTGGGCAGGCGGCTCTGCTTGGCGTCCTGCAACTCGAGTTGCGAGACGCGGGCGCTGACCTTGTTGCGCTGCACGGTGATGTTTTGCTGCTTGGCCCAGTTGATGCAGTCTTGCAGGGTCCAGGCAAAGGGTTTCTCGGCCACGGCGTCACTGCCTTGTGCCACGGCATTTCCCGCCATGAGCGCCAGGCATCCTGCCACGATGATGTTACCGATCGTTTTCATGTGGTATATTCTTTTTTTTTCAATTGTTTTACTGGTTAGACGCAACTCATGGTAAAAAAGTTTCACAAAAATCAAAAAAAATGAAGGCCGGTACACATTTTTTTAAAAAGAGGATCAACCTATTGACTAAATATTACCCCGCCAACCAGGCTGACTGGAGGAGGCCTTTTGCTTCATTTGGGGCATTAACACGGGTCGCAAGAGGACGTTTTCCCTTAATTTTAGTAAGGAGAAAATCAAAATCTTGCTTTTTTTGTGTACCACGTTAAGAAAAAGATGTATATTTGCAGGCTGAAAAATGAAGTTTGAAGCGAAATTAACAAAAATTAATTAAATAATTCACAATTCAAAAAATGCAAACTAAAGGTTTTATCAGAGTCCTTACTTATGCATTGATCTTGATTTGCTTGTTCTACCTGTCGTTCACAGTGGTGAGCACTCACTACCAGAACAAGGCCGAGAAGAAGGCCCTCGCAGTGGCTGGCATCAAGAGCGCCGACACCAGCAACGAGGTGTACAAGACCGCATTGAATGAGTATCTGGACTCTCTCGCTAATGAGAAGGTGTACCTTGGTTACTACACCTTCCAGCAGGTTCGTGAGAAGGAGTTGGGCCTCGGCCTCGACTTGAAGGGTGGTATGAACGTTACACTGCAGATCTCGGTTCCCGACATCTTGCGCGCCCTCGCGAACAACAATCCAGACAAGAAGTTTAACCAGGCCATCGACAACGTGTCCAAGAACCAGACCGCTCAGGACGACTTTGTGGGCTCCTTCTGCAAGGAGTACAAGAAGTTGGCCCCCGAGGGCAACCTGGCTCAGATCTTCCGCAACATTGAGCGCATCAAGGAGAAGCCCAATGCCAGCGAACGTGAGGTGCAGAACATCCTCAACGACGAGGTCAACGCCATGGTTGACAACTCCTACAAGGTGTTGCGCAACCGTATCGACCGTTTCGGTGTCGTTCAACCCAATATCCAGAAGCTGCAGAGCACTGGCCGCATCCTGCTTGAGCTCCCCGGT
>ERZ842401.2737-NODE-2737-length-23077-cov-3.167535_pt1 | contig 23077 bp, 23 predicted proteins | sample MGYA00521270_ERZ842401 | MGnify/ENA primary metagenome ERZ842401 (study PRJEB31892, sample SAMEA3878208) | bioreactor metagenome | biome: Moose rumen | place: Sweden | collected 2011-10 | study: EMG produced TPA metagenomics assembly of the PRJEB12797 data set...
GCCAGTCTGGGTGTATGTATTTGTGTACGTTGGTTGCAATCGTGTTGAAAAGCCCTGCCCGTAACAAACGTTCGTGAATCGTATACGTTTCTTGTGAAAGTCCAGTTCTAAAAAAATTTATGTAAACGGAGGATATGATAAATGGCAGGTTTATCACTTAGAGGTATCTACAAGAAATATCCGGGGGGCTTTGTAGCTGTTACCGATGTTAACCTCGAAATCAGAGATAAGGAGTTCATCATTTTGGTAGGACCTTCCGGTTGCGGTAAGTCCACCACATTGCGTATGATTGCAGGTCTGGAGGAAATCTCCGAAGGTGAGCTGTATATCGGCGACCGCCTTGTAAATGACGTTGCACCGAAGGACAGAGATATTGCGATGGTTTTCCAGAACTACGCTTTGTATCCGCATATGACCGTATTTGATAACATGGCATTCGGTCTGAAACTGCGTAAAGTTCCTAAGGATGAAATCGCTCGTAAGGTTGAAGAAGCTGCTAGAATTCTTGACCTTTCCCATCTGCTTGACAGAAAGCCGAAGGCTATGTCCGGTGGTCAGAGACAGCGTGTAGCTTTGGGTCGTGCTATCGTTCGTTCCCCGAAGGTATTCTTACTTGACGAACCGCTTTCCAACTTGGATGCGAAGCTCCGTGCTCAGATGAGAACTGAAATTTCTAAGCTCCATAAAAAGCTTGGTACTACTTTCATCTACGTAACCCATGACCAGACAGAGGCTATGACAATGGGCGACAGAATCGTAGTTATGAAGGATGGCTTTATTCAGCAGGTTGACAGCCCTCAGGGTCTGTATGAAGCACCGGTTAACAAGTTCGTTGCTGGATTCTTAGGTTCTCCGCAGATGAACTTTATTGATGCTGTTCTGAGAAAAGATGAATACGGTCAGTTTGTTGTTGAGTTCGGTTCTGAAGATTCCAAGACCGCTAGAGGTGTCAAGTATCAGATTGTTGTTCCGGAGTCTAAGGCTATCCCTGAATTGGAACGCTATGTAGATAAGGACATCATTCTCGGCATTCGTCCCGAAAACGTTCATGATGAGCCAATGTATGTCAATAGTGCTACAACTGGTCTGGTAAACTGCAACGTAGAAATCACGGAAATGATGGGTGCAGAAACTTATCTGTATCTCCTCTGCGAAGGTATCTCTATGACTGCAAGAGTTTCTCCTCGTTCCACTGCTCGTCCGGGGGATGAAATTCAGGTTGCTCTTGACCCGAATAAGATTCACCTCTTCGACAAGGAAACTGAAAAGACAATTGTCAACTGATTTTGCTTTTTAGGATTACAATGCAAGGGTTCGCTGTACATCACGGCGAACCCTTTATTTTGGAGGATTTATGCAATATATTGATTTTCATGTACACGCATTCGCTGATAAAATTGCCGAACGTACCATTTCCGCACTGGCACAGACCGCCGGAAAACCGCCGGCTTCAGACGGTACACTTTCCGGCACGGAAAAAATCATGAAACAATGGGGCGTTGACGGCTTTGTATTGCTTTCCATTGCAACGAAACCCTCTCAGCATCTTGTTTGTAACAATTGGGCTGCATCCTGCAAATGTGACCATATTTTCCCATTTGGGAGCGTTCACCCTGACGGAGAGGATGCTTTACAGGAACTGGAGCGCATCAAAGATTTAGGGCTTTACGGCATTAAACTGCATCCGGATTATCAACATTTTTATGCAGATGAGGAACGGCTTTTTCCCATTTACAAAAAATGCGGTGAATTGGGATTGCCGATTATTTTCCATGCCGGAGTTGACCCTGTTTGTCCGGAGGATGTTCACTGCACCCCGAAAATGGCAAGCAAAATTCTTGAGAAATTCCCCGATACGACCATGATTATGGCGCATTTGGGCGCAAATGCAATGTGGGATGATGTCGAAAACATCCTTGCAGGGAATTTTGAAAATTTGTGGCTGGATACTGCCCTAGTAGGGTCTTATGTCAATGAAGACCAGCTTTACAGAATTATTGAAAAGCAGGGCGCAGATAAAATTTTATTAGCGAGTGACTGTCCGTGGGATACAACCGACATCACCATTGAAAAAATCAAGCGGTTGCATCTCCCCGAACAGGACGAAAAAAATATTTTCGCCAAGAATGCCGAAAGGCTTTTGAAAGTGGGAGAATTTGCGGAAAATGCTTGACATCTTCTGCATAAATGTGTTATAATCTTTACAAAGAAATTTTTATCAAAGGAGTTTTTGAAAATGTCATCTGAACCGAAAATTTATCAGCCTGAAATGGAATGTATGGATGTTGAGGAGCGTAGAAAATTACAGGGCGAGCGTCTCCGTGAAACCGTCAAGCACGAATATGAAAATGTACCGTTCTATCGTGAGAGAATGGATGCAAAGGGCGTGACTCCCGACGATATTCAGACCGTTGACGACCTTGTGAAACTGCCGTTCATGCAGAAAACTGACCTCCGTGATACGTTCCCCTTTGGGCTTTTCGCCGTACCGAATGAGGAAATTGTTCGAATTCAAGGCTCATCCGGTACAACTGGCAAGCCGATTGTTTCCGGCTATACGGAAAATGATGTGAAAATCTGGTCTGAAATGGTAGCTCGTGCAATGGCTTCCATTGGCGCAGACAAGGAAGACATTGTGCAGGTATGTTATGGCTATGGACTGTTCACAGGCGGACTGGGCGCACATCAGGGCGCAACGGAAGTCGGCGCAATGGTTATCCCCATGTCCAGCGGTAACACACAGAGACAAATCATGATGATGCAGGAATTGGGAAGTACAATTCTCTGCTGTACGCCTTCTTATGCAACCTATCTGGGCGAAGCTATCCACGATGCCGGACTCGTTCCGAAGAAAGATATTAAACTCCGTGCCGGATTATTCGGGGCTGAACCTTGGACAGAAGCAATGCGCCAGAAAATCGAGGAGTTACTTGGAATTGATGCTCGTGACATTTACGGCTTGACGGAAATTGCAGGGCCGGGGGTTGCGTTTGAATGTTTTGCGAAACACGGCGCACACATCAACGAAGACCATGTGATTGCTGAAATTATTGACCCTGTCACAGAAGAACAACTCCCCTACGGAACAGCCGGAGAACTGGTATTTACAACCATCACCAAAAAGGGAATGCCTATGCTCCGTTATCGTACGCATGATATTTGTACCCTCTATGCAGACAAGTGCAAATGTGGCAGAACTACTGTTAGAATGGGCAGAATTACCGGACGTACTGACGATATGATTGTTGTACGTGGCGTGAATGTATTCCCCTCTCAGATTGAAACAGTCCTTGTCAGAACGTCTGGTGTCGCTCCGCATTATCAGTTAATTGTTGACAGAGTGAACAGCTCCGATACCCTCGAAGTCAAGGTAGAAATGACGGAAGAAGTATTTGCTTTGACCGATTCCCTTGGCGAAATGCAGAGATTGCAGGCATATATCAAAGACCAGATTAAATCCGTTGTCGGAATTTCGACAAAGGTCACAATCGTTGCACCGAAGTCCCTGCCACGTTCTGAAGGCAAGGCGAAACGTGTATTTGATAACAGAAAGATGTGATTATTTCGCTAAAATCGTGATATTGGTTTCTGGAAAAGGAGGATATTGGAATGGCAGAAGAAGTTCAGCAATATAAATGCCCCAACTGTGCCGCCGAACTGCGGTTTAATCCCAAAAAACAGGGGTTTGTCTGTGAATATTGTGACAGCTTTTTTACAACGGAAGAATGCAAGAAAGCCAATGAACAGATGCAGTCACAAAAAGAAGAGCAAAAACCCCAGCATGATGAATTCGAAGAGGGCAATCAATTATATTCCTGTCCGAGCTGTGGTGCGGAATTGGTAACAGATTTGAATACATCTGCAACAGAATGCTTTTTCTGTCATAATCCTGTTGTATTGAAGGGACGGCTTTCAGGGGAATATCGTCCGGCGAGGGTCATTCCTTTCAAGCTTTCCAGAGATGATGCAAACAATATTTTCAAGGAATGGTGTGGAAAAAGGAAATTTCTCCCGAAAGATTTCACAAGTCAAAGTCAATTATTGCATATGGCTGGTGTGTATGTGCCGTTTTGGGTTGCCAATTGTGACATCAGCGGTAAAATGCAGGCGGTTTGTAAAAAGGTCAAAAGTTGGGAATCCGGCGGTTATCGCTACACAGAAATCAACGAATATGATGTACTCCGTGATGCCTCTCTGTTCTTTGAGGGCATTCCGGCAGATGGTGCTAGCAAAATTGATGATGATTTAATGGAAGCTATTGAGCCTTTCAATTATGATGATGCAAAACCTTTTGAAATGTCCTATTTGAGCGGTTTTCTGTCCGATAAATACGACGTGAATAAAAGTCAGGTATTTCCACGAATCCGCAACAGGGCAATCAATGGCAGTGATGCAATGCTCCGGTCTTCCATGATTGGCTATGATTCTGTCAGAGTGATACAATCTGATATGCAGGTACTCAAAACAGATTGGGAGTATATGTTATTACCTGTCTGGTTCATGACATACCAATATCAGGGGCAACAATATTCTTTTGCTATCAACGGACAAACCGGAAAACAGGCTGGTACTCCCCCATTGGCGAAAAATAAACTCCTTGCAGTTTGTGCAATGGTTGTTTTAGGGTTCACAGTGTTGGGAATATTGTTCGGGCTGATTGGCAGTGGTTTGGTATAAGGGGGATGCAAACATGAAAAAATGGATTATGATTCTCATGACCGGAATGTTTCTGTTTCTCCTCCATCCAATGAGCGTTTCCGCAGCAAGTATCAAGCTGTACGACGAAGGCGGAAGGCTGTCAAATGAACAGTTTCGGGAATGTGAAAAAATTTTACAAAGTACCGCAGACGAAACCGGCTGGAATATTGCCGTGATATGCGGTACAGAAAATCTTTCCGATATTGCGATTGAAACTCTGTGCGATAAGAGTTGTATCGAATTATTTGGTGAAGATTCCGACAGCATTCTTTATTATATGGACTTAAAGGGGCATGACCCTTGCGACCATATCACGACAAGAGGTCTGACACAATTCTATATTACCAATTCTGACGATTCCAGAAACCGTTTGAATTTGGTATTTGATGCGTTGGATATTTACTTGTATCCGGTAGGAAGTGAAGATGTTGACGGCGCAATTGAAGAATTTGCAAACCAGTTGCTTTATTGGTATGATGCCGGAATTCCCGAAAAATATTGGGTATATGATGATGTGTACCATGAGTATATGCACGTAGAAAATGGGCAGATTGTCTACACTTCACAAAATCCCTATCCTGATAAGAGTATTGTTGTTTTTTGCGGAATAATGGGCGGGCTTATCGGGTTATTGATTGCAGCAATTGTTTATGCAGTTGTCAAAAGTCGTTACCGCTTCAAATATGAACTCTCCCCGACAAATTACATCAACAAAAAGAAAGTTCGATACCGTAACCAATATGATAAATTTGTCCGCACCAACACCACACGAACCAGAATTGAAACAGATAACCGTGGTGGAGGCGGTGGCGGTTACAGTGGTGGCGGTCATAGTTCCGGCGGTTCTGGTGGCGGAAGTCATCACAGATAGTACAAAAACCCCCTCTGACATTTGTCGGAGGGGATTTCCTTTCATCAAATCCGTGACATTATGCTAATGTTAAATCAATATGACCGGAATTCACATCCGCACGAGCGCAGACGACATCCAGCAAATTTCCGAGTTTGAATTCTGTTCCGGTCAAAGTATCTTTGATATACCATCCGTCTTCAATTTCGTATTCTCCGTCTGGTAAATCGCTGATACGAAGCAACCCCTCTGCCCGATTTTCGAGCGTGACATATAATCCGTACTCCGTTACACTGGTAATGACACCACGGAAAATTTCACCTGTATGCGACTGCATATATTCCGCAGAATAGCAGGCATCAGCATCACGTTCCAACTGAACCGCCCTTAATTCGGTATCAGAGGAATGCAGTCCGGCATTTTCAGCAAATTTGGCATAGCGTTTTTGCATCCAGTCAGAACTTGCGCCATTAAGGAAATCAGAAATGATTCTGTGTACGGCTAAATCCGGATAACGGCGAATCGGTGAGGTGAAATGTGCATAGTCTTTGAGTGCAAGCCCGAAATGTCCCAAGGGTTCATGAGAATATTTTGCTTTTGCCATCGAACGCAACGTGAGCGAATTCACCACCGGAAACCACGTTTCATTTCTGCAACTGTCGAGGAGCTGTTGAATATCTTTCGGCTTGACTTCGGAAAATTTCGGCGGTTCAGCTCCTAGGCGCAGGAGCATATTTTTCAATGTTTCAATTCGTTCAGGGGAGGGATTTTCATGCACACGATACACAAGCGGAAACTGATTTTCTCTTGCCAATCGTGCGGAACATTCGTTTGCGGATAGCATACAAGCCTCAATGATACGTTCCGAACGTCCACGTTCAATCGGTGCAAGCCCTACGCAAATACCATTTTCGTCCAGAATCAAGGCAGATTCTGTGCTTTCGAGTTCGGGTGCGCCTCTTAATTTCCGGAGGTGTTCCAATTTTCCGGCGAGTTCGTCCAGCAAATGAAGCATATCCGCAACAGGAGCATATTTTTCCTGTATTTCCGCAGGAGCTGAACCATCCAGAATTTGGTTACATTCGTCATAAACGCCCCGAACTTTCGAACGGATGACAGATTTATAAAATTTCCCCTCTAATAAGTCACCTTCCTTAGAAATTTGCATCATGCAGGAGATAGTTAATCTATCTTCATCCGGATTGAGGGAACAAATGCCATTAGAAAGGGCTTTCGGCAACATGGGGATGACTTTATCCGCATAGTAAATACTTGTTCCACGTTCAAAGGCTTCTGCATCAAGGGGAGTGCCATTTCTCACATAATGCGAAACATCAGCAATATGAACCCCTAAAATATAACCGCCGTCCTCTTTTTTCTGGACAGAAACGGCATCGTCCAAATCTTTGGAATGTGCGCCGTCAATGGTGAAAATGATTTCATTGCGCAAATCAAGGCGGTTTTCGAGGTCAAAAGAGGTGATACCATCTTCCTGTAATTTTTCGGCTTCCTTGAGGACTTCCGGAGGAAATTCAACAGGGATATTTTGTGCGATAATTTTCGCATTCATGCAATTTTCGGCACTGTCCGTACTTCCGAAATTCATCAGGACTTTGACAACATGGTCTCTGTGCCGTTCTCCACGGGAAAGCACGGTACATATCACTTTATCATCCAACCCATAGCGGACACTGTCTTTGTAACTGATATGCATAGGGAAATTCATATTATCAGGGAGAAAGCGCAGAAATTCGCCGTCCTCTGAAAGGATAATCCGACCGGAAAGCCTAGTTTCGGGGGATTCCTCTGCAATGCTGAGAATTTCGGCTTCTTTTGTACCCTCTGTACGGGGTTCAATGCTTCTTGCAATGACCTTATCCCCCACCAGACTGCCAAGCAGATATTTTCCTGCAACAAAATATTCTGTTCCCTGTTCGTCACGGATAAACCCAAAAGTTGAATGAATCCGCACAGTTTCCGCCTGAAAACTGTCTTTGCAGAGGTAGTAAAAATTTCGTTCTTTGCGGATAACACCCTCATGAATGAGTTGTTCCAATGCAGAATTGAACGCAGAGGGAGAACGTTTCCAACGGCATTTGTTGGCAAGGTCAGTTTTTCTCATGCGGTTCATATTGGCGGTTTTCAGGAAAATTTGAATTTTTCTGATATATTCCTCCTGTAATTTGGGGTTGACAGGATGAATTGAAGTTTTGGGTTGCCGTCCGTGACGTTGTTTTCGTTGTTCATGTTTTCGGTTATGTCTAGCCATTCAAAAAACCTCCTTTTGGTAAAAAAGCCCCGAAGCCTTAGACCTCGGAGCGTTTTCGTGTGATTTTGTGGTAAATTTACTCGCCTGACTGGAAGAATGTCATAACATAGGGGATAATAACATTCATACCAACAATGAGAACAAATGCGATAATTCCCAGAATTTTCGTCAGTTTTGCAAGTGCTGCCTCTCTGGTATTGCCCTCATTCTGTCCATAGAAAGACTCGTTAAAACCGCCGCCCAGTGCAGAAGTCATATTATCCTGACTTTTGTTATCCTGCATCAGGCAAAGGATAATTACCAGTACAGCAATCAACAGCACAGCCGCACCGCAGATAATTTCGTAAAGTTCCATTCTGATACACTCCTTCTCTTTTTTGCAATATCGGAATACATAACCCTATTATAGCACACAATCTCCGGAATGTCAAGCATTATTTCTCGAATGTTGATAAACAATGCACGAAAAATAGCACACTCCCACCAAATACAGCAGTTCCATCAGCATTTCATCCCCGATATTGATAACCTCACAAAGATATAAAGCCGGAATGATGTCCATGATGGTATGCATAGCAACAGCAATGACGAGATATTTTTTATCCTTTAGCTGATGCACGGCTACAAAAACTAACAATGACATTGCAACGGAAAACAAAATTCCGGTTATAAAAGAACCGGCTTCTAGAAAGCTGTCGTAAATATCATTTTCCAAAACGTGACTGATTGCAAAACTTTCCATGACACTATGTCCGATTCCGTAGGAAACGCAGTCCCGATATTGGTCATAATGCGGAATGCACCACCGAAAAACAATATATCTTCCGACTTCCTCAAAGATTCCCGAAAGCAATGCCGACAGCAAATAGAATAACCATGGAATTTCTTTTACACTGTCATTCAGAACGATTGCACGGGCAATCCCCCGAAATACGGAAATGAACAAATAGGCAATCATTCCCACAATCAGGGGAAAAGTCCTTGCTGAACTTTTTTTCTTCCATACCGCCCATACCACAAACGGCACGGAATAGGAAATCATCACAATCAATAAAAATTGCATGATGAAATATTATTTTCCCAATTTGCGTTTATTGCCGTTTTCGTCCATGATATAGGTATGGTCAAGCTGAACCTGTAAACTTTGGCGAAATTCAAAACGATACTGGTCACGGAGTTTTTTCTGTTCGGCTTTTTCTTCTTCGGTGAGACCTTCTGATTTTGATTTTCTGGCGAGTTCGTTAATGCGGTCAATGAGTTCTTTTTCCATAGATAACATCCTTTCTGCAAAAAAATAACGGCACTTCATAGAGTACCGTTTTCAAAAAAGAGACCAGATGATAATAATGGGGGAATTGGGGGATTTCTTAAATCCATTATTATTATAAGCGGTAAACCTTAAAGTTTTCTGAAATTTTTTTAATTTTCTAAAAATTATCCTTTTTTTTGATAGTCGTCAAGCCATGCCCTGAAATCTTCCTCCTGATATAAATAAACATCCGGTGCAATGAGTTCGGCACAGCAGGAAACTGCTGTCAGCAAATGCCATGCTTGGGGGTCTGTGATTTCAATATCATGAGTCCGGTCGTATTGGATATAGAAATAAGCCCATCCGGAAGCCTCTTCTCTGGAAGTGATTCCATCAATGACATTCCGGAGGATTTTTTCAATTTCCTGAAAAGTTGGCTGTTTCATGAGATGCCCCATTATTTCTGACAGCAGAAAACACCTTCCGCCCAGACATTCCCCATTTTCACATGACTGTACATACGGTTCAGTCTTTCACGGAGGGAATCTCTTGTTTCAAAAGGCGGGGTGAAGGAATGATTTGGTACTAAGATACTTTTCACAGCAAGGTCAGTACGTTTCTTTTGTCCTTGAATATAGAAACATCCGCAGAATGTACCGCCCTTTTTCAGAACACGATACGTTTCACGGTAAGCGGATTCTTTGTCAGGGAATGCATGAAAGCCATTCAGTGACAGGACAATATCAAAAGTTTCATCTTCAAAGGGCAGATTTCCGACATCCCCTTGCAGGAAATTGATGTTCGGAATTCCCAAAGCTTCCGCACGGTAGCTTGCATTTTTCATCATTTCGCCGGAATAATCCATGCAAGTAATATCAGCATCCGGCAATTTTTTATACAGGGGCATTGTGAGGACACCAGTACCAACCGGAATTTCCAGTAATTTCCCTGAAAATCCCTCCGGAATACCGGACATCGCACAATTCATCCATCTTGCAGTACTTTCCTCGTCGAATCCCCACATAATGGTATTCGCAATTTTTCCGGCAGGGGTGGAATAGGTGACAAGTCCGTCATAGAAAGATGATAACCCATCGCCCAGCATCTGATAAGAATTTTGAATTTCAGCTTTTCTGTCGGTCATTTTTAATTCCTCCCAAATATAAATTATTTTGGCAATATCACAAAATCCTGATGAAATTGAAGAAATTCCTCTTTGTTCAAATCCGGAATTTCCCCATACATTTCCAGCATTAACTTGATGATGGCAGTACTTCTTGCCTGTGTGTTGATACTTTTCTGAGGATTGAATTCAATATCCGTGAAGTGGGTATATTTGGCAATTTCCTGAATTTCCTCTTTGGAGAGTGATTCCCTGACAGCGTTGATATAGATAAAATCATAAAACAATGTTTTGGGTTCTAAGGGGAAATCTTCACCGTCAAACGAAAACCCTTTCAATGCGCCGGAATTTTTCAGGCGTTCATCTCGTTTGGCTTCTTTTGGAGGAACGTCCAGCAAATCCCGATAAGCACCGCCATTCGTGAAAACTTTCGAACTCTGGAAAATATTCTCCAATGGATACCCTTGTAATTTTAAATTGAATGCACTCAGTTTCACACCAAGGGGATTTTGACTTTTGGTGCTGATTTCCAAGGGATTCGCCTTGCTGTCACTGCGGAGAATTGCCCCATGCAAGGAAGCAATTGATTTTTGTTTCTGTGAAACAGCGAACCCCGAAAACCATTCAAAAAAATAGGGCTTTTCTCTGACTGTTCCATTGAAAATAGAATATGCCGGTCTTTGTGCCATAAAATACCTCCCATCTGCAAAAGAAAACGATAAGGAAAAGCATTCCCCACCGGAATCCGGCAGGGAATTGCCAATCATTCATTATTCAAGGGCTGCATTATAAGTCTTGATAACATCATCAATTGCAGCAGACCAGTTGTCACGCAAAACCGCCCAACTGTCAACGGAATCAGGATAAGAAAGCAATGCATCCATGAGGTTATTCATGATACCACGGGTTTCGTAGGTATATTCGCCGTCGCCGTACATGGTTGCGCCCATACCATAGCCGAAATCGAATACAGTTGTTGTGTCCTCTTTGTATTCCACAATTGCATCATACTGCTCTTCGGTTCTGTAACCAACTACTGAACCGGAAGCGGTTTTTTCCTGAATGAGGGCTTTTTGTTTAGCGGCTTCTCTGTATTCGTCGTTAGTCTCTGCAAGGCGTTCACAAAGAATATATGTGCCGACAGCGTCGCCCTTTGTGGAATTTTTAACCAGCATCTTTGCGGCATAGTTACCACAGAGGTAATATTCATCTGCATCAGGGGATTTCGGGAACGGTACAACCATCAAATCCGCATCCGGATTCTTTGCATTGGAAGCATTCAAAGCCCAGTCAGCCATACCATAGAACAGAATATTTCCGGTATCAGGGAAATTTCCGTACCAGTTCGGGTCATAAAGATTTAAGTTGTGCATTTCAGCCATGAGATTTTCAGCGGCTTCAATATCGGGGTCAGAAATATTATTGGTAAACTGCTTTCCGTCAAAGTTGATGATAGTTTTACCAGTAGACTGTACAACCGCCTGACCGAACCAGCCACAAATACCATAGCGTTCACTGCTTCCATCACCATTCTTGACGAAGGTCTTCATCATATCCATGAAAGCATCCCAGTCCCATTTGTCTTTTTTGTAAAGCTCGTAGGGGTCATCAAGTCCGTTTTCCTCGCACATGGTACGGCTGTAAGTAATCAAGAGAGGGTCGGAAACTGCATAGGGTACAACGTAATGTTTCCCGTTATATTCATACATATCAATTGCATCTCTGATACCATCCCACACTTCATCATCGAGGTCAATATAATCATCCAGAGGCTGATACTGGTCTTTATAGACACCATTCGGCAATGCATCCCACTCATAGGGGAACATATCCACAGGGTCACCGCCAAGAATACGGTTTGTCAGGGTTTCAAATTTTGTATCAGAAGTACAAGCAACATATTCTACTTTTCCATGAAATTGGTCTTCAAATAAAGTTAATGCAACAGAACGGTCGTTATTGTTTTTCGGATTGAGGTCATAATCTGCAAGCCAATAAATTGCTTCGCCACCCAAATCCTTTGCATCCCCGACTTCCGCTTCTGCAATGGAAACGTCGTCTTTTTCCTTGTAGTGGCTGCTGTCTTCCGCAGGAGATTCCGCACTACCGCCACCGCCATTGCTACCGCCTTCACTTGAGCCACCGCAAGCCGTCATAGAAAACAGCATTGTCAGGCTCAGAAGTCCGGCAAAAATTCTGGTTAAATTTCTCATGAGGTATCATCTTCTTTCTGTGAAATCAAATTTCCCTTTGCAAGGGTCATATTATACTAATTATACCGTTTTTCTCGTCAAAAGTCAATAGTATTGTTGAATTTTTTACCGTTTTTTAAGAATAAATTGTGAACTTGTTTCTTTTGTAACAATTAGTCGGTAATGGGTTCTGTTAGAATTCTGCCGTACTTTTTTATTTCAAATTGTGGGTATTCCTGAAGTAAGTCGGAACGGATATAGATATGTTCCCATCCTTCCATATAATCAAGCTTCCAAATTTTCCCATATTTGTAATCTCCAATCCAATAATAAGTGATGCCTTTCAATTGTTCTTCTGAAAATACATATTCAATTGGACAAGAACCGATAATAAAATCAGGCAATCCAATTTTTTGCCATTGTTCGAATATTTTTTTATTTTCTTCATCAGTGGTATATTTCCAAATTTGCCATTGTTTCTGATTTTGATAAGTGTTGAAGTAAGAATAAAAATTATTGTCATTGTGGGAAAGTGCCTTAATTGTTACAGTCAGTGGCATATATAGTGGCTGATTGATGGTAATTGTCGTATTGTTTTCAATCGGTAAAGTTTCATCCCATGGCATAGGATTATCACTCTTCCATTTCCAATTGATAAGAATTTTTCGATTTTCAATATTATTTTTATCAATAAAATCTAAAACTTCCTGTGGTCCATAAGGATGTACAATTTCTAGATAGGAGCTAACAACTGTATAAAGCAATGGCATACAAAACATCATGGTGATGATTGTTTTACTTAGTTTTAGAATAAAAGAAGAGTTGACTTTTTGCGTTAAGTCCTTATAAATTTTGGGAATCTTTATCTCATCATCAAAAAGTATCCATAAAATGAAAATAAAAAACAATGTGAAAGTACCTAAATTATGCAGTTCGAAATACACTGCCACTGCGAAAAACGTACATATCAAATAGGGAACAATTGTTACCAACAATTTTTTATTTTGTCGCAAAAGTGGAATAACTCCAATCCACATCAAAATGCCAATGATGCAACCTAAAAAGAACATACTTTGGATATTCAAAATATCATCTTCATGCATGATTGTACCAAAAGTAGAATCAAAAATGAATAGGGGGAAGTATTGAAGACGACTCATAAAATTTTCATGAGAAAATTTTCCAAAGAAAACATCTTTTGCAGGGGAACAACACACATACAAAAGCAACGCACAAATGAGAATCACCCACAGCCACCAGAAACGCTTATCTTTGACCACTTCACGATAATTTTTCTTTTGGCAATATTCGGCTATGATTTCTCCCGTCCATACCAGACAAAGCCCTGCTGCAATCAACACACCATAAGCACTGGTAAAACAGAGGAATATCAATGAAAGCACATATCTTGCGGGCTTTTGATTTCGTTCCTTGTAGAACATTGCTGCCAAGAAAATGGAAAGCCCTGTCATGCAGTAAGGTCTTGTATGAACGCTTTGCAGGTAGAAAATAAAAAACGTGAACGGAATATAACATTTCAGCCATCGAGGAAACGGCGACCGAAATAACAGCAGATACATTGACACACAATTGAATACCATCGTAATACAAAAAATGGTAATTTTATGCGGTAATCCCATTCTTGCAAACGGCATCAGAACAAAATACCATAACGGCGGATGTCCTTCATAATGGCATACTTCCGTCAAAATCTCCTTGATGGAAGCAAAACGTGCAATCTGCCAAGCCTGCGTTTCATCAAACCATGGTTCATGAAAATGCCGGATAATGCACACCAGCACAACCCATATCGCAAATACAATCCATTCCGGTTTTCCGGCATCTTTGGAAAGTAATTTTGCTTTGAAATTTTCTTTCATGAAATTTCTCCTTGAAAAAATAAATGATATGTATTTATTATAACATATTTGATACCAAAAATCAACATATTTTTCCAGCATAATCGCATCAAATCCGTGCATACTAACGTTGTGAGCATTTTTCACTGAATCCGCTCACAGAAAAGAGGGAAATCAAATGAACCGTGTATGGGATAAAGTATTTTTGACTTTACTGATTATCGGCGGACTGAACTGGGGTTTGGTCGGGCTGTTTGAATTTGACCTTGTGGCTTGGATGCTTGGCGGAGCAACTTCGATGTTGAGTAGAATTGTTTATGTATTAGTTGCCGCTTCTGCAATCTGGTGCAGTACGTTATTATTCCGTCTTGCCACAGATGAACAGCATGAGGGAATGCATTCCCTCGGATAACAAAAAATACTCCGCCTTGTGAGATAGGCGGAGTACAATTTTTATGCATTGGGAAAGCTTACGCATTCAGCAGTTTTGCAAGGTGAGACTTCTTTCTAGCAGCATTATTCTTGTGCAGAAGATTATGCGCACACGCTTGGTCAACACGCTTGATAGCAGCCTTTACAACGACTTCCTTGTCAGGAGCATTGTTTGCAGCAGCCAGTTCAGCCTTCTTAATCATTGTTTTCAGATTGGACTTTCTAGCCTTATTTGCAGCAGCCTTGGTCTTGTTTACCTTGACTCTCTTCTTTGCAGACTTGATATTTGGCATTCCGTTTGCACCTCCTTCTTGAAATTGTTACGGTATCAAACATAGAAACCAGTGAGACACAGCCGGCTTCCGGCGGTACGACCACCAATGCATAGTATACCGTTACTATACCCATATTGTATTATACCATCTTTTTCAGGAAAATGCAAGCGATTTTTCAACGAAATTTTCACTAAAATTTTTCCACTTTTTCGGCATTTCTCACAATAACCAAAATCATTGATTCAATAAGGCACGTTTCAGCAGAGCAAGGTCAATCACGTTCACAACATTGTCACCATTCATGTCATATTTCAAAGAAATGTTTTTGGAAGATTTGAGACATTGATTCAAGGCAACCAGATTCACCACAGAAATTTCAAGTGGTGCATCAAAATGAATATTGGCATCCAAAAGGGGAGCGTTTCTGTTTTTTTCATCATCGTCAATTCTAATAGTGTCCCATTGTTCTTCTGTACCCCTGTAATAAACATCTGTCAGTTTTCTGCAATCGTAAAAAGCACCTCTGGTAATGAATACCACACTTTCAGGAATTGTGACAGTTTTCAGCCTTGTGCATTCAGGAAAAACCGCATCAAGATGTGTGATACCATCAGGAATGACAAAAGAGGTTAAACTTCTGCACTCAGCAAAAGCCTTGAGTCCGATATAAGTTACACTGTTCCCCCTGGTGACAGATTCCAGATTTGTACACCGCTGAAAAGCAAAATCTCCGATACTTGTCACACCGTTTCCGATGACAATATCGGTTAGTCCCTTACATCCAAGAAAAGCACCATTTCCAATGCTTGTCACACTGTCAGGGATATTGACGGAATTCAATTTTTCGCAGTAATAAAAAGCCTGCTCCCAAATTTCTGTTACACTGTCAGGAATGCGAACAGTGGTCAGATTGGGGAATTGAGAAAAAGCACCTACAAAAATACCCTTGACAGGCAAGCCGTCAATTTCCGCTGGAATGTCAACTATTTCAACAGATTTATCATCACACCCCGTAATTTCAATGTATTCCCCATTGTTATAATACACCAAATTGCCATATGTCCCCTCTTCTGCACTTGCTGTCAATGAAAATGATTCATTCGTCTGATTCAAGGGAACAAATGCACCTGCTCCGAAAATCATCGTACAAGTCAGCAGAATTGCCAAAAAACGTTTTTTCATAAAGCATCGTCCTTTCGTAATGAAAATATCTCCTGTTTTTGTGTAAACTTTTTACTGCTTCAAAAGTGCCTTTTTGAGCAGTGCAAAATCAATCACGTTCACAAGATTGTCGTGATTCATATTACAAATTTTAGGGAGAGAATTTCCAGAAAGGAACGCTTTTTTGAACTGAACGAAATCCACAACGGAAAGTTTTCCGTCTCCGCTGACATCTCCGGCAATATCAGAAACGAAAGTTTCCCCGATGTTGCGGAATTCGTAGCCATATTTTTGAGCGTATTTCTGAGCGGTTGAGCCTTCATAGCCGTAGATAATACCGCCGAACTCGAAATTTAGCCCCCAAAGCACATTGAACGACACGCACGCATCATCCACAATTTGGCAATTTGGATTCAGGAACGTGACGGATTTCAGATTTTCGCAGTATCCGACGGCGAAATACCCCACATTTTGGACGTTTTCGGAGAAAATAATTTCTTTGATTCCGGTAAACATCCCCATGGTATAGGGAACATTGGTGATAGTATCCGGAATTTTCAGCGTTTCCAGTTTCTGGCAGTTCAAAAAAGCACCGTCCCCAATGAAATTGACAGAATCCGGAATGGTAATTTTCTGCATATTGTGGCAATGGGAAAAGCAATAATCTTGTAACGTGGTGACGGAATCCGGAATGACCATTTCATCAAATGACCAGCATTCCTCAAAGGCATATTCTCCGATAGTGGTAACTTGTCGGGGAATTGTCACGGATTCCAGAGAATGGCAATATTCAAATGTACGTTTGGGAATTTCGGTCAGGCTATTGGGAAGAACAGCGGTTTCGAGGTTGGTACAGTTTTGAAAAATCGTTTCCCCCAGCAAAATGACACTATCCGGAATGGAAATATGTTTCAGGTGAGAATTATTCGAAAAGGCTTTATCCTGAATCATTTGCAGACTATCCGGCAGGATGATTTCAGAGAATTGCTGTCCGGAAAATGCACTTTGTCCGATAACCGTCACAGGCAAGCCGTTAATTTTCGCCGGAATTTCGACAGTTTGAGAAAGATGTGTTTCAGGGTCGGAAGAAGTAAAACCAGTAATTTCAATGTAACCATAATGTGTTTCGTAGGTGAATTCGCTATTGGTATCAAATACAATGGCAGAGGCATGAAAAGGCGCAGAAAAGCAAATCATATTGAATGCAAGCATGAGCCAAGCAAGACGATTCTTTTTCATGGGGTACATTCCTTTCGTAGTAATATTTTCATCATTATAGCACAAAATAATTCATATGTCAAGAGAAGAAAGGAGCGCATTTTCATGCAATATCGTACAGATTTAGCCTTGGAAAGTCTGAATTCCGTGCAAGTGAAATCAGGTATCACCCAGCGGAAACGTGGCGAATATTTCCGCATCACCGAAATCAATATTGAAGATGACGAAAGCGGAAAACCTCTCAACAAAGGCAAGGGGCGGTATATTACCCTAGAGGGGGAATCGTTGTCAAGATTTTCTGATGATTATGAACCCATGGCAGAGGAATTTGCCGAGGAATTACGGCAATTATTGCCGGAAGATGGCTGTATTCTGGTGGCAGGTTTAGGCAATGCCGAAATCACACCGGATGCATTGGGAGTCAAGACGGCATCAAAAGTATTGGCTACCCGACATTTGAAAAAGGAACTCGAACAGGAAGACGAAGATTTTTTGAAAAATCTCCGTCCGGTTGCGGTCATTTCAGGCGGGGTATTAGGTCAGACCGGCATGGAGTCAGCGGAATTATTATCCGCCATTGTGGAGAAAATACAGCCCTCCGCCGTTATTGCCGTGGATGCGTTAGCGTGTTCGTCTCTGGAAAGATTAGGGACGACCATTCAGATTTCCGATACAGGCATTTCCCCCGGAAGCGGAGTCAATAACCGCAGAATGTCATTAAATGCCGATTCTTTGGGAATTCCGGTCATCGCAATTGGTGTGCCGACTGTTATCGGTATGCGCACCATTGCCGAAGATTTGACCGGAACAAGGGCATTTTCGGAAATATCAGACATGATGGTAACACCTCGTGACGTTGACAGGCTGATTTCACAATCAGCGCATTTATTAGCCTGCGGAATCAATTTAGCCTTGCATCCGCAAATGAACTATGCAGATGTTGCCTCACTTTAATACAAAAGAAAAGACTTCCCACATGGAGAAGTCTTTTTATATTAGAAATTGTGTCCGGCTACCATTTCGGGGTCTGTTTCGTTTTCCGGTTCGTCATTGGCTGGAATATCACGGGGAACATCCTGCACTCTTGCGACAAATCGGTAGAAAAAATTCTCCTCAATGTCGTAGGTATAATAATTATACAGTCTGTCCTCTTCCACGCCCTGTATGGAACGATTCGCATAATTTTCAGCACTGCCCCAAGTGCTAAGGTCTGCCAAGGCTTTGGGGTCATCCTTATCAATAGAATCAAAAAGCTGGTTACGGCTGATTTGTCCGCTGACGAACAAAAGCCCCACTAATACAATAGCCGTTGCAGATGCTGAAACATCAATATGAAATGAACGAATTCTTTCGGAAAATGGGATTTTTTTTGCGGTATCCGGTGCAGATTCCGGAACTTTGGTGACAATTTTCTGATTCAGAAAATCAGCAATGTCATACATCAAAATAAAAGTTGCTGGAATACTGCCACGCATCATCAAGTCGTTATTGAATCCCATTCGTATCAAAGGAAGTCCGGCAAGAATTACCACCGACATCCAATACAGTACATCTTTTCGGTATTGTCTGAACAGGCAAAGCGCATAGGGGAAAACCATTGTCCCTATGAAGATGAAATAAATATACCATTGTTCGCCGTAATGAATCAGCGCAAAACCGGAAGTGGCTGGTTTTTCCAAGGTGATATTGCCATAGAGATACATCAATAGCATGAGACTAAGTGTCGCCAGCGTTAATAAATTTTCTCCGCTGAAAATTTGCAATATCCATTTTTTGAAATTACGGTCACGAACCAACACATAAACCGCATAGCCAACAGCCAGCACTACAATTCCTGCAAATGCTAATGTTGCATAAAGTATCATGGGCATCATGAGGGGGATATAATAACAAATTTTCTCCCGATTTTCGATAAACAGCAACGTTGTCAGCCACGGCACAATTGCTTGTGGAAATACCCACAAAAGCATGGAATAGTTACTGGTGTATTGCAGAATAATTCCCGTATCACGATTGAGAATGTACCAGTTAATGTCATAAACAGGAACGTCTGTGAAAATATCCGTCACACCACTGCAAATGCGGAACGGAAGCGAGAAAAACACTATCAATACCAGACATAGTATTTGCCGGATGTATCCTTTGACTTTCAAGGAACGCACCATTTCCAGCCATACCAGAAACAGACCGATTACATTCCAGACATATAACGTAACCTCCGCCACTCGGAATGAATGAAATAATTTTCCCATGACCGCCGGAACAAGATATTGTGCAATATAATAAGTGAGCATAGAATGTTCACCGTCATTATAATAGTATACAGGCCATGAATGGTTGACAAGGTCTTCCAATACAGCATTATGCTTTTCCCAGTCTATCCAAGGTTGCCAAGTCCAGCGACCCCATCCGACATAGTACCCAACGGCTGCTGTAAGCAACAGGCAAATCAGCAGGACAGCCGGATGAATTTTCAAAGGTGGTTCATCAGCTTTGCGAATATCACGATACATCTGCCACATACAGAAAAGCCATATTCCAGCACAAGGCACTGCAAGATACCATTTTGTCCAGCCAAACAAAAAAAGAAGTATCGGAATTGCAATATAGGATAAAATGGGGATATATGAAATTTTTCGTTCTATTTTCATGGTAAAGCCCCTTAATATTTCTGCATCTGTTGCTTGAATGCATGGAACTCTCCCAGCGCATCCCATCCAATTTTTGCAATTCGCTTGCCATTGATAGTATTTTTACCACCCTGACGAGGTTTGAACGTAATTTCCATAAACTTGATATTTTCCCCATAATAAGAGAAAAACGTTGTGAACATAATATTGGGAAGATGATAATGTTTCGGCATTCTCCGGATATAGCGATTGACAAGAGAAGTACGCATCAGGCGGAACGGTGCATTGGCATCCTCCACTTTTACCCCAAAATACAAATTCAGGAGGAAGCAGACCGTATTTTCTACTATTTTTCGTGATTTTCCGTCTCCACGTTCCATACGTTTCCCTAAGATTGCATCATACTGATTCCGCAAATTCCAAAAAGCATGAAATTCTTTCGGGTTGGTCTGTCCGTCGGAATCTGTCTGAAAAATAAAATCCGCTTTCTTGACAATGGCATAGCGATAACCATGCAGGACAGTAGAACCATGACCGCCGTTTTCTTTTGTCAGCGGTACGAAAAGGGGGCGTGTTTTTGCCATTTCCTTCATAATTTCGTAGGTATCGTCCTTACTTCCGTCATTGATGATAACCAAACGGGACTTACCGTCACCATGATATTTCTCTACAATAGGATACCATTCCTCAATGGTACGGCGAATATTTTCCGACTCATTATAAGCCGGAATGACAATATATAAACTATCCATAGTTGCTCCTTTTTTTTGTTTCATTGACAAAACCATTATATCACAAGAAAATAGAGATGTCAAGCAATATCAATGTATTTGTAATAAATCAACAAATTTTAGCTATCAAAAAAATAATTTCATGAAAAATAAAACAGCACCCCCCTTTCGGGGAATGCTGTTGATTTCCATAACAGGAATTACTTGACAGCCGCACCAAGGAAAGCAGCACCGATTAAGCCGGCATCATTTCCGAGCTGTGCGATGACAATTTTGGTATTTTTCGGGGAATTGCGTGTATAGACTTCCTTTTCCACAAGGGCTTTCATTGGCAGGAGAAGCGGGTCACCCTCATTGCAGACACCACCGCCAACGCAAAGTACATCCGGCTGGAAAATATTGATAGTATTGGTGATACCAGCAGCCAGAGCCTTGATGTAGAAATCAACGACTTCCTTTGCAGCCTTATCACCTAAACGCATTGCATCAAATGCAGTACGAGCGGAAACTTTTCCATTGCGTTCCGCAGTAATGTCATGCAGTTTGCTGTCGGGAACTTCGTCCATTTTTTCTTTGGTCATGCGGATTAAACCAGTCGCAGAGGAGTACACTTCAAAGCAGCCCTTTCTACCGCAAGAACACTGAGGACCATCCAGACTGATGACAGTATGTCCGATTTCTGCACCACCGAAATTTGAGCCTGCATAAATTTTGCCGTCAATGATGATACCGCCACCGACACCAGTGCCGAGCGTGATACAAACTGCATTCTTTGCGCCCTTTGCAGCTCCGGCAACGTATTCGCCATAAGCAGCAGCATTTGCATCATTTTCGATATAGACCGGCTTGTCAATGTGCTTGCGGATGAGTTCCGCCATGGGAGTATTTTCAAACCCCAAATTATTGGAAAACTCAATGATACCAGTCTGACTGTTGGCAATTCCGGGAGTACCCACGCCGACCCATTCGATTTGTTCCATTGTCAAGCCTGCATCTTCCACAGCTTGGATAGCCATAGCCGCCATATCATCAGCGATAGCTTCCGCCGGACGGGGGCGGTTGGTTTTGGTGCTTGCCTTGGTAATGATGTTGTACTCTTCATCTACCACAGCGGCAACAATATTTGTACCCCCGAGGTCAATACCAATGTAATACTTCATAATAAAAAATCCTCCTATTTTCTCCGCTTATAAGCGGTTGTTAACTGTTTGACTTAAAAATCGAAATCCAGCTCAAATTCATCATCAGGGTTATAATTATCTGTACAAATGAAAGTCAAATTTCCTTCAATTTCTCCCTGCATGGAATCGGCGGGAATAAAGAAGCTGTCGCCTTTTTTGAGGGAAATTTTCTCGCCGTCATAAAGCGTAACAATGCCTTCTCCCTCAATGACAAGAATATGACTGAAACAATCAATATCACCAAATCCCTGATAACCGCCGAACGAAAAGACACTGTTTTCATGTTTGGCTTTCCAGAGGGTTGCAATAAAATATCTTGTATTGGCAAGTGGTGTATATACCCAATCGCCGACATCATTCGGATTAGCGACAGGGGGAATATCACAGGGCGCAAATTTCAGAACATCAATTGCCTTTTCGATATGAAGTGTTCGGGGATTGCCGTTTCTGTCTTTGCGGTGATAGTCATAAACTCTGTAAGTGGTATTGGAATTCTGCTGAATTTCCGCAAGGACAACCCCTTGATTGATGGAGTGCAGAGTTCCGGCAGGAATGAAAATAATATCCCCTTTTTTCACAGGAACAATATTGACACAATCCAGCAAACTATCATTCTGAATAGCGGTGCGGAATTGTTCAGGGGTAATTTCCTGCTTGAATCCGTAAATAACACTAGCATTCGGTTCAGCCTCTACCACGTACCAGACTTCTGATTTTCCTAAGCTGTTTTCGTTTTCGATTGCATAATCATCATCGGGGTGTACCTGTATGGAAAGATTTTCATGTGCATCAATGAGCTTGACAAGGACAGGAAAATGAGTTTCCTCACGGTGCAGATACATCGAATCCGGATTCTGTTCAAGAAATTCTGAAAGGGGCATTCCCTTGAATCTTCCGGAATTGATAATGCTTTCACCGTCGGGATGACAGGAAAGCTCCCAACTTTCGGCGATTCTGTCGGATTCCGAAATTTTTCCATAATTCCGGAGTTTCTGACCGCCCCAAAGATAATTTTTAAGGGTCGGTTTTAATAAAAATGGTTTCATGTGTAGTTCCCTCCTTTTGAGAAAGTTGATATTTTTTTAGAAACGCATCAAGGTCTCCATGATAAACATTCAGGTCAATATATCTTTCTTGCTGGTCAGCTTGAGTGCCGTCATAGCCTTCCAAAATGCCTTGGTCGGAATATTGCCAGAATTCCCAGTTAAT
>ERZ842401.2738-NODE-2738-length-23073-cov-5.055826_pt1 | contig 23073 bp, 15 predicted proteins | sample MGYA00521270_ERZ842401 | MGnify/ENA primary metagenome ERZ842401 (study PRJEB31892, sample SAMEA3878208) | bioreactor metagenome | biome: Moose rumen | place: Sweden | collected 2011-10 | study: EMG produced TPA metagenomics assembly of the PRJEB12797 data set...
AGGAAAGGAAACGAAAGTAGGTCAGAAAACTTTCGTTTCCCGACCTACTCGATTATGATAGACAAGTCTTCGACTTGCCAGCACTCCGCGGCGACAGCTTTATGTGAACTTTTGTTCTTTTGTCTAATCCCTTGCAGAGTGTGGGGGCGCTTCGCTTAAAATTTAGACATAAGAACATAAGGACATATCTCAGCCACTTCTCATTTTTTGACAGACACACTGACATACTGATCACACGTCTGTTTGTCTTTATGTCTGTTTGTCTAAAAAAATACTACGTTGCGACAGCTTTATGTGAACTTTTGTTCTTTTGTCTAATCTCTTGCAGAGTGTGGGGCAATTGTAATCGCAGTCAATTGTCGGTAATGAACAGTATCTAACGTGGGCAATGTCTTGTCCTTAATTGTCTTAACTACCTTTCCTGATGGTTATTGGGGATTTGTGAGTTTTTGGTAGAGTTCAAAGAGGCGGGCGACGCATTCGCTCTCGGTCATGGTGATAGGGAAGCCGTAGGCTGCCATCACTGCCTTGTCATTCTGCTGGTGTGCACGGCGCAGCTCAGGCGGCATCGTCAGCTCATCGTATAGGTCAGCCAGGCTGCTGTCGAGGTACAGCGCACGAGCATCAAGTATTCCCTGTGCTGTCGCCGCTATCTTCTCACGCTGCTCATCGCTCACCTCGGGCCATGGGAAGTTGTTATAGACAATATCTTTGCTATAGCGATACCGTGACTCCAACCTTCCACAAACAACTCTCATCCACGCCATGTGGACATTGCTTTCCAAAACACCAAAATGATACAACGAAGCATCAGGAATGATTAAATTGGCATTTGTGGAAATTGAATTATTATTTATAAACCCCATAGGAATATATCTTCTTCTTTCAGAAGAAACACTTGGTACTAATAAGTAATCATTATTAGAATGTCTTATTTCCTGAAAAAGATGAGGGGTTATAGCACTTTCTTGAGTAGCTTTTTTTGAGCTTGAGAGTCTTGAGTCTCTAACTTTTTCTACTCGTTCTCTAATAAAAGCAGAATTACGAATATCTTTTGGAGATGCATCAACAAGCCAGATACAATATCTTTTTTTGTTGTTTATAAATTCTGCTGCGCCAAGAACAGGCCTTATAAATTTTTCGATATTTGCTTCTCTTTCAATAGCTTGTTTTTTCTCTTCTTCTGTTAAGAAAAGAAATCCACCGTCTGTTGGTTTGCTTCCATAGACCATTTTAGGCACATCACAAATAGCATTATTCCTGCTTTCCACAAAGACTTCAGGAGCCTCTATCAAATAAGGATTGATGTTCTGAACCTCCTTTTTCTTGTCGTTATCAAAAAGGAACTTTCTATTTTTTGTGTTGCTGAATCCAACTATAACGCAATGAACATGAGCCATGTCGTTTGCCTCGCTATCCCATCGGAAAGTACGGTAAGCAAAATCAATGTGAATGTCGAATAGCTCCTTTAAAGGCTTCCAAATAAAGGCCACCTGCTCGCCTTGAGTGATACTATTAGTAGAGACAAGTGCAGCTCTAATTTTTGTGCCATTTAATAATTGTGCTGCTTTATAGTACCATCCTGCCACATAGTCTATCTTTCCAGCAGTTTTGAATGGTTTGCCTTTTTTGTCAACGAAAACACTTAAAATATCTTCTTTCTGTGCTTTGCTTTGGTTCGAGTAGCCTATAAACGGCGGATTGCCGATAATATAATCAAGCTTATCTTTCGGCACCACTGTTTCCCAGTCGATTCGCAGGGCGTTGCCCTCATGGATATTGTCGTAGGTTTTCAGAGGCAGGAAGTCGATGTCGTGCTTTATGATGCGTTCGGTTTCGGCAAGCATCTGAGCCTCGGATATCCATAGTGCGGTAGTGGCGACCGTCACGGCAAAGTCATTGATCTCTATGCCGTAGAACTGGTTGATATTGACCTTGATTGGATTTACCTCCTCAAAGCCTATCATCGCCTGACCGTAGGTCATGGCAGCCACCACCTCGTTCTCCAGTCGGCGCAACGACAGGTAAGTCTCGGTCAAGAAATTGCCCGAACCGCAAGCAGGGTCAAAGAATGTGAGGCTCGCCAGTTTATCTTGGAAAGCAGAGAGCTGTCGCTGACGGGTGCGTTCCACTTTCTCCTCCTTAATCTCGTCAAACTCCCGTTTGAGGTCATCGAGGAACAGGGGGTCTATCACCTTGTGGATGTTCTCGATGCTCGTGTAATGCATGCCACCGCTACGGCGCGTCTCGGGGTTGAGGGTGCTCTCAAACACGGCACCGAAGATTGTCGGACTTATCTCGCTCCAGTCGAAGTCGAGCGACGCACGTTGCAGCAGCAGTTCGCAGAGTTCTGGTGTGAATTGAGGAATATCCACCTGCTCGGCAAAGAGTCCACCGTTGGTATATGGAAACGCCTTAAGCTCGTCACGCAGAAAACGGCTCCGTTTTTCTGTTGGTGTGTTCAGCACTTCAAAGAGATCACGTAGGGTGCTGCGCATCATCTCAGGTTCATGCTTTACAAGATAGTCATGGAACTGGTCACGGGTGAATATGCCGGCATCCTCGGCGTATAGGCAGAACACCAGTCGCACGCACAGGATGTTCAGTTGCCGCAGGGTGTCAGGGTCGCTGTCGCCATATTGTGCCAGCAGAGCGTCATAAATCTCGCCTATTATCTCGCCGGCCTGCATCGACACCTCCATCTCACGGGAAAGGTGCTCGCTGCGTGTGTCCACGAGGAACTGCAGGCGGTAGTATTCCTTCTCCAGGTTCTCCAGCAGTATCTGCTCAGGCTCGCAGTTCGGTTGCTCCATGTCATAAACCAGGAACTCCTTGAAGTTGCTCACCACCACCCATCGGGGGTGTTCACTACGAGGCAGTTCCGTTATGTAACGTTTCGCTTGTTGGAACGGAGTCAGCAGTGTCCCATCACTTTGACGTATCGGTTTCCGAAGGTCCTTATCGATGCTTTTCTGCTCGATCAGAACTTCCGTTTTAGGTATTCGTCCATCAATGAATGCTGTGTGGTCCAGATGCACCTGGTTTTCAAAAATTATGAAGTCGGCAGGATGTTCCACGCCATACACTTCACCCAGCAGTTGCATCCAGAACGGTTGGCTTTCGCCTTTCTCATAGCCGCGGCCAGCCCACTTTTCAGCAAACTCACGCGCTGCATTCCTTTGTTGTTTATCTGTCATAATTATATTAATGGTTACAAGATTGCAAAGATACGAAATTATCCCGATTATAAGCCAGTCGAAATAAAGAAATTGACTTTTTAGAGGAAAAATACAAAAATCGATGAGAAGGATAAATAATCTTACTGATGATTTAGTAAGTGATAAGTCATAAGTGTTAATTGGGCTGCCCTTTTTTGTTATAGAAAAAAGTTGTACCGTTGCATAAATGTAGGCGGCGCCTCGGAAAAACTCAAAACAAGTTTTGGTTTTTCTCTCGGCTTGCACTAACTTTGCACATTTAAAATTTAAAAGCATTAATTCACGTGGGAAAGAAGAAAAATTTGCCTCTGCTGGAGGATTTTGAGATAACTGGTGTGGCTGCCGAGGGCAAGAGCTTGGGTCGCTGGAACGACATGGTGGTGTTTGTGCCTTACGGTGCGCCGGGCGACATTGCCCGTGTGAAGATTACCCGCAAGAAACACAGCTTTTGCGAGGGGGTGATTGATGAACTCATTAAGCCCAGCGAGGTGCGTGTGGAGCCTATGTGCCAGCATTTTGGGGTGTGCGGCGGCTGCAAGTGGCAGCACCTGCCTTATGAGTATCAGCTCAAGTGCAAGCAGCAGCAGGTGGTCGATGCCCTGGAGCGCATTGCTAAGGTGCCGTTGCCCGAGATTTCGCCGATTCTGGGCTCGAAAAAGACGACTTTCTACCGCAACAAATTGGAGTTCACCTTCTCTAACAAATGCTGGCTCACCACCGAGCAGATGCGCAGCGGCGAGGAGTTCCCCAACCGCAACGCTGTGGGCTTCCACATCCCTGGCGGCTTCGACAAGGTGCTCAACATCGAGAAATGCTGGCTCCAGGACGACATCAGCAACCAGATGCGCCTCTTCCTGCGCGACTATGCCCAAGAGCGCGGCTACACGTTCTACGACATCCGCAACAACGTGGGGTTTATGCGCATGATGATGGTGCGCACCGCCAGCACAGGCGAACTGATGCTTGTGGTGGTCTTTGGCGAGGACAACCGTGACGCCATCGACGACGTGATGGGCGCCTTGAAAGAGCGTTTCCCGCAGATCACTTCGCTCATGTATGTCATCAACCTCAAGGTCAATGACTCGCTTGGCGACCAGGAGTTTGTCCTTTACAGCGGCCGCGACTACATCGAGGAGGAGATGGAAGGGCTCAAGTTCCGTGTGGGACCAAAGTCGTTCTACCAGACCAACAGCGAGCAAGCCTACGAACTTTATAAGGTGGCACGTGATTTTGCGGGGCTCACCGGCAACGAGCTCGTCTATGACCTCTACACCGGCACTGGCACTATCGCCAATTTCGTGTCGCGCCAGGCGCGTGAGGTGATAGGTATCGAATACGTCCCCGAGGCGATTGAGGACGCAAAACTCAACTCCGAGGTCAACGGCATCACAAACACTAAGTTCTTTGCTGGCGACATGAAAGACGTGCTTACGGGCGAGTTTGTGGCTAAGCACGGCATCCCCGACGTGATGATAGTTGACCCGCCGCGCGCCGGAATGCACGAGGATGTGGTGCGTGTGATTCTCGATGCCGAGCCGCAGCGCATCGTGTATGTGAGCTGCAACCCCGCCACCCAGGCTCGCGACCTCGCAATGCTCGACGTGAAATATCGTGTCGAGGCTGTGCAGCCAGTGGATATGTTCCCTCACACCCACCATGTGGAGAATGTGGTGCTGTTAAGGAAAAAGCTAGGATAGGAATGGCTAGGAATAGCTAGGAATGGCTAGGAATGGCTAGGAATAACTCAAAGAAATTAAAAGAAACTGAAAGAAACGAATTGAAGGCTAGGGGATATATCTTGGTTTTGGTGATGATGGTCATCGCGCTGGCGGCTCAGGGACAGCAGCCGGGGGATGGCTACACGCGCATCAAGGGCGTGGTCACCGACTCAGTGACTGGCGAGGGAATGCCCTACGCCCAGATTTTCCTTATAGGCTCACAGACTGGCGCTTTGACCAACGAGCAAGGCGGCTTTACCATTGTCACTGGCGTGAAGTTTGAGAAACTCAGGGTCGATGTCGTTGGCTATCAGACGAAAGAGATAAAGGTGCCTCTTGGCGAATACACTGAGTTGGAAATCAAGCTGGTGCCTACCTCTGTGATGCTCAACGAGGTGATAGTCAAGAAGACCGCCAAGTATGTCAAGAAGGGCAACCCTGCGGTGGCGTTTGTCGAGAAGCTGCGTGCAAGGCGCAATATGTACAGCCCTCGCGACCACGACTATTACAACTACGACAAGTATGAAAAGGTGTCGTTTGGCCTCAACAATTTCAACTCGTCGAGCACTAAGAACCTGATTGCCCAAAATTTCAAGTTCCTGAAAGAGTACATCGACACCTGCGATGTCACGGGCAAGATGATATTGCCGCTCTCCATTCAGGAGAAGGTGTCGCAGGAGCATTACCGCAAGTCGCCGTCAACGCACCGCGAGGTGGTGACGGCAACCAATCATGCCGGCATCGACGACCAGCACGACACCGAGAGCATCAAGAAGTTCATTGACGACATCTTCCGTGAGATAGACATCTTCAGCAACGACATCACCTTCATGCAGAACCGCTTTGTGAGTCCGCTCTCGAGCATAGGCACCGACTTCTACAAGTATTACCTCGACACGGTGATGGTCGATGGCGTGCAGTGCTATGAACTCTCGTTCACGCCGTTCACCACCGAGACTTTCGGGTTCACGGGCCGCCTTTATGTGCCTGCCAACGATACAACGATGTTCATCTCAAGTATCAAGATGAACGTGCCCCGCACCATTAACCTCAACTATGTGAAGCAGGTGTATCTTGAGCAGGACTATATCAAGGCTCCCGATGGCAGCCGCCTCAAGATTCGTGACGACGTGATGGTTGAGCTGCAGATTGCTCCTAAGACTCCCGAGCTCTATGGTCGCCGGCAGACGTTCTACGACGGTCACAACTTCAAGCAGCCTAAAGACATGACAATCTTTGAAGGAAATGCCGAGGTGCTGACAAATCAGGTCAAGGAGCAAGACGAGAACTACTGGGTGGCGCACCGTCCTGTGGTGGCGGTGAAAGACGAGCACACCGTCAAGGATATGCTGGCTCGGCTGCGGCAGTCTAAGCTCTTCTACTGGTGCGAGAAGGTGGTGGTGACGCTGGTGAGCGGTTACATCAACACCAATGCCAATGCCAAAGAGAGCCGTTTTGACATAGGACCGATGAACACCCTCATCAGCGGCAATTCCCTTGAGGGCGTGCGACTTAGAGTTGGTGGCATGACAACGGCAAAGTTGAGCCCTCGATGGTTTGGCAAGTTCTATGTCGCCTACGGCACACGCGATGAGCGGTTCAAGTATATGGGTCAGCTCGAATATTCGTTTGTCGATAAGAAGAAACATCCTAATGAGTTTCCTGTCAAATCGCTGCGGCTCATGCACCGCTACGATGTCGATAAGCTCGGTCAGCACTATCTTTACACTAATCCCGACAATGTGTTCCTTGCCCTGAAGCGCCAGAAGGACGACAAGATGATTTACTTGCGCGAGACGCTTCTAGAGTACAAACTTGAGACGCAATCGGGATTCTCGGTGACTGCCAATGTGCAGCACCAGCGCCATGAGGCGTCACGCTTCCTGCCGTTCGTCGATGGCAACGGCAACACCTATGGGCATTACAACACGGCAGGTTTCCAAGTCACTCTGCGCTATGCGCCGGGCGAGAAATTCTACCAGACGCGCTCGTTCCGCATTCCTATCAATCAGGACGCGCCAGTGTTTACCCTCTCTCACACCTTCATGCCGCGAGGATTCTTGGGCAGCGACTACACTATCAACAAGACCGAGGCGGGGGTGCAAAAGCGGTTCTGGTTCTCGGCGTTTGGATATACCGACATCATCGTCAAGGCGGGAAAAGTGTGGAGCACAGTGCCTTATCCCGAACTCCTATTGCCTAACGCCAATCTCTCCTATACCATTCAGCCCGAGTCGTTTGCGCTCATGAACGCTATGGAGTTTGTCAATGACCAATACCTGTCGTGGGATGTGACCTATTGGATTAACGGTGCCATCCTAAACCGCATTCCGCTGCTCAAGAAGCTAAAGATGAGAGAGGTGGTGTCGTTCAGGGGATTATGGGGCAAGTTGACCGACAAAAACGACCCGTCGCAGCATCCAGAACTGCTGCAATTCCCCGCCAATGCCCTCTGCCTGAAAATGGGAAAAAGACCTTACATGGAGATTGGAGTAGGGCTTGATAACATCCTCACCTTCTTGCGAGTAGATTACGTGTGGCGCATCAACTACCGCGACAACCCCGGCATCAACCGCAGCGGCGTCCGCATCCAGCTCCACTTCACGTTCTGATTGACTATGAGTCAAAATTCGGAATTTTTTGAAGTTCCCCCTCTAAGGTAGATCTATAATAAACGCATCTCAAGAAGAGATGCGTTTATTGTAAGTGATATTTAAGCAACCCTTATCTTGCTATCTCCACAGTTGTTGTGGTGTTGATATCGTTGATTGTCACTGGTATAGTGAGGGTTGCGGTGGCTTTGTCGTAGGATGTCTTGGCTTTCTTGCCGTTGATTGTCACTTTGGCGGGGGCGACTTGCATGCCTGGAATCACGAGGCTGTATTCTTTCTTTGCTGATGTGCCAGCGCCTTCGCCCTTGATGGTGAAGGTGCATGATGTGCCTTGTGGTGCGGCATCAAAGTGGATGAGGCGGTGCTTGCCTTCGGCAAGGGTGCCTGTGCTGGTGAGGTCGTCGTCGAAGAGGGTGTAGCTCGACGGCTTGTCGCTAGGGTAGTAGTAGATATTGAGTTTGTTGGGGTTATAATCGCCCACGTTCTCAATCTTGCCTTTGTAGTTCACTTTAGGAATGAACGCTCCAGCGCGCGCGAAGAGCGGCAGCACATCGAGCGGAGCGTCGTAGCTGATGGTGGTATATGCCTCGTAGCGTTTTGTTGGGTTGTTGATATCAACCCAAGTGCCCTCGGGGAAGGTGATTTCGCGGCTTGTGGCACCTTGCTCCATCACTGGCGCCACCATCACGTCGCGCCCCCACAGATATTGGTCGCTCACGTTGTCGAAGCGGTTGATGCGGTTGTCGCTCTCGTAGAAGCCCAGCGGACGCACCAGTGGCATACCCTCGCTGGCGTTCTCGTAGGCAAGGGTGTAGTTATATGGCAGCCAGCGGTAACGCTCTCGGATGATGCGCAGCGGCAGGTCGCCAAACTCGGTATAGTGATAAGGCTCTGCGATGCCTTGTGCGTGTGTGCGCAGCATGGGCGAGAACAGTCCCAGTTGCAACCAGCGGATGTATAGTTCGCCGTCGCGTTTCTTGTTCTCGTCGAGGGCGAAGCCACCCACGTCGTGCGACATGTAGCCCAGACCGCTCATACCGGCGTTGAGCATTATGGTGACTTGCGGCTTGAAGCCTCCCCACGAGCGCGACACGTCGGTTGACCAGGGGAACACCGAGTAGCGCTGCAAGCCCGCTGTGCCGGCGCGCATCATGATCATGGGTCGGCGGTCGGGATAGTCCTCCTTGAAGAGGTCGTAGATGATGCGGCTCCACTCGTTGCCGTAGAAGTTGTGATACTGCTCTGCGGTGAGACCGTTGTAGTGGCGTATCGTCTCGGGATGCACCTCGGGTTCGCCGAGGTCGCCCCACCAGCCTGTCACGCCCTCCTCGGTGAGCGACTTGTAGCGGTTGCGCAGCCACAGGCGGGTGTCGGGGTTGGACACGTCAAACATGCCTCCTTGCCCCACCCAGATGGTGACGGTCTGTGTCTCGCCGGTGTCGCCGTTCTTGCAGAACATCCCCTTGGGGTTGAGCTCGTTATAATTGTCGATGGCGCGGCCGTTGGTGAGCACGTAAGGCTGAGAGATGGTCACCACGTTCACGCCTTTCTTCTTGAAATTCTGAAGCATGGCGCGGTGGTCGGGCCATTGGTCCTTGTCCCACTCCAGGCGACCCATGTCCTGCTCCTTGCCGTACCAGTAGAGGTCAAACACAATGCCGTCGAGCGGATATCCCATAGTCTTGAGGGTATCTACCACGCCCTCGCTCTCACGCTGGTCGTGGTAGCCGTATTTCGAGGTGATGTAGCCCAGAGTCCACAGCGGCGGCAATTCCTGTCGGCCTACCAGCCAGGTGAAGTTCTTCACCACATTCTCCACCTTGCCGTTGCCGTTGATGACGTAGTAGGAGAGGGGTTGAGGACTGGTGCTCTTATACTCGATGCCCTCCTCGCCGATGTAGAGCGACGACTTGCAGAAGTCATCAAACAAAATTCCGTAGCCCTTAGAGGAAATGATAAACGGCATGGTGATGCCCATCTGCTTGATGCGCGTCTCGCCAGCGACGTAGCCGTAGTTCTGCTTGTTGTAGTTGATGAGAGTGTCGCCACACAAGTTAAAAGAGTAGCCGCGCTCGCCGGCGCCGTAGAACGACTCCTTGCCAGTGTGCAGCAGCCGCAGCGTGCCGGCAGTGGTGCGGTCGCACAGGTCGGTGAAGAAGAACGTGCTGCCGCAGCTGATGGTCAGGCTTTTGAGGTCTTCGTCAAAAACCATCTTCATGCCGCTTTTGGTGCGCATCACCTTTTGCGGCTTGTCGAGCATTCCCACTAATTGATTAGCCACTTCTTTTCTCACAAGAGATGGCAAGCGCTCGCCCTTCCATGACCTTGGCTCTACCTCCACTCTCATAATGTCAGGAGTGACGATTGATACAGTGATGGCCTGGTTGCGGTTCATATCCACGAACTGCGTGCCTTTTAGCTGGGCATTGACAGCCATCGCCACCATCGCCACAGTCAAGAATGTAAAAAATCTAAGAACTTTCATATTAATTGAGTTTTTATGTTGATTTCGTTGATAAAGTGCAAAGATGTATATTTGTCACATGAGTAAGATTGTTCACTATAAATCATGATGTCTCAATGATTGCCATCATCTCGGCTGGGGTGACAACGATTGGCGTGCAAGGGAAATGCTTGATGTTTCCAGTCACCAAATAAGCATCTTCTTTAGATAGTGCAATCTCATAGAACACCACGTCTTTCGGGTCAGGAAAATACTCGTTAGTGCTAACGCGCTGCGAGTCCAAACCTCTTGCCACTATAAGTTTGATAATGCCATCTATCAATTCTATCGGGAAGCCAAACTTCTCACGCTTAAGCACATCGTTGTACTCCGCTATTATTTCATCATTGTACAATGGTGTGATTCTCATCCGAGAGATTACCGCATCAAGAACGCGCGCTGTTGCCGCATCCCGGTTTCTTGTCAGCAATGCTGAAACAATAACATTTGTGTCGATAACTGCATATAGAGTTGCCATATTACCTACCTATTTGCGTTTATTGGCTTCTTCGCGCGCTAGGCGTATTTCTCCGTTAATCTCATCAAGAGTCATCTCAGGGAACCGACCCTGTTCAGCCATTTCACGCAATTTGCGGAAAGCGGTGATACCGTCAACGGGGTCCTCTTGTGGGGCACTGATTTCAAAGGGGATGCGACGGTTTCGCACCACAGCGTTCACGAATATGTTCATTGCGGTATTGGCGCTCATTCCGAACTCCGAGCAGAGCTGGTCAAAGAGCAATTTTTGTTTAGAGTCCACACGGACTGTCATTGATACTTGTGCCATAATTCTTGTTTTTAAATTATTCTGACTGCAAAATTATATCATTATGACGTAAAATGCAAGTAAAATGATGAAAATGTTTGACCTAAGTAGGGAAACAGCATAGAAATGCCACCTTAAAAAATGACAGCCACGAGATTGACAAACAACTAATTTACACTAATTATCACTAAGGCTGCGCATGGAGGTTTTAAGCACACGAATTGCACGAATTTGAACTAATGGCTGTGCGCACACTAACAAACCACGAATTTACACAGATTATCACAAAGGCTGCGCAATGCCACTAACAAACAACTAATGCCACAAATTTATACTAAAGCTGCGACACGAAAAAACAGTTAATTTACAAAAATTGTCACTAAGGATGTCCATGGTTTGATTTTTGAACATAAAGAGCGTAAATTCCATATTTGGTGAGGAATGTGACCATAAATATAATGGATAGTCAAAAAATTTGATGATTTAAGATTTTTTTAATTTTAATGTGCTTGATTTTGGCACTTTGAGGATTTATCTTTGCAAAAAAATTGTTGATAACTATTATTCTAAAGATTTTTTCAATTTCATTATTGTATTTATATTTGTAAACTAATATTTCAAAACATGATAATATCTCATATAAAACCTCCTCAAAATGAGAAGCAAGAGTGGTTGTTTCAGTCAAATGAAGATCATAGCAAGAATGTCGCTGATTTAGCAGAATGGTTTGCCTCAAAATTTGGATTTGAGCAGATTGGCAAGATAATGGGATTGCTGCACGACAAAGGCAAAGAGCAAGAAGCTTTTCAGAATCACATTAAAAGCTCATCTGGTTACGATAACACAATTAAAGATGTGCCCGTGAAACATGCTTATGTGGGCGCTTTGTTAGCAAAGAAACTTTATCCAAATTTTTGTGAAATAGTAGGTCCTGAGATTTATGGTCATCATTCTGGATTACATGATTATTATGAGTATGAAAATATTTTGAATAAAGAGGTTCCTAATGACGTTGACTCTAATCCAATTAATATTGGTTTAGAGATACCAAGAGGAATGAAAAACTTGAAGGACTCTTCAGATTGCAATCATTTGATGAGAGTTTTATTCTCATGCCTAGTTGATGCTGATTATTTGGACGCAGAGGCATTTATGAATGAGCGCAATTCTTCATATCGAGGAAATGCTGATAATTTAAAAGCATTGAAACCTATGCTGGACTCATATATAACAAAGCTTAAAGAGGATGCTAAAGACACTTCGGTAAATAGGATTCGCAACATAGTCCAAGACCGCTGTGTTGAGACATCTGCATGGGAAACAGGTTTTTATAGTTTGACTGTGCCAACAGGGGGAGGAAAAACACTATCATCACTTGTTTGGGCAATCAATCATGCAATTAAACACAATAAAGAGAGAATAATAATTGCAATACCTTATACAAGTATTATTACACAAACAGCATCTGTTCTACGAACAATCTTTGGAGACAAAAACGTTTTAGAACATCATTCAAATGTGGATTATGATAATTTCAAAGACAAAGAGTTGTCAGAACAATTACGTTTAGCTACTGAGAACTGGGATTACCCAATCGTAGTAACAACCAATGTTCAGCTATTTGAATCAATGTTCTCTAATCGTCCAAAAGATTGTCGCAAGCTTCACAATATTGTGAATAGCGTGCTGATTCTCGATGAGGTTCAAACATTGCCTCTTGAATTCTTGCAACCCATAATCGATGGGCTGAAAAGTTACAATCGCCTTTTTTCGACAACAGTGCTGTTGACAACTGCCAGTCTTCCTGCATTAAAAGACGACCCTATCATTAATAAGTTTAAATTCAAAGGTGTTGACAACTTAACAGAAATTATTCCTGAAAGCTTTGAACTTCATAAAAAGTTAAGGCGAGTAGAACTTCATTTTGAAAAAGAAAAATCAAATCACGAAGAAATCGCTCAAAGACTTGCAAAAGAGAAACGAGTACTGTGCATCGTGAACACAAGAAAGCATGCTCAAGCAATATATGAGTTGCTTAGTCATGATGAAACGACGTTTCATTTATCAAGAATGATGTGTTCAGCACATATTAAGAAGACAATAGACGACATTAAACTTGCGCTCCAAAATCATGATAACAAGAAAATCATTGTTGTTGCAACCCAACTTATTGAGGCTGGTGTGGATATTGATTTTCCGGTTGTTTATAGACAAGACGCTGGTCTTGATTCTGTCCTTCAAGCTGCTGGGAGATGCAATCGTGAAGGCAACCAAAACATTGGCCACACACACGTTTTCTCACTTGGTTCAAATCCTCCAGGCTATATTTCAAATGCAAGTGATGCACTAAAGAGCATGGTTAATGTAGAGGATTGGTTTGCACCACAAACAATGATATACTACTTTTATCAATTGTTTTCTAGAACACCTTCGTTCGACAAGAAAAATATAAAAGAATATTTATATGACCCATGTGGTCTTTGCTTTAAACAAGCAGCACAAGTTTTTAAACTGATTGATGACAATGGAATAAATGTTATTGTCAACTATGGAGATAGTTCACGACTTGTCAACGAACTCATTTCACAAGGCGTTAGTTATCCTCTCATGAGACAATTAGGACAATACACAGTCTCGATTCATGAACAAGATTTCAAGAAGCTATATCATTCAGGTTTTATTACTGAGGTTAGGGATGGTGTATATTATATTCCTGATGCAAAACAATATGATGACAAAGTTGGATTAACATTCAACAATCATTGGTTAGACGAATTATTAATCAAATAACAATACTTATATGGATTATTTTGATAAAGAATATTGCTTAGAAGTGTGGGGTGACATGGCTTGCTTCACGCGTCCAGAGCTTAAAGTCGAGAGGGTGAGTTATGATGTCATTACCCCATCGGCTGCTCGGGCGATATTTGATGCTATCTTTTGGAAACCGGCAATAAGATGGCAGGTGACTAAGATTGAGGTTCTTAGTCCAATTAAGTGGACTTCTATTAGGAGAAATGAAGTTGGTGCAGTAGGCTCACTGCAGAAGAATCAAATTTTTATTGAAGATGCCCGGCAGCAAAAAAACTCATTATTGCTTAAAGACGTTCGTTACCGTATTTATGCAACGCTGGTATATATTCCACCCAAAGAGCGCAAGGGAGAATCTCGCATGGCAGGCCCTGATGAAAACCCAGGTAAATATCAAGCTATGTTTGAACGTCGAGCCAGCAAAGGTCAATGCTTCAACCAGCCCTATCTTGGCACTCGTGAGTTCTCGGCTTCATTCAAGCTTATATCTAACTATGCTGAGAAAACTATTCAGCCCATAAACGAAGATAGAGATCTAGGTATCATGCTTTATGATATGGATTTCTCTAATCCCAATGACATTCAAGCCATGTTTTTTCGCGCTAATATGAAGAATGGTGTTATAATTGTTCCACCGTTAAACAGTGAGGAGGTGCTAAGATGATACTTAAAGCATTATATGATTATTACCACCGATGTGGAGACTTGGCTCCTAATGGCATGGAATATAAAGAAATTGCTTTCCTAATTGTTATCGATCTAGAGGGTAATCTCTTGAGACTTGAAGATTGCAGAATCGACAAAAAAAATGTCAAGAAATTCCTGGTCGTAAAAGGCACTAGGACTTCTGCTCCCAAACCATACCTGTTTTGGGATAATGTGGAGTATGTTCTTAATTATACTACAGCGCATAAAGATATTTTAAGTGATGAGAATAATTCGAAGCTTATAAATTCCATCAAAAAGTCTAAGATAAAACATGATTTATTTGTTGAACAATGCGAGAAAATAGCTAAGAAACATTTATCCAATAAAGCTTTCAAAGCAGTAACCTTGTTTTATAAGAATAATGGGATTGATAAAATAAAGGACTCTGATTTATGGGAAGAAATTGAAAAGAAACCAACTGTTAATATCTCTTTTAGAATTAATGGAGCTTTACAAATTGTAGCTGAGGATGATTTGTTAAGAGAAGAAACTTCTAATAATGAGGATTCTCACAAAGCAATTTGCCTCGTAACTGGCAACTCCTCTAATTGCGTTGCGACAACTACTGCGACACCAATTATAGGAAGTCAGGCTGTCGCAAAACTTGTCGCATTCCAAGTCAATTCAGGCTACGACTCTTACGGAAAAATAAAAGGATCGAATGCGTCAATCTCTGTTGAAGCCGAAGCATGCTACACAACTGCATTGAACAGACTATTGCAAAAGGACTCACTGAACAAGTTTACTATTGGCGGTCGAACTTTCGTTTTCTGGTCATCGAGCAATAATGCGGCATCAAGACAAGTTGAGAGTTGTTTTTATAATTTTCTCACAAATATAAAGAGTGATGACCCAAACCGAAGAATTCATGAAGTGAGACAAGTCTTAAATGCAATTTATTCAGGACTCCTTACAATTCAAAATAAAGACAAATTCTACATCCTTGGTTTGGCACCAAATTCAGCACGAATTGCAGTAATCTATTGGCAAGAGACGACAGTAAAAGATTTTGCCGAGAAGATTTTGAAACATTTTAATGATTTTGAAATCAAAGACACTAGAAAAGAGCAAAAACCATATTATGGCATCTATAACATAATAAGTTCTGTTGCATTACAAGGAAAGGAAGGTAATGTTTCTCCAAACTTAGTTGAATCCGTGATGAAGAGTATCATTGAAGGAACTCCTTATCCTTATAGTCTATTTAGTGCTTGCATTAGAAGGATAAGAGCAGAAACAAATAAAGAATTTCTTACAACACGTGCTGCAATCTTGAAAGGATATTTAAACAGATTAAGAAATAATAACAATAAAAAATTAGAAATCATGTTAGACAAAACAAATGACAACATCGGTTACCTATGTGGTCGATTATTTGCCACACTGGTAAAGATTCAGGAAGAGGCTAATAATATTAGCACTGTCCGTGAACGTTACATGAACTCGGCATCAACAACTCCAGCGGCTGTTTATGCTAATCTTCTTAACTTGTCAATTCATCATGAAGATAAGTTGAGTGCTGGCCGAAAAGTTCAGTTTGAGCAACTCAAAAGTGAAATTTTTGATAAGATGGCTGCTAATGGCTTTCCTGCACACCTTGACATCAATGACCAAGCTCGCTTTTTCGTTGGTTATTACCACCAGCGTCAAGATTTCTTCACAAAAAAAGAAAACAAAGATATTAATGAGTAATTTACAAACTATTAAAAAAAATAATTATGGCTAATTTAAAAAACCGTTATGATTTTGTGTACATCTTTGATGTACAGGATGGGAATCCCAATGGTGACCCCGATGCAGGCAATTTGCCACGCATCGATGCCGAAACTGGTATGGGACTAGTGACAGACGTTTGTTTGAAGCGCAAAGTTCGTAACTATGTGCAAGTCGCAAAGAACTGCTCTGAAGGATATGACATATTCATTAAAGAAAAAGCAGTGCTTGATTCATTAGTAAATAATACTTATGATTATTCTGAGGTAAGAAATGCATCAAAAGAAGACAAAAAGAAAGTAGCGAAGAATCTTTTGTGTCAGAACTATTATGATATTCGCGCTTTTGGAGCAGTTATTGCTACAAAAGATAAGAATGATCAGGTTAGAGGTCCTATTCAAATGACATTTTCACGTACAGTGGAACCAATCATTGCTAATGAACATTCCATTACACGAATGGCTGTAACCAAGGAAGAGGATTTGGAAAAAGAACGCACTATGGGCCGCAAGGCCACTGTTCCTTATGGTCTTTACGTTTGTCATGGATTTGTGTCAGCCAATCTTGCTAATCAGACAGGTTTCAGCGAGGAAGACTTGAAACTGTTTTGGGACGCTCTAATTAACATGTTTGACATTGACCGCTCTGCCGCTCGAGGATTGATGAGCGCTCAAAAACTCATAGTATTTAAGCATGACTCAGAGCTCGGAAACGCTCCTGCTCACAAATTATTTGATTTAGTGAATGTGGGGAAAACCAGTGAAGGAGTTGCTCGTTCTTTTAAAGACTACTCGGTGAGTATCTGCAAAGAACAACTTCCTAATGGCGTAAGCGTTGAAGAGTTGATTTAATGGCTTTTTACAGTGAAGAAGAAATGCTCATGTTGTCGGGGATTCAACATTTTATGTTTTGTCCCCGGCAATGGGCATTAATTCATATTGAACAACAGTGGCAAGAGAACCGTTTCACAATGGAAGGCAATATCTTGCACGAAATTGTAAATGACCCTGCTTATAGGCAGAAAAATGGAGAAACAATTACACTGCGTTCAATAAATATTGCGTCAAAATCGCTTGGACTATACGGAATAACCGATGCTGTTGAACTTCACCCTACTACAGATGAAACAAACTCAATCACTCATGAACGATATCCTGGGTTCTGGTTACCTTACCCCATTGAATATAAGAGAGGCAAGCCTAAAGTTGATGAAAGAGATAAAGTTCAACTTGCCGCCCAAGTGATGTGCGTAGAAGAAATGTATAATATTAAAATTGAAGAAGGAGCGCTTTTTTATTTTGAGACACGCCAGAGGATTTCTGTTTTAATAGATGATAGATTAAGAGAACTTACCCAGAAATGCTCAAAACAAATGCATTATTACATGAGCAAGGGAGTGACTCCTCCTGCATACAAAACAAAAGCATGCAATAGTTGTTCGTTAAAACAGCTTTGCAATCCTGACCTATTCAACAGGCAGCCAGTAAATCAATATTTAAAACTCAATCTTTACACATGAGACAATTACTTAACACATTATATGTAACAACTCCAAACTCTTATCTTAGCAAAGATGGTCTTAATGTTGTTGTCTCTTATGATAACAAGGAACAATTTAGAATTCCCATTCACAATATTGAGAGCATAATAACCTTTGGTTATATGGGTTCTAGCCCTGGACTAATGAAATTGTGCAGCGACAATGGTGTATCTCTTACTTTTTTGTCACCACAAGGCAGGTTTATAGGTCATTTAAATGGTGCTACTCATGGCAATGTGCTGTTAAGAAAAAGGCAGTATGAGATCTTTGATCAAGAAGATATAAAACTATCGTTAAGCAAAATCGTCATTTCGGCTAAAATACAGAACTCACGCAATATATTGCGCCGCCATTTAAGAGACTATGGTGATAATGACGTTTTGATTGCATGTTCCAATAAATTAGAACGGATGAAACACAAAGCGCTAACATCAATGTCTGTTGACGACTTGAGGGGCATTGAGGGTAAAGCGGCAAATATATATTTTGGTGTTTTTAATGAGCTAATCCTAACACAAAAAGATGTGTTTAAATTTACCGAACGAAGCCGTCGCCCGCCACGCGATGAAATAAATGCAATGCTATCATTTGTTTATACTCTTATAACTAATGATATGGTGTCTGCATTGGAAGCAGTTGGTTTAGATCCATACTTTGGTTTCATGCATGCACTTCGACCAGGAAGAGCTTCTCTTGCATTGGACTTAATAGAGGAGTTTAGGGGGTATTTAGGTGATAGGTTGGTTTTATCACTTATCAACAGGCGACAAGTAAAAAAGAAGGATTTTATAATTCAGGGCGATGCAGTCTTGATGACCGATGATTGTAGAAAAACTATCATTTCTGCTTGGCAAAAGCGCAAGAAAGATATTATTGAACATCCTTTTTTAAAAGAGAAAATACCAGTCGGGATATTGCCATATTCACAAGCTATGCTACTTGCAAGATATGTAAGACACGATTTAAACAATTATCCTGTATTTTTAATTCTTTAAGCGTCATGATGATTTTAATTACTTATGATGTGGACACCACCGACAAGAAAGGGGCTAAACGATTAAGGCAAGTTGCAAAAAGTTGCGTTAATCATGGAAAGCGTGTACAAAATTCGGTTTTTGAATGTGTATTGAATGAGGCTCAATTTACTGCTCTTGTACATCAACTAGACCTTATTATTGATAAAGAAAAAGATAACATAAGATTCTATAATCTTGGAAAAAGCTGGAATAGAAAAGTTACTACACTTGGTGTAAACACTTCTTTTGACATAACCGACGACCTTATTGTTTGATGCGAACCTTATGTGTTGCATCAAAGTGAGAAGGTTCGCATTACTTGGTTTACAGACAAATAGCAGTTTTTTCTGTTTTTAATAGACACGAATTTTTATTTGTTCGCAAAAATGTGTATTTTTGCAGTTCAAATTCAAATAATTAAAAAGGAAGGGTCGCGCCCCACATGGGCGCGTGGATTGAAACACCTCAAACCCCAGTGCCTTGCCACTGGCATAGGTCGCGCCCCACATGGGCGCGTGGATTGAAACCTACATCTGCCATGATTTATTTTGCTCCCCATAGTCGCGCCCCACATGGGCGCGTGGATTGAAACTTTGAAATAATATCACGCTTTTGCGCCTCATTGGTCGCGCCCCACATGGGCGCGTGGATTGAAACATGTAACGTGTCCTTACCACTGGCTCGTCAATGGTCGCGCCCCACATGGGCGCGTGGATTGAAACTTCTCGGTAACTGCAAAGTGTATGCAGTTATAACAAGTCGCGCCCCACATGGGCGCGTGGATTGAAACAATCGGTGTGTGCTATGTGGGCGGTCTTGACAAGTCGCGCCCCACATGGGCGCGTGGATTGAAACACGCACCGACGTTGACACGCTGTTTTCGCTGCGTCGCGCCCCACATGGGCGCGTGGATTGAAACACGAAAGCAGAGACTTTCGCTCTGCCCGTGATTGTCGCGCCCCACATGGGCGCGTGGATTGAAACACTGACCGGCACGCACTCGAACTTGCCGCTCGGTCGCGCCCCACATGGGCGCGTGGATTGAAACAAGCAGTTGGTTCGTGTCACGGTCGTAAAGCTCGGTCGCGCCCCACATGGGCGCGTGGATTGAAACAACAACGACAGCGCACATGAGAAAGAGATTGAAGTCGCGCCCCACATGGGCGCGTGGATTGAAACTACTTTTGCGAGCGACTGCGTGTCATGCTCGACGTCGCGCCCCACATGGGCGCGTGGATTGAAACTTCTTTGCTTGCTCTTCTTGCAGTTGTCGATAGAGTCGCGCCCCACATGGGCGCGTGGATTGAAACACACTGAGCTTAAAGCGGTCATCGCCATGGATGGTCGCGCCCCACATGGGCGCGTGGATTGAAACACATTGACATCATCCATAAAAACGACACGAGACAGTCGCGCCCCACATGGGCGCGTGGATTGAAACCATTTTGGTGATGATGACGAAGTAATTGTTCGGTCGCGCCCCACATGGGCGCGTGGATTGAAACTCATTAATATGACCAAAATACACATCGACATTGGTCGCGCCCCACATGGGCGCGTGGATTGAAACTTGCTCAAATCCGACCAGTCGCTATCCATAAGCAGTCGCGCCCCACATGGGCGCGTGGATTGAAACAGAAATTTTTTAAACGATTACGTCATGAGTTTGAGTCGCGCCCCACATGGGCGCGTGGATTGAAACTGGCATATCGTATAACAAAGAAGGTAATACCTAGTCGCGCCCCACATGGGCGCGTGGATTGAAACCGCAGTCCAGGAATAAAACCTTGCCACGGTTGACGTCGCGCCCCACATGGGCGCGTGGATTGAAACACCCAGTTAGGCGATGCCTTCATAATGCCTAACGGTCGCGCCCCACATGGGCGCGTGGATTGAAACATGCCGGCAGCACCAGGGAGCACGACAGGGCAAGTCGCGCCCCACATGGGCGCGTGGATTGAAACACATAGATTTGCAGCAAGCGGGTGCTCGCCTTAGTCGCGCCCCACATGGGCATGTGGATTGAAACCAGCGTAACTATAAAGAGGATTATTATTTTCCCTGTCGCACCCAACCAGTGGGTGCATGTCTTTTTCTGACCATTTTTTGCAGACTTATGTAAAATTTTTATTAAATTTTCAAGTAATTTTAAGCGCAGCGTCCAACCAGCGAAGTGGCAAAACTGCTGCTTGTGTTAGAAAAATGGCGGCTGTTGAAAAAAAAGTAGGAAATTGTTTGCTCATATTGCTGAAAAGCTGTAAATTTGTTACGATTACTGAAAATGTTGAAGACAATGAAAGACAAAAGCTTTGTTCATTGAATTATTAAGGACAATTTTCACCGCCTTTGCGCTGTCGCAGGTAATTGTCATTAATAAAAGAAGAATACGCATTGGTTGTCTTTAATTGTCTTACCAGAAAACTGTTAGAAACTTATTAACCATCACACATATATTAATGAGCTATTTAAAATTTGATAAAAACCTGATGATAAATCTTGAGCAGTCTCTTACTAAGGAGATACTCAGGACCAATCAGTCGGGGGCTTATCATTGCACTACTATTGTGGGGTGCAACACCCGCAAGCAGCATGGCCTGCTGGTGATTCCCATTCCCGAGATTGACGACAACAGCCATGTGATGCTCTCGTCGCTCGATGAGACGGTGATTCAGCATGGCGCGCCGTTCAACCTGGGTCTGCACCGCTACAAGGGCAATGTGTATAGCCCCAACGGCCACAAGTACATCCGCGAGTATGACTGCGAGCGTGTGCCTTCCCACCTCTTTAGGGTGGGCGGCGTGATCTTGAAACGCGAGAAGATTTTCATCACCAACGAGAACCGCATCCTCATCCGCTACACGCTGGTGGATGCTCACTCCAAGACCACGCTTCAGTTCCGTCCGTTCCTGGCGTTTCGCAACGCCAACGACCTGTGCGTGGAGAACTCGGTCGCAAATAGGGAGTTTCGCGAGGTTCACAACGGCATCGCCACCTGCATGTACGACGGCTATCCCACGCTCTTCATGCAGTTCAACCACAAGCCCACCTTTGTCTATGATCCTCACTGGTACAAGGGCATAGAGTATATCAAGGACATGGAGCGCGGCATCCCTTACACCGAGGACCTCTTTGTGCCTGGCTACTTCGAGATAGAGATTAAGAAGGGCGAGCCGCTGATATTCTCGGCGGGCATCGACGAGGTGAACACCCGCAACCTCGCCCGTATGCACGAGGACGAGGTGCAGTCGCGCACCCCTCGCACCAGTTTCTACAACTGCCTCAAGAACAGCGCCAAGCAGTTCTACCTGACCAATGCCGACGGCAACTACATCCTTGCCGGCTATCCCTGGTTCAAGATTCGCGCGCGCGACGAGTTCATGGCACTGCCGGGCTGCACTATCTCCAACCATCACCGTCCCGACTTTGAGAAAATCATGGACACCGCTAAAGACGCGTTGCTGCGGTTCATCGCCGACGGCACTCTCGACAAGCATCTCAAGGGCATAGACTTGCCCGATGTGCCGCTGTGGGCGATGTGGTCGCTCCAGGAATATGCCAAGGACGCCGGTTTCCAGGTTGCCCGCGAGCGCTATGGCGACCTCGTGAAGGCGATGCTCGCCCATATTATCGACGGCAAGCATCCCAACCTCAAACTAGAGGCCAACAGCTTGGTGAGCACCGACGGCACCAAGAAACCCATGTCGTGGATGGACTCCACCCATCCCGACGGCTCGCCAATGGTGCCCCGCACAGGCTACTTGGTGGAGTTCAACGCCTTGTGGTACAATGCGCTGATGTTTGCACAGGACTTGTTTGAAGATGTGGTTGGCGAGCAAGAATATATCGCCTCGCTCAAAGAGATAAGCGACAAGGTGAAACCCGCTTTCGTCGATATGTTCCTCAACGACTATGGCTATCTGTTCGACTATGTAGATGGCTCTTATGCCGACCCGAGCGTGCGACCCAATATGATAATCGCCGCCGGTCTCGACTACTCTCCGCTTGACCGCCGTCAGCGCAAACGTCTGCTCGACGTGGTGACGCGCGAGCTGCTCACGCCTAAGGGCTTGCGCACCCTCAGCCCTAAGAGCTGGGGCTACAAACCCTGGTACCTGGGCAATCCCGAGGAGCGCGAGGTGGCTTACTACGCCGGCTCGGCGCGTCCGTGGCTCATGGGCTTCTATACCGACGCCTATATCAAGGTGTTTGGCCTAAATGGCGCGTCGTTCATCGAGCGCATGATGATAGGCTTTGAGGACGAGATGTCGCAGGGCGGCATAGGCACACTGTCGGAGCTGTATGACGGCAACCCGCCGTTCATAGGCCGCGGAGCGGTGAGCTACGCGCCCAACGTGGGCGGCGTGCTGCGTGTGCTGCGCCTGTTTAAGAATATTGGAGTAATAAATTCTTAATTGAGTCCACTTTAAAAAGTGGCATTTTTTGAAGATATTGTTATTCGGATGGCTTT
>ERZ842401.2739-NODE-2739-length-23051-cov-4.087928_pt1 | contig 23051 bp, 23 predicted proteins | sample MGYA00521270_ERZ842401 | MGnify/ENA primary metagenome ERZ842401 (study PRJEB31892, sample SAMEA3878208) | bioreactor metagenome | biome: Moose rumen | place: Sweden | collected 2011-10 | study: EMG produced TPA metagenomics assembly of the PRJEB12797 data set...
GCGCACCATAACGGATGCTATTTTTGCGGCACTCAGCCGAAGAGCAAGAAAACCGCAGGTATCGTGGACTACGAGAAGACCTACTGCTGTAATCCGTTCGTCGGAGCGGCATGGGCGCATGGTGGGTGCGTGCCTAAAGCTCTGGAGCTTTGCAGAAAAGGCTCATCCTGGGGCTTCAGTAAAGGCTCAGGCTATGACAAATCGAGCCTCTTTACCAATCTCGGACATCCTGCGAAGTCGAGCCTCAAGGCTGGTGACGTTCTTTGCAGAGATACACACGTTGCTCTGTACATAGGCAACGGCAAGATAGCAGAAGCAGGAAGCGGAGATGATAACAAGAAAGGCTCATCATCATGGAACAATTCCATCCGCATAAAGTCGCTGACAGATGCTAACTATGCGAAATTCCCAAGAGTACACAGATATAAAGGTTCGGTGAGCACATCCTGCTGTATCTATCATGGCGAGGTGTCCGGCAGAGTGAAGAATCTCCAAAACTATCTGACCTGGTACGGCATAAAGCTTACGGCAGATGGCATCTTCGGAGAAGCCACTCTCGCAGCAGTGAAGAAGTTCCAGAAGGAGCAGGGCATCACGGCAGATGGCATAGTAGGCCCTAACACCATAACCAAAATGAAGGCTGTAAAGAAGTGAGGTGATGACGATGCACGAAGAAATAATAATGGCGATAGTTGTATCATGTCTCGGTTCGACCGGGTTGTTCTCGTTCCTTCAATTCCTTATTACGAGGCGAGGAGCGATGACCAAGGCGGTACAGGCGATTTTGCGAGACAGGATGCTGATGCTGTCCGAGGACTACATCATGAGAGGTGAACTCGAATTGCATGAGCGAGAGAACTACACGTCACTCTATGATGCGTATAAGGGCGTGAAGGGTAACACATTCGTTGACGATCTGTACAAATCCTGCCGCTAAAGAAATAGAAAGGAGAAGGGCGATGGCGAAGAAAAAGAACAACAAAAAGTCCAGCGTCATCACGAGCAATGCCAAGAAGGTTTCGGTCACGAATCCCGGCACCTACAAGTCCACAGCGGTAGCTCCTGCAGCGTATCAATCCACAGCGGTAGCTCCTGCAGCATATGTGCCGGGAACATATACATCAGAGTACGCCGACAGACTAAACTCAGCGCTCGATACCGTTACCAACTGGAAATACGATCCGCTTCAGGACGCTGCATATCAGGCACTGGCAAAAGTATATACTGCACGAGGCAACACGGCAGCCAAGAATTCCCTTGCAGATGCTGCAGCCCTAAATGGTGGTTACGGCTCAAGCTATGCGGTCTCAGCAGCACAGCAGGCAAGGAATCAGTACAATCAGGAACTCGCAGCTCTCATACCAGACCTTGAGAACGCTGCGTACACAAGAGCAACAGGAACATTATCTGCTCTCAGGGACGCTGATGACACGGCCTACGGACGATTCAGAGACACAGAATCAGACAAGCAGTGGCAATACACTCAGGACTATCAGAAGTATAGAGATACCGAGTCAGACAATCAGTGGAAATATTCTCAGGACTACGCAGCCTACAGAGACAAGGTGGCTGATGAACAGTGGGCATACAACACCGCTCTTGATCAGTATCAGTGGGGAACGAATTACAACTACCAGCTCGCAAGAGACAAGGTTGCAGATAAGCAGTGGGCAAAGGAGTACGCATTGTCAAAAAAAAGTAGTGCCGGCAGCGGAAGTGGAAGCAGCCGCAGAAGTTCCGGTGGTGGCGGTGGATACTCAAGTGGCTACACTGATAAAGACTATTACGGTGATGCTCAAAAGATTGTTGATGATGAGAAAGACAAACAGAAGACAACATCAGCCAGTGGTGGCGGTGGCAAGCGTGTGGCTATGACCAGATAAATACGAGTGCAAGGGCGAAAGCTTGAGCAATAGAAAGGATGGAATATTATGCCAAAATGGGTAGCTGAACAGAAGGCGAAAGAGAAGAAAAAGAAAGAGGAGACTGGCAAGAAGGCACAGTCTTCTTCTGTATCTACAGGAAAAGCAAAGGGTACATTTGCAGGTGGCACAGGGAATTACGGCAAGAAGACCACCACGACAACAGGAAAGACAACGAGTACGACTAAGAAGTCTACCGTCAACAATGATCCTAAAGAAACGAGAAGACAGGAATCCGCAAGGACTGTGAGAACAGCGGTCTCAAGGTTTGCTAACGAGGATAGAAGAAAAGCTGGGCAGACACAGAAGGCAAATATGCCTACAGCTGAAGAGAAGCGCACATCGAGAGAAGTCACAAAGGCTGCTGGTAAAGCTGTCAGCAATTCCGTAAGGGAGTCCATGTCCGATAGTGGCAGAGCAAGAGCGCAGAGGCAGAAGTCAGGCATCCAGACGGAAGAGGACAGACAGTATAACGAGAGGCGAAATCAGAGGCGTGTCGAGGTAGCCAAAAACACAGGGAGAACCGCATCGAAGGGATTTCAGGATACTCTTACAGGATACGGAAAGACTCTTGCCGATGTAGACGAAATGGCAAAATCCAATGAGAATTGGACAAGAGCCAAGGCATCGAAGCTGGGCATCGACCAGAATGATAAGGCTGGTATAGCCAAAGTCGAAGCTGAGAGACAGCAGAGCATCAAAGAGGCAAGGGAGTTCAGACTCGATCTTGGAGACAAGCAGGATGAGCGTCAGGCTGAATACGATGAGGCCACAAAGAATGCCACAGGACTTGAGAAAGCATGGTATGGTGCTGTCGAGTCAGGAGTCGGCATGGCAACAGACATGGCTATTGGTGCTGTTACCGGTACAGGTGAACTTGGTACACTGGCTTCTATGGGCATCAGAACCTATGGTACGACAAGAGGACAGGCTGAAAAGGAAGGTGCGACCGAGAGTGAAGACAGACTCTACTCATTTCTGCAGGCGGTAAAAGAAGTTGGCACAGAGCGTGTCTTTGCAGGTGCTGGTCTTGCAAAAGGCTATGCCGGAAAGTCTGCATTATCGATCGGTGACATACTTGCAAAAGCGGCAACAAAGAATATGACCGGAGCAGGTGCGAACCTTACTGCAGCCGGAATCAGATTCCTTGGCGGTGTAGGAGAAGAAAACGCAGAGGAAATTCTTGGCTGGGGACTCGATCCTATCATCGCTGAGCTTGCTTACAAAGGCAATGTCAGAAGGAGAGAGGCTAAGGCAAGGCTCCGCAAGGAAAGCGATGAGATGAGGGCGCAGATCACTGATGAGAACACAGCACGAACTATGGCTGCGTATCTCAGTTCTGATGACTTCATCGAAAGAAACAAACAGGAATACATAGACTCAGGTCTTTCAGAGGCTAATGCCGAGAAGCTTGCCTATCAGATGCGAGATTATCTGACAGCAAGTCTTTCCGGTGATATCGATGAGATGGAGAGACTCGAAGATGAGATGGCAAAGTCCATCGCAGGTAAAGGCCTCTCAAGAGAATCATGGAGCTTCAGCGAGCTGAAAGATACTATAGCATCGACCACACTTCTCACAGCATTGACAGGTCTTCCTGGAGCGGTATCTTCAACGAAACAGGGTGCGCAGCTCAAAGCACAGATGGGTGATGCAGGTATCAAGGCTCTTGCAAACACAGCTATCGACTTCGAGGATAAAGAGATGTCTGCAAAGGCCGAGGTGATGTCTGACCGAATCGAATCCGGAAAAGAGATCACAAATACTCAGGCTTATGACCTGAAACAGGGCATGATCAAGCAGCTTCAGAAGGATGCAAGTCGAGTGACAGCTTCCAGAAGTTCGGCACAGACCAAGATCGAGAATCAGAATCTTATCACTCCTTATTCTATTACTAATGATGGGATGCTGGAACTTGGCGAGGCTACAAGCAAGACCAAGAACGAAAATGCCAAGGCTGCCAAAACAGCTATTCAGGCTGTCAATAAAGAGAACAAGGATAATGCGAAGTATCATATCGATGCCAAGCAGGTGCGGTCAGGATCTGAGGCTATAGCTGCATTCCAGACCGGACTCATGACGATAGACGATGCCAACATGCTGACATACTCCAACAAGGTAGTCAGAGCGGCATTCAAAGAGACAACAGGCATCGATCTTGACCAGTACATCGTCAGGAAGAGAAATGGCGAAGTCGATATTCCGGCTACGAATGCCAAGACCAAGGATGCTCTTTTTGTGCTTGCATCCGATAACCTTGTCGCATCTGCTCAGGCTGAGACAACAAACTGGATGAACACAGCGAAGGGCGAAGTAGTCACGAATGTCTCCGCTCGTATGGGAGCGCAGGGTGCTGTGGATCTGCAGTATGTCCTTGATGATGTTGACGAGAGAAACAGATCCGAGTATCTGATGGTAGCCAATGCTGCTGACATGATGTATCAGCAAGGACGCAACATAGGCATTGAATGGAATCAGGTAGCCGATACTGCGAAGTCGATGTTCCCTAATGTCTCTGAAGAGAAACTGCGTGAGATGTACGAGGCTGGCAGATTCGACAGGGACAGAGCGGCAGATACCGTCAGAGGCAAACAAATCGCCATAGACGAGAAAATAGGTGAATTGGATACAGAAGCCGAGCCGATAGGAGAACTTCTCATAGAGACGAGAAATACTCCGAAGGGGACTACTATCCGTGTGTTCTCAGAACTTGCAGACAATCTTGGTGTCCGGATCCATCTCGTAGACAGACTGCCTAATGGCAAGAATGCCAATGGTATGTATCGCAAAGGTGAGATCTGGCTCAATGTCAACAGCAAGGCACAGGATAACATAGGATTCATCTTCATGCATGAGGTCACACACCATCTCAGACTTTTTGCACCAACCGAATATGCGGCTCTTGAGAATGCTGTCAGAGAGAAGTGGTTCAAGCTTGATCCGGAGCAGATGCAGGCGGTGATAAGCAACAGGATAGATCTGTACAAGAAGTACGGACAGAATCTGTCTGAGGACGAGGCTCTCGAAGAGATCATAGCCGATGCAGCATATGAGTTCCTGCAGGATCCTGATTTCGCTACTCAGGTAGCCGAAGAGAATGACACTCTTGGCAAGCAGATCCTCAACTCGATAAGGAATGCTCTCAGGAAGCTGAGACAGATTTTTGCATCCGGAAGCATCTTCGATGACGATTATCAGGAAGCATTGTTCTCACAGCTTGATATGCTCGATGAAGCAGAGAGACTGTGGCTTACTGCATATAAGGCAGCGGTAAATAACAAAGCTGCTGTAGCTATAGATAACTCCGCAAGAACAAGGCTGTCAGCTCCAAGTGAAGACTATACCATCCAGGATGGCAATGCACGATGGACTGATGACCGCATCGACAGTCTGATAAAAGAATACGGAGCATCGAATCCGGATTACTCGCAGGCATATGCTGTGCTAATAAATCCGAGAGACTTCCTTAAACTTACACTTAGAGACAAATTCCTTGATAAGTGGAATGAAGGAGCTGATCAGGAAGACCATCCTGAAGTCTATTCATTAAACGAGGACGAACTTAGAAGCAACAGACAGACTCCTTTCCTCTCTATACACTCCAACGATGGCACTACTCATGTCGTAGCAAGGGTAGATGGGCATGAAGGAAGGCATCGGATGAGAGCATTGATGGAAGCTGGAGTGACTTCTGTGCCTGTTGTTATTCAAGACATGGATACAAAGTATTCTAAAAAATCGGAATCTCGGATGCTTCTTGGTTCGCAAAACTTCGGGGACGGAGCCATAAACAATAAAGCCACAGTGGATTTATCAGACCTTGTGCCAATCAAGGAATCGAATCGTGATGAGTTGATCCAGAAGTTTGGCGGCGAGGCGCAGGTGAGGTTCTCCATCAGCGATACCGACTACATGTCTGCCGTCAAGAGTGGTGACATGGAGACAGCACAGCGCATGGTGGATGAGGCTGCTGCAAGAGCCATGCCTAATACGAAGCTGAAGGGCAGATGGTATCACGGTACAGAGAATGAGTTCACGGTATTCAATTTCTCCCAGGGCGGCAAGAATGGTCATGCCGATGGATATGGAATCTATCTGACAAATGATCCGGAAGTGACTAAGCCTTATGGCAACAGAATGATTGAAGGCTATGTCAATGTTGAGAGACCTGCATCCGCATTTGAGAGGACTCTTTCCGATATAGAGCTGCACAGGCTCATTGCGAGAACGGTAGATATCGAAGCCGAAACTCTTCAGTATGAAGGATACGACAGCATCAGTGATGCTAAATTTGATACATGGATATCCAACTACACTGACACATATTATGCAGGAAGCATAGATAAGGCCATCGATGAAGTAGTAGACAGCCTTACGCAGTTTAACGGAAATGACTATGACATCATCCTTGAGATAATGACCGGCATGGGCATACGAGATTATGATACTGCTTCTGACTTCTACGACATCCTCACAGAAGAGACAGGTATAGACGGACTTGAAACCAAGTGGGGAGACGAGTCAGAGATGGCTGATCCGAACAATCCGACTATTGCGCTTGCCTTCAGGAGCGAACAGATAAAGGATGCATCGCCTGTCACATACGATGACGATGGCAATGTGATTCCTCTGTCAGAGAGATTTGATTTAGAGAATCCGGATATAAGGTATTCCATCAGCGATGATGACTATATGGACGCTGTCAACAATGGTGAAACCAAAGCTGCACAGAAGATGGTTGACCAGGCAGCGAGAGATTCAGGCTTTGCTGTAAAAGGATATCATGGCACAACTGCAGACTTTAAATCATTCAAACCTGGAGATATTGGTATTCATTTCGGTAAGAATAAAAGCACAGCAAGAACGAGGGTAGGCAGAGGCAAGAATACCAAGATAATTCCTGCGTGGATTGCACTTAATAATCCTATTCAGATTGATGTGGACTTTGGATCCTGGGATGCTGACTATCGGCTTGCCGATTATTTGAGAGATGAAGGCGTACTAACTGCTGAAGAGCATCAGGATGCACTGACGGTGGATAACGGAACACGCAGGGTGAAGAGATCCACTAAGAGTGCGAATGCCGCCTTGAGAGACATCCTTAAGAGCAAAGGCTATGATGGCATAGAATACAACAATTACTATGAGGCAGATGGCGCAACTTCATATATCGTATTCGATCCTGAGCAGGTTAAGTCTGCGGAGCCAGTTACATACGATGATAATGGCGCAGTCATTCCTCTTAGCGAAAGATTCAACGATCAGGCAACTGAATACAGATACTCGCTGTCATCTACAGCAGAAGCAGCTGGCCTTAAATTTACAAAAAGAGGTGGACGAACAGCTTTCCTAGATGGCAATGGTAATACTGTCGACAACTTCACGGCAGAGTTCTTCCTCAACACTCCAATTGGTAGAACACTGGCTCTGTCATCATCGGACGCATTCAATGTGATGAGCAAAAAAGCAGTTGATGAGAGGTTAAAGTTCCTAAGCGATGTATTTAATCTGATAAACAACACTCAGGATCCTGACCTGATCTGGGCGGTAAGCGGTTCTCTCGGATACAATCCTAGCAATCTCATAGATGAGAACACACCACAGAAAAAAATAAATGAAAGCAAAAGCAAGTTTGCTTCTATCACTGGTAATGCAGATCCGCAGTATCAGACAACAATTGACTTCACTACTATCTGTGTTAAGACTCAGGCTGTAATCGATGCAATGAGTGCTACTATGAAGCAGCTGCATCGTGGATTAAACGAGCATGAGATCATTGATATCGTTTATAACGAGACAAAGCTGGCAGGTGAGCAGGTGCCATGCCCGGTATGCTATGTATTCTCAAGATGGGTAGGTCTTGGCAACCTGTTTACCAAGATTAAGGAATTCCAAGAAAGATATCCTGAAGACATGGATATGTCCGATATCCGTAAGTCTTATAACGATCTTTCAAAACAGGTAGATAAGCTTGCTAAGGATTCCGATATCAAAGGCGGTAAGGCCAGAGAGATTTTAGATAAGCAGATTCGTCAGAGGATAGAAGAGCTAGAAGAGCTTGAGTGGCTTTATAAAGCGCAGAATAAAGGTCAGTCGCTGACTCCAGAACAACAGGCAGAGCTAGATGATCTGAGCGCTAAAAACGAGGTTCTGAACCACTGGTCTTGGTTGGGCAAAACTAGACTTGCTAAAGATTATAAGCCTATCCCTGACGATGTTCTCTTCGATATCAATGCAGGCAGAGAGTTCGCTACAGAGTATCCTGCTGTTTGGCGATATCGTACAACAAGAGGCCCTTCGCTTGGCAAGGCTGCAGCACCATACAGTCCTTCGAGACTTGGAGATACTATTAGAGGCATTGCCTCACCATCATCGCTCAAGAAAATCGGTGAAGGGAACAGGCCGTTCCTCAGCAAAAATGGAATAAACAAAACTGCAAGAAATACATTCAAGAATGCTATCCTCAATGCGAAGAGACAGAACCGAATGAATGGGCAGAGGCTGCAGAGTACCAGCGACTTTAGGTTTGAATACGGCCTCGATTATATGCTGTCGATGCTTGAATTAGAAATGATAGGAGCTAAAGCTCAGATGTACACAAAGGTGCCTGAAGCCGTTAAGTTCCTTGCTTCTACAAAAGCTGAGGTTAACTGCAGCATAATGCCAAAAGGTACCGGCTTGGATACAGATGGCAATCTGGTATTTTCGGATGTCACCGGAATGGCATGGGAAGATGCGCTGGCACTTAGCAAGGCATATGACAATGTACAGCCTATACTTGTTGCTATAGGAGCTGAACATCTTAGAACTGCAATGGCTAACGATGATATCACAATGATAATTCCATACCATGCTTCCGGATCTAGCGAAGCAAGATATATTTCCATGATGCAGACAGTTGAAGAGGCTGTAACGGAAAGAACAGACTTTGCTGAGTTCGAGAATGAGCATGATATTGAAAATGCTACTCCAGAACAGAAACTGTGCAAAAAGCTGAGGCTAGATATCCTCACAGGAAAATTTGACAAGTCTGATCTGAATGAAGAAGAAACTGAGGCACTTGCTAACAATGAGATCCTCAGACAACTGTATATCCGAATATATGGCAAGGATGAGACAGGAGCAGAAACTAAGCCTGATCCAAAGTACGTTGAGAACTTTGATGAGAATGGCAATGATGCTGACTGCCTCGGAATATATCTGACCAAAGCTCAGGCTAAGGTCATGATGCCGTATGAATACTGGGATAAGACCAGCACCAAAGATACAGCAGATGCTCAGGGAAGAGCATATCAAGAATACTGTGAAAGCTTAGGTATCACACCTGTATTCTCTGGTTGGGATAGCAAGGGCAATTATAATGCCGAGCTAGACTTTACAAAAGATCATGGATACTGGAAAGTCCTTATCGATAGGTGCATGTACAACAATGATGGCACTTATCACAAACAGAGTGCAGTAAATCTGAGCGATGTAGATCTCGACATGCTTGATTCCAAGATGATGCGTGAAGAGGTCAGCAAGCCGCTTCAGGTAAACAATCCGGAAAAGACTGCCGATATCGCCAATAGATCTATTGCTAGAATCACATCAGAGACCGGAGAAGCATATAAACCTAACACTAAATACAGCATTCCTACTGAAGATCCGGATATCCGTTATAGCTTTGCTCCTGAAGAGGCGGCAAGGTCGTACATGGCTGAGATCGCAGAGGATGTCAACGATATTCCTCTTAAGGATCCTGTCCTTGAGGATTACAGAGTGCGCTACAGCATGAGCGCAGATGACTTTACGAATAAAATTTTATCGAATTGGGATGAAACAAGGCTCACATATGGCACGAGACTTGATCCGTCATCCGTAGAGACCGATGTCAGAAGGCTTGTCATGAATGTCATGAAGGAGTCTGACACCGAGAAGCAGTACGATACGAATACCGTGACCGAGGCAACCAATGCTGCAAAGGTCATCTTCCATCTGATCAGGAAGGGCAATCCGGAAGAAGCTGCCAAGAGAGCATGGAAGGCTGCCGAGAAGATGGTGCAGAACGCAGAGTTCACCGATGACTCGATGTTCCAGAGATACAAAGGCATCGTCTCCTATCTTGCGGATACCAAGATAACTATTCCGGAAGCTCTGATAGATGACGAGGCATTTTTGGAATTCGTAGACGATAACCAGGGCAAGATGCGGATAGTCCGCAGAGGAGAGGATATCAGCAATGTATATACTCATCTCTCAACGCAGTATAGGAAGCTGTTCCCATCAAATGTGACAGATCCTGTAGATCAGTTCCTGCAGATATCCGAAGTCCTTGATGCTATCCAGCCATACAGAGAAGCATACACATCTGAAGAGGCAGCGAAACTGACAGAGGATGTAGCAACGGCTCTGTATAACATAGCTGAACAGGGAGAGGCATACAGATCCGCAGCTGACATCATGCAGCCAAGGATAGAAGCCAGAACCAAGGCTATGAAGGAAAGGCATCAGGAAGCACAGCGCAAGATCAGAGAAGAAGAGAAGGCCAAGAGAGAGCGTCAGAAAGAGAGAGCCGATAACTGGAAGCGGAAGTATCAGGAAAGGGTGCAGAAGGACAGAGAGGACAAGGCAGAAAGATCCGCAAAGGCAGAGCATAACAAGAGGTTCGGACGGATACAGAAGAACTACAAGTGGCTCGTCAAGCGTCTGCAGGATAACACCAAGGACAGCAATATCCCTGAGTTCTTCAAGAAAGACCTTGCCAAGATGCTCTCTGTATTTGACCTGCAGACCGAAGAGAGCAAGAAGCGTGAGATGCACTATGGCGAAGACGGATATGTCAGAAGGGATATCTCGAACAAGACTCTGCAGATGGAAGCACTCCGCACAAGTCTTGAGAAGATGCATGATCAGTACGATCAGTTCCTTACCAATGATGCTATCGTGGATCTCATCTCGGATATCACCAAGACAGCTGAAGGCAAGACCATAGATGCGCTGTCACCTACAGAACTTAAGAAGATAGATGACCTTCTCAGAGCGTTGAGGCATGAGTTCACCAACTATAACAAAGTTCGCATCGAATCAAAGAGAGTCGAGTATGCAGGTATCGGTTCTGCTCAGATCAGGAGCGCAATGGAACATGCAGAGAAGTTCGGAGAAGGTAACGACTACTTCGGACTGCTTGGCATAGCAGATAACATCGTCAACAGAGATGAGATGACAGCTGCGTATATGTTCCGGAGAGTAGATCCTGACAACGAAGGCCTTGGTCTGATGTATAAGCAGATAAGGCGAAGCTTCGATAAGTATGTAAGGAACCAGGCGCAACTCATCGAATGGATGAATGAGATCCTTGGTGAATATCACAACAAAGGAAAACTCTGGAACAAGTTCGGATCAGATGAGATAGACAAGTGGAGAAGTTCCAACTATGCCAAGACTTTCGACCTTGAATACGGAACAGTGAAACTGACACCTGCACAGATGATGTCGCTGTACTGTCTCGCTGGCAGAGATCAGGCAAAAGGACATATGACAGGTGTAGGTATCGTAGTCAGTCCTGTAACATTCCAGGCTAAGCTCATGTCAGACCTTAAACCTAAGAAAGCCAACAAGAGTCTTCCGGTCAAGCTTACAGATGCAGACATCAAGCTTATCAGCTCTCAGCTGACAGATGATCAGAAGAAGGTGGCTAAAAAGCTGCAGGAACTGATGAGTACGAAGATGGCGGATTGGGGCAATGAGGCATCCATGTCTGTGCTTGGTATCAAACTGTTCACGGAGAAGGACTACTTCCCGATCAGATCGGACAAGGCAGGTCTTACAAGAGACCTTGATGAGGGTGAGTTCGTAGAGGCGATCAGGAACTTTGGCTTTGCCAAGGCGGTAAAACCTAATGCCAGGAACGCTATCATGATCGATGATATCTTCTCAGTAGTATCTGAACACTGCAACAACATGAATCTGTACAATGCTTATTCCGAATCGATGAACGACTTCATGAAGGTATATAACTACAAGGAGAGAACAGAAGACGGAGTAGGCGAGTATACAGTTGAGCAGGTAATTGAGAACGCATACTCCCAGAAGGCTACCAACTTCATCATGTCATTTATGAAGGATCTCAATGGAAATGTTTCAAGAGGCAAGCGCACAGGTATCGATGATGCATTGCAGACAGCACTCAATAATGCTAAGAAAGCTTCTGTATTTGCTAATGTCAGAGTATTACTGCAGCAGCCGACAGCTATCGTAAGAGCCTTTGCCGTTATCGATCCGAAATATCTCAAGGGCATCAGGATCGAGAATGGTGCAATGGATGAGATGTTCGAGCATTGTCCTATTGCTCTGTGGAAGTCATGGGGATATTACGATATCAACATGGGCAAGAGCATCGAGGATGTGATGATGAACACCGGCAATTGGTGGGAAGACAGAGCGACCGAGATGTACGGTGCGGCAGATAATGTCACATGGACAGCCATATGGCAGATGGTCAAGGCAGAGATGAAGGATACACATCCTGATGTCGAAGTCGGATCTGATGCCTACTGGGAGCTGTGTAATGAGAGAATGACGGAGATAGTAGACTTCACGCAGGTAGTGGATTCTCCTCTGCACAGATCACATGGCATGAGAAGCAAAGAGTTCCATGTAAAGCTTGCTACATCGTTCATGGCTGAGCCTACACTTACATTCAATATGGTAAAGGATGGCTTCGTGAGATCCAAAGAGATGTGGCTATCCGGAGATAAGAAGGGCGCAGCTGCTCTGTTGGGAAGGACTGTGTCAGTCTTCGTCCTGCAGGCAGGAACCGTGGCAGCAGCAGCTGCATTATGGGATGCTGTAAGAGAAGGAGCCTTTGCCGGTGGTGATGACGATGACGAGGAAACCTTAGATACATTCTTCAGCAGATGGTGGTCACATACTGCTGAGAACTTCTGGGGCAACCTTAAACTCTGGAACAACATCTACTATGTTAAAGACATCACATCATTTTTCGATGGTTACACTGTCAACAACCTTGCACTGCAGGGATGGAAGTCTGTAGCAGATGGATGGGCGCAGCTGACCGGAAGCAGAAGAGTATATAGCAGCAAGACATGGTACGAGAATCTATTTGGCGGCCTTGGATATCTTACAGGCATACCTGTGCAGACATTGCTCAGAGACAGCAAGGCTATCTATGGTATCCTCACATCGAAGGTGCCTGGCTTTGCCGAAGCTACGGAAGGCATTGCTGAAGTCGGAGACTATCTCGACTCGATGCCGGATAGATACCAAAGCACGAAAGATGCAGTAGAAGCAAGTTTTGCTGGCTCTGTCATAGGCTTCCTGGTCAAATCAGACAGCCAGTCCTACAACACGAAGTCTTCCGGATCAGGGAGTAGCAAGTCTGATAAATCCGATAAAGAAGAAGCAGAAGTCTATACTGTAGATCAGCAGATAGCTGATATCAAGGAAAAGACAGCAGGCCTCACCGGAGAAGAACTTGAGAAGAAGGTATGGGATCTTGCCGGAAGCGGTTACACCAAGCTTGTTGAAGATGCTGATTATAACGCATTGGCAGACAAGAGAAGGATCATCGAGGAATGTGGCGGTAATGTCGATGAGTTCGACCAGAAGGTGCTGGATGCATCCAAGACTGCGTATAAGAAGACTCTGACCGAGGACATGACCGATGCGGATATCGAGAAGCAGGAGAAGATAAAGGAATACATGCTCTCGCATGGTCTTACTGATACCGAGCTGTCAGATCTCTGCTACCACACTTACACGGCAAGAGACCTTAAGGCAGCACTCCGTATGAATAACGAAGAGTACATCATGGAAGAGCTTGTCAAGCTTGTCAGAGCAGGTCTTTCAAGAGAGGATTGGGAAAAGATAGTTAAGTACCAGAACTACGGAGCCAAGAGTTATGATGGAAAGTATTCAAGGGCAGAGTACAAGCAATCGACCGGAACATACAGCTGGCCTATAACAGGCAGCATCACATCAGGCTTCGGTCACAGATCCGCATCATCGACTAATGGTGTAGGCTCAACAAATCACATGGGCATCGATATAGGTGCAAGCATGGGAGATCCTATCGCTGCTGCCGATGGCGGTACAGTTATCCATGTAGGCTGGTATGGTGGTGGCGGTAATACTGTCAGGATCCGGCACGATGATGGCAGCATAACAGAGTATATGCACATGTCAGCATTCAACTGTAAGGTCGGTGATCAGGTGTCAAAAGGACAGCAGATCGGACAGGTAGGCTCCACAGGTAACTCGACAGGACCACATTGTCACTTCGGTGTTCTCGATCCGGATGGAAACTACAGAGATCCTCTGGAATTCTTAAACAGCTAAGTGTGGGGCGCATACCAGATCGTCATGTGATACACTGATAATGCCCATTGGGTTGATTGTTTTCATATAAATACTCCTTACGAAACAATATCCGAGGAAAACCGCAGGCTAAGTCCGGGAAACTGCCTGCGGTTTTTCTTTTAAAAAAATCGTCTGCCTAAGTATCCGACAATCAGAAATATTATGATCACAGCAATAGTCGAATAAGGCTGTTGTATGCGATCATCGTTATTAACTCCAACGACACCAAGAAAAGCGAGAACGACAATAACTATTTCGGCAATCGTCTTGAGTAAGCCTTTATCGGATACGCTGGCGGCAAATGGATCTATAATAGTGAAGTAAACAATCAGCAGCACCGATATGATGCCAGCGATAGTTAAAAGTATGTCTTTGGCTTTCATAATCATCACCTCAAAGTCATTATACACTTTCAAAGAATATTTGAAAATATTTCAAAATAACTATTGCATTGGGGTATGCAAGGGTGTATATTGGTATCGGTAGGTACAGGATGCCGTGGGCATCCTTATGTTTCCGAAAATAACTATTCCGAAAATTATGAGATTCGGAATAGTGAAGGGGAGAAGGGCATAATAAATGTACTTACCGATAGGGTAGGTACATTTTTTATTAAGGAGAAAAAATATGAAAACCACCAAAATTACCCAGACGAGATTCATTAACGGCTCAGACGGACATGATACGGCAGCTGAATTCAATCAGGCGATGATTGAGCTTGCTAATCTGAATCCAAGATTCGAGCGTGAGGGAAATTCGTTCTGGATTTTTTATTCCGTAATCACGGAAGAGCCTGAAACTATTGCTGAGAAGCATGAGAAGGAAGGCGAAAGAGCGCACTGCGAGGACTGCCCATATTTCATGAGGCCGATGAACAGACTCGGTAACATCGATGGAAGGGCAAAGCGAGGCACATGTGGATTGACCGGACAGACAGAACACATCGATAGCTCCGCATGTGACGAGTATTACAAATTAGCTACGGCAGAAAGGAGAAGGTTTTAGTAGTGAAGAACAAAAGAATCAGAGTGGCTATGACACAGGCAGGAATCAATCAGACACAGCTTGCTGATCTGCTGAATGTGCCATACGGAGAGATGAGCATCATGATGAAGTACGAGCTTGCTGTCAGGGAGCAGAATGACATCGTGGCGAGGATCAGAGAGAATGATGCTCTCAAGAAAGGCGGTGCATCATGACACAGTACGAAGTGATGCACATGGAGAACCTGATGGTCAGAGATGACTACTGGGATGACGGAAGCTACTGGGATGACGAAGACGATGAAGATCCGTGAGGAAAGGAGAAAAAATGGGTAAGCATGATAGACAGGAAACAATATTCTCGTGGGAGCCACCAAAGGATGAGTTCTACAAGGCAAGAATAGAGACTCTTGAAAGAGAGAATCTGACGAAGGATAAGGAAATCGATTCTCTGGAACACAAGGTTGAGATGCTTAAGGAGTGTATCAATGAGCTGAAAATCGACCAGGGCGATCTCATTCTGGAGAATCAGAGCCTGAGAGATGCGGTGGTAAGAGCCGCACTTAGAGAGGTGGAGTGATGAGCAGAGTTAGAGAAGTGACACCAAAGGTGTTCGAGGTTCTGAAGGAGTATCCGGAGACAAGAAACAATGACAAGGAGCTTGTGCTGAGAGTCTACACCAAATACTACCATGTGTTCCTGGGTGATTCCTTCCACAAGGTCATGAGAAGAAAAGACCTGCCAAGCATGGAGTCGATCAGAAGAGCAAGGCAGCGCATCCAGGAATACTATCCGGACTTCAGAGCAGAGGAACCGATAGAGCAGATCCGCATGGCAGAGCAGGAAGACTATATCGCATATAGCAGAGAGGATATAAGAGCATGAAAATCATAATCGACTTCATAAAAGAAAATCCGAGAGAGGCGATCGAAGACATATTGGCATGGAGCAGCCTCATGTTCATAGGTTTCATGCTGTTCGTGATAGGGGGTTAGAAATGATAGATATAACTGAGAATAAAGGCAACTGCTGCAATTACAAGTGCGTAGCTGGAGAATGGGTGTGCAATGCTCTTTCAGGCATCATAACAGATGATTCAGGATGCACTCCGAGGCTGTGCGGATTCTATAAGCCAAGAGGGTGCAGCGAGATGATCCGAAGAGACACAGACGATGCAGTGCTTATGCTCGCTCCTGAAGAGATCATGAATAAAAAGGAGCTGAAAGCATATTACAAAGCGAAAGCAAGAGGTGGTAACTAATGGCAAGAAAATTGATCAATACAAAAGAGATTTCTCACGATGAGTGGCTGGCTCTCAGAAAGAAATCCCTCGGTGGCTCAGATGCTGGTACCTGCGTCGGTATGAATCAGTATTCAAGCCTAATAAGTTTATACGCTGATAAAAAAGGTCTGTCAAGCCCGAAGGAAGACAACGAGGCTATGAGGCTCGGCAGAGATCTTGAGCAGTATGTAGCAGACCGTTTTATGGAAGCTACAGGCAAGAAGCTTGTTAACGATAACTTTTTCTATCTCGATGACGAGTATGACTTTATCTCGGCAAACGTAGACAGAAGAGTCGTTGGAGAAAATGCCGGATTTGAAGCCAAGACTATGAGCAGCTTCAATGGCTACAACATAGAAGGCGGAGAGATACCAAGCCACTACTACTGTCAATGCCAGCACTACTGCATGGTAAGAGGCTGGGACCATATCTACATAGGAATCCTCGTCCTTCAGAGAGGTTTTTACTGGCACAAGATAGTTCGTAACGACAGCTTCATAAAAACGCTGAGAGAGGCGGAAATCAGCTTCTGGACCAATCATATGGAGAAGGATAATGCTCCCGATCCTGATGGAAGCGACAGCTCGATTGAGACATTGAAGCAGCTCTATCCAAGGAGCCAGGAGAAAACAGAGATAAGAGTGCCGGGACTTGATGAACTTATCAGGAGCTACAAAGCGGCATCCGAAATGGAGAAGACCTACAGCGAAGAGAAAAAAGCTATCCAGGGCAGGATATGCGCAAAGCTCGGAGATAACGAGGTAGGGCTTGGAGACAGTTTCGGCTGCTCGTGGAAGTCTCAGAGCAAAGCCACGGTAAGTGCCAAGAAGCTGAAAGCAAAATATCCGGCAATCTATAACGAGCTGGCTGAAGTGAGCGAGTACAGAGTATTCAGGACAAGGAGTCTGTAATGGCTAACAAGGGAAGATATGTAATAGACAAGGAGAAGATCATAAAGCTGGCTCTTGACCAGGGGATGTCTGTAAACAAACTTTGTGACGAAGCTGGTCTGAGCACAGCAGTGATCCATATCAACAAGACGCATTACCCATCGAGCATCAAGGCTATCGCTGATGTTCTCGGTGTATCGGTATCAGAAATCGTAAAGGAGTAAGAAAAATGGCAGGAGTAAATGTAAATGACAAGAACATCCAGGTTCCGGCAAAGAGAACCACACCTAAATTTTCAGTAGCTATCCAGAGTGATACCTACAAGAAGCTTATCAATAATACACTCGGAGATCCGAAGAGAGCTGCAGGATTTATCACAGCTATCACATCGGCAGTGGCAACAAATCCGAATCTTCAGGAATGCGATCCCGGAACCATCCTCTCGGCAGGACTTCTCGGAGAGACACTGCAGCTGTCACCATCTCCTCAGCTCGGACAGTATTATCTTGTGCCTTTCAAGGACAGAAAGCTCGGACGCACAGTGTGCCAGTTCCAACTTGGTTATAAGGGATATGTACAGCTTGCTATCCGCTCAGGGCAGTACAAGAAACTGAATGCTATGGCTATCAAGGAAGGAGAGCTTATAAGCTTCGATCCGCTCAATGAGGATATCGAGATCAGGCTGATTGAGGACGAGGCCGAAAGAGCCAAGACACCGACCATAGGTTACTTCGCAATGTTCGAGTATCTTAACGGCTTCAGGAAGGTCATCTACTGGAGCAAGGAGAAGATGCAGGCTCATGCATATCAGTATTCGCAGGGCTACAGAGCCGGAAAAGGCTATACGTTCTGGGAAAAAGATTTCGACAGTATGGCGATCAAGACGATGCTCAGACAGCTGATATCCAAGTGGGGAATCATGAGCATCGACTTCCAGAAGGCTTACGAAGCCGATATGGGCGTTCTGAGGGACGATAATACCGTCGAGTATGTAGATAACGTCGATTACGATTTCGACGCTGAGACGGACGCTGGGAGCCTTCCAGAAGCATTCGATGTAGACACGGAGACAGGTGAGGTAAAGGAGTAACACATTATGGCAGGATGGTTCTTGGTAGGACGAGATTTAAAGGACCATTGGGTGTGGAAAATCAAGGAACCATTTGACAGGAGAAGTGCGTGGATAGACCTTCTCATGCTTGCTAACTTCACTGACTTTAAGACGGTGTACAGGGGCGAGATAGTGCAGCGGAAAAGAGGCGATGTCAACACATCCATACGCTATCTCGCCCAGAGATGGGGATGGGATAAACGCAAAGTTAACCGCTATTTGATGGCTCTTGAGAGTGACGGAATGGTGTCCGTGAATAGTACCACCGATGGTACTACTATAACCATTGAAAATTACAGCAAATGGCAAGATATGCGTACCACGAATAGTACCACCGATGGTACCACCTATAGTACCACCGATGGTACCACGAGTGCCCCACATGATAAAGAAGACATAAAGAAGACAAAAAAGAAGGGAAAAAGAAATAATAATAAAGTCGCTGCACCTGCATCTGAATTCTACTCAGGACAGCAAGAGGATCTTAAACAGGCACTGATAGATTTCGAAGTAATGCGTAAGAGCATAAATAAACCTATGACAGACAGAGCCAGGCAGCTTCTCCTCAACAAGCTTACCAAGCTCGCAGGAGAAAATACTGACCTGAAGATCGCAATACTTGAACAGTCGATAATGAATTCGTGGCAGGGCGTGTTCCCAATCAAAGAGGGCAAATCGGAAAGCGGTAATCCATTCTGGGACATGCTGCAGACAGGAGACTACTGATATGACGAAAGAAGAGACGATAAAGATCATGACCATGCTCGGAGCCTTTTACTCAGGTGGAAAGAATAATCCCAGACAACAGGCTATAGCGTGGCACATGATTCTCGGAAAGTATAACTACGAAGACGCACAAAACGCAGTTCTCAGGTTTGCAGAGAACGATACCAGAGATTATGCGACATTCCCGGCTGTAGGAAAGATCGTCAACGAGATCCGCAAAGAGGCAACCAGAAGAGAAGGCCTGATCAGAGAAATCACGACAGCGGTCCAGTATGGGAGATCATACGATCAGCTCAGCGCAAATGCTAAAGCATTGATGCCGGAAGACTCATATGGCAAATGGCTGGCCGTTGATCCTGTTGAGTTCTCTCAGAAGGCAGACAAGTTTGCAGATTTTCTGAGGAATAGGCAGCTGCAGCTTGAGGCAAACGGAAAGGATGAGCCATGAAGTACAGTAACAGCCCAAACGCTTACATCAATGCACAGGAATTAGAGGTGGCTTTAGTAAAGGCTACAACTTACGGAGATGCGCTCAAGGTGTTTAGAGAAACACCGAGTATCGAGATTGTCAACAAACCGACGCAGACCGACTGCGATGAAGAGACAGGGCATGACTGCCCGTGGAAGTGAGGGGAGTATGACATGAAGCATCTCGGAGACATAACAAAGATAAACGGAGCCAAGATAGAGCCTGTCGATTGCATAACCGCAGGGAGTCCGTGCCAGGACTTGTCAGTTGCTGGCAAGAGAGCCGGACTTGAAGGTGAGCGGTCAGGACTATTCATGGAGCAGATAAGGATCATAAAGGAGATGAGGGCAGCAGATGAACAACGTGGCAGAACAGATGAGTTTATTCGACCAAGATATATGGTCTGGGAAAATGTCCCAGGAGCATTATCAAGCAACAAGGGAGAGGACTTCAGGTGCGTCCTCGAAGAGACCATCAGGATCGTCCAAAAGGATGCCGATATACCTGGACCTCCGAAGGGGGGGTGGCCATACGCCGGATGTGTTGTGGGCGATGGGTGGTCCGTTGCTTGGCGTATACACGATACACAGTTTTGGGGAACAACCCAGTATGCTGATGGAAGAATGCTCTTTCGAGGCACTCCCCAGCGGCGTAAGCGTATCGCTCTTGTCGCAGATTTTGGTGGAAGAAGCGCACCCGAAATACTCTTTGTCCGCAAAGGCCTGTCAAGGGATACTGAACCGGGCAAACAGACGGGGGAAGAAGCTGCCGGAGATATTGCAGAAGGCACTTGAAGCACAGGCACAAGAGAGTTAGATGAGTGGGTTTCCGCTGTTAACGCTTCAGCGAAACATCAGCAAGATTTGATACAGCATAGTGGGGGGTAGCAAGAGCGTTAGCTCCAGGCACTCATGCAGCAGGGAGCCATCTGACAAAGACGCTGATAGCGAGTGCGTACGGCATAGATCAGCAAGGCGGTAAAGGCGGTGCTAACTACACAACTGATGTTGCGCCTACGCTTGCCGGAGACAGCCACGGCACACCACACGGAGTAGCTTATGGAAAAGATTAATTGCTGCACCCTCAAAATCAGGGGGGGGTGTTGAGCGAGACAGTTACGGCAAGAAGGCCGGAAAGGGAGCATTGATCCAATGGGAGAAGTCAGCGACACTCGGAGTGAGCCAAGATCAGACATTGTTTGTCTGGAAGGAAACGGAGCAAGACCATCTCACAAAGGTGACGGATATCGAATAGGGGGGGCGATGTACACTCTGAACTCCACAGAGGTACACGCCATCTGCTACGGCATATGCGGTTACAACAGCAATTCGATGCTGTCAGACAATCCGCACTCCGGCATCTACGAAGCAAAGACATCACGGACATTGGACTTAAATGGCGGTTCTCATGCGTGTAATCAAGGGGGTATATGTGTGCTTGAAATCAGAGAAGATATATATGACCTATGATGCGAGAGGCAATGGTGGGGGGGGTATCACGCCAACTATTACAGGAGACCATCAGAACCGTGTGACAGATTATACGGCAATAGTGCTGGAGTTAGTCGTTGAAGATCAGGGGGGGGACACAAGATCAACGACCTTGATAGTGATTGAGCATGAAAACGATAACACTAACAGAGAAGAGGTTCTTTGAATGGCATGAGGATGATGTGAGCGTTACATTGCGTAACCGTTCCGGCTCTTATGGGGGGGGAGCGAGGTACTCGTTATCTGCTCTATCAGGACACCATCGGAGCAATCTGTGCAAGAGACTACAAAGGTGTCGGGAGCCAATATGTCGGAGAGGATAAGCTGATTATATGCGTGAAGTTATAGGCGTGGATGTGTACAACCAATGCACTACGGGGGGTGGCAAAGACGGTATGCTCGGTCAGAGGAGACGCAGATCACCAACCTTGTGTCCTGATAATTGAGGAGAACGATGAAATTAATAGGGATAATAGCGGATCATCCTACACCAAAGTCGACACTTGACGAAGTGATGTTCACTACCGGAGCAAGTGATTCGCATAGAGGGGGGGTACTGCGTGGTCATTAGACGAGAAGATGGGTCAGACATATGTACACAGAGAATGTGCAAACACTCTGGCACAGAGAGACTACAAACAGCCACAGGCGGTGATATATGAGTTACCAGAAAGTGACAGGCCCTCTGATGGCGAATAGTCATCCAGGGTCATACTGCGGACAGGACGCATATAGCGATATGTTCGTAACGGAGAAGAAACATGAGCAAAGCAATCTGTATAGGCAATGGACAAGTCCACGATGCGGTGAGTCCGAGCGAAGAAATATGCAAGACGCTGAATTGTATGGCAGATCCGATGAAAATTATAGGGGGGGTACAGACATGGAAACAATAGTGAGAAGACTTACGCCAATGGAATGTGAAAGGCTCCAGGGTTATCCTGACGGATGGACAGACATAGGCGAGTGGACGGACACCAAAGGCAAGATGCATAAGGAGTCGAGTGACAGCGCAAGGTATAAGGCTCTTGGCAACAGCATAGCATTGCCGTTTTGGTTCTATCTGCTACGAAGGATTTCCGCACAGTATGAAAGACCTGCAACGCTTGGCTCGCTCTTCGATGGCATTGGTGGCTTCCCGCTTTGTTGGGAGAGATGCAACGGGCAAGGCACAGCACGATGGGCAAGCGAGATCGAGGAGTTTCCGATAGCCGTGACTAAGCGGCACTTCGGAGAAGATTAACTGACATCAACTGACTAACGAAAGCGAGGGAGCTTCGGCTCACCCGGAGAATAAATTACTACTTGTTGGACGAATACGAGATCGAAGATGAAGGCTAAAGAATATTTGCGGGAATATAAAAAAATGACGATTAAGATCAAACTCTTGTCGCGGGATATAGATCAGCTTATCGCGGAGATAGGCGGCGGCTCAGTCGGGATCGCCGACAATCTTCCAAAGGGCACGCCCAGGAACGACAAGGTCGAAAGGATCGCGATCAGACTTATCGAGCTCAAGGACGAGAGGGCGGAGACCTTGTCCCTCTGCATTAAGAAGCGGGCGGAGATCGAGAAGACCATCGCAAAGGTCAGCGATCCTATACACGAGCAGCTCCTCTATTCAAGATATATCGAGCTCAAAAACTGGGGAGAAGTCACGGAAGATCTCGGGTACAATTCGGAGGAATACGTCCGCGGAAGGCTTCACAGCAAGTCATTGCAAGAGGTTGAGCGAATTTTGGGAGTTTAAGAAAAAATAAAATAGGCTACAAAAAGCTACATTTAGGTGTGGTATAATGGTATCGGGAGAAGAGGAGA
>ERZ842401.2741-NODE-2741-length-23036-cov-13.562726_pt1 | contig 23036 bp, 19 predicted proteins | sample MGYA00521270_ERZ842401 | MGnify/ENA primary metagenome ERZ842401 (study PRJEB31892, sample SAMEA3878208) | bioreactor metagenome | biome: Moose rumen | place: Sweden | collected 2011-10 | study: EMG produced TPA metagenomics assembly of the PRJEB12797 data set...
CGAGTAGCTCAAGGCTACCTCTCTGATGTTCTTCACATACACGTTGTCTGTTCCTTCCAGCAGTGTGTACTCTTCACTCTTCTTTGTTAAATCCATTTTTTTTATTTCAAAAAAATCTGCTTTCACCCTTGGTGTTTAGCATAATTATCGTTATCTTTAAAAGGCATCTTAATTATCCTACATCTTTTTTCTTTTGGTGCTCACCACCTTCACGAGCTTCAAGAAGAGATATTAGCCTATCCATCTGCTCATCCTTCTTTTGAAGCAGTTCCAGAAAACCTGTAACCATAGACTCTCCGCCTTCATCAAACGGTTCGATTTCGATCTTCTTCCCCAGGATATCTTCTATCTTTTCCAGGAAGTCCGTCTTGATGCTTTTCACCGAAAGCCGCTGTGACATAGCCGACTGACTGATGCCAACCGAATCTGCCAGATCTTGGATCTTGACCCCGTGGACCAATAGCCACGCCTTGAGTTCTAAACCTGTCATAATGTTAACTTTATTAAATTATTCTAATAATTATAAGGTTTTCTTGGAAAATATAAGGTTTATGCTTACCTTTGCAACGCTTAAACGCTGTTGTAACAACGTTGAGCGCAGTCAATCAATGTGCAAAGATAACGATAATTAAGATAAATACGTTTGGCTCTTACAATCCACACGGAATCGGGTCAGTTTTGAGCCAAATTGTTAGTTTTCAATATTAGAGAGCGACGGCGTTATCATATTCGAGTTACTGGATTTTATCTACAAAAACTCCAGTAATCCCGACCAAGGAAAAGTCCAAATGCTGATATTCAGCGTTTGGACTTTTCTTATTTGCCAGAAGTTTGATAGATAAAAGAACAGCGGGGACAATTGTTCGTCCCCGCTGAAATTGAGAGTTTTTTTGTACTCTATTCGAGAGTTTTACTGAGGTTAGTATAGTTTAGAATACGTGTAATCCGAGGAACACCATCAGGCCGTTCATCAATATCCAGAAGATGGCGAATGGCATCGTCTTGCGCATGATGTCGCCATCCTGACCTTCCATGTCGCAGGCGGCTGTAGCGATGGCGATACTCTGCGGCGAGAGCAGCTTACCACCCTCAGAACCGGCACAGTTGGCAGCGGCGAGCCAGTTGGTTTCGTTGCCCGGAACTCCGAAGAAGGTGGCATCGTTGACCAATCCGAGCTGTCCGGCAGCTGCGGCCTGCAGTTTACCGAAGAGGATGTTGGCCGAAGTAGCACTACCTGTGACGAAGGTTCCAATCGAACCGATGAGCGGAGCAAAGAATGGGAAGGCCTTGCCTGTCAGGGCTACAAGTCCTGTAGCGATGGCAAGCGTCATACCCGTATTGTTCATGAGCATGGCCAGAGCCACCAGACAGCAGATGGTGAGCGCTGTCTTCTGCAGGTTGATGGTTGTCTTGCAGAGCATCTTCATCAGTTTTCCAAAGCTCAGACCCTGAATCATACCGCCAATTACGGCACCGAGGAAGATCATCAGACCTGCATTGGAGAGCCATCCGAAGGAGAAGGTGTTGCCGATGACGGGCATGTCGAACTTCGTGACCAAGGTAGACTTCAGCAATTCGCTGATGGGGGGCACGATCTTCGACGAGATAAGGATGAAGAAAATAATCAGTCCGTAGACACTCCAGGCCCTCAGCGTCTTGGCCATACCGAATTTCTTCTTCTCCACGTGTACGGTTTCTTCATCACTTTCCTTGCCGATGAAGAGCTTGTTGTAGATCAGCATGGCGATGATGGCTGCCACAGAACCCAGGATGGCGGGAGTTTCCGGACCTAAGAAGTGGGCGCAGCAGAACTGCACGATGATGGAGAAGGTACCCACGAAGAGGGCAATGCAGATGTTCTTCACAATCTTCGTGCGGTCGGTCATCATCAGGATGAGGAACGGTGTGATGTAGAACATCAGCGAGAGCTGCAGGATGATGAACGTAGCCACTTCGCAGAGCATCTCTGGCGAGGCTGTTCCATCGGCCACTTGATTGGCCAGCGTCGTGGCAGGAAGTCCTACGGCACCGAAACCTACGGCCACCGTGTTGGCCACCAGACAGATAACGGCAGAGAACATCGGCTTGAAGCCCAATCCGATGAGGATGGCGGCAGGAATGGCTACGGCTGTTCCGAATCCGGCCATACCTTCGAGCACACCACCAAAGCCCCAAGTCAGGAGTAGCACGAGCAATCCTTTGTCTGCGGTGAGCTGGATGAACTGCGTCTTGATGGTCTCAATCTCCTTCGTTTCACAAAGGATATTGTAGCTGAAGATGGCACAGATGATAATGAGGATGATGGGGAAACAGGCTTTCAGGAAGCCTTCAATGACCGACCAGAAGGTGACACCATAGATGCTGGCCTCAGCATATTTCTCTGGAACAATGCCCAAGGCCGGAGCCACAAAGAGGGCAAGCAGAATGGTGACAACGAGGGTTACTAACGCGCTCTTGTAACCGGGAACCTTGAATCCCATCATGAGTACGAAGAGCAGAACAATTGGAATGACTGAAATAATTGCTGCCATAAGATTAATTTTTTATAAGTTTATTATATAGAAATTTCGTAGTTTGTTGTCGCCAAGATGCTCTCTTCATGGCGTAGTTTGATTGTTTATGGCTGCGAAAGTACAAAAAAAAAGCCAACATTGTGTCATTTTTTATGTAAAAAAATCATAAAAGTGTAATTATTTTACGCTGAATGCTATATTTTTGTTATCTTTGCCAAAGAAAAAGGAATTTCATGTTACTATTTAAAAACTTATTAATCAATGGATTATCAGGTAAACAAAACGAACGAGAGCCAAGGACGGGCTTCTGGAGAACAAAGTTTTGCAACTTTCCGTCAGGACTTGGCCAAGGTTGTTCCGGCCAATCGGACTTATACCGACGAGCTTCGTACGTTGGCTTGGGGTACCGACGCTGGTTTTTACCGCTACACACCTCGAATGGTGGTTCGGAGCGATGGTGAGAAAGAGTTGTCGCAAGTGCTCAAGCTGTGCAGCAACCATCATCAGCCGTTCACCTTCCGTGCGGCTGGCACATCGCTCTCAGGTCAGAGCGTCAGCGACAATGTGCTGATTGTAGCTGGCAAGCACTGGGAGAAGCATCAACTGAGCGATGATAAGAACACGATTCGTCTGCAACCCGGTATCGTGGGCGCTCGCGTGAACGAAATACTGAAGCCCTTCGGTCGGGTGTTCCCACCCGATCCGGCCAGCATCGGCAGTGCTATGGTGGGCGGTATCGTGTGCAACAATGCTTCGGGTATGAACTGTGGCGTTCATGCCAACAGCGACCGCATGATGGTGAGCGCTCGTGTCATCTTGACGGATGGCACAATCTTAGACACTGGCGACGAGGAGAGCCGCGAGGAATTTCGCAAGACGCATCCTGACTTCATCAAGAAGATAGAGGATTTGCGCGACCGCGTGCGCGCAGACCAGGAGTTGGTGGAGCGAATCCAGAAGAAGTATAGCATCAAGAACGTCACGGGACTGAACCTGCGCCCACTGGTGGCTTACGACGATCCGTTCGACATCATTGCCCACTCGATGGTTGGTTCTGAGGGAACGCTGGCCTTCCTCTCGGAAGTGACGATGAAGACCCTTCGCGACTATCCTTTCAAGGCATCGGCAATGGTCTACTTCATGACGATGAAAGAGAGCTGCGAGGCAGTTGTCGCCATGAAGAAACTCAAGGCCGGCGACGACGATCTGGCGATGAGTGCGGAGAATCTGATGGTGAAGAGTGCAGAAATGCTCGACTACAAGTCGCTCAGTTCGGTAGACGACCCTGTCTATCTGCAATATCAGAAAGACGTGGATGCAGGGAAGATTGAGGGCGTTGCTCCAGGCGACTACCACAATCTGACGGCCATCCTCACGGAGACGAAGGGCATCACCCACGAGCAACTGTTAGAGAAGATTGAAAAGATCAAGGAATGCTTGGGGCAGTTCCGTCTTTACATTCCTGTAGAGTTCACGGAAGACCCGAAGATTTATGGCAAATACTGGGCCATTCGCTCTGGTATCTTCCCATCGGTAGGCGGAACGCGACCCATTGGCACCTCATGTCTGATTGAAGACGTGGCATTCCCCATTGAGAGCCTGCCGGAAGCTACGGTGAAACTGCAGAAACTCATTGCCGATCACGGCTACGACGATGCCTGTATCTATGGTCACGCCTTTGAAGGCAACTACCATTTCATCCTGAACCAGAGCTTCAAGACGCAGAGCGAGGTAGACCGCTACGCTGAAATGATGCGCGATGTGGCCCGCCTGGTGGTGGAAGAGTACGACGGTTCGCTGAAGGCCGAGCATGGAACAGGGCGCAATATGGCTCCCTTCGTGAAATACGAATGGGGCGACAAGGCGTATGCGGCCATGAAGGAACTCAAGCAGATATTCGATCCGGAGGGCTTGCTCAACCAGGGCGTGATCTTCAACGACGATCCCGACTGCTTCATCAAGTGCCTGAAACCGCTGCCTGTGCTCGATTTCGACTTCGACAGCGTGCCCGACAAGGAGTTCCCCAACCTGAAATCTACGGCCAAGGAAACCATCGAGGCAGTGAAACGTGCCAACAAGTGTATTGAATGTGGATTCTGCGAGGTCAACTGTATGTCGTGCGGACTGACGCTTTCGTCAAGGATGCGTATTGCCGTGCAGCGTGAAATACGCGAACTGGAGAATACGGGCGCTAATCCGCAGCGGCTGGCCACGCTGAAGAAACAGTATCAGTATTACGGCGACGCAACGTGTGCAGCCGACGGACTGTGTTCCACCTCGTGTCCGATGAAGATCAACACAGGCGAACTGACCCATCTGATCCGGCAGATGAACATGAACGGCAGTCCTACGGGATATAAGGTCGGTGAGTTTGCGGCCAACCACATGGCTGGCATCAAGTCGGGTTTGCGCCTTGTGCTCGATGTGGCCAACCTCGGACATACGGTGCTTGGCTCATCGCTTATGACGTCCATCTGCAATGGAATGAACAAGATGGGACTCCCGCTCTGGACGACGGCTATGCCTAAACCCATCAAGCAACCGAAGTCTACGGCGCTGAACCATGACATATCTCCGCTCAAGGTGGTCTACTTCCCCAGCTGTATCAACCAGACAATGGGCCTGGCAAAGGGCGCACCTGTGAAGCGTTCGCTGGTAGACGACACCTGCGCCCTGCTCAACAAGGCTGGCTACGAGGTCGTCTTCCCGGAGGGAATGAAGAAAATGTGCTGCGGACAGATATGGGAAAGTAAGGGAATGCTCGACATTGCCGACCGGAAGAGTGCTGAGCTCGAAGAGGCTCTCTGGAAGGCTTCCGACGGCGGACGCTACCCCGTGCTGTGCGACCAGAGCCCTTGTCTGCATCGTATGAAGAAGGTGATGACCCGGTTGAAGCTCTATGAGCCAGCGGAGTTTATCATGACCTTCCTGAAAGATAGGCTCGACTTCCACCCGATTGACCGTCGTGTGGCGCTCCACATCACCTGTTCGACACGCGAAATGGGTGTCTCGGAGCATCTCATCGCCCTGGCCAAGCTCTGTACGCCGAACGTGTTCCTGCCCAAGGGCGTAGGATGCTGCGGCTTTGCTGGCGACCGCGGCTTCACCTATCCCGAGGTAAACCGCTATGCGCTGCGCAAACTGCGTCCGCAGATAGAGCAACAGCACATCGAGGTGGGCTATTCCAACAGCCGCACTTGTGAGATAGGCTTGCAAACCAATACGGGCATTCCGTACATGAGCATCGTCTATCTCGTCAACGAATGCACCACAAGGAAAGCAGAGTAAAAAAGAAAGAGTCCTTGAAATAACTCGATTGCGTCGTTCGTGTAACTGCACGGGCGACGCAATATTCTTTGATGATAATCAGCAACTCGGCTCCTGAGTGTCAGACGACAGCAGGATCAAGTCGCTCATGATGTCATCGCTGATGAAAAGCCCTTGGCGCGTTAGGTGCAAACAACCATTGTCAACGGTCATTGTACCACGCTTGATATGCGGACTTGCATTGTTCATGAGATACTGGTAATAGTCAGCTGAAAATGTTTCGCGGAATGTATCCAGCAGAATCCCCTCACGGGTGCGAAGAGCCGTTGTGATAAGGTCGTTGTAGTGAGTGATGGGGTCAATCATTTCCTGTTCTTCTACCGCTGATTCTCCTGTTCGCATCCTCTCTATATATGCTTTCACGTCGCTGATATTCCACCATCGCCGATGGCCATCATAGCTGTGGGCAGCTGCGCCAATACCCAAGTAGGGCGTGTCGTTCCAGTAGCTGCTGTTGTGGCGTGAGCGGAATGAGCGCATTGACATTTGGGGCAGTCGGGCAAAGTTGCTGATTTCATAGTGCTCATAGCCTGCAGCCGTCAGTTCGTCTATCAGCATCTCGTACATTTGGCGCGAGCGTTCTTCCTCGTCTTCTTCTGAACTGTGGGCTGCATTCCTCGAGTTCATCATCTTGTAAAGTGGAGTACCTTCTTCCACCATCAGCGAGTAGGCTGAGATGTGTTCAGGCTTTAAGTCGGTGGTCCGGTGGATATCCCTCTGCCAGTCGGCCAGCGATTCGTCCGGAAACCCAAACATCAGGTCTATGCTAATGTTGGTGATGTTGGCCTGTCGAAGCAGACTGACGGCTCGTTCCACCTGTTGCGCCGTATGTCGACGGTGGAGCCAGCGTAGTCGTTCGTCGCTGAACGTCTGTGCGCCCATGCTCACTCGATTGGTGGGCAGCTGGGCTATAGCTTCTGCAAATTCGGGTGTGATGTCGTCGGGATTGCATTCTATGGTTACTTCCGCCTGGCTGTCCACCTCGTATACCTTATATATATATAATAGGAGTCGGCTGAGCAGGGTGGGGGAAAGCTGCGATGGCGTGCCACCACCGAGATAGATGGTTTGCACTTTCGAGTGGAAAAAGTCCTTTCGTGCTTCCATTTCCTGGCAGAGGCCATCCACGTAGGCTTTCATCACGTCGATTCCGAGCGTGGTGGAATAGAAACCGCAATAAATGCAGCGACTCTTGCAGAAAGGGATATGAACGTAGATACCTGCCATGAAACGAATGTTTGTGCTAAGTCGTCATATAGAAAGCAAGCTGCCCAACGTTATTGAGCAGCCAGCTTTTCCTGTTTTGTGCTTCGCGGAAGCCGATGCTTGGTCGGCTGTTCCGAAACCTTTCGTTATTCTACCACTACGAGCGGAGTGTCTTCCATCACGCTGTCGCCTTCCTTGACGAGCACAGCCTTGACGGTTCCGGCTTTCTCCGACTCCAGGTTGTTGGCCATCTTCATGGCTTCGAGTACCACGAGGGTATCGCCAGCGCTTACCTGATCGCCCACTTTCACCTTCACTTCGATGATGGTGCCAGGCAGTGGAGCCTTCAGTGCGTTAGAAGTGTCGACATTAGCGGCATTTGTTTCGCCTGCATTGTCGGCGGGAGCCTCAGAGGCAACACCCGTCTTGACGACGACCTTCTTCTTCTCGGGTTCTGGCTCACGCTCCATTTCAACTTTGTATTCCTCTCCGTTGACGGTTACGTTTGCGATGTTCTCTACGATGTCGCCAATGGCTACTTCGTATTTTGTACCGTTGATGGTATACTTGTATTCTTTCATACTTTGATTCTTTGATTAAGTTATTAAGGGTGAGCCGTCATGGTCAGCATGTGCGAAGCCCAGTCGGTGTGGTGCTCGTGGATGGTGATGATACCCGTTTCCACGTCGTGCACGTTGTTGCCTTGGAACTCATGCAGAGCCAATGCGATAGCGGCATACACTTCGTTATTATTGTTTGCCATAATCTTTCTGTCGTTTGATTACATAGGAATATTGCCATGCTTCTTAGCGGGCAGCGACTCGCGCTTGGTGGCGAGCTGAGCCAGAGCGCGGCAGATGCGGAAGCGCGTGTTGCGCGGCTCGATAACGTCATCGATGTAGCCGTACTTCGCAGCCTGATAGGGGTTCTGGAAGAGCTCCACATATTCCTCTTCTTTCTCGGCGAGGAACTGTTTCGGGTCTTCGTGGGTCTTAGCTTCCTTAGCGTAGAGCACTGCAACGGCACCTGATGCACCCATCACGGCAATCTCAGCGTTGGGCCAAGCATAGTTGATGTCGGTGCGGAGCTGCTTACAACCCATCACGATGTGGCTGCCACCATAGCTCTTGCGCAGCGTAACGGTCACTTTGGGAACGGTAGCCTCGCCGAAGGCGTAGAGCAACTGAGCTCCGTGCAGGATGACGGCGTTGTACTCCTGACCTGTTCCAGGCAGGAATCCCGGTACGTCGACCAATGTAACGATAGGAATATTGAAGGCATCGCAGAAGCGAACAAAGCGAGCACCCTTGCGGCTGGCGTTCACATCGAGCACACCTGCGTAGGCTGCGGGCTGGTTGGCCACGATACCAACGCTCTGTCCGTTGAAGCGGGCGAAGCCAACGATGATGTTCTTGGCGAACTTAGGCTGCACCTCGAAGAACTTTCCGTTGTCGACGATGGCCGAAATCACCTTGTACATGTCGTAAGCCTTGTTGGGATCGTCGGGCAGAATCTCGTTCAGAGAGTCTTCCATACGGTTGATGGGGTCGGTGCACTCTACGCGCGGAGCCTCCTCCATGTTGTTCTGCGGGATATAGCTGAGCAGCTCCTTGATCATCTCCAGAGCTTCTTCCTCGGTCTTGGCTGTGAAGTGGGTCACACCACTCTTAGATGCATGCACGCTGGCACCACCCAGAGTCTCCTGAGTAACGTCTTCGCCCGTCACGGTCTTTACCACAGCAGGACCGGTGAGGAACATATACGATGTGTTTTCCATCATCAGCGTGAAGTCGGTCAGGGCCGGAGAGTAGACTGCACCACCGGCGCAGGGGCCGAAGATACCGGAAATCTGCGGGATAACACCACTGGCGAGGATGTTACGCTCAAAGATTTCAGCGTAGCCAGCCAGCGCATTCACGGCTTCCTGGATACGTGCGCCACCCGAGTCGTTGATACCGATGACGGGAGCACCCATCTTCATACCGAGATCCATCACCTTGCAGATCTTCTCTGCCATGGTCTCTGAGAGCGAACCACCGTTCACAGTGAAGTCCTGTGCGAACACATAAACCAGACGGCCACCGATGGTACCAGAACCAGCTACCACACCGTCGCCGAGGAACTGCTTCTTCTCCATACCGAAGTTGGTGCAGCGGTGGAGCTTGAACATGTCCACTTCCTCGAAGCTACCCTCATCGAGCAGCATGTCGATGCGCTCGCGAGCTGTATATTTACCACGTGCGTGCTGCTTTTCGATGGCTTTTTCACCACCACCAAGACGAGCCTGCTCGCGCTTGGCGATAAGATTCTTAATCTTTTCTAATTGCTTAGACATCTTTTAATTTACTATTTGGTTAATTTGTTAATTGACAATTGTAAATTACTCAGGGTGCTCACAAAGCTCGGTCAGAATACCGCAGGTTGATTTCGGGTGGAGGAATGCGATGTTCAGACCTTCAGCGCCCTTGCGAGGAGTCTGGTCAATCAGGCGAACGCCCTTCTCGCCAACTTCTGCCAGTGCATTGGCAACGCCGTCTTCAATGCAGAAGGCTACGTGGTGCACACCCTTGTTGCCCTTGTCGAGCCACTTCTGGATGGTGCTCTCGGGTGATGTGGGCTCAAGCAGCTCGAGTTTGGTCTCGCCGCACTTTAGGAAGGCTGTCTTTACCTTCTGATCTTCTACTACCTCAACAGCATAGCACTTGAGGCCCAGTACTTGTTCAAAAAACGGCAGTGACTCTTCGATGCTCTGCACTGCAATACCTAAATGTTCAATGTGTGAAATTTTCATTGCTTATAAAAGTTTGATATGTTTGAAAAGTTATAACTTGCTGCAAAATTACACATAATTTTTCAACTGACCAAGTGATTTGACAATAATAAACAAAAAAAACATTTCGTTACATCTTTCATAGCCTTCAAAGTCCCATTTTTATGGGCTCATGTCAGCGGTTAGCCTCATGCGCATTTGATCGTGCAGGCTGATTGTTTTTGCAAACATGTCGTTTATGGTTCGCAAATGCGTCATTTAGGTGAGCTAAACACGTCATTTACGAGTGCCAAATGCGTCATTTACAAAAACTGATTCAGAAAAAAAACTGTGAATGTTCGCTGTTATCAATTTTTATTCGTAATTTTGCACCCATGAAAGAAATCATTGTCAAGAATTCTGCCGTTGCAAAGGCTGCAGAAGAGGGTATGGATGCGTTCCTGCAAGTGTTCATCGATGCCATCAACGACCATATAGGAGGCGAGCTCAACGAGCAGACGCTGCCCCTGTTGAATGTCGAACAGACGACGCTGTTGGGCTATTCCATCTTGCGCGATGAGGTGATGAATGGAGGATTCATCCAGCTCATCCACAATGGCTATGGGCCTTTCTTCTTCCGCAACCCGTTTGCCAAGGCTGTGCGCCTGTGGGGAGTCGACGATTTAGGAAGGCTCATCCGTCATGTGAACGATCAATATAGAAAGAACCACGGCGACTTAGAGCGCGACTGTACCGATGAGGAGTTCATGGCTCTGTATGAGCAGTTCCCTAAATACGACGACTTTGATGATGAATTCGTAGAGAACGAGGAACGCTGGACGGCCATGATAGCCTATTATGTTGACGAGCATATAGAGCGTTTCGCGGTAATAGAGAACAGTTGATAAGCATAATTGAAAGATGAATAAAGAACAAGAGTTGCTCAGGAAGAAGAGTCCTGTGAATATCAAAAACAAGAAGGCTTCGTTTGAATACTTCTTCGTGGAGACATTCACGGCGGGTATCGTGCTTACCGGCACGGAAATCAAGAGCATCCGATTGGGCAAGGCTTCGCTCGTGGATACTTACTGCCATGTAATCAATGGCGAGATGTGGGTCAAGGGCATGAGTATCAGTCCATATTTCTATGGCTCGTACAACAATCATGAGATGAAGCGCGATCGCAAATTGCTGCTCACCAAGCGGGAGATACGCAGGTTGCAGGACGCAACGAAGCAGCCTGGCTTCACCATTGTGCCCACCCTGATCTTCATTGATGAGAAAGGACGGGCAAAGATGGATATCGCCCTATGTAGGGGAAAGAAGCAATACGACAAGCGAATGACGCTCAAGGAAAAAGAAGACCGGAGAGAAATGGACAGGGCATTCAAGCGATTTTAGCGGAATGAAGTGTAATGCTTACTTGTAATAACTGTTAAACAGATTATAACTAAATTATATAGAATGAAAAAAAGAAGATGGCACTTGCTTCCTGGAGGTGAGATTACAGAGCTCGACAAGCGAGTGATGTATTGGGAACACAAAGGAAAGACGGTGCCTACACGCGATTTGATAAAAACGCCTGAGCAGATTGAAGGCATCCGAAAGGCTGGCGTGCTGAATACAGCAGTGCTCGACGAAGTGGCACGACTGATTCACAAGGGTATGAGTACGTTGGAAATCGACGAAATCGTATATAACTATACCACAGAACATGGCGGCATACCAGCACCGCTCAACTATGAGGGATTCCCCAAGAGCGTTTGCACCAGCATCAACGAGGTGGTCTGTCATGGTATTCCCAAGGCCGAAGATATTTTGCAAGAAGGCGACATCATCAATGTGGATTGCACAACGATCCTTGATGGCTATTTTGCCGATGCCTCACGCATGTTTATCATCGGTAAGACCACCCCTGAGAAGGAGCAATTGGTGCGCGTGGCTAAGGAATGCCTGCAAATAGGCATGGAGGCCGCTAAGCCTTATTGCTTTGTGGGCGACATTGGCAACGCCATTGAGAAGCATGCCCGGAAATATCATTATGGAATCGTGCGCGATTTGTGTGGTCATGGTGTCGGCAATGCTTTCCATGAAGAGCCCGACGTGGCGCATTATGGCAAGAAAGGAAGTGGCATGCTGCTCGTGCCAGGCATGGTGTTCACCATCGAACCCATGGTGAACATGGGCACTTGGCGGGTCTTCGAGGATGCCGACGACCCCTATGGATGGGAAGTTATCTCTGAAGATGAGTTGCCCAGCGCTCAATGGGAACACACATTCCTGATGACGGAAACTGGTGTGGAGATTCTGACTTATTAAAAACTCCCGAAACCCTTCAGCGAAAGAGGGAGTACATATCCAAGGTAGGAGATTATTCATGGAAAAAGATACATATATATTAGCCATAGAGAGCAGTTGCGACGACACTTCGGCAGCAGTCTTGCGCAATGATGTGCTGCTGAGCAACGTCACAGCTTCGCAGGATGTGCACGAGGCCTATGGTGGCGTAGTGCCGGAATTGGCATCGCGTGCCCATCAGCAGAACGTGGTACCGGTGGTTGACCAGGCGTTGAAGCGTGCAGGTGTGCAGAAAGAACAGCTGTCGGCCATTGCCTTTACGCGAGGTCCGGGCCTGATGGGATCGTTGCTGGTGGGTGTGAGCTTTGCCAAGGGATTGGCTCGTGCGTTGGGCATTCCACTGATTGATGTGAACCATCTGCAAGGTCATGTGATGGCACACTTCATCAAAGAGAGCGACGACGACCAGTCGCCACCACCCTTACCGTTCCTTTGTCTGCTTGTGAGCGGCGGCAATTCTCAGATCGTGAAAGTGAAAGCCTACAACGATATGGAAGTGTTGGGACAGACCATCGACGATGCGGCAGGTGAGGCTATTGATAAATGCTCAAAGGTGATGGGGCTTGGCTATCCTGGAGGACCTATCATTGATCGGCTGGCTCGCAAGGGAAACCCTCATGCTTTCACTTTCTCTGAACCCCATATCCCAGGACTCGACTATAGTTTCAGCGGACTGAAGACCAGTTTTCTCTATAGTCTACGCGATTGGGTGAAGGAAGAGCCTGACTTCATCGAGAAGCATCAGGAGGATATAGCAGCCAGTCTGGAGTTCACCATCGTGGACATCCTGATGAAGAAACTGAAACTGGCCGTGAAGCAAACTGGTATCAAACATGTGGCTGTGGCTGGAGGCGTTTCGGCTAACACGGGTTTGCGTAATGCTTTCCACGACTATGCCAAGCGATTTGGCTGGACTATCTATATTCCCAAGTTCAGCTATACCACCGACAATGCTGCCATGATAGGCGTCACGGGGTATTATAAATATCTCGACCATGAGTATTGTCCCATCGATGCTCCTGCTTTTGCCAAGGTGACATTCAATTAGAAGGATAAGAAAAGAACTAAAAATGTTAAGATATGGAATTTGAAAACAGAATCATCAGTCGAGAAATCAACCGTCTGCTCTATGAGAAGGGTTTGACTTTGGGTACGGCAGAGAGCTGCACTGGCGGCAGAATAGCCGAGGCTGTTATTGCCACGCCAGGAGCATCTAACTACTTCAAGGGAAGTATTATCTCGTATGTCGACGAAATCAAGGAGAAACTTCTGGGCGTAGACCATCAGTTGCTGGAAGAGAAAACGGCGGTGTGCGAAGAGGTGGCAGTTCGGATGGTGTCGGGTGCCTGTGCTACGCTGGGCGTAGACTATGCCATTGCAGCAACGGGAATAGCAGGGCCTGGCGGTGGAACAAAGGATAATCCTGTGGGAACTATATGGCTGGCTTGCGGAAAACCTGGCGATACAGTGACCATGAAACTTACTGAAGACGATGGAAGAGACCTGAACATCGCACGTGCCACCAACAATGCCATGCAGATGTTTTTCGACTATCTGGGCGAGCGAGTCAAGATAGAAGAACAGGAAGCATAGTCTCAGGGGATAATGAGTGATGCTCCATAAAGCAGAATCAGATAGCGCAGGAATTTTCCCAGTGCTATGCTGAGAATGGAGATGGGAATATTGGCTCGCATCAGGCCAAGAAGAATGGTTATGGCAGAACCGATGATGGGCAGAAAAGCAAAGAAGCCCATCCATGCACCTCGACCTCGCATGAAATGTTGTGCGTGGTCGAGACTTTTTTGACTCACATGGAGATAGCGTTCAATCCATTCGAGACGTCCCAGACGGCCAACTCCATAGTTCACCATTGAGCCAAGGATGTTGCCAACGGATCCATACACCACCAGAAGCCATGCATCCAGCCCGGTAGCCATGAGACCCACCATCACGGCTTCACTGCTAAAGGGGAAGAAGCTGCCAGCTATGAAGGCGGCAATGAGCATGCCCCAGTAGCCATATTGCATCAGAAAGTCGAGCATGAGATTGATGTTTGGGGTCGTAGATTAGTGGGGGAGGAGGTTGTTGAGCAACGTTGAGATGGGAGCATTGATGGGTTCCGCCTGTCCCGTTGTCAGATACAGGTTGAAGGCTGTGGCTGCTACTGTCAGCATAAGGAGCACACTAAACGTAACGTTGGTGGCTTTCGTTCGGGTAAGAGCTACAAAGTGTCCGATGAGTGGACTCGTCACGACAATCATCATACACAATAGCATGTCGAAATGCTGTGGTTGCAGAGCCATGAACACCAGAATCAGCAGGTCGAAATAAATAAAGATATTAAAGAACATGCGCGTGCGTATCTTGTCGCGGAAACTGTTTCTGAGGAAATGAACGGTACCAATGAACGCAGCTATGAAGGTGATGGCGAAGGATACAATCCGTGTGGGTGTCAGGTTTCCATATTGGAAAAGGGGCTGGAAGTCGGTAAGCTGCGACGTGAGGTTCTCGAAGAACTCCATGTTGGATGTGAGAATGCAATAGGGGAAGATGAGCCAATAGGGCAGCAAGAACCCAACGATAGAAGCCCAGAATGTTCGATGGCTGAGAGCCATGAGCAGGAGTCCGATGAACATCCAGATAAATGGTACAAAGAAGACTATCTGCGGGAAAATAGTGCTGGCCAATCCCAGGCACACAAATGCATAGAAAATCCATCCTGAGGCCCGTTTGTCTTGATAGCTATTGAAAAGCGTAAGCAGGAAAGTGATGAAACAGAGCAATACCAACGACACACCCAAAGACTGGATAGCAAAGAGCGACATGGCAGACAACACCATGAAAGAGCAGCTCACCATGCGACTGTAGATGCGGATGAGCGCATTGGCATTGTTCAGTTCCATCATCAGGTAGGTGCAGATGCCAAACAACCCCAGCTGTATGTATAGCTGTTGCGACACGACACCACCGAGAAACCACACTATCAGGGTGTAGAAGGCTGTCGTGAGAAGGGCATAATGGCTCTCCGCAATACGATTCTGCAAACGCTTCTTCATTGTTAAGTTGACAAGCAATTAAAGGTCTTTTCCTATATCCGAGCGGAAGTATTTGCCTTCGAACTGTATCTTCTGCGCTTCGGTAAAGCTCTTCTTGAGGGCCTCTTCCTTATCCGTTCCGTAGCTGCTTACGGCAATGACCCGCCCACCGGCGGTGACGGTCTGGCCGTCCTTGATGGCTGTTCCACTATGGAAGACGATGCTTCCTTCCACTTTGTCGATGCCACTGATGGGGAATCCCTTCTTGTAGCTCTGCGGATAACCACCGCTGACGAGCATCACGCAGACGGCTGCTCGTGGGTCGAACTCAACGGTTTGTTCTGCCAACCGGCCTGTTGCCACTCCTTCAAACAGGTCCACGATATCGCTCTTCAGACGCAGCATCACGGTTTCTGTCTCTGGATCGCCCATGCGGCAGTTGTATTCAATGACGTAGGGATTGCCCTCTACGTTGATGAGTCCAAAGAAGATGAAGCCCTTATAGTCGATGTTCTCCTCTTGCAGACCTTGAATAGTGGGGCGGATGATGCGCTCTTCCACCTTCTTCATCCACTCCTTGTCGGCGAAGGGGACGGGGGAGACGCTGCCCATGCCACCTGTATTCAGGCCGGTATCGCCTTCACCGATGCGTTTGTAGTCTTTGGCTTCGGGCAACAACTTGTAGTCTTTGCCATCGGTCAGCACGAAAACGGAGCACTCGATGCCACTCAGAAATTCCTCAATCACCACTTTGGCAGATGCCGTTCCGAACATGCCGCCAAGCATTTCGTGGAGTTCGCTCTTGGCTTCTTCCAGCGTGGGCAGGATCAGTACACCCTTTCCGGCGCAGAGTCCGTCGGCTTTCAGCACGTAGGGTGCCTGGAGCGTTTCGAGGAAAGCCAAGCCCTCTTCGAGCTGAGTGCCGTCGAAAGTCTGGTAGCGTGCCGTGGGAATGGCGTGGCGCTTCATGAATTGCTTGGCAAAGTCCTTACTGCCTTCAAGCACGGCTCCCTCTTTCGATGGGCCAATCACTGGTATGTGGCAGGTCTTCGGGTCGTTTTTGAACGCATCATAGATGCCTTTCACCAGTGGATCTTCAGGTCCCACCACTACCATATTGATGTTGTTTTGCAAGGCAAACTCTTTCAGCTTGTCAAACTCATTGACACCAATGGCAACATTCTCGCCTACACTGCTTGTCCCGGCATTACCAGGAGCAATGAAGAGTTTGTCGCATTTCTTACTTTGGGCAATCTTCCAAGCCAAGGCATGTTCGCGCCCTCCAGAACCTAATAGTAATATATTCATGTTGTTATTCGGATGTTAGATGGGTGTATTTCCTATTATTAATAATGTAAAGGCTGTCCTTTCCGCTCTCAGGTAGGGTGGGGCGGCCTTGCAGGTCGTAGGCATGGGGGATGCTGAGACGATGTGATACATCGTCAAACTCAACCTTGGGTGTGGTGATTTGGGTGGTTTCGGCGGGGCGGGTAGCATATTCTCCTTGGGTGATGAGTTCTAAGGAGAGCAGGCGGAATATCAAATCGTAGGCTTCCGTCTCCTTGTTGCCGTCGGCACCTGTGCCCTGTTTGCCGTTGTCCTCCATGAAGAGGGCTATCTGTCCATCGCTCATCAGGCAAAGATCAGTATAGGCCGAGCACTTGTCGGTCACCTGATAGCCACGTTTCCATCCGCTTGCCAAGGCCTCGCCTGACGCGTAGTCGGCTGGCGAAGCTATCTCCTTGTAGTAGAAACCTACGCTCTTCCGGCCGTAATTGTTCTCCTTGTCGCGGACATATTGCGTGTGGAAAGGCAGCGGAACGATGGCCACATGGGTCTCGGCACCATCACTCTGACGGATGGCAGGCACCAGGCGGATGGCATTGTTGCAGGCATTGGCCATACCCGTAATACCCGAAACAGCTTCCGACCACGTGCCTTCACCGATCTCAAAGTCGGTATAGGTGAATACATTGAAGTTCTTTTTGCCCTTCGAAACATCGTTGGCACCACTGTCATCGCGCACCATCAGCACGATGTTTCCATCGGGCATTTCCTCCACTTTGCCTTCTTCGTAGACCGTATTCGTGGGGAATTGGTCGTCGGGACCCAGTATGTGCCAGGTCTCACCAAAGTCGTCGCTGTAGATCACGCTGGTGCTATTGCCCCGGCTCTTGGTGCGAATGGGGTGGGCTGCATAGATGCGATAGTAGCCCGAAGCCCCCTTTATCAGGCGACTTTGACACAAACTGCCCGACGTGATGAAGATGGCTGTGGCATCGCCTCCATACAAACCATAGATTTCACTGGTGATTTCCTGTCCCTCGTCCCATGTCAGTCCGTTGTCGTGACTGCGGAAACGAGCCACGCGGATGGGCTTGGCGGCGGTGGAAGCCCCCATGCCCACGGAGCCGCAAGGACACATCACGAGCACTTCATTGCTCTCTCTGTCGGCAATAATCGACGCATCGCCCATCGCCCAACGCCAGTCGGTGCGGTCGGTTTCGTTACGTTCGCAGAGTATCTGTTCGTCGCTCCAGGTCGTTCCTCCATCCGTTGAGCGACGGAAGCGCAACTCTATCTGACTCAGCTTGCTACCGCTTCCCACGCCAATATCACTGAGCTGATAGCGGTAGTCGCCAATGGCAATGAGCGAGCCGTCGGCACATTGGGTTATGGCGGGTATGCGATACGAGGGGGCTGTCACCATCTTGGGTTGGTCGGGCGAGGCGAATAGCGTGGTTGCCACGGGCGTTTCGGGCGTCTGCGCATAGCAGATGCCACAGGCCATCATCATAGCTGTTATCAGCGTGAGCGTCGTTTTCATTGTCTTATGGCGTTGTTGTTTATTTCAGGAAATCTTCAAAATACTGCGTAATCTTTTCATGCAGGTGTACACTGGAGTGTCCCATCATGTTGTGTCCTTCGCCGGGATAAACAAAGAAGTCGGGCTGTGTGCCTTCCTTGATGCACTCTGCGAGGAACGACAAGCAGTGTTGGGGCACCACGGTTGGGTCGTTGTAGCCATTGATGATGAGCAGACGGCCCTTCAGGTCTTTGGCTTTGTTGATGAGCGACGTCTTTTCGTAGCCCTCAGGATTGGTCTGCGGAGTGTCCATATAGCGCTCGCCATACATCACTTCATACCATTTCCAGTCGATGACAGGACCACCGGCCACGCCCACCTTGAACGTTTCGGGATAGTTGGTGAGCAGCGAGATGGTCATGAATCCGCCAAAGCTCCATCCGTGAACCCCCATACGGTCTTGGTCGACGTAGGGCAGCGACTTCAGGAACTCCACGCCCTTCATCTGGTCTTGCATCTCCACCTGGCCCAGTTGGCGGAAGGTGGCCTGCTCGAAGTCGCGTCCTCGGTTCTCCGAACCACGGTTGTCGATGATGAAGAGCAGGTAGCCCTTCTGTGCCATATAGGTTTCCCACGAGCGCGAACAGTAGTGCCAGCGTGCATCCACATTATGGGCATGAGGACCACCGTAGACATAAACGACGGTGGGATATTTCTTTTGCGGGTCGAATCCCACGGGCTTCACCATGCGATAATACAGGTCGGTCACGCCATCAGCAGCCTTTACCGTACCGCAGGAATACTCTGGCACGTCGAATCCCTGCCAGGGATCTTCGGCCGTAAGCAGGCGAGTACTCTTGCCCGTCTTGGTGTTCACCACGTCAATATTGCGGGGAACGTCAGGCTCCTGATACTTGTCGAGCAGCCACAGGCCCGACGGATTCAGCGTAGCACCATGATAGCCACGGCCATTATCCAGCAGCGTGCGCTTGCCATTGCCTACGTTCACGGCAAAGAGGTTCTGCTGAATGGCACTCTTTTCGTTGGTTGCCACGACGACCGATTTGTTCTTCTTGTCGAAGCCCAGCATGTCGATGACCACAAAATTGCCCTTGGTCAGCTGGCGCACTTCCACGCAACGCTCCCCACTTCTCGCTCCTCGCTCCTCGAACAAGTACAGGTGGTTGAAACCGTCCTTCTGACTTTGCATGATGAACTTAGAAGAATCCCAGGGCAGGAACACGATGGGATGCTGCGGTTCCACATATTTCTCACTCGTTTCGCGATAGAGCTCCGCAATGCGATTGCCTGTGGCGGCATCGTAACTCACCAGTCGGCAGTCGTTCTGGTCGCGGTTGAGCTCAAACATATAGACGGTCTTCGAGTCGGGACTCCATGCCAGGTTGGTGAAATAGCGGTCGGTAGGGTCACCAGCGTTCAGATAGACGGCCTTGCCTGTCTGCAAATCATACACCCCCACGGTCACTTTGTGCGACGTTTCGCCTGCCATCGGATACTTATCAGGCTCGTAGGTTGCCTCGCGCTGGAAGATGTCCACCTGGGGATAGTCCTTCACCATCGTTTGGTCCATGCGATAGAAGGCCAGATGCTGTCCGTCGGGACTCCAGAAGGTGCCTTTGTAGATGCCGAACTCATCGCGATGGACGCTCTTGCCATAGACAATCTCGCGTGAACCATCGGTTGAGAGCTGATGGGTATTACCTTCAGCATCACTCACATACAGGTTGTCGCCTTTTCTGAAAGCCAAAGCCCTCGACTTGGCGCACCAACCCTCGTCCACCTCCTCGATGTCCTTACACGACTGGCGCCATACGGCACGTTTCTGTTGGAAGTCTACGAGGATGCGCTCGTTCTGATTCTGTATCAGGATGAGCGGCTGGTCGGGGTAGGGGAACTCTGCTCTGTAGAAGTGGCGCACCTTCAGCGAATCGGCTGTTCCAGCCCATTCGTTGAGTTCTTCCACACTCATCAGCACGGTTTCCGTACCTTTCGTCTTGTCCACGAGGTAGCATTGTTCTACGTCGAGCCTGACAAGTTGGTCGCCCCACCAGGTGTAATACTGGTTCTTGGGCACCATGTTATGATAGTTCTTGCCACCGAAGTTCAGGTCTTCCAGTGTGAATTGTCGTTGTGCCATCATGTTTGTAGAGGTGTTGAGGTTGAAAAGCATCATCATCAGCAGCAGGATCATAGAGGCTCCGTTGCGGCGGTTGAACGATTTACCACCCTTAAAGCCGCCACCTTTTCCCTTGAAGTCGCCTCCTTTTCCTTTGAAGGCGCCACCCTTTCCCTTAAAGTCGCGCTTCCAGCCACCCTTGCGTTCATCACGGTCTTCGAAGTTTCGCCTTCTGTTGTCTCTGCGATCGTCGCGGCGGAACTCTCTCTCCCCCCTGTCCTCTCTCTTCGGTTTGAACAGACTTTCGTTGAAACCAGGGTGATGCTTATGGAAGGTAAACGAGCGGATGTCGGCATCTTCGTTCTGCAAGTCTTCGCCCATGCGTTTCTTGAATTCACGGTTTTTCTTGAAGCGATGCTTCTCGGCCATAGCCTTCTTTTCTTCCTCGGTCTTGAGTATGTTGCCTTCTTCGCGGAAAACTTTCAGCTTACCGTCAAAGAGCTGATACTTTCTGAATTCGCATTCCAGAGAACCATTGAACAGTGGAATCTTGATGCTGGGCTTCAGTCCTATCTGTTCGAAGCAGTCTTCGCGATAGCTCAGAATCCAAGCCTCGTTGCCACTGAACTGGTGTTTCAGCACTTCACCAATCATTTTGTAGGTACCCAACAGGTTGGGAGTGGAGATGCGTTCGCCGTAAGGCGGGTTCGAAATGATGATGGCTGGCTCTTCGGGCTTTTTGAAGTCCTTGAAGTCTTGTTGCTCGATGCTGATATCCTGTGTGAGTCCAGCTGCTCTGACGTTCATGCGAGCCGTGTTGACGGCCTTCATGTCGATGTCATACCCATAGATGTGGTGGTTAAACTCGCGTTCTTTCGAGTCGTCGTTGTATATCTCATCGAAGAGATCCTGGTCGAAGTCGGGCCACTTCTCGAAGGCATACTCCTTGCGGAAGATGCCTGGAGCCATGTTGCGGGCGATGAGAGCTGCCTCGATGAGCAGTGTGCCACTACCGCACATCGGGTCGATGAAGTCTGTATCGCCTTTCCATCCCGACATGAGAATCATGCCAGCAGCCAGTACTTCGTTGAGCGGTGCAGCCACACTCTCTTGTCTGTAGCCTCGCTGATGCAGGCTGGTGCCACTGGAGTCGAGGCAGAGGGTGGCATCTTTGTCGGCGATGTGGATGTGCAGGCGGATGTTGGGATTAGCCACCGACACGTTGGGGCGCTGACCGGTGCGCTCTCTGAACTGGTCTGCGATGGCGTCTTTCACCTTATAGGCCACGAATTTAGAGTGGGTAAACTCCTCAGAGAATACCACTGAGTCTACGGCAAATGTGGTTTTCAGCGAGAGATACTGTTCCCAGTCTACCTTCATCACCTCGTTGTACACATCGTCGGCAGATGCAGCCTTGAAGTGGCGAATGGGTTTCAGGATGCGTATGGCTGTGTGCAACTGGAAATTGGCACGATACATCATCTCCTTGTCACCCCAGAACGTGACCACACGACGACCTTCCTGCACCTGTTCTGCACCCATTTCGCGCAGTTCTTGTGCCAAAATGGGCTCCAGACCCATGAACGTCTTCGCTATGAGTTCAAATTTCTGCGTATTCTGAGGTTCTTGACTCGTGTTCTCATCAGCAGCAATGGCCGTCTGGTTGTCTGTTGCGATGGCCATATCTAATTCTTGTTCCATGATAATAGGGTTTCCTTGAAAAATTTTCATTGATAAACGATGGTGCAAAGGTACATTATTTTTTTCATTCCTGCAACTTTTTCGCAAAACATTGCGTCTAACATTCAAAAATCAATCAATAAGCGTATGAAAAAAATAGCAGCGGCCATGTTTTTGGCTATGGGTATGAGTCTTACTTCTTGTATTGATGTGAAGACAGACGACAGCAAGTTGAGCGACGAACTCAGCAACGAATTGAAAGAAGTGTTCGACGAAAGTGCCGACGGTCAGAAACTTGTCACGCAGGATGTCAGTGTGAAAGCCTTTGAGCAAGTCTCCATCAGAGGAAGTTTCAATGTGCATTACCAGCAAGGCGAGCAGCAGAAAGTCACGGTGAAAGGTCGTGTAAGAGACCTTAAACGAATGGTTGTGACAAGTGATGGTAAAACATTGAAAATCAAGACGAAGAGTTTAAGCAGAAATCTGAAGGGTATGCTGGGCAATAGTATGAAGGAAGTAGATGTCTTCATCACCTCGCCCGACCTGACTCATGTGGCTTTGGCAGGCAGTGGCGAGTTCGATGCAAAGGGCATGGTAGACACCGACAACCTGACACTCAGTCTGGCAGGTAGTGGCGACATCGACTTTGAACAAGTGCTCTGCGACAATCTGAAGGTGGAAATTGCCGGAAGTGGCGATGTGGAAATGAAGAGCGTGGATGTCAACAAGGTGAACCTTGAGATTGCAGGCAGTGGCGACATGGATATTCACTTTGTTCGGGCCGACCATGTGAGTGCAGAGATTGCAGGCAGTGGTGACATTGAGCTCAGCGGTTCGGTTAAGAAATTGGACAAGCGAGTGGCAGGCAGCGGCAGTGTTGTTCTGAAAGATTAACAGCCTCTCATACACCCTGAAATCATAGGCATGTTGTTTGCGATGTCTAAGGCGCACTCGGATTTTTCCGTGGCACACCACACAAAGACCCGCATGACTGCATAAGCAAGGGGTATCACCTGTCATCCATATATCATACATACCCTATAGAAGAAGAACGGCAGGTTAGAGACGCCATGCAGTTCTGCACGGAAGCCTTTGATGCCGGAGTTGAGCGACTCGGCGGATGCGTTGGTGACAAAGGTTTCGTAATAGTTCAGCAAATCTTCCTCTCTCTCCTTGATAGTCCTCATAAAGGTCTTCATCCCTGGCGACTTGCTTTTCTTCACAT
>ERZ842401.2743-NODE-2743-length-23035-cov-5.881984_pt1 | contig 23035 bp, 33 predicted proteins | sample MGYA00521270_ERZ842401 | MGnify/ENA primary metagenome ERZ842401 (study PRJEB31892, sample SAMEA3878208) | bioreactor metagenome | biome: Moose rumen | place: Sweden | collected 2011-10 | study: EMG produced TPA metagenomics assembly of the PRJEB12797 data set...
TTCCCTACACGACGCTCTTCCGATCTATCCACATGAAAGCGCCAGCACTTCCCGAACACGGTGACCACCGGGGTCTCCGCCCGGACCAGCGCCGCCAGCCCGGGGTCCTTCTCCGGGGGCAGGTCCTTGTGCCGGGTGCTCCCGAAGGCCGCCAGCCGGGCGTGCTCCAGGCGCAGGTCTCCCACCAGCCGGAAGAATTCCTGGTCCTTGGGATTGGAGACGGGATTCCCCGCCTCGATGACCTCCACCCCCAGCCGGTCCAGGATGCGGATGGCGGCCAGCTTGTCCTCCAGAGAGAAGCTGAAGCCGTTGCCCTGCACTCCGTCCCGCAGGGTGGAATCGAAAATGCTCACCTTGCTCATAGGGTCTCCCCCGTCAGCACCCGGTCATAGAGGGCCATGGAGTCCTCATAGTAGGCCATGGTCTCCTCCTTGTCGTCAAAGTACCCCACCGGTGTCCGGCGGTAGATATGCAGCTCCTCAAAGAGCAGGTCCAGCTGGTCCCCGGTGAAGTAGGCGTCCACGTCCGTCTGGGGCACGAAGGCCGCCAGCCCCGCCAGCTCGCTCCACGAGCGCTGGGCGTTGTCGTAGTCCTCGGCGTCGGCGGGCATGGGGGTGCCGTCGTTATACTGGAAGAAGCCCTTGAAGTTCTCCTCCATCAGGGCGAATTCCGCCCGGTCGAAGAAGAAGATCATGGCGTCGTTGCCGCCGGTGTCCACGGTGAAACGGGCCATCTCGGACTGCTGCTGCCGCAGCTGCTCCGGGGTGCTCACCTCCGTGGTGGCGAAGGAGTAGGCGTCCACCTCCACCACGACCTTCCCGTCCCCGTTGCGGTCATCGGCGTACTGCTGCAGGCACTTGGCCAACTGCCGCCGTCCGTCCTCGGGGAAGGTGTAGGAGGTCAGCACCGCCACTTGGTAGTCGGGCTTCACCTGGGAGAACACAGACCAGAAGATGCTGAACAGGATCCCTGCCCCCACCACCGCGATGAGCAGGTGCACCCAGTGGTAGTACCACCAGTTCTTCCGTTTCTCCTGGGGGGTCTGGGGCCGGGGGCTCCGGTCCAGGGGCTCCACTTCCTCCCCCCGCAGCAAACCGTCTCTTGGCATAGCGCTCCTCCTTTCCGGGTGAAAAGACACAAAGAGTCCCATTCCCGGAATGAGACTCTTCTTTTGGCGTCGGTCCTCAGTCGATGGGCTTCATGGTCGGGATTAGCGTTGAGACTGCGCACAAGGCTTTATATCCTCTTATTTGTCCGATTTTCATGCCTTTTTTGCCTCCCCGGTTCCTGTAATGTCTTATTTCTACCCATATCTTTTTGGTCATCGTGGGTAAAAATGTGGGTAAAATCTTCGCTGTCAACTGATCTTGATTTTGCCCTCCAGATTTTCCATACTTGCCTTTTTCCGCTCCTTTGTGGCTTCGTTATAAACGTCCATTGTTGTACTAATGTCTGCGTGTCCCATAATTTCTTGAATAACCTTCAAATTGGTTTCATTTTCACAGAAGCGGGTACAGAAAGTATGCCGCAAATTATGAACGGTGAAATGCGGAAGCAACACAGGTTCCCGGCGTTCCTTTTTGGCACGTTCGGTTTCCTCGGCGTTATAGTCACGGCTGATCCGTTCGATTGCCCGATTGATACAATGCGGAGATATACAACTTCCGAAGCGGTTCTGGAAAATAAAGCCCCCGTATCCGTCAATGATCGTCTGATTAAAGCCGTGCTTCATCTGGTAAAGCCTTTCTTCATACAAGGCTTGCTTCACCTCTGCCATCATCGGGATTGCCCTTACCCCAGCTTTGGTTTTCGGAGTAGTAATGCGGAATTTGCATTCACCGCCGTCCTCACCTTGACGATAAATCAGATTATGGTTAATGCTGATCATGTTTTCGTCAAAGTCACAATCAGTCCACCGCAACCCGATAATCTCACCTACACGGCATCCAGTACCAAGCAAAACAGTAAACAACGGCTTCCAATGCCTATAAACTTTGCTGCTGTCGATGAAATCAACAAATGCCTCCTGCTGCGGCTCGGTCAATGCGTGACGTTTCGGCTTCTCCCAATCATGGCTTTTCTTGATCTCAGCCATAACTCCATCTGTCGGATTCAACCGAATCAGACCATCTTTCACCGCCGCCGTAAAAATCGGATGAAGGATCGTGTTGATGATCTCCATGCTGTTAGGCTTAAATCCTATATCATTGATCAAATGGATGTAAAACTTTTTTATATCGCTATATTTGATACTGGCGATATTCATGCAACCGATTTCATCATGAACATAGTGCTTATACATATACTTGTAATTTGCACGTGTTGAATGCTTAATCTCAAACTTCGTTTCAATGTAACTGTCGAAAAAGCTGTTCAACGTTGTTCTGTATGCCGTAAAGCTACTGATTTCATCGTCAATATCACGGGCAATCTCTTTCTCCAGTTCCCGAAGTGCCTTTCCACTTTTCTTGCCCTTCGGCGCACTGTCGGTATCTGTCAGCCTCCAACTATATACGCTTCGTGTTTCCCCCTTTACGTCTTTGTAACGAAATTCATATCTTCCGTCCTCACGTTGCCTTTCACCTTGCCGGAGTATCCGGCCTTTGGAGTCTCTTTTCTTGCTGCTATCTGACATAACGGCTCCTTTCGTCAGGAATCCGCTATATGACTTATGTATTGTATCACAAGCGGACTGAATTATCAAGTATTGGCACGGCTTAGATAACCGCCATATTGTCAATATACTTTTCAAACATTTTCCGCTTGATTTGCGCCCGGTTCCCATTCCAGATGAGATAATCAGCATCCGGGTCATTATCTATTAGCTTCCGCAACTTGTTTTCCCCAACTCGGAAATATGCGGCTGCTTCGTCAATGGTCAATGTGTATTTTTCCCATACGGGAATGCTAATCATATCACGCTCCTTTCATAACCTACCCCCGCCGTATTTCTTCTACATCGGTCTTATGAGGTAATGTAATCTTGTTCTATTTCGTCAACTTATTACCGTGAGTGGACTTGTATAGTCATTCCCGCCCCGCAATGGAGCGGGATATAATTTTCAGCTTGTCAAAGTATGTATTCTTGTCGGTGATATGTGCCTATCGTCTAATCATGTAACCAAAATCAACTGTTTGCCAGTTGGAAGCCTTTTCCGGCAAAGCTACAAAGAACGTTAAAAACATTGGTTTTTAGTTCTGGCTTTCCTAACAGTTCGCAAGCGTGATTGAAATAACCGATATATTCCTGTAACACAGAAAGAATGTTGGAAGAATCAACCTTTTTAACAATTTCATCCGAATAATCTACAAACTTCATATAGTATGATTCTTTCCAATCACGTAGAGTGTAATCATAACATCCAATTCGCAATGTGCTACGGGAACTAATATTAACAGGCCAAACACTTCCTTCTACATAATACGGTGATTCATTCCAATAATCATCGTGTATGATTGCAGTTCCACACAATTTAATAGGTTTTGTTTGATTTATGTCTGTCTCATCAAAGCCAAGCAAAGCCGCATTACCAAATACTCTGGCACGGTCAGATACTACACATTCACCAAATACACGTGCCATATCATAAATTCTTGCCTTATCTTTGATAAGTGCGCCGGAACCTACAATAGCATTATCGTACACACAAGCGTTATCAGCAACCCAACCGCCATCAAGCAAGTTCGATTCATTTTCAATCCAGCCCCCTTGTGTACCAGCCTCAACAAACGAATTGCCCGGAAGTGCAATTACACGATGTAAAACAGTATTTCTCTTGATTTTCCTCGTTTCATCACTCAATTTGTATGTTTCCATATACCTTTTCCTTTCTGCAAATTTTTAGATGTATACTATCTCTGCGGGATCAATCTCCCTCTTCAATATCAATGTTTTCAAGAAAATCCGCAAAGTCACTACTTCCGACTGTGCGCTTGAATTGTGCCAAAAATATCAATGCGGTTTTCATATCATCAATACAATCGTAATCGTCCAGCACAAGCATTGTCTGAAGAAAAGCGCATTTTGCTACGTAATCTCGCAACAATTTCTTTTGATTTGTCGTTAAATCTTGATATTCTTTCAACAGATAATCATAGAGACTTTCCGCATACCGTCTTTGTATTCTGACAAATATGGAAAATTCATCTTCCGTTGCAGAATCACCGTAGACAATTTCCTTTTCTTGCTGCTGGCGTTCCTGTTTCATATCGTCGGAATCATCCCATGTCAAATTTGCATACTGGCGATATGTAATCAAGTTCTTAAAATATTTCCCGATGAAGCATTTTACCCACGCTTCCCCGGATTTTTCAGGGTACTGGCTTTCTACCTCTTGCGCCGTGGATTCATATACCGCCGCAAGAAAAGGTTTGTCCGCTTGCCGCAACATCCGCTTGAAACGCTGAAGGTCAATGTTTTCTCTATAATCATCCATACAGAGATTCAAACAACAGTCACGGCAAATTGGTAACAATCCATCCGCATGAAGTGGACTCTTTGATTGATAAAAAGCTGCAATCGTTCGGGATTTCCCACAATTAAAGCATTTCTTTTTCGGTTTTCGCTCTGGCATTTTTCCTCTCCTTCTGATATTCTTTGATCATTGACTCCAAACCGGGAGTTTTTTCAAAGTAATAGGTCTTACCGCCTTTGTTGTTTAGGGATGTGTGTATTAAATTATAGCCGGATTCAATTAGTGATTTTGCAAGCTCACGGCTAAACACATATAGCTGCTTCGCCGTTTCTCTTTTTCTTTCACTAAACCCATTCATATCATCGAATATTCCCGGCGCATATCTGAAATGATACACTTTTCTTCCCTTATCATGTCGGTTATCCTCTACATGATCCACTATGTATCCCTCGCCCAATAAATACAAAGCTAACTTTTGCGGGAATATGGGAATCGTTTTAATCTGAGCATTATCATTCATCTGTTATTCCTTTACGTGTACGTGCTTTCAGCGTGATCTTTTCTTCTGGTAAAATTCCATTATAGGATAAGCCGCCTATAATGTCCCATATATCAAATACGCTAACTGGATCACCTTCAATCTGCCTATACCCTATATACCTTGTAGGATCATTTTTCCACGCAGATTTCCACTCATTTTCCGTACAGTCATACACAAATTGTGCATTCATATCCGGCATAGCCTTGATAAATGTTGCATCGTTTCTTCGTTCAAACATCTTGCATACCTCCATCAAGCCTTCCCGGTATAAATTCCATACCCACGATAATCCGGCCTGTTATGCCTCATTTTTGCGTACTTTTTCCGCAACTGTTCATAGTGTTCCATCGTCAGGCCAAGAGGCTCCAACACATCGGATACAGGGCATAGCCAATCCTTATACGATGGATACTGTTCAAACATTTCACGAAGCTGCCGGAAGGTCATGTTGACCGTATCACCAACGCCCCGCCATTTGAAATGCTGCGGACTATCAGGATTTCCCATTGTATCACTGTAATAAATATTGCTAACCAAACTGGTAACGGGAACGATTAAGGAATCATCCATAGTTCAAACCTCCTTTGTTTTCTCTGGCGATATGCCGCCATGCCAACACACTATCAGCGGCCTTGCCTTCCGCTGCCACGGCAAGGAGGTAAATGTGGACAAGGTTGTAATATGCCGTTATACGCCCTTGTATAGTGTGCTGGTATCACGGCATATCGCCGCTTGTTTTTACACGGAAATTAAATACTGTCTTGTCAGATATGAGACATTTAACCTACGCTGTTTTTCTGATTCAACATAATCCTCAAAGAAGTCAATCAGCTTTTCAGTAATCTTGTCAATCTGATCTTGCGGGAATCTTTCTTCGTCTGGATCATCTGGATCATTGAGTTCATCAAAATATTTTGTCACATATCGGTCATTGCTATTGTTTGCCTGAGAATTTTTGTCAAACCATGTAATTTCAATCTGATAATCATACCCATTCTTTTTGGAGATAACCAATACAACTTCTTCCGCTGCAAAATTTTTGAAATAGTTTCTCACCTTAAACGGTCTACCTGTTACAATACAATCAATAAACTGCAATGCCGGGTGTCTCTCATCAAAAAATTCCGCATGATAGTATTTATTGAGCGGCTGAAATTTGTTGTGGAATGTGAAATCCCCATCCCCAGCTTCATTACGGATACAATTTGCCTTGAAAATCATGTATGTACCTTCTGTGTACATTAAATCCCTCCTCTATTTCATTTTGATATTAAATGCGGAAACAAATACGGCATTGCCGGATTTGTGGACGCTGCAAGCCTTGCTCACGGCGAAGCATATTGTTTCTGTGTCCCTGTTTTGTGCTGCTGTAAACTCTTTGAGTTTTCTTCTAAGACCCCATTTTTCAAAACTCCTGTATATCAGGCAGTTTCAAGCCCCCAAAATGGCATTTTTGAATGACTTTCATTCAGACTGTTCAACCCCAAGCCATTGTTTAAGCAGATTTCGCATACGAATTGACGGGATAAAGATATGGATTTTTTGATTTTTCCGAATAGCTGATCTCCAAATCCATTGTACCAATTCACTGATTGCAAATTGATCTTCGTCCAATGTGTATCCTCTGGCATGAAAATACTTTTCATACTCTGGATTAAGGAAACGATTTGCCATGTACATTAAAACCGTTCGATCTGCAAAATCATTTGTTGCTCTGGCGTTGACTGGTACAAACTGCTTTAGCTTGCGAAGTTCTTTTTCCGGCAATGCTTTTTCCTCGGCGGTCAGCTTGCGGATATAGTTGAATCCCATGATCCCTTCGATTTTCTCAACAAACCTTGCTGTCTTGATTGCAGTCCACATAACATTTGCGGCTTCTGCTTTTACCAGATTCTTATAATTCCGCATTGCTTTCTTGATTGTTTTAATCTGTTCTCTATCCTGTTTTTCGATCCATTTCTTTGAAAAGGCATAAGGATTATCTCCAATCTCATTGTATTTGCCGTCATAAATATCAATCAGCTTTGCTAACTCTTGCCGTTTTTCTAATGAATCAGTGTAATCACACAATTCAAACTTTCCATCGTGATCTTCAACAGATACCATTTCGTATTTGAATCCGTTCATCTGCAAATACATATCCAGCATCGTATTTGAAAACAGATATGTCAAAATGAAGATAGATTGAAATGCCCTGAAAATCTCTGCTGGATACTCCCAAAACAGATTTTTGTCGATCCATTTCAAAGAGCCATTCAAGGCCAGCCGTTGCACCTCGGAATAGTGCCATTCCTTATCGTCATTGATACGGCCTTTCCAAGTGACGTTATAATGTTCGTCGGCCTCTATGTACCCTTCGTCCCTGAGCCATTTAATATCGCCCCAATTAACCATTTTATCTTTCGGCGCAATATCGTTGTATTTGTGCAATGTTTGTAATGCCTCGTCCAGAATCAGGAAATATTTTCCATGATAAATCAACTCGATAGTTTCCTGCGTCGCCATCAAGAAAAGTTGATGTGTCATAGCGACGTTGTGACCATTAAGCAATAGTTTATGAAGGGATTCAAGTTTGCTTGACCCTTTGTCCTCTGGCTGCTTAAAGTCTCTTGTTCCGCTTATTACACGGTCAATCTCGTCAAGATACGGTGTTACATAGATAAAACGCAATCCATAGCTGCGATTGATCTTCTGTAACATTGCCGTTGTTTTTCCTGATCCCATGATAGCATCAATCACGTCAACGGGTATTTTGTTAGGGGGACGGGGATAATACGGTTTTTCCAAAATTGCGGGTTTTCGTTGGTTAGTCACTAAATTCTCACCTTCTCACTCTGCTATGAATCTTTCCACGTCCTCCAACGTCATATTGAAATCTGCTCCGGCCTCAATAGTCCCGGTATGTCCATTCAGAATCCGATAGCATCCGCTGTGGTATGGATTAACTGTGTTAATGTGTTTGTCCAGCGCAAAGCCTTGATCTTTAAGCTGCCGCCTTGCTCTGGCCTCTCTTGATTTTTCTGTCATTCTGATTTTTCCATCCTTTCGGTTTTTAATAACGGTATTCCATTCTTCCAAGTTATGAAATCACCGTATTTTTCCATGCGGCTATTCCATTCTTCCATAATAACTAACAGCGTTTCTAATTGCTGCGGAGTAAGCACGGCCTTTTCACTAAGAAAATCATTCAGAATATACGTTTGAATGCCTAATCGTCTTGCAAGCCACATAGTTGATAGCCCATTTTTCCAGAGGAATTTGCGTGTTATGGCTGGCGTTAGCTGCGTACTGCGCTGATCCATAGGTGGTGTCACCTCCTTTGCAAATTATCATTGTTTTCATCAATTATCAACAGTTATCATTATACATGATATTTTTCATTTGTCAAGTGCTTTCTTGAAATTTCTCTTGAAATATTTTCGTTTATGTGATAATATTTGTGCATGAGGTGATAATTATGATGATCCGTGTTACAGAAAATTTGCGTGGCCTGATTAGGACTGAGAGAAAGGCGCATAAAGTCAGGGGGGATGATCTCTCTCGTTCTATTGGCAAAAGTCCTTCCTATATCTCCCGCATAGAAAACGGAAAAACTGCAACTATGGATGATAGCTTGATTTTTCCAATATTCAAAAATATTTTGCAAGTGGAAGATGAAAATGTTCAAAGTTTTATTGATTCTTTTATTCATCTAACGCCAGATACCAACGATATTGATTATTTAATACTTTCTTTATCTGACAATAAGAAGTCACTATTACCACGTTTTCTATCTGCTTTGAATGATGAAGCAAATTCATATCAATTTATTTCCTGCGTCTTACAAGCGATTGATTTTTCCAACAAGCCTGTTGAAAGTATTGAAGATGATGATTTAGACGTATTTACGGCAACGCTGGCAACTACGATGCAACATTGGAAACGCCGGAAGGCACAAGAGCGGGAAGAGTTCAAAAAATTGCGTGAAAGCATTCCCGATTATGATGATCTATATTAAATTACCGATACAAGATTCATCGGCGGTTGATTTTTCCATTCCGATACCGGGAAATGCGCCGGATTATAGTAAAATGCTGTTGAATTGCGCCTTCAATTTGAAACGCTTGACATTGAGCCAAAATATTTTCAATAATTCCCGATACGATGATTTTTCCAGACAATTATCACGCCAACAGGCAAAAAGATAACCACCTTGACCGTTTGCATGATCAAGGCGGCTCTGTCAGTTATCCAGTTAATTATCAGACGTTATAGAGTAGTTTTCCATATTCCGGTATTCTTCCGCTATACTGAAAACATGATATATCCGCTGCTCCAAGCTGCTGAAGCGTTTTTCCTCCCTTGCATAGTCTACTTCAAGCCGTTTTTTGATTTCCTCGACATGAGCCCTCAATATTGGGATACAAGCGTGAACGTCATCACGACTTTTCCAGTAAACCACAATGCGCCGGATTTCCTTCTTTGCTTTGCTATCGGGAAAATACTGCTCTGCTAACAGTTCAATCAATTCCCGCTTTTCTGGTGTCTCTTCTCCAAGGCCGTTATTGACTGCTTTCATTCTGCTAATCCTCCCTTGTTATATTGATAAGGGAGGGCATTACTGCCCTTGTCCCTGTTCGCCGTTTGAAAAGCCCTATTTATGCTTTTCTGATCTCTAATCCGTCATCTGCAACGCCGGGGAGGAAAGTCCCTAAACGGTCAGGATCAATAAAGGTTTTATATCCGTCCGGCGTTTCAAATAGGACAAGTCCAGATATACCGCAATGAAAAACCGCTGTCCGGCCTTCTACTATGTATTTTTCCCCGTCCACATAATAGGCGGCGGCTTCCTCTGCTGTTGCGGCTGCTATCTCTGCAAGGCTCATTGTCAACTTGCCTTCACTGTCTCTAAAGCGTTTCATTTGGCTGGTCTCCTTTTTAGTATGGGGGAGGCTTGCGGCCTCCCCGCTATTCCGTCCGGCTCTTAAAACAGCGGGATCGTCTGCTCATCCTCTAACTTTTCCCGGACATAGGCTATAAGCTGCCGGGCTTTCTGCGCTTGTTCCCATTCTGCCGGATCAACTATGTTTTTAGCCGTCACAAGTACACTGTCATATAGTCCAGCCGTCATAATGGTTTCTGTTTCCAGATTATACAGTCCCGCATAGGTTTCTTTCCCGCCGTCCACGGTCTGAAAATAGATCGTGCGGCAAACTTGCTTGCTCTTGTTCAATCCGTCAAGCCGGGTATTCATGTATCTTTCAATCCGGGCTTTCTCCTGTGCTGTCAAACAGCCTAATTTGCGCAAATCAAGCACGATGGTTAAAGCTCCATCGTCATCAAGACGGCTCCGGCTCCAATCTATCAGTGTCCGTAAATCGTCCGGGCTTCCGCTGGCGGTTTCACAATCTGCAAGGCCGTTTTTACGTGTGGCTTCCACCGTCCAAACCTCCCCCATATCTGTTTTGAATATGATTATGTTTTCGGCTGCGGCTTTAATATCTGTAATTTTGTTCAGAATGAAATTGGATTTAGCAAACTGCCGGGAGAATATTATAAACTGTTCCTGATAAACATTGATCCCTGTTGCGCAAAATTCCTCTTTTTTGCACTTTTTAACATTTTCATATGTTACTTTGAACCAATTCCCGGCATTGTTTAGAACAGTGACAGCGGCGGTAATAACAAGATTATTCATTATTATTTCTCCTTCCCCCGTCATGCCGATAGGCCAGCATATTATATAATGTGTTTCTACTGAATCGCAAAATGCGGATTGTATGTTGTTTTCGTTTCGCCCTTGACTGTTTCTGATCCGTATAAGTCCCGGATTTCGTCAAGTGACAGACTTTTGCTGCTCTTTTTGCGGTAGGCTCATAGTGGAAATACCACGCCATTTTGTTTTGGCTCCAACGGAAATGTAACTCTTTTAGTTTTGCCCTATGCGGCTTTGTGTTGCCGCTGATCCATAACCATTTACCGCAAATTTCGATAATCAGGCCGTCAAGGTTGATCAAGGCGTTTATAATGTCGATGAAATCATTTGCTTTTTCGCCTGTTTCTTCTTTTGCCGTGTACGTTTCGCCGCTGGCGGCTCTGTGCGTGTTCTTCAGACGCTCAAACAATACCGCATATTCATCATTGATTTGCTGCATATCGGCGGTATTGCCTCCCAAATCGGGATGATTTCGCAACGCCAAACGGCGGTATTGCTGTTTCAGTTCTTCCAGCGTTGCCGGAATCGGATTAAACCATTTCATTTTGTGCGCCTCCATTTTTATCTTGCAAGGGCGGGAGGCTTTTGCTATAATGTTTCTGGCCTCCCGCCTTGCGGGTTAGTGCTGGCTGCTTGTCTGTTGCTTTGTCAGGGCGTTTAGACAAGTGGCCTTTTTCATGCGCTGAGATTGAAACGGCGGCTTGTGCTGGCCTTTGTGAAGGCGGCTGCAATATCCGGCATAGCCTTCTTCAGTGCGGCGGTATCAATGCGGTTACTGGTTACGGCCTTCCACGTGATTTTGTAATCCGCTCCCGTGATTTCGTCCGTCCCCGTTGCGGTCATGTGGTTTTTGAGTTCGTCAGTAATGGCTTCAATTTCTTGATTCAGTTCGTCAGCCATGCGGCGCAACTCCCGCAACTCTTTAACTTTGCTGCTGATTTCGATAGTACCCATTGTATGATCCTCCTTTATTGTTTGGGCTTTGTGTTCCCCTGTTGTGATTATATTATAGCATTAGTACCAATGCTTGTCAATCGGCATTAGTACCAATGATTACGCTTTGAATTTGGCTATTTTGACATTAGTACCAATTCTATATTGACAAGACATTAGTACCAGTGTATAATAACAATAAAGTCAAATTATAAAGAAGGTGGTTTTGAATGGCTCTATCAGAGAAGAAGCGAATTTCTAATGATCGTTGGATCAAGGAAAACTATAAACAAGTGAAGCTATCAATGCCAAAAGAAGAAGCGGAGGCATTAGAAGCCCATTGCGCTAAATACAATTATACTAAAGCGGGATTTATCAGACAGGCCATAAAGGAGAAAATGCAAGTTGATCAAGAGCGGCGGGAAGTTGCTGATCCCGACGAATAACCATAAAATCAAATCATCGTGACTTTTGCCATTTTGCAAAAACTAAAAAGCGGGAGGAAGTACCCTCCCGCAAGTTTCCGGGCTTTATGTTCGTATTTGTTATATAATACGAATATAAAAACATTGTGATTTCAGGGCTTTCAGAATTTTTCGGATTTTTTACGAACTTTTAAGTTGAAAAATACGAACTTTTTACAGGTTTGGAGGGCATGACATGAACAAGAAAACCGTTGCTTTGACTGTTGACCAATACAACGATATTATTACCACGATGAAACAGGGCTTTACAGGTTGCCGCCCAAATGAACGTATTGCAACAGCTTTGCAGCTTGAAGGCAATTTGGGCTTGCGTATTAGCGACATTGTTAAACTCCGGCTTTGCGATATTGTCAAAGATGGAGATAGATACCGCCTTGAGATTATCGAACAGAAAACCGGGAAAAGCCGTGTTTTCACTGTGCCGCTTGTGATCCGGCAGTTTATTGAAAACTATTGCTTGCGCAACGGTATAGGCAAGAAAGATATTATTTTCCCTGTGACAGAAAGACAGGTACAAAAGCAATTAAAGATTGTTTGTGATTATTTGGGATATGAGGGAATCAGCACACATAGCTTCCGCAAGTGGTATGCAACGGAGATATACAAAGCTAACGGCTATGATATAACACTGGTACAACGGCTATTGCAGCATAGCAGCGCCGCCGTCACACAAAGGTATATCGGCATAGAGCCGCAACGGATCGAAGAGGCTATTAACAACCATGCTATGTTACTGTAATGTGTTCCCGTTTGGCCTATGCTAATTTTGAGCGGATCGACAACACAATAGGATTTTTTGATATGCCCTGTTGCTTTGTGCAATGGGGCATATTTTACATTTATTTTGGATTTGTTTTTGTGGATTTTGCCAGAGTACATCTATTCAAACCATATGGAGCATTTTTCCTCCGATACGACAAACCGGGTACAGCCAAAGCCATACCCGGTTTATTCTTGCGCAAGTCTGTTAATGTGATTAAGGATTAACAGTTTATCACTATCATTCAGTTTTGTCAGTCCCTTGATTGCCTCGGCAATTAAAGCGGGTTCCTCCAGACGATCATCGAAAAACTGTTGCGGCGTAATGTCAAAGTATTCGCAAATTTCAAACAATCCTTCTATCGACGGAAGCGATTTGCCGCTTGAAATGTTTTGAATATATCCTCGACTATGGCCTAATTCAAGGCTCATTTGGTATTCAGACACGCCTTTTTGCATCCGAAGTTGTGTAATGCGTTCTCGAAGAAATTGTATATAGATATGCCCCCACCTCCTATATGGATAGTATAAAACATCGGAGGCAAGTATTTTGTGGTGTACAGACGCTATATATTCTTGAAACGCTCACGGATAGATGCTATAATGATTGGAAGTCAAGTTTGGAGGTGGTCTAATGGCATTGATCACGTGTCCTGAATGCGGGAAAGAGATTAGTGACAAGGCAGCGGCTTGTATTCATTGCGGGTATCCCATACAAGAACAGCCTGAACGTGCTGAATCAAGCATTTCAAACAAGGTTGTAATTCCAACATACCACGGGGCATCCCCAACAAAAATTCCTGCAATAAATGTAGTCAGGGTAGTAACGGGCATGGGTCTTGCTGAAGCAAAATCGTTTGTTGAGCAATCCGCATCATATGTTGTTGTAAAAGACGGCCTGAGTCAGAATCAGGCGAATGATATAGTGCGCCAATTTAAGGAAATTGGTGTAATAGCGAAAATCTATGGTTCCTCTGAGCCTATATCCTTTGTGAATCCAACAATGGATCGGGATGTAATATGCTGTCCTAAGTGCGGTTCAACTGAATATCATGCAGGTGCAAGGGGCTTTAGTCTTGTGACAGGATTCATCGGAAGCGGCAAAACAGTTTTGACTTGCTTGAAATGTGGTCATAGGTGGAAGCCCGGAAAATGACTGTAACCTTTTGTGGACATAGCCGCTTGTCAGGCGAATATGATACTGCAAAGGAAAAATGCCTTGCAGTAGTCCGGCAACAGATAGAGGCTGGGGCAGATAGCTTCCTTATCGGGAACTATGGTAACTTTGATTCTTTGGCGGCTGCGGTCTGTCTCGGCCTGAAGCGGGAATATCCCCATATCACGGTTGATCTTGTCCTGCCATATTATCAGCCGCATATTGATGATTACGAAAAACGGCGGCGGGATCGCTTTGACAGCGTAATTACCCCGGATTTGGGGAATACCCCGCACCGCTTCCGTATCATCAAAGTCAATGAATGGATGGTATCTGAGGCTGATACTGTGATTGCCTATGTCAATTCGTCTTATGGTGGAGCATCAAAAACGCTTGATTTTGCCAAGCAAAAGGAGAAAAACATTGTGAATCTTGTGAAAATGGAGGGAAATTGAGTGAATCAGTTCAAAAAGCAAATAATCGGAGTAATAACGGCAACCGCCTTTGTGTTCCTTGCAATGATTGTATTCCGGCTGATAGCGTCCGTTTATGCGGCTCGTTTTGGACAGTTTGCGCAACAGGCAATACAACTTGCAATGTCAAAGCATTTTGGCAATGTGGCTATTATCCTGCTGGTCAGCATGATCGGCTTCCTCGGTATAGGATTTGCCAAGGATAAGTTGATCAAACCGCTATACATTGTATGGGGAATCCTCGCTTGCGCTGCCTGTTTCGCATTCTGTATGCGTACTGGTATCTATGGCAAATACGGGCTGAATAGTGCAACGCCTGAAATAATGGCTATGGCTGTTCCGGCATTGCGTGTGCTGGCCTTTGCCTGTGGAATCGCCTTCCCGCTGCTACATATGATCCTGTGCCTTCAGGCTTGCGGATCAAGCACAAAAGGCAATATCATCAATCAAGGGATGGTTTCTGTTGCTTTTCTGCTGATTTTTTCTATCCTAACGTACATTATCGGCATAATTCTTTCAAGAATCAATCTTGAAATCACAATAGCCGCTTGTTTATCTGCCGTGATTATGATATTCCCAGCTTACAACATGGATACCATACGGCGGCAAGTCACAAACCGCATACATCAAGGGAATGGGGCAACCGCCGATTAAGGCGGCTGCTCCTTTTATATGCCGAAATAGCCGCTATACTGTTCTATCTGGTCATCAGTAAGAGATACAAAGTCCTCCACGCCAAGCCCCGCAAGGAAAAACGTGCCACAAACAATGTCATACGCACGGCCTGATTTATCACATAATAAACGGTTTTGCGGAAGGCCGATAAGTTTTCCTTCTTCGTTGCAGACAAGGGCAACAGGATCATCAAAAGGATATATGGCCTGTATATGACCGCCTACAACCGCCTGTAATTCCTCCAATGTTCCGGAAATATCCTTGCTATAAGGCGGTTTCTTCGGTTCCACGATAAGTATTTTCATGCCCGGTACAGTTCCAAGACGCTGTTGACAAGCTGCACCAACTCACCCCGGCTGATAATGGCATCGGGATTGAAGTCTGTACTATCCGCAATCCATCCAAGGGCAACGGCGGTTTGCATTGCACCTTGCGCCCATCCTTCATACTGGATATACTGCAATGTGTAGTCCTGTTCCTCGACAAAGCGGGACAGCACGGTAACTATCTGCGCCCACGTAACTAAGCCATCCGGCGCATAATTACCCCCTCCAACTCCGTTGACAATTCCCGCCCTGTTAATTGTCTGGACAAATGGAGCATACCACGCCCCCGGCGCAACGTCGGCAAAGTTGGAAGTACCCTCACCATACCGGGCAATGGTATCATCATCTAACAGGCGGTATATAATTGTTGCCATCTGCGCCCGTGTCAACGGTTCATCTTCGTGGGCTTGTCCGTCCCCGTATCCAAGCAGTACGATTGTCCGGCTTGAGTCAATCCGGGCTTCACCACAAACAAGTTGCCGTGTTGGAGCGGGATCATCCTGCGGCTGTTCTTCTTTGGTTTCCTGCTCCGGCTCTGGATTGACCGTTACAACGGAAGTGGAAGGCCGGGAAGGTCTATAAGGCGGCGTATAGTCTTTGTTGCCGCTATCATCCTGCGGCGGCTCTGGCGTAGTTCCCTCTGGTTCTGACATATCCTGCGGATCGTCATTATTGCTGTTCTGCTGATCTGCGGGATCGTCCTTGTCCTGATCTTGTGGCTCTTGCTGTTTTTCTTCGCCTGTGCCGCCCTCTGGCGGCTCCTGCGGCGTTTCTGGCGTGTCCTCTCCGTCATCTTCTCCGGGATCGTCGGGATTGTCGTTATCATCCTGTGGCGGTTCTGGCGGCGCAAAGTATTCTGCGGCTTGTTCTTTGGTCAAGTAAGAAAGTTTCGCTGTCCCGCCGAAGGAATCCAACGGCAATGTGATTTTCTCTCCCGTAACATCATCGTAAAATCCAGCTTCGTCCTTCTGTTCATCTGTGATTGTCAGTGTACCATCCATCGAAAAAATGTCCTTACCAAATTTCGATGCTTTGACATTGTTTCCCGAAAACTGGCAGTTCTCTATTGTCAAATCACCAGAAGAGTAAACTGCACCTCCGGCGTTTGCCGTATTGTCTGTAAAGCTGGAATCACGGATCAATAACTTGCCGCTTGAATTAACTGCGCCCCCGGTCATACTATACTCATTGTTGGAGAAGGTACAGGTATCAATCGTGACATTCGCATTTGCTAAAATGGAGATTGCCTGATATGTAGCGCCTTCAAAGTTGCAATGGTTGATTTCCGCTTTGTTGCCTCCTGTGATTCTCAAAAAATGGAGCTGTTTTTCCCCTTCATGGAGAAAGTTGCAGTTTTGTATTCTTACCCCCTGATTTGCCGCTGTATCAACAAAAATTATATCACTGGCACTTCCATTGTCCGAAAATGTAAAACCGTCAATCACAACATCGTCATATAGTCTAAATATTCTTCCTGTGTAACCGTCAGCACGGGTAATAGTAATATTCTGCTGTGTTTCCAGCGTTATGTTGTACAATGATATTTCCGCTGAAACAAAGATGGTTTCCCCATCCTCGGCGGTGGCAACGGCCTCTTGCAGTTCTTCCAGCGTTCCAACGGTCACGGGCTGCGGTTCTGCGGCGGGATCGTCACCCTCGACGGCATAGGCGGGGACTATCAGCGTTAGCATAATCATCATTGTAAGCAGAATAGATAGTATTCTTTTCACCTGTATTCCTCCATTTTCTGATTCTTTGCGGTCATACTGGCGACAAGTTCACTCACCAATGCAGCTTCGACGGCGGTCAAGCCGGATAAATCAAGCAATCTATCATCAGAGCGGCCTAACAAATAATCCGTGGTTACATGGTAAATATCTGCAATCCTCAACAGTGATTCATATGACGGCTGCCTTAAATCGCTTTCCCACGTACTAATCGTGGATTTTGTAACTCCAACCAAGGCCGCAAGCTGATCTTGTCGAAGGTGCTTTTCTTGCCGAAGCTGTTTCAGTCGATCACAAAGTCTTATCATTGTGCATTACCTCCATGCACAAATCATAAGATACCATAAATCGGTTTACAGGTGGTCATACCCCGGTTGACGATTCCCAAACTGCACAGCGTAAAAAGAAACGCCCTTACCAGTGGTAAAGGCGTTTTCTTCGTCATATAGCAGACTTTTCAAATTGTGAAAATGGGTAAACCGTGGGTAAAAACTTCTGTCCTGTGCCTTGAAAGCCTTGAAAACACTGGACTTTCTCAATCCAGCGGCTTCATTGTCGGGAACAGCAGCACGTCCCGGATGGACGGCGCCCCGGTCAGGGTCATCACCAGCCGGTCGATGCCCATGCCCATGCCGCCCGTGGGGGGCATGCCGTACTCCAGGGCGGTGAGGAAGTCCTCGTCCACGTCGTTGGCCTCCTCGTCCCCGGCGGCCTTCAGGGCAGCCTGGGCCAGGAAGCGTTCCCGCTGGTCCATGGGGTCGTTGAGCTCGCTGTAGGCATTGGCGTGCTCGCAGCCGTAGAGGAACAGCTCGAACCGCTGGGTGTATCCCGGCCGGTTCGGGTCCTTCTTGGTCAAGGGGGAGATCTCGATGGGATGGCCCGTCAGGAAGGTGGGCTGCACCAGCTTGTCCTCGGCGTACTCCTCGAAGAACAGGTTGAGGATATCTCCCTTCCCATGGCGCTCCTCATATTCGATATGGTGCTCCTTGGCCAGCGCCCGGGCCTGCTCCAGGGTCTCCACCTGGTCGAAGTCCACCCCGGCGTACTGCTTCACCGCGTCAGTCATGGTGATGCGGGCGAAGGGCTGATCCAGGTCGATCTCCACCCCGTCCCGGGAGATCTTCCCGGTGCCCAGCACCTGGTGGGCCACGGTGCGCACCATGTTCTCGGTCAGGTCCATCATGCCCTCCAGGTTGGTATAGGCCTGGTAGAGCTCCAGCTCCGTGAACTCCGGGTTGTGCCGGGTGTCCATGCCCTCGTTGCGGAAGACCCGGCCGATTTCATACACCCGGTCCATGCCGCCTACGATCAGGCGCTTCAGGTGCAACTCCAGGGCGATGCGCAGGTACATGTCCATATCCAGGGTATTGTGGTGGGTGATAAAGGGTCTTGCGGAGGCGCCCCCAGCCTGGCCGTGAAGCACCGGGGTCTCCACCTCCAAAAAGGCGTGCTCGTCCAGATATTGGCGGATGCCGGAGATGATCCGGCTGCGCTTGACGAAGACGTCCTTGACCTCCGGATTCACGATCAGGTCCACGTACCGCTGACGGTACCGCTGGTCGGTATTGGTCAGGCCGTGGTACTTCTCCGGCAGGGGCAGCAGCCCCTTGGAGAGGATGGTCACGCTGTCGCACCGCACGGAGATCTCCCCCATCTTGGTGCGGAACACCTCTCCCGTGGCGCCAACGATATCGCCGATATCCAGGCTGGAGGTAAAGAGCTTGTAGGCCTCCTCCCCCAGCAGGTCGATCTTCACGAACAGCTGGATCTTCCCGGAGGTGTCCTGCAGGTCCAGGAAGGCCACCTTGCCCATGCCCCGGCGGCTCATGATGCGCCCGGCCACGGAGACCTGCTTGCCCTCATAGCCGTTGTCGAAGTTCTCCACGATCTCCTTGGCGGTATTCTTCACGTCGAAGGAGGTAATGAGGTAGGGGTCCTTCCCCGCCTCCTGGAGTTGGCGCAGCTTATCCCGGCGGATCTGCAGCAGCTCGCTGAGGTCCTGCTCCGGGGCCTGGGCGGTCTCTTCGACCTGGGGCGTCTTGTTCTCGTTGCTCATAGGACTCGTCCTTTCTTTTCAAAAAAAGGAGCGGCGACAGGGCAGCTCCTTTTTCTTGTTTCTCAGCCGATGCTCAGGATCTTGTACTTGAAGGTGCCGGCAGGGGCCTCCACGGTGACGCTCTTGCCCACCTTGGCGCCCAGCAGCGCCCGGCCCACGGGAGACTCGTCGGAGATCTTCCCGTTGCGGGGGTCCGCCTCCTTGGAGCCCACGATCTTCAGGCCTCGCTCCTGCTTCTTGCCGTCCGGCCGGGTCACGGTCACCTCGATGCTGGAGCCGATGTGGACGATCTCCTTGTTCTGCTCGCTCTCCTCGATGACCTTGGCGTTCTTCAGCATGACCTCCAGGTCGGCGATGCGGGCCTCCACGATGGCCTGGTCGTTCTTTGCCTCGTCATACTCGCTGTTCTCCGAAAGGTCCCCGAAGCCCCGGGCCACCTTGATCTTTTCCTTGACCTCTTCCCGGCGCACGGTCTTGTAGTAGTCCAGCTCCTTCTTGAGAGCCTCCAGGCCCTCTTCCGTCACGTAATACACTTTCTCGGGCATGTCGCATCTTCCTTTCCATATCCAGTTGGATGAACCATTTCAAAAGGCTTTCCTATTATAGAGAGGCCGCTTTCTCTTGTCAAGTCGCAGCGCGGCCGAAGCAGCCCTCTCCCGTCAGACCACGGCGTTCTCGCCCTCTTTCTTCAGGTACCGGCTGATGGAAATCACGCCGCCGGCCATGCCGAAGATCATCCCAATGAGGATGTAGGCGATGTACAGATAGAGGATATACGGGGTGATATCCACCACCGTCAGGAAGGGCACGATGGCGTAGACCACCTCTACCGCCTTGCCGTAGCCCAGGTGGATGATCGCCGCGGAGATCAGCCCGGAGATGACGCCGATGACCATGCCCTCCACGATGAAGGGGAAGCGCACAAAGCCGTTGGTGGCGCCTACAGACTTCATGATGGTGATCTCCGTCCGCCGGGAGAACATGGTGACCTTCACCGTATTGGAGATGATGAACAGGCTCACCACCGCCAGCACCGCCACGATGCCGATGCTGGCATAGCGCACCAGCTGGTCCAGGCTGCTCAGGCGGTTGGCCACGTTGCTGTAGTCGGTGATGCTGTCCACGCCCTCCACCGCCTGCACTGCGTCAATGGTCTCCTGATACTGGCTCAGGCTCACCATGGAGATGGTATAGGCGTCCGGCAGGGGGTTGTCAGAGCCCTGGAGCCCGTCGAACAGGGTGCTGTCCCCTTCCAGCCGGGTCATCAGGGAGTTCAGCGCGTTATCCTTGGGGACGAAGGTACATTCCCCGATGTTCTCGATAGCCCGGATATCCTCCCCCACCTTCACGGCGGTCAGGGCCGGCAGGTTGTCCTCCAGGTACACGGTGATGGTATTGTGGCCCTCCACGTCCTGCATGAAGGAGGACAGGTTGATGGTCAGCAGCCCTGCCACGCCGGTGAGCAGCAGGCAGGAGATCAGCACCGCCACGGAGGCGATGCTCATGGTCCGGTTCTTCCACAGGCTCTTCAGGCCCTCCCGGAACAGGTAACCGATACTGTGCAGTCCCATCACTCCACCTCCTCAGGCCGGGCCTCTTCCAGAGGCAGCGGACCCGCCTCTGCCCCGGCGTCCGCCAGGTCTTCCCCGCTGGACACGTCCTCGAAGGCGTCCGCCGCCTCACTGCCGTCGTCCATAGGCTCGCTGTTGTCGTACTCAGCGTAGTCGTCGTCCTGGGCGATCTCCTCCGGCATGGGCTCCGCCGGCTCCGGGGGCGCGTACTGGTCCGCCATGGCCGCCGTATCCGCCACGATCTCCCCGCTGTGGATCTGGATGATCCGCTTGTGGAAGTGCTTCACCAAAGAGTGCTCGTGGGTCACCATGAGCACCGTGGTCCCCCGGCGGTTGATCTCGCTCAAGAGGTCCACGATCTCGAAGGACAAGGCCGGGTCGATGTTCCCGGTGGGCTCGTCCGCGATGATCATGGCCGGGTTGTTCACCAGGGCCCGGGCCAATCCCACCCGCTGCCGCTCTCCGCCTGAGAGCTCCGTGGGGTAGTGCTTGGCCTTGTGCTGCAGCCCTACCAGGCTGAGGATGTACGGCACCCGCTTCTTGATGGAGGATGGCGGGGCCCCCACCACCCGCATGGCAAAGGCCACGTTATCGTACACGGTCATGTGGTCGATGAGGCGGAAATCCTGGAACACCATGCCCATCTTCCGGCGCACGTAGGGGATCTTCCCCTTGCGCAGCCGGGACACGTCAGTGCCGTCCACGATGATCTGCCCGGAGTTGGGCCGCTCCTCGCAGGTAATGAGCTTCAAAAAGGTGCTCTTGCCGGCGCCGGAGGAGCCCACGATGAACACGAACTCCCCCTTCTCCACCTTCAGGTTCACGTTGTGGAGCGCTTCGGTGCCGTTATTATAGATCTTGGTAACGTTTCTAAATTCGATCAATTCGATCCCTCCAGTCTGTTCAGAAGTCGCACAGCGCACCCACCGGTGGATGACCGATGGGTGCGTCGGCTGTCGTCGTCGCGTGGAAGCCCCGAAAAGGATCAGAACTTATTGGGGTTGCTGGACAGGTATTTCTTCACCATCAGCGCTACCTTGAACACGATGGCGTCCTCGAACTCCCGCAAGTCCAGCCCGGTGATCTTCTTGATCTTCTCCAGGCGGTAGACCAAAGTGTTCCGGTGCACGAACAGCTTCCGGGAGGTCTCGGAGACGTTCAGGTTGTTCTCGAAGAACCGCTGGATGGTGAACAGGGTCTCATGGTCCAGGGAGTCGATGGACCCCCGGCGGAAGACCTCCTTCAGGAACATCTCGCACAGGGTGGTGGGCAGCTGGTAGATCAGCCGGGCAATGCCCAGATGATTGTAGCTGACGATGGGCTTCTCCGTGTCGAAGACCTTTCCCACCTCCAGGGCCACCTGGGCTTCCTTGAAGGAGCGGGCCAGGTCCTTGATGGAGTTGACCACTGTGCCGATACCCACGGTGCAGTGGGTGTAGAACTCCCCGGAGAGGGTATCCACGATGGAGCTGGCCAGCTTGTTGATATCCTTCTCGTCGATATTGGGCTTGATCTCCTTGACCAGGGCGATATCCGTCTCGTTGATATTGACGATGAAATCCTTGTTCTTGTCCGGGAACAGGTTCTGCAGCACGTCGTAGGCGGAGATATCATTCTTCTCGGTGATCTTGATCAGCATGCACACCCGGCTCACGTCAAAGTCGAAGTGCAGCTCATGGGATTTCAGATAGATGTCCCCGGGCAGGATGTTGTCCAGGATCACGTTCTTGATGAAGTTGCTCCGGTCGTATTTCTCGTCGTAGTACTGCTTGATGTTATTCAGAGACACGGCCAGGATGCGCACGAACTTGGCGGCCTCCGGGTCGGTGCCCTCCACGAACACGGCATACTCCGGCCGGGCCTGTCCCCCGAAGGACTTGAAGGTGTTCCCCCCGGCGAGGAAGACCTCGCTGTCGGAGAACTCCTCAGAGGAGATCCCCTCGCAGACCTCCCCAATCCGCCCCAGCTCACTGCAGGCAATGATCACCGACGACTCGTCAATGATGCCCAGCGGCCGGTCGATGGTATCCCGCATCTGATGGATGATCCCTTGAAACAAACGATTGGACATAACGCAACCCCTTTCTGCTGTCAGCGGCCTGACACGGGTCCAAGCATATATAGCGTTATTTTACAATTTTTCTGCTCAAATTTCAACCTTTTTTTATCGGAGCCGTCCGCAATGGTATAATAGCGGCCGGAGGCGTCCCTGATTGCGTACGG
>ERZ842401.2744-NODE-2744-length-23026-cov-9.694136_pt1 | contig 23026 bp, 21 predicted proteins | sample MGYA00521270_ERZ842401 | MGnify/ENA primary metagenome ERZ842401 (study PRJEB31892, sample SAMEA3878208) | bioreactor metagenome | biome: Moose rumen | place: Sweden | collected 2011-10 | study: EMG produced TPA metagenomics assembly of the PRJEB12797 data set...
TTTGTTCATTTCTTCTGACAGCAGAAGAAAAGGAACCAAAGAAGACTGCTACCCCCAAACCCCCTACATAGGGGGATGTAACTGAAAATCGCGGAGACCGACAATTTTCAGAGTTTTGGTATGATTCACAAAGCTTTCGTCCTTCGGATGAATCATTAGTTTTTTATAGGATTTCCCTTCGGTTTGGTTATGACACAAGATGAGAAATGGCTTACTCGGTACAATGAAGTGAAGAGCTTCATTGAAACGAATCATCGCAATCCGTCGAAACATCGGATTGAGGAACATGACCATTTGAATTGGGTGAAGGCGAATCGTAAAGCGATGAATGCTGGGAAGATGAAGCCGGAGAGGGTGGAGAAGTTTAAAGAGCTCTTAGCATTGATGGAGCAATATAAGCGGAAGAATCAGTGGGAATAGATGGATGATGTAAGATGGTCTTCTTTTCGAAAAGAAGCAAAAGGTTATGTTCATTTCTTCTGACAGCAGAAGAAAAGGAACCAAAGAAGACTGCTACCTCCAAGCCCCCTACATAGGGGAATGTAAATGAAAATCGCAGAAACCGACAATTTTCAGAGTTTTGGTATGATTCACAAAGCTTTCGTCCTACGGATGAATCATGATTGTTTAATGGCTGCGCTATGAATTGGATGGATGGATGATGGAAGAAGGCTGAGGGATGATGTCCCTGGTCATTGGCTTCAGATATATACGGGCATCCCCCGATTCGGTTCTTGGTGAACTGAGTCGGGGGATGTCTCGTTTGGTCGGGTTGGGTCAATAGCGGTGCAGGTTGCAGACGATGTGGAAATGAAATAACGATTAATGAGAAAAGACGCAATTTGGCAAAATAACCAAACGAGACACGGCCAACTGCCACATCAAGAATCGGCCAACTGCCACATCAAAAATCGGCCAACTGTCACATCAAAAATCGGCCAACTGCCACATTAAAAATCGGCCAACTGCCACATTTGTTGTTAAAAAAGTGGCTGAATTTGAAATTAAATTTGTATCTTTGCACCAAAATAGTCAAGAATATGGAATATAAGAAAAGAATTGCAGACCAAATACTGGCAGATAAGTTGGAAGCTTCAGGTGCTGTTCTAATTGAGGGACCAAAGTTCTGTGGTAAGACAACATTAGCTAAGCAACAGGCAGGTAGTGTTCTGTCAATGGCAGATCCTGATAAGTTGAGTCAGAACTTAGCTCTTGCAAAAACGAATATTACGAAACTTTTGGTTGGTGATACGCCAAGGCTGATAGATGAATGGCAGATTGCTCCCCAGTTTTGGGATGCGGTGAGAAATGAGGTGGATAGACGAGAGGATGATGGACAGTTTATACTGACTGGTTCTGCTGTACCTCCTAAACCGAAGAAGGATAAAGAGGGAAATGTGATACAGGAGGAACAGATACATCATACTGGAACTGGAAGAATTTCACGTCTTAAGTTACGTACGATGACATTATGGGAGTCGGAAGACTCAACAGGAATGGTAAGTTTGGGTGAATTATTTAAGAATCCAGAGTCTGTTGATGGTGAAAGCCATATAGATTTGGATAGACTCGCATATCTTACTTGTCGAGGTGGATGGCCAAAGGCTGTGCTGAAAAAGAGCGATAAAGCTGCTCTTGCACAAGCATTCGACTATTTCGACTCTGTGGTTAATAGTGATATCAAGAGAGTGGATGATGTAGATAGGGATGAGGAACTAGCCAAACGCATCATGCGTTCTTATGCTCGTAACCAGGCTAGTCAAGCAACGGCTGGAACAATATTGGCAGACATCAAGAACAACGGTGATGAGCAAATGTCTGAGAATACTGTGTACAGTTACATTAAGGCGCTAAGGGAAATCTTTGTTATAGAAGATTCTATTGCGTGGAATCCAAATTTGAGGAGTAAGACAGCTATCAGGACTTCGGATACTCGATATTTTATAGATCCATCCATTGCTACAGCAGCTTTGGGTTTAGGTCCAAATGATTTGATTAATGACTTGAATACGTTTGGCCTTATTTTTGAAACACTTGCTGTGAGGGATTTACGTGTCTATGCGGAGTCGTTGGATGGAAAGGTCTACCACTACAGGGACAAGAATAATCTTGAGTGCGATGCGGTCGTTCATCTTCGAAATGGTTCTTACGGTCTGATAGAAGTAAAGCTCGGAGGGTATGAATTAATAAAAGAAGGGGCTAAGAGTCTAAAAGCACTATCAGATAAGATTGATACTACTAAGATGAAGAAGCCTTCCTTCTTAATGGTTTTGACAGGTGTTGGTGACTATGCATACAAGCGTCCAGAGGATGGGGTGTTAGTAGTTCCAATCGGATGTCTAAAAGAATGAATAACGATTATTGATAAGGAAGTATAATTTAATAATGGCTCGATACCGATATTTATCAAGTTATAACTATGATTTCTGATAGATGTTTTTTTCTAGTATGGGATTTTAATAAGTCCCTTCACTTGACTATGGTTATGTCCTTTTCTTTGGCGCAAAGAAAAGAACTAAAAGAAACATCCACCCTCACCAAGCCTCTCCCTATATGGAGAGGATGTAACTGAAAATAGCGGAGACCGACAATTTTCAGGGTTTTGGTAAAGTCAACAGAGCCTGTGCCCCTTCGGGGTTGACTTTGTATTTTTTATATGGCTACCGCTATGAATTCTTTGTGTTTTTTTATATGGCTACCGCTATGAATTGAATGGATGGATGATGGAAGAAGGCTGAGGGAAGGTGTCCCCGCATCGGTTCTGGAAGTGGAATCGGTGTGGGGATTTTTTATGTCTGGACTTGGCGAGTGTGTAAAATATTAAGTGGAAAATTTTGGAGTTTGGTAAATAATGTGTAACTTTGCAGCCGAAAAAGAATTGAACAAATACCATGTTGAGATACTGAGCGATATTTATTGTCGAGGAATTGATTATGAATCCATTTAAGAAAATTATAAGTTGGTATTTTAGCAAGAACTCACTGCCTTACTGGTGTCTGCTGATGGTGGACTGCTTCGTGGTGTTCTTTTCTACCATCTTTACATTCTGGATGTTCGAGAAGTCGCAGGAGCTTTTTGACCAGCGTATTGACGTGTTGTATACAGCCCTGTTCTATGCCCTGTTGAGTTGTATCGGTGCTAAGGTGTTCTCTACCTACTCGGGGGTGGTGCGTTACTCCTCATTTGTGGACCTGTTGCAGGTGGCTTATGCCAACACGCTGAATGTGGTTATTGCGATACTTTTATCGGAAGTGTTACAGCGTTTCGGCATTACTGACATTGCTGCCCTCACACAGACCCAGACTTTTGTGGCTTTTGTGCTTGCCACCCTGCTGATGTGGGGCATCCGTGTCATGGTAAAGACCCTTTATGATCTTGCACTGAGCAACACACGAACCATGCGGGTACTGATATACGGTGCTTTGTCTGGTGGTGTGGGTCTGGCTAAGAACATCCGCACGCAGCGTCCGGTGAAGTTCACGCTGTGTGGCTTCATATCGCATGACAAACGTGCCCGCCACATGTTGCTGATGGGCAAGAAAGTATATAATGTTGAAGAGAACCTGGAGGAGGTGATACGCCTGAACAGAATTGAGGCTGTGCTGGTGTCTCCCTTGCGCTTGGAAGAATTCCGCAACAACCAGGCCGTACAGGACATACTCATCAATGCCGGCTGTAAAATCTTCATGGCCCATTCGGTTAAGGAAGCCCATATCGAGGACGGTCAATTGACCGACGAAGACATAGAAGGTATGCAGATGAAGGAGGTGAGCGTTGAAGATTTGCTGCCTCGTGACGAGATTAAGATAGACATGAAGTCGGTGGGCGAGCTGCTGACGGGGCGTTGCATCCTGATAACGGGCGCCGCTGGTTCTATCGGTTCGGAGATGGTGCGTCAGGTGGCGCAGTTCAAGCCTTCGATGATGATACTCATTGACCAGGCCGAGACACCGCAGCATGACATTCGCCTGATGATGGCGAAGGACTATCCCGACATTCCTGCAGAGACCATTGTGACAAGCATCAGCCGCGCAAACCGCATGGAGTCGATCTTCCACAAGTATCATCCGGACTATGTGTTCCATGCTGCTGCGTATAAGCATGTCCCGATGATGGAAGACAATCCCAGCGAGGCTGTGTTGAACAACATCTACGGCACTAAGGTGATAGCCGACCTCTCCGTCAAATACGGGGTGAAGAAGTTTGTCATGGTGTCGACGGACAAAGCGGTCAATCCCACCAATGTCATGGGGTGCTCAAAGCGCATCTGCGAAATCTATGTTCAGGCACTGGACCGTGCCCTAAAAACGAAAGGGAGTGGTCAGCCCGAGGGCATCACCCAGTTTGTGACAACACGTTTCGGTAACGTGTTGGGCAGCAACGGCTCTGTGATACCGCTGTTCCGTGAACAGATAAAGAACGGCGGTCCGGTGACGGTGACGCATCCAGACATTATCCGTTTCTTTATGCTGATACCCGAGGCATGTAAACTGGTGCTGGAAGCCGGTACCAAAGGCAATGGCGGCGAGATCTTCGTGTTTGACATGGGCAAACCGGTGAAAATTGCCGAATTGGCTAAGCGCATGATACTGCTGTCAGGTGCCAAGAATGTGGAAATCAAATTCACCGGTCTGCGCGAGGGTGAGAAACTCTATGAAGAGGTGCTGAACGAGTTGGAAGGTACTAAGCCCACTTTTAATGAGAAGATACGCATTGCCGAGGTTCGTGAGTACGACTATGCTACCGTCAGCAAAGAGATAGATGCGCTGATAGAACTCTCGAAGCAGTATGACAACATGGCAACGGTGAAGATGATGAAGGATATTGTTCCAGAATACAAGTCAAACAACTCTGTTTACGAGCAGTTGGACAAATAACCTTTATCCTTTTCCCTTCCACGACAATCTTTAAAGCTTTAGAGCAGCCCCTTGGTGCTGGGTAGTTCGTAGTGATATACATCCCGGCGGACCGCCATCTTCAAGGCGCGGGCCAAGGCTTTGAAGATGCCTTCAATCTTATGGTGCTCGTTTTGTCCTTCGGCATGGATGTTGAGGTTCATCTTGGCGGCATCGCTCAAGCTCTTGAAGAAGTGGAGGAACATCTCGGTAGGCATCTCACCAATGCGCTCACGGTGGAATGCCGCATCCCATACCAGCCATGGGCGTCCGCCAAAGTCAAGACAAACGCTGCACAGACAGTCATCCATAGGCAGCGAGTAGCCATAGCGTTCGATGCCGCGCTTGTCACCTAAAGCGTGTAACAGACATTCACCGAGTGCGAGTGCCGTATCTTCAATGGTATGGTGCTCGTCAACATGCAGGTCACCCTGACAACGGATGGTGAGGTCTATCATGCCGTGCTTGCCAATCTGCTCCAACATGTGGTCGAAGAAGCCAAGACCCGTCTGGATGTCACAGTGCCCGTTGCCGTCGAGGTCGAGGCGAACGAGGATGTCAGTCTCTTTGGTGGTACGGCGTATCTCGGCGGTCCGTTGGCCGCCGTAGGCAACGGCAGTAGCGCGTTGCCAGGAAGCAGCAGCCTCTTCGTTATTGATATGCAGGAAACCGCAACCGATGTTCTGGGCGAAGAGCCTGTCGGTGTCGCGGTCACCAATGACATAGCTGTTGGCAATGTCATAGTCAGGATTCTCCATGTATTTCCGGACCAGTCCGACATTGGGTTTGCGGGTCGGCGCGTTGTCTTCCGGGAAATGGGGGTCGATGAGGATGTCATCAAAGGTGACGCCCTCGCCTTTGAGGGTGTCGAGGATGAAGTTCTGGACAGGCCAGAAGGTGTCCTCGGGAAAAGCGGGAGTTCCCAGTCCGTCCTGGTTGCTGACCATCACAAATTCATAGTCGGTATGCTGGCGGAGGAATGACAGACTCGAGATGGCGCGCGGTACGAACTGCAGCTTCTCGAAGGCATCAATCTGCTCGTCTTGTGGTTCACGGATGATGGTTCCGTCACGGTCGATAAAGAGAATTTTTTTCATTTATAACGTTTGAAGTTTTAAAGGGTAGAGGAGAGTTGGGCAAGCTGCGCTTGACGCTCCTGTAATCTGGCTTCACCCGAGCCCCAACTGTAGTATGCCACGAATACGAGGTACAGTCGGATGCACACCTGTAGAAGCAGTGAGACGAACCATGTGGCACCAGTGAGGTAAAGGACATACGAAGGCATGGCGGGGGCATCGCCCATGAGTTGGCTGTTCTGTGATTCCCATTCAGCCAACACCAGGATGCTGGGGGGCAATGAGACGAGGGCACAGAGCGGCAATAGGGCAATGACACCGATGACGGCACATGCCAGCAGTCTCCAGAAGTGGCGCCGTGCAGGTCGTAGCATGCGCTTCATGCTGCGCTGGGTGAGCCAGCTGCCAGTGTGCCACCAGAGCAACAACTCGGCAATGACGGCGAGAATGACTATCGGTACAAAGACATAGAGGTCATAGACCGTCAGCATGACTGCAACCCAGTAAAGGATGGCCACGAGAATCAGTAAGGGCCATTGCTTCCGTAGCAGCTGCCAGAAACTCTTTGTGTAGAGACGGAAGGCAATGTTCACGATGCTGCGGTAGCTACGTACCTTTAATAATATATCTTCTGCTTTACTCTCCATTGTTTTTTGTTTTTCCCTGCAAAAGTAGGAAAAAAAACAGACATAGCGTGAAATATTAAACATTAAACATCAAAAATTAAATATTATTGTGTATCTTTGTACCCAATTATGAAGAAATTGCAATGGGGCTTCATCGGATGCGGTGATGTGACAGAGAAAAAGAGCGGACCGGCATTCTCGGAAGTTGAGGGTTCGGAAGTCGTGGCCGTGATGAGCAGACATGGACAGCGTACACGCAGCTATGCCGAGCGTCACGGTATAAAGAAATGGTACACCGATGCACAGGAGTTGATAGACGACCCCGATGTCAATGCGGTATATGTAGCCACACCACCTTCCAGTCATGCAACCTTTGCCATCATGGCCATGCGGGCAGGGAAACCCGTCTATGTGGAGAAACCCTTAGCCGCAAGCTATGAAGACTGTGCCCGCATCAATCGCGTGAGTGAAGAGACGGGACAGCCCTGCTTTGTGGCTTACTACCGCCGCTATCTGCCATACTTCCAAAAGGTGAAGGAAATAGTGGACAGCGGACAGCTGGGGAAAATCATCAATGTGCAGATACGGCTGGCGACACCACCGCGGGCAGAAGACTACGGTGAAGACGGACAACAGCCGTGGCGGCTGCAGGCCGATGTGGCTGGCGGTGGCTACTTCTATGACATGGCACCCCACCAGTTGGATCTCCTGCAACAGCTCTTTGGAGTCATCACCGAGGCCCGTGGCATCTGTGCCAATCGTGGCGGATTCTATAAGGTGGAAGACTCGGTGAGTGCCTGTTTTGAGTTTGAAAGCGGACTGCCTGGCAGTGGCTCATGGTGTTTCGTGGCTCATGAATCTGCCAGCGAAGACCGTATTGAGATTATCGGTGACCAGGGTATGCTGTGCTTCTCGGTCTTCGACTTCCAACCCATTAAGTTGCACAACAGCGGGGGTACGCAGGTCTTTGACATCCCCAACCCGCCTTACGTGCAGGGTCCTATCATCAAGAGTGTCTGTGAGCATCTGCAGGGCATAGGTGTATGTGCGTGTACCAGCGTGTCAGCAACACCGACTAACTGGGTCATGGACCGTATCTTAGGAAAATTCTGAGCGATGAGAACGGTGTTGCTATGGATGTTGTTGTTGCTTATGGCCTTGGGCGCAAACGCTCAGGATACACTGCAGACGGCAGAACAGCCTAAGAAGCTGAGCTGGCTGAAACGCACCATACGCGGCTTCACTTATATAGACACCAACTACGTGGAACCCCAGCACTACAACTGGTCGGTGATGTTTCAGGGTACCTACAACTACGACATCTACCGGCTTAGCACTACGGGTGACAATAAACAGTCGATAACCTTCGCACCTAATGCCACCATGAAGATAGGTCCCTTCTTCGGATGGCGCTGGCTGTTCTTCGGGTATACGGTAGATCTCCGGAATGTAGAGTTTTCGAAGAACGCCACCAGCTTTGACTTCAGCTTCTACAGTGCCCAGATAGGTGCGGACTTCTACTACCGCCGCACGGGAAGTGATTATTTCGTGCGTAATGTGAAATTAGGTTCTCATATCGACACGGAGGCACTGGAGGATGTACCTTTTGACGGCATCAGTGTCGGTATTACGGGGGTGAATGTCTACTACATCTTCAACCACAAGCGTTTCTCCTATCCCGCAGCCTTCAACCAGAGTACGTGCCAGAAGATAAGTTGTGGCTCGTGGATGGTAGGTGCGGGCTATCTTAACAATACGATAGACTTTGACCACACGAAACTGCAAAAACTCATAGACGAGCGCATGCCCGGACAGGAGGTGAAACTTGATAGCGGCATGATGTTCAATAACGTGCGCTACTATGATATAAACGCCTCGGTAGGGTATGGCTATAACTGGGTGTTTGCCCGCAACTGGCTGTTTGGTGCCAGTCTGTCACTGGCATTGGCTTACAAGCGGAGCCGAGGTGAAGTTGATGAGCGCTCCAGCAGCCGCTTCTCCTTGAGCAATTTCCGCTTCTCTAATTTCAATATCGACGGCATCGGACGCTTTGGACTGGTGTGGAACGACACGCGGTGGTATGCCGGTGCATCGGCTATAGTTCGTGCTTATAACTACCGTAAGTCGCGCTTTGCTACCAATAATATTTTTGGCAGTCTGAATGTTTATGTCGGTTTGAACTTCGGGGCGCGTGAGGGGTATAAGAAGAGGTGAGAGGTAAGATTAAAAATAAAAATTAAAAAATAAAAATTAAAAATTAAAGATGAAAGAAGTATGATGTGAGATGGATGATGTAAGAATTAGATATGTGGCACTTATGGTGTTGCTGTTGTTGTCACAGCGCATCAGTGCGCAGGTGACCTATGAGCGAAGCGACAGCGTGACTGTTTGCCGTTTGCTGCAGCAAGCTCCCAAGGATGCAGGGACACTGTGGTTTGCACGTCGCTTCCTGGGTGTTCCCTATGTAGCGCACACCCTAGAGGTGAACAGCACCGAACAGCTGGTAGTGAATACGCGGCAGATGGACTGTATCACCCTTGTGGAAACAGTCATGTCACTGGCATGGTGTAAGAAGCAAGGGAAGTGCTCGTGGGAGGACTATCTTAGCACATTGAGGCTGTTGCGCTATCGGCAGGGAAAGGTGGATGGCTATGCCTCGCGGCTGCATTATTTTTCCGACTGGATTGATGACAACGAAGCCTTGCAACTCGTCAAAGAAATACAGAAGCCTAATCCGCCGTTTACGAAGGTGCAACACATCAGCCTAAGCTATATGAGCGAGCACCCGCAAGCCTATAAGGCCCTCAGGACACAGCCAGCGCTGGTTGACATCATCAGTCAACAAGAACGGGCTCTGACGGGACAGCAGCGCTGGTACATCCCCAAGGCTGCTGTCAGAAACAGCAAAGTGCTGCGGCAGACCATTCACGATGGTGACATCATTGCCATTACGTGTAACAAGAAGGGATTGGATATCGCACATCTTGGATTTGCCGTATGGCACCATGACGGTCTGCACCTGCTTAACGCCTCGCAACTGCGAAAACGTGTAGTCGAGGAGCCGATGACCCTGAGGCGCTATCTGCAGAAACACCCCTCGCATACAGGGATTAGAGTGATACGGATGAACAAAAACAATAAATGATAAAAAGTATGGAACTACCTGATTTTATGAGTTATGCCAGCAAGTTCTCGCAGACAGACTTTGTGGAGAAGATAGCCCGCATTGCCAAGCGGGCAGGTGCCAAGCTGGTTTATGCAGCTCTGATATTGTACTATACCCTTCAGAGTGACAAGATAAGTACTGCCAACAAAGCGATGATTATCGGGGCACTGGGTTACATGATCAGTCCCCTTGATGTCGTACCCGATGCCATTCCCATTGCTGGTCTTACCGATGACCTCGCCGTGCTGCTGTTTGTGCTGAAGAAGGTATGGACGGATATAGATCCTGAAATCCAGCAGAAAGCCAAAGACCGCCTTGCTAAATGGTTTGACGAAGACGAAATCAAGGAAATAGACAACCTCTTCAGCAACGAAGAGTGAATAACGGTATGGAGTGAAGCATGGTTAGTGAGTACCAGATACGCGTCACGCCGCAGGTGGCTGCCGACACACAGTCACTGCGGCAGTATATAGCCGAAGAACAAGGCTTCGATGGGCGTACCATCACCGCCGTCAGAATTCTTCGCCGCAGCATTGATGCCCGCCAGCGCACCATCTTCGTCAACTTAAAGGTGCGTGTCTATGTCAATGAGCAACCGCAGGATGACGCATACCAACACACCGAGTATCCCGATGTCTCAGACCGACAGCAGGTCATTGTGGTAGGAGCGGGACCTGGCGGTTTGTTTGCCGCGCTGCGTCTGATAGAACTCGGTCTTCGCCCCGTCGTTCTTGAGCGCGGCAAGGATGTCCGTGAGCGCAAGAAGGACCTTTCGCTTATTACCAAGACACAGCAGGTAGACCCCGAAAGCAACTACTGCTTTGGCGAGGGAGGCGCAGGTGCCTATTCTGACGGCAAGCTCTACACCCGCAGCAAGAAACGTGGCAATATTGAGAAGATTCTGAATGTCTTTTGTCAACATGGTGCCTCGACCGACATACTGGCTGATGCCCATCCACATATAGGAACCGATAAGTTGCCGCGTGTCATTGAGAATATGCGTAACAGCATTCTGCGGAGTGGAGGCGAGGTGCATTTCCAGACGAAGATGACCCGTCTGTTGCTGGAGGGCAGTCGTGTCGTTGGCTGCATGGCAGGTGGTAAAGAATTCCGTGGTCCCGTTATTTTGGCAACAGGTCATAGTGCCCGTGATGTGTATCGTTACCTGGCAGACAGCGGCATAGAGATAGAAGCCAAAGGCATTGCTGTAGGTGTGCGTCTGGAACACCCGTCAATGCTCATAGACCAGATACAGTATCACAACCGACAGGGTAGGGGGCGTTACCTGCCTGCAGCAGAATATTCCTTTGTCACGCAGGTAGATGGCCGCGGTGTCTATTCATTCTGCATGTGTCCTGGCGGTTTCGTCATCCCTGCCGCTACCGACCGAGAACAGATTGTTGTCAACGGCATGTCACCCAGCAACCGTGGCGGACAGTGGTCGAACAGCGGTATGGTAGTAGAGTTGCGGGCAGAAGATGTAGCGGGTTCGGACCCGTTGCGCGTGATGCGTTATCAAGAGGAATTGGAGGCGACCTGCTGGCAGCAGGGAAACCGAAGGCAGACCGCTCCGGCACAACGGATGGCAGATTTCGTCAATAAGCGTCTGAGTAGTGACCTCCCCAAGAGCTCCTATGCTCCAGGACTTATTGCCTCACCGCTGCATTTCTGGTTGCCAGCTGGTGTCAGCCATCGGCTGCAGGAAGGTTTCAAGTATTTCGGGAAACATTCGCATGGATTTCTTACCAACGAAGCCGTGCTGATAGGTGTTGAGACACGAACCTCAAGTCCTGTGCGCATCACCCGTAACCAAGAGACGCTGATGCACATCCGTCTGCAGGGACTCTTTCCTTGCGGCGAGGGTGCTGGCTATGCCGGCGGCATCGTCTCTGCCGGAGTGGATGGCGAACGGTGTGCAGAGATGTGTGCTGCCTATCTCAGTTCTCCGTCTACAGCAGGCTGTTGAGGCGACTCTCAAGTTGGGCTGCTTCGCTTTTACGGATGGATAATACGATTTCGCAGGTGTTGTCGAATGTCTGACTGACAATGCGTGGCTGCATATCTTTTACAATACGCATGACATCATTCATCTGCGGGTAAGAAAAGGAAAACGTGATGACTTCTTCCACCTGACGCATTTCGATGACGGCGTGGTTGATGGCATCGGCGGCAGCTTCACGGTAAGCAACAATAAGGCCGCTGGTTCCCAGGTTGACACCGCCGTAGTAACGAACTACCACTATAAGGATGTCCGTCAGTTCATTGGAGTTGATTTGTCCCAAGATGGGCTTGCCGGCAGTTGACGAAGGCTCGCCGTCATCATTGGCACGGAACTCCGTGCGCGCAGCCCCCAGCATATAGGCATAGCAGACGTGGCGTGCATCAAAGTACTTCTTACGGTATTGTGCAATGATGTCTTTGACCTCGTCAACAGTCTTGACGGGATGGGCAAAAGCGAGGAACTTACTCCGTTTCTCGGTGTAATATCCCTCGCTTTTTTCTTTGATGGTGCGGTATTCGTCAGTCATTGCTAACTGTCTATACCAACTTGTGAATCACAAGCCCGCTGCGCAGTTTCGGCTCGAACCAGGTGGCCTTGGGCGGCATGATCTTGCCTGAGTCGGCAATATTCATGATTTGCTGCATGGTGACAGGGTAGAGTGCCAGGGCTGCACGCATCTCACCCGAGTCGACACGACGCTTCAGTTCTCCCAGTCCGCGCAGTCCACCCACAAAGTCGATGCGCTTTGAGGAACGCAAATCTCCGATGTTTAGTATCTCGTCCAGGATGAGGCGTGACGAGATGTCAACATCAAGTACACCGATGGGGTCGGTGTTATCGTATGTCCCCTCCTTTGCTTTGAGAGAATACCAGTGCTGGTCGAGGTACAGTGAGAATTCATGTAGCTGTTGGGGCTTGTAAATCTCGGTACCCTTATCGGCTACAGTGAAGTTAACCTGTAAGGCAGCCAGAAACTCCTCGCTAGAGAGACCGTTGAGGTCTTTCACCACGCGGTTATAGTCGAGGATGGTGAGTTGTGAGGCCTGGAAGCACACCGCCATAAAGAAGTTATACTCCTCGTCGCCTTTGTGATTAGGGTTCTGCTTCTGTTTCTCCTGTCCCACGAGGGCTGCTGCTGCAGAGCGGTGATGACCGTCAGCGATGTACAGACTTGGCATCTTGGCAAATTCTGCCGTAATGGTGGCTGTATCCTGGTCGTTGTCTATAATCCAGAACTGATGGCGGAAGCCGTCAACAGGTGCTACGAAGTCATACTCCGGCTCGGTCTTGGCATAGCGCATGATGAGTTCGTCAAGTACTTTGTTGTCAGGATAGGCGAAGAACACGGGCTCGATGTTGGCATTGTTCACGCGGACATGCTTCATGCGGTCTTCCTCCTTGTCACGACGCGTCAGCTCGTGCTTTTTGATGATGCCCTTCTGGTAGTCATCGGTATGGGCACATACCACGAGTCCGTACTGCGTCCTGCCCTGCGGAGCCTCGGCGGGGCAGTAGCTTGAGGTGGGCAGCATGGTCTGTGCATAGATATAGTAGTGCTCTTTATCATCTTGAACAAGCCAGCCTTTGTCCTGGAACTTCTGGAAGTTCTCGGCAGCCTTCTCGTAGACGCGAGGGTCGTACTCGCTGGTACCGACGGGGAAGTCAATCTCAGGTTTGATGATGTGATAGAGGCTCTTCTCGTTGTCGCCGGCTTCGGCACGTGCTTCTTCGCTGTCAAGCACGTCATAGGGGCGACTCTCCACCTGCTCCACCAGATTGCGGGGCGGGCGTATTCCTTTGAATGGTTTTATGATAGCCATGATAGTTCGTTATTTCAATGTTTTGTCATTTCGATGGTAGGAAGCTTACAGGCAGGCTTTAATCTTGTCAATGAGTTCCTGATATTCTGCATCGGAGAGGAATACCTTGCCAGGATTCATCTGGAATGTGCCGCCATAGTCGGGACCGTCGACATATTTCGGTGCCAAGTGGAAGTGCAGGTGTGACAGCTTGTCGCTGTAAGCGCCATAGTTGATTTTCTCAGGGTTGAAAGCCTTTTGCATGGCGCGTGTCACCTGAGCGACATCGGCCATGAAGTCGTTGCGGTCTTGGTCAGAGAGTTCGTTGAGGTCGTTCACGTGGTCTTTATAGGCTACGAGGCAACGGCCGCGATAGGTCTGCTCCTTGAAAAGGAAAGCACGCGAGACACGCAGTTGGGCAAACTCAATCATCAGATTGTGAAGGGTCTCATTGTTCTGGCAGTAGAGGCACTGCTTGGGGTCACTTTGCATAGTTCAAATAAAGTTTTAATAGTTTAATATTACTGTAATCATTACTCATTTAAATCCTGATAACCTGCTTGACACCTTTCACTGTACGCAACTTCTTGATGAGTGTTTCCAGTCGGGTGTTGTCATCAATCATCACCTCCAGGTTTCCACTGAACAGGCCGTCGTGAGAGTCGATGTTGATGCTGCGCAGGATGAGTTTCTCATCACGCGAGATGATGTTTGTAAGGTTGTTTACAATGCCGATGTCATCATTGCCGATGATGCGAAGCGTAATGGCATATTGCGATGCTCCCTTGCCACTCCATTTTGCCTTGACAATGCGATAGCCGAAACGCTTCTTCAGTTCGGGAGCATTGGGGCAGTCTTCGCGATGAATCTTGATGCCGCCACCGGCAGTCACAAAGCCGAAGACCTTATCACCATAGATGGGCTGGCAGCAACGCGCCAACTGGTAGTCAATGCCTTTCAGATTGCGGTCTATGACCAGGACGTCTTCTGAAGCTTGGGTGCCTGCTGTGGAAAACTTGGCATTCTCTAAGACGAAGTTGGCGGCACTTTCTGCCAAATTGTTACCGGTATACGGTTGTTCGCCCTTTTGTATCTCTACATAGTGGTCAATGACCTCACTGGCATCCAGCTCTCCAGAAGCCACCTGTCGGTAGAAGTCGCTCATCTCTTTGAATCCCAACTTCTTGACGAGATGTTGCATGGTGGAATCGTCCATCTCCACCTTTCGGTTCTTGAATTTCCGCTCAAGCATCTCCTTGGCAAACAGCGCCTCTTTGACCTGAGTCTCCTTCAGAGCCAGTCGAATCTTGGATTTCGCCCTTGAGGTCTTGACAATAGAGAGCCAGTCTTGCTTGGGCTTCTGACTGTTAGAAGTCATGATTTCCACCTGGTCACCGCTCTGCAACTCCTGACGGATATTCACCACCTTGTTGTTGATGCGGGCTCCCACACAGGTGTTGCCAACCTTAGAGTGGATATGGTAGGCAAAGTCAAGCACGGTAGCCCCCTTGGGAAATTTGAAGAGATCGCCTTTGGGTGTGAACACAAAGACCTCCTCTTCGTAGAGGTCCATCTTAAACTGGTCCATCGCCTCCAGACCATCGCTGGTCTCCAGCATGGAGCGGATATTCGTGAGCCACTCGTCAAGTCCCGATTCGCTCTTGACACCTTTGTACCGCCAGTGGGCGGCAACACCCCGTTCGGCCACCTCATCCATCCGTTCCGTTCGAATCTGTACCTCTACCCATTTCTGCTCAGGTCCCAGAACGGTGATGTGCAGAGACTCATAGCCGTTGGACTTAGGAACGGAAAGCCAGTCGCGTAGGCGCTTGGGGTTAGGCTGGTACATCGAGGTCACCAGTGCGAAAGCCTGCCAACAGGCAATCTTCTCTTTCTCTATGGGTGTGTCAATGATGATACGGATGGCAAACAGGTCGTAGACACCTTCGAAGGGACAGTGCTGTTTCTTCATCTTCTGCCAGATGCTGTGAATAGACTTTGTGCGTCCCTTGATGTGGAAGGTCAGTCCCGCTTCACGAAGCCGTTGTTCGACAGGCTGGATAAAACGCTCGATATAGGCATCGCGGTTCTTCTTGGTTTCACTGAGCTTGTCCTTGATATGGTAATAGGCATCGTGTTCCAGGTATTTGAGTGACAGGTCCTCCAGTTCCGACTTCAGCTTGTAAAGTCCTAACTTGTGTGCCAAGGGTGCATAGAGGTAAGCCGCCTCCTGGCTGACTTCAGTCTTCTGGTCCTTCTGCTCTTCCGAGACATCGCGAATCTGTCGCATCAGGTTCACGCGGTCGGCTATCATGATGAGGATGACACGCATGTCTTCGGCAAACGACAGCAGCAGGTTGCGGAAGTTCTCCGACTCCACCACAGGGTTTTTCTTGTACAGTTCCTGGATGCGCTGCAAACCATGGAGGATGCGGGCTACCGACTCGCCAAATAGCTGGTTGACTTCTTCGACACTCAGTTTTCCTTCCTCCACACTGGGGCGCAGCAGGACTGCCAGGACGCCCTCTCGCCGCAGTCCAATCTCGTCCACCACCAGTTGTGCAGTCTGGAAAGAGAGTAGGATGGGGTTGAGCCCAAAGACATTGCGTTGTAGCTGGTGAGTCTCAATGGCTTGTAAAAGCAGGGTGCGCATACGGCTCTCGTCATCTTCTTTCAGAGACGGAGCTATCTGCTCGCGAATACGCTGATAAAGATCCAGTGTCTCTTCGCGTTCCTGTAGGGTAAATTCCAGCTTATTTGTCATTGAGCGGTGTAATTAGTGCTGCAAAGTTACATATTATTTCCGTTATTTGCAAATTTTCCTTGCTTGCTTTAAAAATATTTTATACCTTTGCAGCGAAAAAATAAAACAACAGAAGAAATGAAAGATAATCGTTTGTTTTCAGCAGCCCTCCTTGCATTGGGGCTGGTATGTCTGGGTTGGTTCATCAAGGCAGGCATTGATAATTTTTCAGAGAAAGACCGCAAGGTCAGTGTCAAGGGACTGGCAGAGCGTGAGGTCGAAGCCGACAAGGTGACATGGCCTATTGTATCGAAAGAAGTAGGCAACGACTTGCCTGAACTGTACAACAAGATTGGTGCGACGCAGCAGAAAATCAAGGCTTTCCTCTTGCGCAACGGCATCAAGCAGAACGAGTTGACGGAGAATGCCCCTCAGGTTATTGACTTGCAGGCTCGCGAATATACGGATGCCAATAAGGCCTACCGCTACATTGTCACTTCCGTTATCACTGTCACCTCGCAGCAGGTAAAGCAGGTGCGACAGATTATTGCCCGTCAGGGTGACCTGCTGAAGGAAGGTGTCGCCATTGTAGACGGCGGTTATGACAATCCTGTCAAGTATGAGTATGTGTCGTTTAAGGAGATGAAACCAAAAATGATGCAGGAGGCCATCGAGAATGCCGAGAAGACCGCCCAGCAGTTTGCCGAGAACTCCCATTCGGAGTTGAACAAGATAGTGAGCGCTGACCAGGGACAGTTCAGTATTGACAACCGCGACGAGAATACACCTTATATTAAGAAAGTACGCGTGGTGACTACCGTCACCTATTCGCTGAAGGACTGATATTGGTCAAGAAAATGCGAAGAAAGCTCCATTTTCTTTTTGCATTTTGCCCGCTAATTTGTACCTTTGCAATTCAAATAGAGTAAAACAAATAATTTTATGGCTAAGATGAAAGGTGCCATCGTGGTAAATACAGACCGCTGCAAGGGATGTGTCCTTTGTGTGAGTGCCTGTCCGCAGGGTGTTATCGCGCTGGCTAATCGTGTCAACATGCGCGGCTATCCCTATGTGGAACCGGCACAGTTGGATAAGTGTACAGGTTGTACATCATGTGCAGTGGTATGTCCCGACGGATGTATTACGGTTTATAGAGTAAAGGAGTAAAGAGTAAAGGAGTAAACATGGCAGAACAAGAAATCACGCTCATGAAGGGTAACGAGGCCATCGCACACGCAGCCATTCGCTGTGGTGCCGACGGTTATTTTGGCTATCCCATTACCCCGCAGAGTGAAGTAATAGAAACATTGGCCGAGTTGAAGCCTTGGGAGACTACGGGTATGGTAGTCGTTCAAGCTGAGAGTGAGATAGCCAGTATCAACATGATTTACGGCGGTGCTGCAGCAGGCAAACGCGTGCTCACCTCGTCATCGAGCCCTGGTGTGGCACTGATGCAGGAGGGTATTACCTATATGGCTGGTGCCGAACTACCGGGCGTCTTTGTCAATGTGCAGCGTGGCGGTCCAGGACTGGGTACCATCCAGCCTTCACAAGGCGACTATTTCCAGGCTACACGAGGTGGCGGCAACGGCGATTATAACGTGATAGTGCTGGCTCCAAACAGTGTTCAGGAGATGGCCGATTTTGTTGACTTGGCTTTTGAACTGGCTTTCAAATACCGTAATCCTGCCATGATTCTGAGCGATGGTGTCATCGGGCAGATGATGGAGAAAATAGTCCTGCCACCCTTCAAGCCACGGCGCACGGAGGAAGAAGTGCTGCGTGAGTGCCCTTGGGCTACTACGGGGCGTACCAAGAACCGCAAGCCTAATATCATCACCTCATTGGAACTCAAACCCGAGATGATGGAGGCCCGCAACTTGCATTTGCAGGAGAAGTATAAGGAGATAAGAGAGAAGGAGGTGCGCTATGAGACGATGCAATGTGAAGATGCCGAACTGCTCATTGTGGCATTCGGCAGCGCTGCCCGTCTGACCCAAAAGGCTATTGAGATAGCCCGTGGCGAAGGTATCAAGGTGGGCTTGTTGCGCCCCATCACCCTTTGGCCGTTCCCCTCGAAACAGATAGCCGAGATGGCGCAAGGCAAAAAAGGCGTGCTCGTTGTTGAGATTAACGCAGGACAGATGGTGCAGGATGTACGTCTTGCCATCAACGGAAAAGTTCCTGTTGAGCAGTTCGGCCGTCTGGGCGGCATTGTACCTGAGCCCGAGGAAATCGTAGAAGCTTTAAAGAAATTGCTGTAAGTATGGAGAATCCTATTATATCACCAGAAAACCTGGTATATCAGAAGCCCGCGCTGATGAATGACAACCACATGCACTACTGTCCTGGTTGTTCGCATGGCGTGGTACATAAACTCATTGCAGAAGTTATTGAAGAGATGGGGATGGAGGAGAAGACCATTGGTGTCAGCCCTGTAGGCTGTGCCGTCTTCGCCTACAACTATCTGGATATCGACTGGCAGGAGGCAGCCCACGGGCGTGCTCCCGCCGTAGCTACGGCTATTAAGCGCCTGTGGCCCGACCGCTTGGTGTTTACCTATCAGGGTGACGGCGACTTGGCCTGCATAGGGACTTGTGAAACCATTCACGCACTGAACCGTGGCGAAAACATCGTGATAATCTTTATCAACAACGCCATTTACGGCATGACAGGCGGACAGATGGCGCCTACCACACTGATAGGCCAGAAGACATCGACCTGTCCCTACGGTCGTGATCCTGAAATTCACGGCTATCCGTTGAAGATTGCCGATATCGCCGCACAACTGGAGGGGACCTGCTATGTTACGCGCCAGTCGGTGGAGTCGGTAGGTAGTATTAACAAAGCTAAGAAGGCTATCCGCAAAGCCTTTGAAGCCTCGATGGCCGGTAAGGGTTCGTCATTAGTGGAAATCGTTTCAACTTGTAACAGCGGTTGGAAGATGTCGCCGGTGAAAGCTAACGAATGGATGAAAGAAAACATGGTGCCATTCTATCCTAAGGGTGACTTAAAAGACAAGACAGTATGAAGAAAGAAATCATCATCAGCGGTTTCGGTGGTCAGGGCGTGCTCTCAATGGGGAAAATCCTGGCATACTCCGGACTGATGGACAACAAGGAAGTAACATGGATGCCAGCCTACGGTCCTGAACAGCGTGGCGGTACCGCCAATGTAACGGTTATCGTGAGTGACGAGAAGATTTCGTCGCCCATCCTTTCCAAGTTCGACATAGCCATAGTCCTCAACCAGCCTTCGCTGGAGAAGTTTGAACCTAAGCTGAAGACAGGCGGTATCCTCATCTATGATGGCTACGGCATCATCAATCCGCCTACACGCAAAGATATTACCGTGTATCGTATTGATGCAATGGACAAGGCTGCCGAGATGAAGAACAGCAAGGTCTTCAACATGATTGTGTTGGGCGGTCTGCTAAAGGTGGCACCTGTTGTCAGTACGGGTGGGGTGGAGAAGGCACTCAAAAAAACGCTGCCAGAGCGTCACCATGACATGATACCGCTTAACATGGAAGCCATCGAAGAGGGTGGTAAGATTATCATGCAACAAAAGTAGGGAATCTACGCGCGTACATTATATATTTATATATAGGCTGACAACAAATAAAAAAGGGAATTGCAATGGTATGAAAAACCGTTTTGGTTAGCGCACACAGAAGCTTAAAAAGGCATGTTTTTGCCCTGTAAATGGTCGGAAATACGCCTTTTTTAACCAAAAGGGTCAAAAAATACACTTATTTCAATACTTTTTTGCAAAAAAACTTGGAAGTTAAAGATATTTTTTGTTACTTTGCACCCGAATTGGAGAAAATAGATAGTTATTTTTTATAATTAACATGTTTTTTAAAAAAATGAAAAAAGTAATTTTAATGTTTGCTGCTGCTATGCTGACTATGTCTGCTAGCGCACAGAGAACTGCTGTTACTGCCAATAAGGCACAGGACAACTGGTACGTAGGTATCAACGCTGGTGTTGCTACCAACATGCAGAAGTTCCCTTACAAGAACGATGCTAAGGGTGCTGGTTTCTTCAAGGGCTTCGCTCCTGAGTTCGGTATCCGCGTAGGTAAGAACCTGACCACCGTATTCGGTTTGGCTTTGGACGTTAACTCTTATTTCGGAAACAAGGTTGATGGTAAGACTACTTTTGGTAGCAAGACTTTCATCGACGCTACTGATTTCGATCTGATGTCAACTTGGAACCTGAACAACCTGTTCGCTGGTTACAAAGGTGAGCCCCGCGCTTTCGAGGTTATCGCTCTCGTAGGTGGTGGTTACAGCCGTGCTTGGGCTGCTAAGCAGGGTGGTATCAATGCTAAGGCTGCTATCGACTTCGCTCTGAACCTGGGTGCTGACAAGGCTTGGCAGGTTTACATCGAGCCAGGTGTTGTTCTGGGTGATCCTCAGATTTCTTGGGGCAATCCTTTCAAGCGCTTCGTTGGTGCTGATGGCAAGAAGAAGTACAATGGTGCTTTCTCTCTGAAGGCTGGTGTTAACTACAAGTTCGGTACTTCTAACGGTACTCACAACTTCAAGGTTGAGCAGCTCCGTGACCAGGCTGAGATCGACGGTCTGAACGCTCAGATCAACGGTCTGCGTGCTGAGAACGACGCTAAGGCTGGTAAGCTGGCCGCTGCTGACAAGCAGATTGCTGACCTGAAGGCTCAGCTCGCTGCATGCCAGGCTCGTCCTACCGCTGCTGCTGTTGTTGCTGCTCCCGCTGAGAATGTTCTGCAGCCGCACGTAATCTTCCGTCAGGGCAAGGCTACTATCGATCCTGCTCAGTATGCTAGCATCGAGATGGTTGCTAAGTACATGAAGAACCACAAGGACGCTAAGGTTAAGGTTCAGGGTTATGCTTCTCCCGAGGGTAAGAAGGAGTTCAACCAGAAACTTTCTGAGAAGCGTGCTGAGGTTGTAAAGAACGCTCTCGTTAAGAAGTACAAGATTGCTGCTGACCGCATCACTGTTGAGGGTCTGGGCGCAACTGACAAGCTCTCTTCTGAGAACGACTTCAACCGCGTAGCTATGTTCGTTGACACTACGAAGTAATTCGACAACAGTCAATAACAAGTAATAAAGAAATCCCTGCAACAATGGTTGCGGGGATTTTTTTTGTCTTTTTGTTGGTTATAATTAAAAAAAGGTGTAACTTTGCATCTTCAAAGGTGAAAAGACTAAACAGATATGAAGGAATACAAACACACTTTGCGCAGTGCTGTATGCACTGAAGGTCGCAGAATGGCAGGAGCCCGTGCGCTCTGGGTAGCCACAGGTATGAAACAGGAGCAGTTCGGCAAGCCGATTATTGCCATTGTTAATTCGTTTACCCAGTTTGTTCCTGGCCATACCCATCTGCACGAGATTGGTCAGATAGTCCGTGAAGAGATAGAAAAGATGGGCTGCTATGCTGCCGAGTTCAACACCATAGCCATTGACGACGGTATCGCAATGGGGCACGACGGCATGTTGTATTCATTGCCCTCACGCGACATCATTGCCGACAGCGTGGAGTATATGGTAAACGCCCATAAGGCTGATGCCATGATATGTATCTCCAACTGTGATAAGGTGACACCCGGCATGCTGATGGCTTCCATGCGTCTGAACATCCCCACCGTTTTCTGTTCCGGAGGTCCGATGGAAGCAGGGCGCTGGCGCGGTGAGAATGCCGACCTGATAACAGCTATGGTTAAGGGTGCCGACCCTAGTGTCACTGATGAGGAGATACGGCAGCTGGAGCAATGTGCGTGTCCTGGTTGTGGCTCCTGCTCCGGAATGTTTACCGCCAACTCCATGAATTCGTTGACGGAGGCCATCGGACTGTCACTGCCAGGTAACGGTACCATTCTTGCCACTCATACCAACCGTGTCGAGCTGTTCCGGGCTGCGGCACGCCAAGTAGTGAAGAACGCCTTTGCCTACTATGCAGATGGTGACGAGCGCGTACTGCCGCGCAATATCGCAACGCGTCAAGCGTTCCTCAATGCCATGACCCTTGATATTGCTATGGGTGGTTCTACCAATACCGTGCTTCACCTGCTGGCTGTAGCCCAGGAGGCTGGTGCTGATTTCACTATCAGCGATATTGATGCACTGAGCCGTAAAACCCCGTGCCTCTGTAAGTTAGCTCCCAATACGCAGAAATACAGTGTGCAGGAGTGCGGACGGGCCGGTGGTATTCTGGGTATCATGAACGAGCTAAACAAGGGGGGCTTGATTGATGGCACAGCGCGCCGTGTTGACGGCATGACACTGGGTGAGGCCATGCAGAAATACAGCATTGTAGACGGTCCTGTTGATGCCGAGGCAGACCGTATCTATCAGTCGGCACCTGGCAACCGTTTCTCCACGAAGATGGGCAGCCAGTCGGCAACGTGGGGTACACTAGATACCGACCGTGCCAACGGCTGTATCCGTGACATTGCACATGCCTATACCACCGACGGTGGTCTCGCTGTACTGTTTGGTAACATCGCACAGGACGGCTGCGTGGTAAAGACTGCAGGTGTGGACGAGTCGTTGTGGCATTTCGAGGGTCCTGCCGTTGTCTTCGACTCTCAGGAAGACGCTTGCGAAGGCATCCTCGGTGGTAAAGTGAAGAAAGGCGATTGTGTCGTCATCACGCATGAAGGGCCGAAGGGCGGTCCCGGCATGCAGGAGATGCTCTACCCCACCAGCTATATCAAGTCCATGCACCTGG
>ERZ842401.2745-NODE-2745-length-23018-cov-11.493446_pt1 | contig 23018 bp, 21 predicted proteins | sample MGYA00521270_ERZ842401 | MGnify/ENA primary metagenome ERZ842401 (study PRJEB31892, sample SAMEA3878208) | bioreactor metagenome | biome: Moose rumen | place: Sweden | collected 2011-10 | study: EMG produced TPA metagenomics assembly of the PRJEB12797 data set...
TAATAGCCGACGCCCCCTGTCACCATGACCACCATGCCGCCATGCCGGTGCCAGGCGCTATGTGCCCCCGGAGCAAATGTGATGTTGTTGGTTGCCGGGAAGTTGAACACGGAGTCGGTCCGGATGAGGCTGTTCAGATAAGCTTTTCCGGTGAAGGGAGGGGAGGGAAGCCGGTTCCCGAAAGGGAAGGAAAGGTCTTCCCGTGCAACCGTCTGCCTGTTGCCGGCGGCGCAACAGACGAGTGCCAGTGCAATAAGTGCTAAATAAACTTTTTTCATGCTGTCTTTTTTACCAATGCAAAGATAGGTTTTGACGGCGAAAGGATGCTACCCTTTTTTTCGGAAATTCTTGTGATTTTTCCGGTCTTTTGAACAAATCGGAAAAAGTATGTCAGTTTACGGAAAAAAAGGATAATCATTATTGAAGAATAAGTCGTAACTTTACACAAAAGGAATTCAAACGAATTTCGCTTCGCCCCGGAGGAATCCAGGACGAAGCGATCTCTTTTTTATACGGTCAGGATGTCTTTTATTGTCGATTGGAACGGATAATCTCGTTCAGGGAGATGTCCGGATGGCGGTAGCGGGCCTCCGGATTGCGCTCGCCGGGCCAGCCTTCGCGGGCGGAGCGCAGCGTAAGGGCCTTCTGGGGGCAGTTCTGCACGCAGGCCAGGCAATATTCGCAGTCTCCGCTGAATTCGACACCGCCGGCGCCCAGTCGGAAATTCTTGTGGGGGCAGACTTTTTCACAGGTCATGCACTCCACACAGCGGTCTTTCTTGAGTTCCACCAGCCGTTCGGCCGTCATGGAGAAGTGCTGGTCCTGCATGCCCTTGAGCATTTCCTTGTTGAACATGCCCATTTCCGGCTCGGCGATATGATTCTTGTGGGCACCTACATCCTCCAGGATCTTTGCAAGATTCTCGTCCACATGCTTGTCGATGGCCATCTGCTGGTTCATGTCAAAGACCGGCAGGTAATTGTCCACCATCAGGATAGGCTGGATGTAGTTGTTCCTGACACCCTTTCCCTTGCAATACTCGTCCCAGTATTCGGCTACGTTTACGCAGGCGTTGCCGAAGGTGATGACCGAGAAGATATAGGGCGCATTGAATTTTGCTTTGGCGACGAATTCCCGCACAATCTTGGGAATGGCGCCGGCGTAGTCCGGGCATACAAAGCCGATTTCGTCGGCCTCATAGTTCAAGTCGCTCTTTTTCAGTTCCTGGGGGATGCTGAGGGGAGCGTCGGAGAACTGTTTGGCCACGAACAGGGAGTTGCCGGTGGCAGTGAAATAGAATACCAGCCGTTTCTTGTTTGCCGCGCGGTCTTTCAGGATGGCGGCGTGGGTGTGGGGAGCGATGCCGGCCATGGCCAGGGCTGCCAGCGACGTGCCCATCAGTTTCAGTGCATCTCTTCTTTCCATGTCAGAGTCCTTTATTTGTGTTTATGCAAAAATCGGAAGTTATTTGTTCTCATTTGTTGTCTGTTTTTCCGTTTTTTTGCACATTATTTCCGTTATTAATACTTATTTTTGGAACATACGAAAAAACTCTCTTTTTATGCTTTTTTGAAGTACGGCCAAGAATTCCTACATTTGCGTTGAAATTACAGATTATGGAGAAAGAACAGATACTCATCCGCATTTCGGGTAAGGACCGGATCGGCCTTACGGCGGAAATTATGGCCATCCTGGCCAGATACGATGCCCAGATCCTGGATATCGGCCAGGCCGACATCCACAGCACCCTTTCTCTGGGCATCCTGATCCGTATCGACGAGTCCGTTTCCGGGCAGGTGATGAAGGAACTTCTTTTCAAGACCACCGAGCTGGGGGTCACCATCGGCTTCGAGCCTATTTCCGACGAGGATTATGAGGCCTGGGCGGGCCGGCAGGGCCGGAACCGGTACATCCTCACTGCCATCGGCCGCAGCCTCAGTGCAGAGCAGATTCATTCCGCCTCGCAGGTCATTGCCAGCCATGGGCTGAACATCGATGCCATCAAGCGCCTCACCGGCCGCATGAGCATTATGCACCCCGAGCGGAACGTCCGCGCCTGCGTGGAATTCTCCATCCGCGGTACGCTGGAAGACAAAGCCGCCTTCCAGAAAGAACTGATGGCCCTCTCCGCCGAGAGCGGCATGGATTTCTCTTTCCAGAAGGACGACATGTACCGCCGGATGCGCCGTCTGATCTGCTTCGACATGGACTCCACCCTGATCCAGGCCGAATGCATTGACGAACTTGCCCGCCGCCACGGCGTGTATGACCAGGTGGCAGCCATCACCGCCCGGGCCATGCGCGGAGAAATCGATTTCAAGGAAAGTTTCACAGAAAGGGTGGCTTTACTTAAGGGGCTGGATGTGTCTGTGATGCAGGATATTGCCGATCATCTTCCCATTACGGAAGGTACGGACCGCCTCATGAGCGTCCTCAAGACCTGCGGCTACAAGATTGCCATCCTGAGCGGCGGATTCACCTTCTTCGGGGAGTACCTGCAGCGCCGCTACGGCATAGACTACGTGTACGCCAATGAGCTGGAAATAGGGGAGGATGGCAAACTCACGGGCCGGTATGTGGGCGAAGTGGTGGACGGACGCCGGAAGGCGGACCTGCTGCGCCTGATTGCCCAGACCGAGAAAGTGAATATAGCCCAGACCATCGCCGTGGGCGACGGGGCCAACGACCTTCCCATGCTTCTGGAGGCCGGCCTGGGCATAGCCTTCCACGCCAAGCCGCGCGTAAAGAAGACGGCCGGGCAGAGCCTGAGCTCCATCGGCCTGGACGGGGTACTGTATTTCCTGGGCTTCAAGGACAGCCACCTGGGAGAGCAGGGCAAACTGGTCTAGAGGCACTCCAGCAGGAGTTCGAACAGGCGGGGCTTGGCATAGCGGTCCAGCTCCGTTTCTTGTATCCAGATATAGCCTTCCGGCAGTTCCGGCCGCTCCGGCGGTTCCCAGAGATAAAAGTCCACGATTAGCGTCCTGTGGGTAAGCTGGTGCCGGACGCCCTGCCGCAAGCGGCGAAGCTCCGGATTCCCGAGTTCAGCCCCGCCCGCCAAAGGCTCCCACAGCCCCTGCCAGATGTCTCCCGGGCCGCGGCGACGGATGGCCGTACACCCGTTAAACCGCACATAGACATAACTGAAACGCCGTTCCTGTACCGTTGCAGAAGGCTTTTTTACTGGCAGGATGCCCACCCGGCCGGTCCGGAAAGCATTACAGGAGCCCTGCAGGGGACAGGTAAGGCAGTCCGGATTCTGGGGCGTACACTGGAGCGCCCCGAAATCCATCATGCCCTGGTTGAAGGCGGCGGCTTCGTCTTCCGGAAGAAGCCGTTGGGCCAAGGCGGTGAACTCTTTCTTGGCCGAAGCTGTACCTACAGGAGTTTCTATGCCGAAATGCCGGGACAACACCCTGTAAACGTTTCCGTCCACCACCGCAGCCGGGATCCCGAAGCAGATGGAGCCGATGGCGGCGGCCGTGTAATCCCCAACGCCTTTGAGGCTCCGGATGCCTTCCAGGGTGGAAGGGAAGGCGCCCTGGGCTGCAATCTGCCTGGCCGCAGCATGCAGATTCCTGGCCCGGGAATAATAACCAAGCCCCTCCCAAAGCCGAAGCACCTCATCCTCAGAGGCTTCAGCCAAGGCTTCCACAGTGGGGAAGCGCTCCAGGAAGCGTTCCCAGTAGGCGCTTCCCTGGGCAATCCGGGTTTGCTGGAGGATAACCTCGCTCAGCCATACGGCATACGGATCCCGGGTCCGGCGCCAGGGAAGGTCCCGGCCGAACTGGGCATACCATTGCAAGATTATACGGGTAAATGCGTCCACAAACGCAAATTTATGGATTTTTTCCGTATTTTTGTTTTATGGAAGATAAAACGGAAGGCAAAGTGCTGCTGCTGGGGGCCACCGGCCTTTTGGGCCGGAACGTCCTGAACGTGCTGCTGGAGCGGGATATCCCCGTCCGGGCTTTGGTACGTCATCCCCTGAATGCGGACGGCGTGGAGCAGGTGATGGGCAATCTATTGGAGGAAAGCGAGCTGCTGCGGGCCGCCGAGGGCTGCCGCGCCATTGTCAACTGCGCGGGAGCCACCGACATGAGCCTGCCCAAAATAGAAGATTTCCGGCCCATGAACCGGGACCTTCCCGCCCTGCTCTGTCAGGTGGCCAGGCGCTGCAATATTCCGGTTCTCATCCATGTAAGCACCGCAAACACAATCGCTTCCGGGACTCGGGAGCATCCCGCCACAGAGCAGGATCCCATCGGCCCGCCCTATGACCGTTCCCCTTACGCCCTTAGCAAACTGGAAGGGGAAAGGCTGCTGCTTGCCTTTGCCTCCGAACAGGATAAAACCCGGGTAGTCATCCTGAATCCGGGCTTCATGGTGGGGGCATATGACAGCAAGCCTTCCTCCGGTCAACTCCTTTTGGCCGGATGGAGAAAACCCCTGATGGCGGGTACGCGGGGCGGAAAGAGCTTCCTGCATGTCCGGGATGCAGCCACGGCCATTGTTAACGCGCTGGAAAAAGGGGAGGGCCGTTATCTTCTTACCGGAACCTATCTGTCGCTCAGGGACTTCTATGCGTTGCAGGCCCGGCTGCTCGGGTACAGGCAGTTCTTCATTACGATTCCCAAACCGCTGGCAAAAATGAGCGGCTGGTTAGGAGACCTGCTGAAAGGGATGGGAATCAAAGTGATCTTCTATTCCCACAACGTGAACCAGTTGCTGGTGGAGGAATGGTATTCCGGCGAAAGGGCGAAAAGAGACTTAAATTATCCGGAAACATCAATAGAAGAGGCTGTTACAGACTTTTTTAAATGGAAAACTTCAAATAAATGAAAAAGTTGATAGTAATAGGAGCCGGCATCTCGGGCCTTACCGCCGCCATCTACGCACGCCGCTCCGGCTGGGATACGGTGATTCTGGAAAAGGCCGCTGCTCCGGGCGGAGTCTCCACCAGTTGGAAGAGGAAGGGATACCTGATGGAAGGCGGTATCCACTGGCTGATCGGATCGGCCCCTGAAAATCCCCTTCACGACGTTTGGAAGGAAACCGGCGCCCTTCTGGAGAACAATCCCGTGTATGTGAAAGACCCCATTTATACGCTGGTCAATGCCGACGGCTCCCGGAAAGCCCTGTTCCGCGACCTGTCCCGGATGGGCAAAGCCGACGGGCTAAGGAGCCTCCGTTTCCATGTAAACTGCTTCCGGCACTTCCATACGCCCATCCAGGACCTTCCCGGCCTCCGATGCAAATTTCCCAGGAAGTTCAACCCCATGGAGTTCATTAAGATGCTGCCGGCCGTACTGCTGACGCCCTACCTGATGAGCCTCTCGGCCCGGGATTATCTCAAACGCATCAAAGACAACGATTTGCGGAATCTGCTCTACGCCGTAGTGGATCCGGACATCAACGCCCTTTCCCTCATTTACACCCTGAGCACTTTCGCAGCCCCGGGGGACAGCGGCTATCCGGAGGGCGGTTCGCTCAGGATGGCCCGGAACATGGCCGATACCTTTACCTCCCTTGGCGGCAGCATCCGCTACAGGACCCCGGCGGAAACCGTGCTGGAACGGCCGGGCGGGGGATTCCTGGTAAAAACCGCAACGGAAACGCTGGAGGCCGACGCCGTCATAATCAGCATGGACGCGCGGAGGGCCATCGACAAGCTCTTCCCGGAACCTTTGCAGGACAGTTGGGCCCGCAAGATGCGCAAAAAGCTTTGCACGGAGCACTGCATGTTCCTGGGAGTCGGCGTCAAAACCCGGCTGGACCGGTACCCGCGCAGCATGCAGCTGGTCTTCGATCCGCCCCTGGAAGTGGCCGGGCAGCGCTATCCGCACCTGGTAGTGAACAACTATTCGCGGGACACGGCTTATGCACCGGAAGGTTGCACGGTACTTACCGCCATTCTGGGCGGCCCGTCCTATTCCTACTGGAAAGAAGCCAAGGCCGACGGTACCTACAACGAGAAAAAAGAAGCCGCCGTTCACGCCTTTCTGGAACGGATAGTAAGCTATATTCCTGAAATTGAGGGGAATGTGGAAGTGACCGACCTGGCTACGCCGCTTACTTACGAGCACTACTGCGACACTTACGAAGGCAGTTACATGACCCACTGGGTGCCCGGAACTTCCACCTGCAACGCCCCAATCCACTACAAAAAAGGACTGTACTTTGCCGGGCAACGTACAGCCTATTCCGGTGGCCTTCCGCCCGCGGCCACTTCCGGCCGCAGCGCCGCCCAGTATCTCTGCCGGGATTTCGGGGTGGTCTTTGTGGCTAAATGAACTCCTGCAGCGCTTCGTACACGCGTTGGACGGGAAAACCTACTACATTGAAATAGGAGCCCTCGATGCGGGTAATGCCCACATGGCCGATCCATTCCTGGATGGCGTAGGCTCCGGCTTTGTCGAAAGGCTTGTAAGTATCTATGTAATAATCGATTTCCTCCTCCGTCAGGGACTTGAACCAAACCTCCGTGGTAACGGAGAAACTCTTTTCCCGGCTACAGTCCCGGAGGGTTACCGCCGTCGTCACATGGTGTTTGCGCCCGGAGAGGTCCCGCAGCATGCGTACTGCATCGGCCCGGTCTTTGGGCTTTCCGAGGATTTCTCCGGGGCGGCCGCCTTCCGCCGGAAGGATGACCATGGTGTCGGCCGTTATTAGGATCTCATTGTCATGGAGAGGCCTGTGGAAACCGTGGGACTTGCCCCTGGACATCTTGAGGGGGACTTCCCCGTAAGGAGTATCCGGCGTAAAGCTTTCCTCGAAGTTATTACCAGTATCTACCTCGAAGTCAATATCCAAACCTTTCAGCAACTCCCTTCTTCTTGGGGAATTGCTGCCCAGGATGACGTGTTTGCCATGAAGTTCCATCGGCCTTAGAACAGTTTTTTGTAAACGCCCTGGTCGAAGTTCCATTTCCCCTGCTTCTTGAGGGTGGTTTCAATGGCTTCCCTCAGGCAGCCCTTTCCGCCGGGAGCCTCGGTCATCCAGTCGGCCGCCGCGCAGGCCTCCGGGACGGCGTCGGCAGGACAGACTCCGCAGCCGCAGGCCTTCAGGACTTCCACGTCCGGGATATCGTCGCCGAAATACATCACCTCCTTGGGGTCCAGCCCGTAGCGCTCGCAGAAAGTCCGGAATTCCTCCATCTTGTTTCGGCTGTGCAGGAACACGTCTTCCGGCTTTACTCCGCTGGCTGTCATGCGTTTCCGGATGGTTTCCGAGCTCCCGCCCGTGATGACGGCCACCGGGTAGCCGTTCATGGCGGCCATCCGGATGGCAAAGCCGTCCTTGGCATCGTATAGCCGGAGGAAATCCCCGTCCGGGGCGCACAGGAGCTTGCCGTCGGTGGCCACGCCGTCGATATCGAAGGCGAAGGCCCGGATCTTTTTCAGTTTGTCACCCAGCATATCGCTTTAGGATTTATTGCCGCCGCCCAGCGGGCCGAAGTCTCCAAGATTGAAGGTTCCGCCGCCCTGGGAACCGTTCTTGTTGCCGCTGAGGTCAATAATGCCGAACTGGGCCTCGTACTTGGAGATGTTGTCGAACAGGGCGTTCATCAGGCGTTTGGCATGCTCCGGCGTCATGATGATCCGGTCCCCGATCTGGGCTTTGGGAAGGCCGGGCAGGGTAGCGGCGAAGTCCAGGATGAATTCGCTCCTGGAATGGGAGATGATGGCCAGGTTGGAATAGGAAACCTTGGTGGTCTGGGGATTCAGTTCCAGGCTCAGCTGGTTCTGGGGTTTGGGCTGGTTATTGTTGTTGTCCATAATCATAAGAATTGATACGCAAATTTAACACTATTTTCTTTATCTTCCGCACAGGAGATGCTCCGGGATGCCGATTTTTGCAAGTGCCGCAAAAAATCCTTAATTTTGTAGGATTAACAGAAGCCAGATTATCTATGAAGGAATTAGCTGCGAAGTACAGTGCACAGGCCGTGGAAGACAAGTGGTATGCCTATTGGCTGGACCACAAGTGCTTCCACAGCGAACCCAATGAAAAGGAACCTTATACCATCGTGATTCCTCCGCCCAACGTGACGGGCATCCTGCACATGGGTCACGTGCTCAACAATACGCTGAACGACGTCCTCATCCGCAAGGCCCGCATGGACGGCAAGAACGCCTGTTGGGTCCCCGGAACGGACCATGCCTCCATCGCTACGGAAAGCAAGGTGGTGGCCAAGCTCAAGGCCGAGGGAATCAGCAAGGAAGACATAGGCCGGGAAGCATTCCTGAAGCATGCCTGGGCCTGGAAAGAGGAACACGGCGGCATCATCCTGCAGCAGCTCCGCAAACTGGGCTGTTCCTGCGACTGGGACCGCACCCGCTTCACCATGGAGCCGGCCCTGTCGGAAGCCGTAATCAACACGTTCGTGTACTTTTACAAGAAAGGCTGGATTTACAAGGGCGTGCGCATGGTGAACTGGGACCCGGAAGCCCTCACTGCCGTTTCCGACGACGAAGTGATCCACAAAGACACCAAGAGCCATTTCTACCACCTCAGGTATTATATCTCGGACGGGAACGGCAAGCCCACCGACCGCTTTCTTACCATTGCCACAACGCGTCCGGAAACCATCATGGCCGATGCGGCCATCTGCGTGAACCCGGCCGACGAACGCCACCACTGGCTGAGAGGCAAGAAAGTGCTCATCCCGCTGATTGACAGGGAAATTCCGGTGATTGAAGATTCCTACGTAGAAATGGACTTCGGGACAGGCTGCCTCAAGGTTACGCCGGCACACGACGTCCACGACTATGAGATTGGCCTGAGGCACAACCTTCCCGTTCTGGACATCATTGACGAGCACGGAAAACTGAATGAAAAAGCGCAGATCCTGGTAGGGGAAGACCGTTTCGTGGCCCGGAAGAAGATTGTGAAGATGCTGGAAGAGGCCGGCAACCTTGTGAAGACCGAAGAATACATCTCTCCGGTGGGCTACTCGGAACGGACCGACGCGGTGATTGAGCCGCGCCTGAGCGCACAGTGGTTCCTGAAGATGGACACCCTGGCCAGGACGGCCCTGGAAACCGTGGAGAGCGGACGTACCCGCTTCATTCCGGAAAAATACGTGAACACCTACCGCCACTGGATGGAGAACGCCCGCGACTGGTGCATCTCCCGGCAGCTGTGGTGGGGCCAGCGCATCCCGGCCTATTACCTCCCGGACGGCCGGTACGTTGTAGAGGCAACGGCTGAAGAAGCACTTAAGGCAGCACAGGCTATCTGTCCGGGAATCAAGATGGAAGACCTCCGACAAGACGAAGATGTGCTGGACACCTGGTTCAGCTCCTGGCTCTGGCCCATCTCGGTCTTCGACCCCCAGATGCCCGGCCATCCGGACCACAAGCCCAACAAAGACCTGGCCTACTATTATCCCACCAACGATCTGGTAACCGGCCCGGACATCATCTTCTTCTGGGTGGCCCGCATGATCATGGCCGGCGAGGAGTTCATGGGCAAGGAACCCTTCTCCAACGTGTATTTTACCGGCATCGTGCGCGACAAGATTGGCCGGAAGATGAGCAAGACCCTGGGCAACAGCCCCAACCCGCTGGACCTGATCCAGACTTACGGGGCCGATGCAGTGCGTATCGGCATGCTGCTGTGCTCCAGCGCCGGAAACGACATCTTCTACGACGAGGCGCAGATCAAGCAGGGCGCCGCATTCTGCAACAAGATCTGGAACAGCTACCGGCTTGTGAAAGGCTTCTCCGTAGACGAATCTGCAAAGCCCTCCGCCGCCGCTTCGGTGGCCATGGAGTGGTTCCGCGCCAAGCTCTCGGACACCATCGCCCAAGTAGAAGACCATTACAGCAAATTCCGCATTTCAGACGCCCTGATGGCCATTTACAAGCTCTTCTGGGACGATTATTGCTCCGCCTACCTGGAGGCCATCAAACCGGCCTTCGGCCAGCCTGTAGACAGGCTCACCTACGACACCACGCTCGCCTTTTTCGAAGACCTGCTCAAGCTCATCCACCCGGTGATGCCTTTCATCACGGAGGAACTCTGGCAAGACCTCGCCGAACGCAAGGAGGGGGAGACCATCCTGTTCGCCCCCACGCCCAAGGCACAGCCCGTGAGTGCAGAAGTGCTGGACCATTTTGCGATGGCCATGGAGGCGGTGAACGCCGTGCGCGGCGTCCGGAACCAGCGGAACATCGCCCCCAAGGAAGAACTTACCCTCAAGATCAAGGGCGAAGCTTTCCCGGCCGAAGTGCTTCCCATCGTGGAGAAGATGGCCGGCGTGAAAGTGGAAAGAGTCGCCGACCTGGGCCAGACTCAGGGTGCCGGATTCCTGGTGAGAACCTACGAAATGATGGTTGCACTGGACGGCTTGGTGAATGTGGCGGAAGAGATTGAAAAAGCACAAAAAGAACTGGAGCATCAGCAGAAATTCCTTGCGGGAGTCCGGGCAAAACTCTCCAACGAGCGCTTTGTGAACAACGCACCGGCCGCCGTGATTGGGAACGAGCGCAAGAAAGAGGCCGATGCCCTCTCCAGAATAGAAAGTTTGGAATCCAAACTCAAGCAACTGAAAAACAATTAAGGAAACATATTTGTTTATATCAATAACATTTTTGTTATGGCCATTTTTAAGGCGACTTTCCCGGTAAGGTACTACGAAACCGACCAAATGGCGGTGGTGCACCACTCCAACTATATCCGCTACTTTGAGATTGCCCGGGACGAGATGATGGTAAAGTTGGGATTCCCGATTGAAAAGTGCGAATCGGAATTGGGGGTGCTCGTTCCCATAGTGTCGGTGGAGTGTCACTTCCGCCATCCCGCCCGGATGGGGGACATCCTGACCGCGACGGCCGAGGTGAACAAGGTTCCCATGGCCAAGATGGTGATCAAGCAGACGGTGGTGAACCAGGAAGGTCTGCTTTGTGCCGAAGGTACCGTTACGCTGGGTTTTCTGGACAAAGCCAGTTTCCGGCCGGTCCGCTGCCCGGAACCCATCTGCAATTTGTTTGAAGAATATATCAATAAAGTTGAATAATATGCTCACTTATCCATTGATTATGATTGGGACCTGGGAGATCGTGGCCATCGTGGCCGTGGTCCTGCTGCTTTTCGGCGGCAAGAAGATTCCCGAACTTATGAAAGGCCTCGGCAAAGGCGTCAAGAGCTTCAAGGAGGGGATGAACGAGGTGGAAAAGGAAATCCAGGACATAGATTCGGACAAGGATAACCATTACAAGAAAGAAGAAAAGTAAGGTGGAAGGGAAGGACGCAGAAATGTCCTTCTGGGACCATCTGGAGGCACTGAGAGGAACCCTATTCCGCTCGGTGCTGGCCATCGTGCTGCTTTCCATAATCTTTCTCTGCATTCCGGATCAGTTGTTCAGGGCCGTACTGTGGCCCACCTCGCAGGACTTTGTCCTTTACCGCTGGCTGGGCCTGGATTTTTCTATGCAACTCATTAACATAGAAGTGTCGGCCCAGTTTTTTGTACACTTAAAGGTTTCCTTGCTGTGCGGTGCTATAATTGCCTTCCCTTACGTAATTTACGAAATTTGGAAATTTATCGCACCCGCTTTGTACGAACATGAGCGCAAGGCAGTGCGAAAAGCCTTCGGCCTCTCCTCCGGCCTCTTTTATCTGGGGGCTGCCGTGGGGTATTTCATTGTGCTTCCCATCTGCCTGCTGTTCTTCATGAACTACACGGTGAGCGATGCTGTCACCAACTCCATTTCGCTCTCCTCCTATATTTCCATGTTCGTGTCCATGGTGTTCCTGATTGGCCTTCTCTTCGAATTCCCCACGGTGATTCTGGTGCTTTCCAGCCTGGGCATTGTGGACAGGAAGATGCTGAGGGGCTGGCGGAAATACGCCGTCGTGGTAATCCTGCTGCTGGCCGCCCTCATCACGCCCAGTGATCCCTTCTCCATGTTCGTGCTGGCCGTTCCGTTGTACGGGCTTTTTGAATTTTCCATCCTGCTCTGCAAAAAATGATTTCCATCAACAACGTTACCGTGTCCTTTGGGAGTTTCACCTTGTTGGACTCCGTCAACTTCCACATCGGCGATGCAGACAAGATTGGCCTGGTGGGAAAGAACGGAGCAGGGAAATCCACCCTCATGAAACTCATTACAGGGGAGCAGGCACCCACTTCCGGTTCCGTCCAGCTGCCTTCCGGCATCCGGATCGGCTATCTGCCCCAGATTATGGAGCACCACAAGGGGCGCACCGTGCTGGAGGAAGTGCTGCAGGTCTTCGACTATATCCACGAAATGGAACGGGAGCAGGAGCGGATTACCGGGGAACTAGGGGAACGGACGGATTATGAGAGCGGACAGTACGCCGCCCTGATTACCCGGCTGAACGAACTGAACGACGCCCTGGCGCTGGAAGGAGGGGAGTCGCCCCGGGCCCAGGCGGAAAAGGTGCTCGCGGGTCTTGGGTTCAGGCCGGACGAACTGGACCGGCATACGGAAACCTTCAGCCAGGGCTGGAACATGCGGATAGAACTGGCCAAGATCCTGCTGGCACGGCCGGACGTGTTGCTGCTGGACGAACCCACGAACCACCTGGACATCGAGTCCATCGAGTGGTTCGAAGATTATCTGAAAGCCTACAGGGGATCCCTGCTGCTGGTTTCCCACGACAGGAAGTTCCTGGACAACGTGACAAGAAGGACCGTAGAAATTCTGTTGGGGCACATCCACGACTACAAAGTTCCTTACAGCCAGTACGTTGCGCTCCGGGCCGAACGGATAGCCCAGCAGACCGCCGCCTACGAAAACCAGCAGCGCATGATAGAGAAGACGGAGGACTTCATCAACCGCTTCCGTTACAAACCCACCAAGAGCAACCAGGTGCAGTCCCGCATCAAGGCTTTGGAGAAACTGGAGAGGATAGAGATTGACGAAACGGACTCTTCCCGCCTTTCCCTGAAGTTCCCGCCGGCCCAGCGCTCCGGAGACGTGGTGTTCAAGGGGACGGACCTTATGGTGGGCTACCCCGGGAAGGTGGTCTTCCGCCATGCCGACGTGGAGATCAAGCGCGGGGAGAAGGTGGCCCTGATCGGCCGGAACGGGGCAGGGAAGACCACGTTGATGCGCCTCATCATGGGAGAATTGGAACCGATGGAAGGGGAGGCCCGGCTGGGGCACAATGTAAACATCGGCTATTATGCCCAGAACCAGGAGGATGTGCTGGACCCTTCCGAAACGGTCTTCGGCACCCTGGACCGGATTGCCGTAGGGGATATCCGCACGAAGCTGCGCGACATCCTGGGGGCTTTCCTGTTCAAGGGCGAGGACATAGACAAGCGGGTTTCCGTGCTCAGCGGAGGGGAGCGGGCGAGGCTGGGCATGGCCAAACTCATGCTGCAGTCGCACAACGTACTGGCGCTGGACGAGCCCACCAACCACATGGACATCCATTCCAAAGACGTCCTGAAACAGGCGCTTCTCTCATTTGACGGCACCCTTGTAGTGGTTTCCCACGACCGGGATTTCCTGGACGGGCTGGTGGACAAACTCTATGAATTCCGGGACGGAAAGGTGAAAGAGCACCTGGGAAGCGTGTCGGAATTCCTGCAGAAGAGGAAACTGGAGAACCTGCGGGAATTGGAACGACATTTGAAGGAAGATACGCCGGTGCAGCCGGTAGCCGGGAAGAAGGAAGCGCAGAAGCAGGAATTCCAGGCCAGGAAGGCTGTTTCCAAGGAGCAGCGGAAACTGCAGAACCGGGTGAGTTTCCTGGAAAAGGAGATTGCCAGGCACGAACAGCGGATGGCCTCCATCGAAACCATCCTGGCCGCCCCCGGGGAAAAGGACAATATCCTGGACCTGACGGCCGAGTACCTGAACCTGAAAAGGGACATGGATGCCTATACAGAAGAATGGGCCAACTTGAGCGAACAACTTGACAACTAATTATATTAACATGAAAACTAAGTTTTTTAAACTCTTTATTGCAACAATTGCTTTAGCTTTATCCGCTTTTACCGCCCTGGCGCAGACTTCGGTCGAACTGGAAGAAAAGAGCCTGCCCACAGGGGAGTTCACTTCCGTGAATGTGACCGGCGACTTCGAGGTAACCCTCACCAAGGGAACTTACGGCGCCAAAATCACCGTAAACAAGAGCATCTCGGAATACGTAGAAGTTTACGTCCGCTCCAAGGTGCTGTATATTAATTACAACGAAAAGGCGGTGCCTAAGGACGTAAAGAAGGCCATCACGGCCAAAGGGGCCCCCAAGCTGGTTTTCCGGGCTGTCGTCTACGCTCCGCAGCTGGAGGGCATCACGCTGGAAGACAATGCGGTGCTAACCGGGACCGACACCTTCTACGGTTCCAGTTTCTCCCTGCAAATGAAGGACAAGGCCCAGCTTAAGAACCTCTCCGTAACCGCAACCAAGGCCTCCGTCTCCCTCAAGGACAAGGCCCAGGCCGTGCTCATCCTCAATGCCGATACCGAGCTGACGGTAAAGACCGACGACAGCGCCAACCTCAAGCTTACCACCACCTGCGTCGGCCTGAGCATAGAAGGCACAGGCGCTTCCAAACTCACCGCATCGGCCAATGCCGACAGCTTCAAACTGGCGGGGACCGGCCGCTCGGAACTCACCCTAAGCGGAAAAACCAACACCCTTGAAGTGAAGGCCGAAAAAAACACCAAACTGGACACCCGCTCTTTGGCCGTACCTGAAGTTACCGCCACCATGACCGGCGGAAGCCTCCGCTGCACTGCGGAATCGGTTCTGGATGTGGATCTTTCCGGCGGCAGCGAACTGTATTTTACGGGCGCCCCGCAGATGAAGATCAGGAAGATCGTGAAATCCACCCTGGCTCCGGACGACAAGAAATAACCCATGTACGACTCCCATATGGATACCCCTTCGCAGCTTCTGAGGCTGCGGGATCCGGGTATCGACAATCCTTATGCCCAGGTAGACTTCCCCAAACTCAGGCGCGGGGGAGTCTCCGGCAGTTTCTTTGCTCTCTATACACCGGCCTCCATGGCCCCGGACAGCGCCACCCGCTACGCCCTGGAGATGCTGGGAGCCACTTACGACGCAGTGGAAGCCCATCCGGGGGAGGTGGCGTTCGCCTTTTCTCCCTCAGATGCCGCCAACAACCTCAGAAACGGCCGCATCTCCATTTTCCTGGGCATGGAGAACGGCAGTCCCATCCAGGAGTCGCTGTCCCTTCTGCGGTCTTTCTACCGCATGGGCGTGCGGTACGTAACGCTCACCCACAATGGCGACAACGCCCTTGCCGACAGTGCCGCCGAAGGCCGGCGCTGGCACGGACTGAGCCCTTTCGGGAAAAAGGCCCTTGCCGAAATGAACCGCCTGGGGATGATGGTGGACCTTTCCCACGCCTCGGACGAAACCTTCTGGGACTGCATGTCGCTTTCCAAGGCTCCCATCGTGGCCACTCATTCCTGCTGCAGGGCGCTCTGTTCCCACAGGCGGAATCTCACCGACGACATGCTGCGCGCCCTGGGGGAGAGCGACGGCTATGTAGGCATCAATTTCTGTCCCGCCTTCCTGTCCGATGACTTTGCCAAGGACCCTTCCGATGCTGCACTCCTGGACGAGGCCGACGCCGTGGAAGCCGCCTTCATAGAGAACCCGGCCGATCCTTCCCGGGTGGAAGCCTGGCACAGGATGCAGGACCGCTTGCTGGATATGCCGCGTCCCGGAGTGAAGGAAATCGTGGACCACATCGAGCACGCCATTGCCTTGGCCGGCAAAGACCATGTGGGAATCGGTTCCGACTTCGACGGCATCCTGGTTACTCCGGAAGGAATGGACGACGTCTCCGCCATCGGGTCCGTGAGCCGGGAAATGGAGCGAAGAGGCTATGACCGGAAGACGATAGAGGGGATAGCCGGCAAAAACCTGATGGATGTCTTCTCCAGGGTGATAAAAGCCGCCGGATCAGCGTTTTAACTTGTGAATCAGCGTTTATATAACAAAGTTGTTAGCAGGTTTAACAACTTTGTTATATTATTTATGCATCAATGATTTAAATCTGCTAAAACGAAACAACGTAAAAAGTTGAGGGCAGAGGCGGAAAAACGCTCGATATTGCGCTTCCTGTCGTTCTTGAAGAGGTGGCGGGCCGTCTCGGTTCCATGCGGACCGGACACGCCGACCCACACGGTTCCCACCGGATTGTTCTCGTCGCCGGAAGGCCCGGCAAGTCCAGTAGTGGCCACCGAATAATCGCTGCCGGTGAGCCGGCGTACACCCTCCGCCATGGCGGCGGCCACCTCACTGCTCACCACTCCATACTGCCGGATGGTGGCGGCAGGGACCCCCAGGACTTTCTCCTTAACCGGAACGGCGTAGGAGGTCACAGAGCCAAGGAAATAGGCAGACGAGCCCGGGACGGAAGTGAACAGATGGGCAATTTCCCCGCCCGTACAGGATTCCGCGGCCGATACGGTGAGCCCGTGCTCCTTGAAGATGGCCCCGAGGGTTTCTTCCAGGGAAGAATCTTCCATGGAGTAAATCTTGTTGCCCAGGATGGCTTTGAGCCCCTCTAATTGTTCATCGGTCCGGGCAACCTCTTCATCTGCATCTCCACTGTAGATAGACAGGCGTAAACGAATGCCAGTGAGCGGATTGGGAAGATAGGCAAGATGCATGTCGGCAGGCAAGGCGTCCTCCCACGGGGCTATGAGTTCCGACAAGGCGCTTTCGGCCATTCCGTATACCATGACGCTCTTGTGAAAGATATGGGTAAGTTTCTGATGGGAACGGATGTCTTCCAGAAGGGAGGGGATGGCCCCCACCGCCTCGTGCGGCACCCCGGGAAGGGCATACAGCGTTCCGCCACCGAGGAGGTTGCGGAACACCATAATAGGAGCGGTACCCATCTGGTTTACAATTACTTCTGCCTTATCCGGAACCAGCGCCTGCGCCCGGTTGGAGGGGAGCATGTCCAAACCTTTCCCGGAGAGGATTTTCCGGATTACTTCCAGCTGCCCCGCGTGCTCCACGTAAGCGGTACTGCCTGAGAGGCTGGCCAGGACGCCCTTTGTTATGTCGTCCTTGGTGGGCCCCAGGCCGCCAGTAGTGATAACCACTGCATTGCGACCGATTTCCTTCCTGATGGTATTCCTGATGTCTTTTTTGTTGTCGCCGATGGAGATCATCCGGCTGACCCGTACGCCGGCTTCTTCCAAAGCCCGCGCCAGATGGGAAGAATTGGTATCCACCACCTGCCCGATCAGAATCTCGTCTCCGATGGTGCAGATACAAGCTTCAATCATGTCTTTTCGCTTCTTTTTCAAGGGTTTTGAGCAGTTTCAGGGCCACGGGAGGACGGGTTTTGAGTTCCACCAGGGACACACCTTCCTGCAGCATGGCCTGTGCGTCCTCTTCCGACAGGGCCGTTCCCACCAGGGGGATGCGCCCCCGGGTTTTTTCCAGAACGCTGTGGACCGTTCCGAGTCCTTCCGCCACAATGCCATTGATGCCGCAAAGCATGCTGTAGGACAGGACGGTTTGCATTTCCTCCGGGTCCAGGACAGCAGGAAGACGGAGGAAAACCGGAGTGTAATACTCGTAACACAGCCTGAGATTAAGCAGTTCGTCCAATACCATGGGGATATCCGACAGGTCCGACGAGCCGATTCCCTCGTTGCTGTCCAAGTCTATGATGATGAAATCGGCAAAATCATAAACGAGTGAGAACGAACGCACTACGTCTTTCTGAAGGTTTACGGCAAAAAGGAACTCCCTCCCGGAACGGGCTTCTGAAAGCCGCCGGATCCACTCCAGCATGTTCTCCTGGTCCGGATTGAGCGTAAGAAATCCCACCCCGGTGCCGGCGAGAGGACGAATCCTGAGTTCCCCCTGCGGCCTGTAAAGCCCTACCGGATTGCAGAACTGCAAACCGGAAACCTCCCGTCCGAGACCCTTGAAACGGCGTTTGAACACAAACATGCTGCAAAGATAGCAAATTATTGAGCAGGATGGAACTCCTGGAAGCTGTTGTCTTTATAAAAAACAACGATATGGCTGATTTCACGCACGGTCTGAGGCTGTTCTGCCGCAAAAAGTTCTTCCTGCAGGGGGATCTGAACAACTTCTTCCTCCGCATCCTTGAACATTTTGCCCTTTCCTGTGAGCAGCCAGTCCAGATTGAGCCTGGGGTAGTGAAGCAGCAGGCTCTCCATGAAATCGTAGCCCGGTTTGTTGCGTCCGGACAAGATATGGGAGATGCTGCCGCGGGCTACGCCCAGAATGTCGGCGAATTGGGACTGCGTGATGTTTTCGGCTTGCAAAAACTGTAAAAGACGGCGATTCATACTTCTGAACATTAACTTCACAAAAGTAAAAAAACAATTCAGAAAAAACAAATGAATGTCCATCGACAGAACAATACAAAAGGGGATTACAATGTGCGTAAATAATTGAAGTAAAAATAGAGTTGGAGCATATTAAATATCTGATAAACAATATAAAATCTATTAGAATACAATGCAAAATAACCTTTTTTCATAAGACAAGCCTTGTATGTACGAATTATATCTGTATTTTCGCTTTAATTAAATGGTGTATATTACTGATTTATAGCACAATAATTCGATTAATATTCAACCATAAATATTTTTTATGTTATTTTAGCAAAAGGGTATTGGCGATTGTTGACAAAGTTGAATTTGTTCACAACAATATTAATTATTGATGAAAACTTAATTTACAATTATAGATAAACGGATTCGTTGAAAGTCTTGTTTCACGAGAGTGCAAAATCTGCGATAAATTGTGTAACTTCGCGTAAAGTTTGAATTCTCATGATACCTGAAATCCATATTGAGGATTACAATTATGGCCTGGACGATGCCAGAATAGCGAAATATCCCCTTCCGGAACGGGATGCTTCCAAACTGCTCCATTATAAAGACGGACAAGTGGGCGAATACCTGTTCCGCCAATTGCCGGATTTGCTCCCGGAAGGAGCCCTTATGGTGTTCAACGACACCAAGGTGGTTCCTGCCCGCCTGCATTTCCAGCGGGAGACCGGAGCCCATATAGAAATCTTCTGCCTGGAACCCGTTGCGCCTCCGGAATACAATACGGCTTTTGCCGCCACCACGGAAACTGTCTGGAAATGCGTGATTGGCAATGCAAAAAAGTGGAAAGAGGACATCCTGCACCTTTACAATCCCTCGGAGGATGCCGATGTGAAGGACTTGGGCCTTACGGCGGAACTCCTGGAAAGGGAGGGGCAGACCGGGCAGGTTCGCTTTACCTGGCAGGACGGTTCCCCCTTTTCCCGGGTTCTGGAAATCTGTGGCACCATTCCCATCCCCCCTTACCTGAACCGCGAATCGGAAGCCATTGATGCAGAGCGGTATCAGACCCTCTATGCCAAGTATCGCGGCTCTGTCGCCGCCCCAACCGCCGGACTCCATTTCACGGAGGACGTGCTGGCCAGGATCCGCGAGAGGGGCATCGACACGGAAACGGTGTGCCTGCATGTGGGGGCCGGAACGTTCCTTCCCGTGAAGAGTTCGCTGGTGTCGGAGCATCCGATGCACAGGGAGCCCTTCGTGGTTACCCGGAAATTGCTTGAACAACTCAGGGAGGGAGGGCGCCCGATCGTAGCCGTTGGCACCACCTCGGTCCGCACACTGGAATCGCTCTACTATGTGGGAGTAAGCTGCCTGGAAAACGATTTCCCGGCCGATACAGAGCAATGGGCGCCCTATACCCGGGACTACGGATACAGTACGGAAGAAGCCCTGGACGGCATCCTGGACTACCTGGACAGGAGCGGACAGGACCGCCTCACCATCGGCACCCGTATCATCATTGTGCCGGGGTTCCGTTTCCGGCTTGTAGACAAACTCATCACCAACTTCCACCAACCGGAAAGCACCCTTATCCTGCTGGTATCGGCCTTTGTAAACGGCGATTGGAGAAGGATTTACGACTATGCCTTGCGCCACGGATTCCGCTTCCTGAGCTACGGAGACAGCTCTCTGCTGGAGCGTCCCGGCCGATAGGCAGATGAGAATATGGTATTATTTTTGCAGATTTCGCAGAGCAGATTTTTATAGCTATGGATCTAAACGAATTCAGCGATATAGCGCCGTTCAATGACGAAGAAGCGTCGGCCGCCCTGGCCCGCCTGTCCAATCATCCCAATGTTCCCTGGATTTCCAAATATATCTTCCCGGACAAACCGGAAACCCTGCTGCGGGATATCCTGAGGAATATCCACAGCGTGGACGAATTCCAGGACATGGTGATGGTGTATGCCGTTGAATGGGTAATCACCAATACCGTCCGCAATTTCTCCTACGACGGAATTTCCCGGGTTTCAGACACCGGCAAGAAGTATCTGTTCATGTCCAACCACCGGGACATCATCCTGGATCCAGCCTTCATGCAGCTCATCCTGCACAGGAACAACCTCCCTTACACCCAGATAGCGGTAGGGGACAACCTCCTCAAACAGAAGTCCGTGGAACTCCTGATCCGCGCCAACCGCATGATCAAGGTCATCCGCGGCATATCGGCACGGGAACTGTACCTGTCTTCCCAGCTGCTCTCCAAATACATCCGCGAAACCATCACTTCCGGACAAAGTTCGGTGTGGATCGCCCAGCGCCAGGGCCGGACCAAGGACGGCATGGACCAGACCGAACAGGGCCTGCTCAAGATGCTGGACATGAGCGGAACCGGCGATTTCGTGGAGAACTTCAAGGAGCTGAACCTAATTCCCCTCAGCGTGTCGTACGAGTACGAACCCTGCGACTACCTCAAGGCAAGGGAACTGCTCATCTCCCGGACGCAGAAATATGTAAAAGGGGAGTTGGAAGACCTCCAAAGCATCATGCAGGGGATCCGGGCCCCCAAGGGCAATGTCCACATCAACATCGGGGACCCGCTTACGGAAGAAGAAATCCGGGAAGCCTCCCTTTACGACAAGAACGATCGCTACCAGTATATCCGCCATGCCATAGACCGCCGGATCATCAAGGGATACAAACTCTGGAAGACCAATTACATGGCATACGACCTGCGGTATGGTACCGGCAAATATGCCGCACATTATACAGAGGACGAACTGGACGCCTTCAAGACCTATGTGGTCAAGCAACTCATGCAAATTGAACCTCCGCTCAACCCGGTGGATCTGCAGGAGATTTTCCTTGGTATCTATAGCAATCCGGTCCTTGCCAAGGAACAGTTGGAAGAAAAAGCCTGACCTCAATCCTGCTTGATATGCACATCCATCTGCGGGAACGGGAACTGGAGCCCGTACTCCTGCGGAAGCCTTGTGTATACATTCTCATTCAGCCAGAAGTAGGCATCCCAATAATCGGGGGCCGGAACCCATGCGCGCACGATGAAATTGATGCTGCTGTTGTCCAGCACCTGCAGGGCCACGAAAGGATCGGCCGCACCCGGCGTGGAAGCATCCAGGAACACCGGATTGGACTTCACGATTTCCATAAGGGCCTCCTTGGCCTTGACCGCATCGGCGCCATAGGACAAGGTCACTTTCAGGTCTACCCGGCGCAGCGGATTGGCCGTGAGGTTGGTGATGTTGCCATTGGACAGGGCTCCGTTGGGGAGGATGACCACGCGGTTGTCTATGCTGCGGAGTTTGGTACTTACGATGTTCACCTCCGTAACAGTGCCGGAAAAGCCCTGAGCCTCAATGTAGTCGCCCACCTTGAAAGGCTTGAAGATCAGGAGCATGATGCCTCCGGCGAAGTTCTGGACCGTCCCGCTCAATGCCATGCCGATTGCCATGCCGCCTGCCGCCAGCAGGGCGGCCAGTGAAGTTGTGTTCACGCCCAGGGCGCTTACCGTGAGCACAATGAGCACGACCCACATGCTGATGGAAATGAGGCTATAGAGGAACGAAGCCAGTGTAGCTTCCGTTTTCCGCCGCTCAAAACGCCGTTTGAGGAGTTTTCTGACCAGCGAAATGACCCAGGCTCCCACTGCATAGATAAGCAGTGCCGCCAGCACTTTCATCCCGAAGCTGATGGCGCTTTGGGTGATGGAGGTGACGGCTTCCTGTGCAGGCTTGTTTTGCAGGTCTTCTATAAGTTCCACGGTTCTGATGGCCAGGGTGTCAACCGAAATTTTACTGGCCTTTTCCAAAACTTCCGGGGGAACGGTGCCGGTGGTTTGAAGCAAAGGTATGAGAAGCATGGTTGGAAAAATAAGCTATAGTTGGAAGATTAGGTAGGCCATGTATGCAGCCCAGAGCAACACGAACAGGGCGCCGTCCAGGCGGTCCAGCTTGTCCCGTTTGCCCACATAGCAGCAGGTGAAAAGGGCCAGGGCGCTTACCAGCAGGGCCCCAAGGTCTACGTAGCTGATGTCCGTGAAGGACAGAGGATGGATAATGGCCGAACCGCCCAGGATGAGGAGGATATTGAAGACGTTGGAGCCGATGATGTTGCCCAGCGCCAGCTGCCCTTTCTTCTTGGCGGCGGCCACGATACAGGTGGCCAGCTCCGGCATGGAAGTGCCGCCGGCCAGGATGGTGATGGCAATGAACTTGTCGCTTACGCCCAGCCCCTTGGCTATGTCCGTAGCCGAATTCACGAACAGCCTCCCGCCCAGGATAAGGCCTGCCAGACCGCCTGCAATCATCACAAGACACAGCCACATGGGGCGTTCTTTAGTTGGAGCTTCACTTTCATTGGAAACATCTTTTTGCCTGAAACTAAACCACATGTATACTATGAACAAAGCAATGAGAACGATACCGTCCCATCGGCTGAGCCCGTCTGTTCCAACGCCGAAGATGGTCTTCTCCAGGCCCAGCAGGATGAGCAGGACCGTAATGAGGATGTTCACCGGAATATCCCGCTTCTTGTTGGCGGCGGTGATGCCCATGGGAAGAATGAGGGCGGTAAGGCCCAGGATAAGCAGCGTATTGAAGATGTTGGATCCCACTATGTTGCCGATGGCAATATCGGCATTCCCCTGGGAAGCACCGATGAAGCTCACCACCATCTCCGGGGCCGATGTGCCCATGCCCACGATGGTGA
>ERZ842401.2747-NODE-2747-length-23016-cov-4.210705_pt1 | contig 23016 bp, 11 predicted proteins | sample MGYA00521270_ERZ842401 | MGnify/ENA primary metagenome ERZ842401 (study PRJEB31892, sample SAMEA3878208) | bioreactor metagenome | biome: Moose rumen | place: Sweden | collected 2011-10 | study: EMG produced TPA metagenomics assembly of the PRJEB12797 data set...
TCAAGTACGGGTCTTCGCCGTAGGTCTCCTGGCCGCGTCCCCAGCGCGGATCGCGGAACATGTTGACGTTCGGGCTCCATACCGTAAGCCCCCGGTAGATGCGACGGTCGTCTTTCGCCGTGAAGAGATTGTACTTTGCGCGCGCCTCGGTCGAAACGATGTCGCCGACCTTCTTCATGAGGTTCTTGTCGAAAGAAGCCGCCGCACCCATGGACTGCGGGAACACAGTGGCGAGGCCAGACCGCGCGATGCCGTGCAGCGCCTCGTTCCACCAGTGGTACTTGTGGATGCCGAGACGCTTGATCTCAGGCGAGTCCATCATAAGCTGTCCGAGCCGCTCCTCTGGCGTCATCTTCTCGATGAGTCCGTCGGCCTGACGAGCCGCCTCTTCGCGGCGAGCATCGCTGGGGATGGCCTGAACCGAAAGGACAAAGACCGCAGAGCAAATTCCGGCAAATGCGATTTTCTTCATGCGACGATCTCCTTGTACACCAGGTTAGCGGGTCTTGAAGCGATACTCCGTCGTGCTGCGGAAGGTTGCCCCAGGGCGCAGGACGGTCGATGGAAATTCGGGATGGTTGGGCGAGTCGGGATAGTGCTGCGTCTCAAGCGCGACGCCCGCGAACTGGCAAAGGTTCTTCCCCTTCTCCTTCGCAGGGAGCTTGGTCGTCATGTTCTGTGCGCCATACATCTGCATGCATGGTTCCGTCGTCCAAACCTCGAGGACGCGGCCAGACTTGGGGTCGCTCATTTCGGCGGCGAGTTTCATCTCGCCGATCTTGCCGTTGAGAACGAAGTTGTGGTCATACCAGTTGTCCATCGCCTTCAAGCTCTCCTGCGCCGCCATCCAGTCGGCCTTCGCACCAATCGGGCGCGCCTTGCGGAAGTCGAAGCCGGTGCCGTCAACGGCCGCGTCCTTCGTCGGGATGAGCCCCGCGTCGGTCTCAGTATACTTGTCGGCGTTGACCATGAGAAGCTGGTCGAGGACATTGCCGCTCGCCTCGCCCGCGAGGTTCCAGTAGGAATGATGCGTCGGATTGATGACAGTCGGCTTGTCAGTCGTCGCCTCGTACTCGACGCGCCAGATGTTCTGAGGAAGGACGGTGTAGGTGACCTTCATCGTGACCGTGCCAGGGAAGCCCATGTCGCCGTCGGGCGAAACGAGCGTCAGCACAAGGCGCTTCCCGTCATACTCCGACGCCTTCCAAACCTTGGCGTCCCAGCCGTCGGGGCCACCATGAAGGTTGCAGTGACGCGGTACGGGGTTCGTCTCGTTGATCGGAAGCTGCCACACCTTGCCGTCAAGCGTGAACTTGCCGTCTGCGATGCGGTTGCCGTAGCGACCGATGAGCGTGCCCATCGAGAAGCCGAGTGTCTCGTATTCCCCGACGGTGTTCCAGCCGAGCGTGACGTCGGCCATCATCCCCTCGCGGTCAGGTGCCAAGCAACGGACGAGACGGCCGCCAAAGTCGGTGACCTCAAGCGTAAGGCCGTCGGGGCTCTTCAAGGTGTATAGAGACGCTTTCTCCCCGAATTTCGTCGTGCCAAAGGGCTTCACGTCATCGGTGTTGCAGCAGCAGCCGGCCATAATGGCGGCAAGAGCAAGAAACGATAGCTTGTTCATTCCGACAGTTCTCCTTTATGAGTTACAGGATATTTTACCTAATTCCGCCGAGAATTGAAAGTGCGTTCCGGGTTGTCAGGGCGGCAAAATCTTCAAGCGGCATCCCGCGAAAATCAGCGAGGAACCGCGCCGTATGGACGAGAAACGCAGGTTCGTTTGGATTGCCGCGCATCGGAACGGGCGCGAGGAATGGCGAATCCGTCTCTATGAGGAGTCGGCCGTCCGGCACGATTCGAGCCGATTCGCGGACATTCTCGGCAGCGCGAAACGTCACTATGCCGGAAATGGAAATGTAGAACCCGAGGTCGAGAAGAGCGCGGCAAAACGACGGCGAGCCAGTGAAGCAATGTATTATCCCCTTCGACGGAATCTCACGCAGGATGCCGAGCGTATCGTCGTCCGCGTCGCGTGTGTGGATGACGACGGGGAGGCCAAACATGTTCGCGAGATCGAGCTGCCGCGCAAAAAGTTCGCACTGCGCGTCACGCGTCTCGGGCGAATAGTGGTAGTCGAGCCCTATCTCCCCTACGGCGGCGACACCGGTGTAGTCGAGCGCAGGGAGCTCCTTCCCCGCCTGGTCGCGATCCCAGCCGATCGCGCGATACTTGAAGCCCTCCGTTCCAGCGTTAAGTGGCTCGCTCCCGCCGACGGCCATTATGCGCGTCACGCCAGCGGCCTTGGCGCGCTCAACAGCCGCGGCAGATTCGCCGCGCGTCCCCTCGAAGTGGGCGTGTGTATCGAAAAGCTCCGGCAATTCAGCGCTCCGCAAGCATTATGGAGCGGAACTTCGCGATGTCGTCATCGGTAAAACCAAGGTCGCGCACGTACTTTACGACAGATTCCTGAATCGTGTCGGCGGGATAGTTCTTTACGAAGCCGCTGACGAGGTGGTCGAACCGTTCCTTGTGGTTGAACTTGGCGCTGTGGTTCCAGAACCCCGTGAGCTCCCAGTCGAGATACAGGATGTTCTCGTCATAGCCGAGAAGCGCGCCGAGAATGAACGAGACGGCTCCCGTACGGTCCTGGCCCGCAATGCAGTGGAAGTCGATCGGGTAGTTCTTCTCGTCTAAGAACACCTTGAACACCTTGGCAAACGCCTCCTTGCCGGACTTGCTCTGCATACCACCGTAGGCGCTCGACGAGTAGTGGAACCACGTAACCGTGTCGCCAAGCGGCGAGCCCGTCATGCCGTAGCACTCGCCGTCCGAACGAAGGTCTATGTCGCTCTTGATGCCAAAGCGAGCGCGGATGTATGCTCCGTTCTCGCCGTCGACACGGTTCTTCCCGGGCTCCTTGCCCTTCTTCACCTTGGGCTCGCCGCCCTTCTTGACGGCCGCCTTGGCCCTGTGGACACGAGAGGAAAGGAACTTCGTGACCGGCTCGCCGTCATGACGGGAACACCAATCCTTGTACTCGGCGTCTTCGCGATCCAACGTCTTGGGGTCGGCCTGCCACGCAAGCAGCTGGTCGAGGCGCTTCTGCGCCGCATCCGCTGCCGCCTTGATTTCGTCGAACTTCCCCATCTCCTTGAGTTCGTCGATGGTATAGTACGTGTCGTGCGCGTTGTCGTTGAGGCCTGCTGAGCGGATGATCATGCCCTGCTTCGCGCGACGACCGCCGAGGCCGATGTAGCCGCCGAAGTCCCGGACGTTCGGAACTCCTGGATAGCGGATGAGCCGCGGCGCTCTGTCTTCGGTCTTGAACGTCCCCTTGCCGGAATCACCGTCGCCTTCGACTGTCCACTCGTAAGACGCGGCAATTTCGAGGTTGTCGACATACAGCTCGCCGCACTTCGCCTTTTCGTCGATCACGACCGTACCCTTCGCCGTGTCGCGCACCGTAACGCGGTACTCCACGCCATCCTTCGCCTCCCATGCGAGTCGGACGGTCTTCGGCCAATACGCCTCACGGGGCTTCTTCGTGCCGGGAACGGTTTCGGCGGGAAGGCCCATCTCCTTGCTCCTGTACTTGACATCTGCGAATTTCTCTCGGCGTGTCTGCCTGTCCATCGACACATACGCCTTCTGCGCGTCGGTAAGCAGTGGAACGACCACACCAGCTGCGGGCTCGATGATCTTGATTTCCGAGTAGGCCGCAGATGCGGCTACAATAGACAACGACAGGGCTATTATTTTTTTCATGGTGACATTATCCTATAAATTGCAGCCGAAGTCAAGACGACTACTTCCCCGCTGATGCCGCTTTTGCGGCGAGGTCCGCAAAGACGGTCTTGTCGCGCGGATGCACGTCGTTCGGATCGCCCAGCCCCGCCGCGAAGGTATCAACGAAAATCGCACCCGTCTCGTCGCATACCTCGCGCTGTACGGCACGGTACTGCTCCCACGGACGGTTCATCTTCGGAAGACCCATCATGATGAACGGGTAACGGGGAACGGGTAACGGGGAATCCTCCTTCGCCAAGGCTGCGGAGGACGAGCGGGGAACGGGGAATAGGCTACTAAGTTCTGAAACGAGGGCGCGAAGCGTCTCGAGTTGGTAGTCGCGGTCGGTCGGCGTATCGGGCGCAACGCATGTCGTGGCATTCGACTCTCCCTGATACCATAGGATTCCATCCACATGTATCCCGCTATCCTTTATGCGCTTGATTCCATTGTCGTACATCTTCGACACAGGCCACCAGTAGGCCTCTTCCTTGTTGGCGCGGCGGCGCGGGTACTCCCGCGCGACCCAGGCGCACGGGAAGTCCTTGTTCTGGTCGAGGCGGTGGCGGTTCGTCGCGATCGCGGCGAGATGCGGGTAGACGGGCTTGCCGTCCTTGCCGGCGGCGCACATCGTCTGCTCGGAGAGGAACGACTCCGTCGGGGCACCTCCAGCCGCGATGTAGAGGATGGCGATGGTCTTGCCCGTCGCTTCGGCGCGGCGGATCGCAAACGACACGCCAAACGCACTCTTTTCGAGGGCATTCATTGGCGTAAGCCGCCTCCAAAGGTTGTTGTTGAAGTCCCAGAATCTGATGTCGCACTTCTCAAGCCGCGCCATTTCACCCTTCACGCGCTCCTTCTCCTGGGGCGTCGCGTTGAACTCGTTCCATCCCTTCTGCATATTCGACTGCCCCACGCATAGCCAGATTTCACACCCGTTATGCCTCGCGCTAAGTTCACCAAGTTCGCAAAGTTCTTTATCGCCAGAAACCTTTGCGACCTTTGCGGACTTTGCGTGAGATTGAATCGCCCTGAACGTCGTCTCGGCTATTATGCGCGCGCCTTCGGCGTTTGGGTGGATCTTGTCGCGTGCGAAGATCTCATCCATCTTCTCGCGAAGTGGCTCCTGCATGTCGAGGCCGACTGCGTTCATCTTCTTCGCGACCGCCTCAAGATCGGCCTGCATCAGAAACGGTTCGGGACTGCGGTAGAATTTCTGTCCTTCGGCGAGCGGAGAAAGCTTAGCCCAAATGAAGATCTTCGCCTCATCGTTGGCACGCCGGTAGTCCATCAGCAGCTTTAGATACTCCCTCTTGAATTGCCCGCGTTCTCTTCCACCGGTATATTCTTTGATGTACTCCCCGCAGTCGTTGATGCCGAGGTTGCAGATGACGATGTCGGGCTTCCATTCGAGGGCGGCCTTGTGCTCGGGCATGTAGCGGAAGCCGCGCTTCTCGCTCCCGCGCATCGAGTCGAGGTAGATGCCGCGCCCCGAGTTGCCGAAGTTCCTCACCTCGTACTTGCCGGGCTCAAACTCGTCGAGCAGCTTCTGGAGCTGCGCGGGGTACGACTCGTTCGCGCGGTCGGCGAGCCCGTGACCGTAGGTTATCGAATCGCCTATGCAGGCGACTTTCGTCTTTTCCGCTGCGCCGGCCAGAGACGCGGCAAAAAGCAACAACATGAGGATGAGTTTTTTCATCTCACGCTTCCTCGTTTAATCGTCAGTCCTCTCCGCCTCTATTCTGAAGGAGCTGGAGTCCGGCTCAGCTTCTTGCGAGAGCTGCAGGCGGGAGGAAATCATCTGTTGCCGATTTCCGGACGCCGCAGGCTCGGGTACGACCTTGACCCGGTAGAATCTCGACGCACCACCCCTCGGCGCGTCAAGCGTCAGCATAGCGGCGGTCGCCTGGACAGGCTCGGTTTCGCCCGTCGCGCCGCCGATGCCGCCGCCGACGAGCGCGTCGCCGTAGATCACGGAATACCAAAGTCCCGGAATCGCCTTGATAAAGACTTTTTCTTTCGTCGCATCATATGGCGTGGCGATGCTCAAATCCAGTTCCGGCCGCACGGCGACATCTCCGACAACTCCATCAGGATCGAGTGAAACAGCACCGCCGTTGCCGAACAGCAGAATGTTTTCATACCGCGCAAGGGTCGAGCCGTAAGCGGTTTCAAGGACGAGTTGCGACGACTGAACGTTCGCGCCGCTCACGGCCAGCGTCGAGACGCTCGCCGGGACGACGATCTTGCCGCTGAAGTCCGCTGCAATCGGAACCGCAACAGACGACACCGTGCCGTCCGTCGCAACGGTGACGGTGGCACCGTCCGTCGTGACGACGCTCTTCACGTAGAACCCGTCGCCGTCCGTTCCGTTCGTCCGGCGCTCGTACGTCACGTTGGCCTTCACGCCGCCGATATAAACCTCGTTCAGATTTATTGTACACGTTCCGCCCGTCGCAAGGAGCTTCGTTCCCGGCGCGATGGATGCGCCCGACGGCAGTGAAAGCCTCTGGATGTTGATCGCCGTCGTGCGCATATTGTTGCTCACGACACCGACATACCCTTCCACCAGCTCGCCAATTGTGAAGGACGTAAGTTCGTATATTCCCGGCGAGAGGCTGATGTTGCCCGCACCTGAAATCTTGGCGAACCGGAACACGCGTGCCGACATGTCCGTCAGAATGAAGTCGCCCGCGAGAATCAATTCCGACTGGAAATCAAGATCATTCCACATCAGATAGCCGCCGGTGATGCCCTTCAGGTTGAGCTTTGACGTGCCGTTGATGCAGTAGTCGGTTAGGATCTCACCGCCCGCGAGGAACGCCGGGAGCTCGACCGTACCCGTCCATGTCGATGCAAGCGTTGGTTTTGCAGGGAACGCGGCAAACGCAATCGTGCCGTCACCCGCAACCGTCGCCGTTCTGAGCGCAACATTGCCGCCGATAGTCAATGTTGCGCCGTTGTCGATAGTGAGCGCAAGACCGCCAAGCGTTGTCGCGGCGTCGGCAGTGAACGCGACATCGCGAGCGACGCGGATTGCACCGACGTTAGCTGGAAGCGCACTGCCAAACGCGACATCGTTGTTTGTCTTATCGTCGATTATTACAGTACCGCCATCCGTCAGCGTTGCGGGCGTCGAACCGTCCGCAAGCGTGAGAACAAGCGCATCGTCGCCGCCAAAACCGCCGCTCTTGTAGTAGGCGACATCCGTCACGCCAGGGAATCGATACGCATTGCGAGCGGCCGCGTCCAGTCTTTCCGTGAATACGGCGACGGCCTCGATCTTCATGCCGGTTGCGTTTTTCCATGAACTTGCCTGCTGGCGCATGCCGCCAATCGTCGCGCCATAGATTGATTTGTTGCTGTCGGCGGCAAACATCAAACTAAACTTCCAGTAATTCGTGGTGTTAAGACTTCCTTCTTCCGCGCCTGTGCAGACGAGCGTGCCGCGGTTGTTGTTGTCCGTCGGATGCCCGTAAGAGAACACCATATAGCCGCCCGTCGCTGGAACGACGCTTCCGTCGCTGTCGAATTCTGACGAGGCCGTGCCGCTTGTCGTTGCCGCATCGTAGCTCCCCTTCATCGCATTATCCATCGTGAGCCGGACAGCCGTGCGATCGTACGTCTTGGTGCTTTCGGCACAGCTTGTGAAGAAGACGCGTCCGTTTGACGGGCTGTAAGACAGGTCGCTGTACTTGACGATAACTGTGATTGCATTTGTGCCGGACGCGAGATTGACATCGACGCCCTGGTAGCCGTCGGCAATCGTAATCACGCCGTCGGCGAAAACATTGTTGTGCCAGTCCAGCGCACAGCCGTCGAACGTCGTATCGAAATCGCCCGTCCAGACGGCAATCGGTTCAGGCGGCGGAATTACCGCTTTTTCGGTCACATAATAGACGAACTGCTGATCTGCCACGATGACATTGCCTTCGGTATCGCGGACCTGTACGTAATAGATGTTCGCGCCCACCGTGTCGAGCGTCAGCGGTTGGACGTACTGCGTATAGTCGCTCTCGCCGTACTTCTTATACCAGATCGTGGCGGATGGATTATCATACGTCATCGTCACTTCCGTGCCCTGCTCGACAGTGCCACCGGCCGGCTCGACGGCGAACACATTCTGCTCGATTATGAAATCAGCATCGGCCGCGAAGTCGTAGAACTTGAGGAAGTCCACGAGGGCGTCCGTATCGTCGCAAGCGGCGTAGGAAGTCGGGTTGCCGCCGTTCGGCGAGCCGATCTGGAACTTTTTGGCGACAGACACCGTCGCTGGCTCGTTGATTCTCAGCTCGCCGTCCACATAGAGCTTGACGCGTCCGGCGGTCTTGACGATTGTATACACGTGATACTTGGTCGTCGCGTTCTCGACCGCAACCGGCTCGCCGATCAATCCCGTCCCGCTTGCCATGGCGACCGTGTTTTCGGCTGTACCGGCGACGAGTCCAAAGAGACTGCCCCCATTGACGCCGTACATGATGACAATCGTCGGCTTTTCGCTGTTCGCGGCTGGGAGCGTGCAGCGCATGACAGACGTCCATTCGTCGTCCGGCATGGCGAACGTAGAACTGATGTACGGCTTGCGGTGCATGTAAAGCGCGGAATCATTGTAATACTTCGCCGTGGTGGCATAAAAGCTGAGAGCCGTCGTGTCAGTGCCGGTGGAATTGACATTCCCGTTGAACTCGTAGTCAAGCAGAGCATCTGTTTTGAGTGTTTCGTCGGGCGCGAGGATGTACCTGCCGTTTTCTTCTGTATATTCAAGCGCCTTGCCGTCCGTATCTTGCAAAGCGAGCGTTCCACCGTCCGAAAGTGTGACGCCGTCGATTGCAAGCCCTCTGATTCGGTCGCCTTTCGAGACGGTGACGACGAGCGACGAGCCCGCGCCGACATCGATGTTGCCGAGGTTGGACGAGGCGACAGTCAGGATGATGTCTGAAATATTCAGCTTTCCGCCCATCTGGGAAATGTCGCCGTCGAGCGTGAAGCCGGCTGAAATGTCGGCATAGATCGTTCCGGTGAAATCCGCCCCAACGCCCTGCAAGATAAACTTGCCGCCCGACTGCGAGGACGTGAGATGCACATCGCCGGAGCCGGAGAAGAATTTCGGCCCGAGCGTCACCACTTTGCCGTTCGCATCGAGCGTCGTGCGTGTACCCGCCGCCGCGCAGAAGTTGACCGTCTTCGTCTCGGTGACGTTGTTCTCGACCTTGTATGTGCCGGCTTTGAAGTTCAGCGCCGAAGCCGCATCACCGCCCATCGCGATCTGAACGTCGATTGTCGCGCCGTCCTCCAATGTCAGCGACGCATTCGCGCCGTAGGCATAAATCTGCTTGGCGGCGAGCGACCCGTTCACCGTGAGCGCGCCGTTCGCACCGAGGAAGAGCCCGCCCGCCGCCGACCAAAGCTTGTCCGCCGGAATTGACGCCGCCTTGCAGACATGGAGGCGTCCATCGCTCCCGATGTTCGCGGATGGCGCGGAATCCGCAATTGCGACATTCATCTTCGCAAGATCGAGAGTGCCGGTGAAGTCGGATACGTCCTTCAGCAAAATAATTTCGTCCACACCCGATGACGATGTCTTGAGCGTTCCGTCGCCAACGAGATAATCCACCGTCGCCGTATCGCTATTATAGCCGTTGTTCAAATTAAGCGCGGGCGCCGTGCCGGAGTCTTTGAGTATGACCGTGCCCTTGAAGTTTGCCCCCCGCTCGAAATATCCTGTAACACCCGTGAAGCGTATTTTCGACTCTTCATTGCCCCAATACTGTGGATCGAGATAGCTGATCGAACGATTCTCGAACACGACCGTTCCGTTCCAGAAGTTGGCATTGTAAAGCGCGGAGACACCCAGATAGGTGTAGAGATTCTGCGCGATTGTGCTGTCGATTTCGCAGTCGATCTTTATACCCTCCGCTACATCAAGTCGTTTCTGCGGAATAACCAGCGCGGGCTGGATGCTCACCGTGCTGAGTGCCGTACGGATCGTATTCTCGAATATATCGACGGAAAGCGTTGCCGTGCCGCTGGCCGCGCTGACCTTGAACTGCGGATTACCGATGACCTGGATGTAGCCGAGATGCAAATCGGACGGCAGGTTGAGCGTCATTTCCGATCCAGCCTCGAATGTGCTGTTGAAGATCACATAGTCGCCTTCGCCCGGAAGCCCCTGCGACCAGCGCGAAGCGTCCCAGAAGTTTCCCACGCCAATTTCGTTCGGCGTCCATGTGTTTGCAGTCGCGGCAAAAGAGTAGGTGTCTTGTTTGCTCGTCCACTTTGCGAGCTGATTCCCTTCCTCATCCTGAAAGATGACAGCACCCCAGCCCTGCATCTTGATTTTAGAGGTCGAATATCCGTATGCAATCTGTGCTTTGTCGAGCGTCAGATACACGGTGCCGTCATCAATCGTAACTTTGTTCTCCTGTCCAGCCGGGAGCGTCACCGTTCCTGAACTGTCGAAATCGCCAAGACTGATCGAGCCAGTGAAGCCCGAGAAGTTGCTGAACTTCGGAGCACTGCCAACGATCATGATATAGCCGCTGCCTGTCACCGCTGCGTCAATCGTGGCATTGTTGTCGATGTAGAGCTGTGTCGTGCCGCCGATATAAACCTTTGCCGTAGCAGGAAGGCTGGTGGCGAGGTGATAGGTGGAGGTGTAGGAATCGAAGCTCAATATTCCCGAAAATCCCGTCATGTTGGACGGAAGATTGACGGTAAGCCCCTCGCTCCACTTGAGCGTTCCGGTAAAGCCGCTCAAGCTTGCAAATGTAAACGAGCCGCCACCAACGGAATCAGTGAGCGTGACGGTGCCGTTTCCTTGGAATGCAGACGCGTCGAACGTGACGGCCTGGCCCTTGGCGTCGAGCGTCGTCGTGGTGCCGTTCGCAAACCAGACGGGACCGGTCGCGCTCGGCTCCACAATCTCGAACGTTCCGCCCATGACATTGCGCATGGAGTTGAAACGGAGCATCAGATTCTTGTACGCCTCGGTGCCGTCGGCGTTCCTGACTGCAAGCGTCAGCACGATCATTTCGCCCTCGACGTTCCACCGCTGCGCCATATCCGTTGCATCGATGTTGACCGTAAACACGTTCCCATCCTTCACGACGCTGATCTTCTCGTCGGGAAGAATCGTCAGGTGGCTGGAGTAGTTGGTGAGAGATGTCGTCGATTCGGAACAGGTTACTTTAAGCTGGTTGACTACTCCGCGCGCGCATTCGACGAAGATGTCCTGCTGGACGAGCTCAATGCCGCAGGCGACGGACGAGACGGAAAGTATCTCCGGCGCGGGCTGGGGCGTGCCGATTGTCGTCGTCACGCTGTTGGTGCGACCTTCTCCTTCGCCCGCCGCCATGATGGGCGTGACGGTGAAGGTGTAGGCGAGCCCTTCTTCAAGGCCGGTTACGGTGTAGGTTGTGGTTTCCTCGTGCGTATCGATATTGACGGACGGGACGGGGCTCGTCCCTCCGGAGATTTCGAGTGTGAAGCCGGTCGTGCGGTTGGTGTAGCATGGCGCGATATGCCAGGTGAGCGTGACGTCGCTTGAGCAGACTTTGGCGAGCGGCTCGAACTGGACGATCTTCTGCGGACGGTAGCCCGTCTGGAACGTGGCGAGTACGCCGGAGTATGTGCCGCTCGTGACGGCCGTCCTGAGATCTTCCCAGTAGGTCGCGTTGCCGTAGCCGAGATTGAGGTTGATGTAATCGATTTCATCCGCCGTGTCGGCGTTTTCGACCGCGTAGCCGTCGATGACCATCTGGTGTGCGGCGGTGTTGATCTGGATTGGCGAACCCCAGTCGAGATCGGCCTTGACCGCCGCCCAGAGCGTGTCGTAGCCGACGCTTGAATACGTCATCCCGACGCCTTTTTCATACCAGTAGTCTTCGGCTGACGAGGCGAGCTGGCGCGTGCCGCCCGAGCCGCCCGGCTTGTAGCCGATGCCACCAAGGGACTGCATCCAGAACGAGAGATAGGCGGCATTGTAGGTAGCGACCTTGTCATTCGCCAATGGCGTAGAAGCGTTCGATTCGTATGTGTAGTTGGCCTTCACCTTGTCCCAGTCGATCGGCACGAGTCCGTTGGGCCGGACGACGAAGCTGTAATAGTTGTTCAGACCGTCCCTCACGCCGTGTGTGGACGTGCGAAACTTCTCGTAGCGGTAGGGCCAGCGCCAGTAGCGCACTTCCTGTCCGGCGGCCGTCGCCACGCAGCCGCAGAAATAGTTGTAGGGCGAAAGGTCGTTGTATGGCGCGGTCTGATGCCATGTCGCCCCCAGGAACGGCGCGACGTATTCATCGCTCGTCTCTGCCACAGGGGCCGAGGCGGCGAGCAGACGGACCTTCTTTACGACCGGCGCGGCGTATTTCGCCCAACCAGGATCGACAGAGGCCGATGCGTCCGCCTCCATCTTATCCACCCAGACGCTGTTGCCCCTCAGCAACACGTCGAGGGGCGAGCCGGCCTCCGGCTCGGCAAAGTCGTCCGGCGAGAACGAAATGACCGGCTTGCACCTGTCGCTCCCGGCGAGAATGATGTAGCCAGACGGCTCGAGGCGGACGATCCAAAGGCTGCCCCATGCGGCGGCAGACGAGACCGAACGGTCCGGCAGAATCCGTGCGCCAACCCCGCCCGGCTTGATAAAGCCCTCCGCGACCGCCAAGGCGGTCTCCTGTGAAACTGTCTTCGCAACAGCAGGAACCGCGAAGGCCAAAAGCGCCACGACAGCGATTGTTGTCTTTTTTATCATGCTTTCACCCCCAAACTAATTTCCACCACAGTCAGCACAACGCCAATTATACCAAATTCCAGCCCATATTGCCCTATTCCTCGCTTTTTGCCGAATACGAAAGCCCCGGAACTTCGTGCGGATGGTCGCTCGTCCCGAGAATGGGCGTGAAAGTCCCGATCCATTTCCAGCCGCCCTTCTTGGGCAATGTCATTTTGACGTAGTTAACACCCTTCTTGAGATGTATCGGCGTCGGGGCGCGATACCAGTAGTCTTCGTCGACGAGCGGCGTCTCCTTGGGATTCCCCTTCACTCCCGGATGTGTCCATTCCGGCGGCTCAATCTTGCGGCCATTTAGCTCAATCGTCGCGCCGTGCTTGTTCCACTCGCCGAGCTTCGGCGTCGGCGCGTCGCGGCTACGTCCATCGGAGCGCGAAAAACCCGTCATGCCGATCCATGCGCCGCAGTCAATCTCGCGCTCGCTCGTAACCCACGTCTCAAGCGTCACGACACCGTCGTTCCTCGGCACATACGCACTCTCGGGAAACCAGAAATGCCGCGGATAGATCGTCGCCTGCGGAATATCCTCCCCCAGCACGCTGCCCTTCTCGTCCGTCATGCGCCAACGCATCTGCGTCTGCGCGACGTATGGGAAAGGATGCCGCAACCCCTTCAAGACCTTGTCGCGCTGGGCAATAGTGCGCCGCTCCAAATCGGCCGCAAGCGCGAAGCGCGGATCGTCCGGACGCGGCAGCCGCGCGTATAGCGCCGGCTCGTCCTTTTCGCGCCCGCGCCAGAAGTTGTCCGAGAGAAGCACGATAGCGGGATAGACGGCGTTCATGCGAACGACATCCTCGGTGTCGGCAATGGCGTCATCATGCCACACGCAGACGATCGCACCAAGCTTTTCGTCCTTCTCGCCCCATCTGCATGGCTGCTGGTAGGCGGCAACGGAAAGCAGCTCCTCGGGGTCTACATGGTTGATGTAGTAGCTGTTCTGCGAGTCGATGTACGGCGTCTTGTCGCCGCGCGGATCCTTCGCGCCCATCCAAAGCTGCTTGATCGACTGCCCGGGGAGACGCAGCCCCGGCGACCAGCCCATCAGCGTGCGCCCATTGTCCGTCACCTTCTTCGCCCAATAGTCGAGGTGGCTCTGCGGAACCTTCTCGCCGCGCTCGCGCGCCTCGTCCGTGCCGAGGTGAACGATCGGCATATCGGCGGCAGGTGCGAGCGAGCAGAGTTCGTCGATCAGCTCGCCCAGGATGACCTTCGCATCTTCGCACGAAAGGTCATTGATGCCTGTGGCCTTTCGGAACGCAAGCGTGTGACCCGGCATGTCGAGCTCCGGGATTACCGTCACGCCGCGCTTCTTCGCGAAGGCGAGGACATCCTTGAACTCCGACTGCGAGTAGAATTTACCGACGTTGCGCGAGAAAGCCTCTTCCTTCTGTAGTTCTGGATACTTCTTCGATTCAAGCCGCCAGCCGTAGTTGTCCGTCAGATGCCAGTGAAACACGTTATACTTGTAATCCGCGATAGTCGCGATGATGTCCTTGATCGACTCAACGCTCTGGTAGTTGCGCCCGCAGTCGAGCATCAGCCCGCGATACTTGAACTCCGGCCAGTCGTAGATATCGCAATCGGGAATTGCGGTTCCATCGGCTTCAGACAATTTCTTCAGCTGGTTGAAGGTCGCCGTCGCGTATCGCCGACCTTCCTCGTCGCGAGCATGGACCGATGGCTTTCCTCTGCGCACGACAAGCTGATACGAGCCAGGGAGACCGACGGGGTCAGACCCCGCTGGTCGAAGACCATGGGGGTCTGACCCCTTGCGGTCTCCCATACGTCCCACGATCCTCGGGCGGGGCATAAGTACATCCAAGCAGTCAGCATGCGCAGCAAGGCAAGCCGCCGCGCATGCAAACAATGCAACAGCAACCCAGCGATATGACCCCATGCGATCTACAGGATAATTCTACTGCTTGACTATCAGGGCCATGAAGACGAGGTCTTCGGAGCCGGCAGAGTTGTCCACGCCGTGGCCTGAGCCCGAAGGCGTCCAAGTCGTGTCGCCAGCGGAGATCCTGCGCTTCGTACCGTTGTCGTCGTAGACGGCTTCGCCGGAGAGGATGAAGTAGCTCTCCCCTTCCCCATGGTGCTCGTGATACCCGAGCGTGGAACCCGCCGGTATCGTCACCTTGGCATAGAGCCCGCACTTGTCTCCAAGTTCCTCGTCAAGGACGAGATCAAGCTTGAGCTCGCCCTTGCCGTTACCACTCGGCATAGTGATTGTCTTCTTCATATTTTCTCCATTATCTGAGGCGGATGAAGAGCGGATCGGGATTGAGCTCGCGCTTAAGAGCCTTGATTTCCTTCGCCGTGAGCGCCGCGTCGTACACGCGCCAGTCGTCGAGGCGGAAGCCGTCATCGCTTGCACCATAATACCCCTTGCCGCTGCCGTTGCCGTGAACAGCTCCAAACTGTCCAGCCTGCGTCATCCCTTGCGGAACGCACGTCGTTGTCGAAACCTCATCTCCGTCAACAACAAGGGTTGTGCCGCTCGCCGAGGCGACGACCGCCACAAAATGCCATTTCCCGGCCAATTTTTGGATGTTCGAAACCGAAACAATATCCGCTCCGGCGCCGCCACCAGTCCAGGACACAAGCGCCAATGTGCTCGCATCTTTGGCAACGAGCGCCATGCCATCGCTACCAGCCTGGCCAAGATTCCAGATTGTTCTCACGGTTCCGTCTATCGCAATCGGCCGAATAAGCGCAACGACAGACATCTCTCCGGCATGTATGGCAGAGACGTCGGCGGACAGGGAACCCCACCACGGAGTGTTTCCGTTTTTGATAAGCGCCGCCGTTCCGTTCTTGCCGTACACGTTCGCCGTAGGCCAGTTCCCGCCAAGTCCGCTGATTTCATATGTCGAGTCCGACGCTTTTGCACCCGCCGCCGAAGCCTCGCCATTGAAGTCGTAGTGGAGGAATGGCGCGAGCGCCTTGACCTTCGCGGTAACGGTATTGTCGCTGATCGTCGTCGTATAGCGCGAACCAGCGTTTACCGTAATCGTCTCGCTCGTCAGTTCCGTGCCGGAAGGCGCGGTAAATAGCGTGAGCGTATCGCCGACGGAAAGCCCCGACGGATCGATATTCGACGTATTCAGCGCCGGGACGAAGCCGGAGGGCAAGTTCCAGTTTTCCGAACATGTCGCAGGGCCTTCTTCGGTCGGCTCGATTGTCAGTGATCCGATAGCCGTAGGTGTATTCAGGAAGTTGAAAGTGGAAGCTCCCTTGGCGACAATATTCACACCGGTGAAATTGCTCGCGGTCGTATTTGCATTATGCCCCAATTTGAGACCGGCGCCGTCCAGAACAATCGTTCCCGCAGTCGATGACGCATCGACATTCACCATCGGAACCTCGGCAGACCCGCGCATGGTAAGAGTATGTCCGTTCAATACAAGTTGCGCTGCGCCCCAGCCGTTGTGGACAAGCCCCCAGCCATTGCCGAGATCGACCATGGCGTCCGCCGTGAGCGTGAGCGAGGAAATCTGACGTCCGCCGGTAGTAATCTTCGGTCCCGTATAAACAACCGCGCCGGAATACGTGCCATCCTGCAACTGCACGCCATTGCCTGCAATGACCAACCTGTATGCATTGGCGACATTTATGATGTTGTCGAGGCTGACGCATGCGCCGTCCTCCACGGTCACCAGCGCCTGCGCCGTACAAGCCCACGATGTATCAAACGGACCGTAACCCCACGGCATTGTCGATGAAAGCGTACCGGTCTTTACCGTCGTTCCGCCAGTGTACGAGTTATTCGTCGCCATCGTTACATTGCCGTACGTCTCGACCGCGCCGATGCCGGAAATAACAGCCGATTCGGTGACGCCGTCGAGCTTCAGCACCGTGCCGGAAGCGAGGGAAATGCCCGTTGTCGCGGCGATTGTCGCGCCGTCGCGCTTGAGCGTCGCGCCGTTTTCAAGAGTGATATTCGCGGCCGTGACAGACCCTGCGCCCGTAAACGTCACCTCGCCTGCGCCGTAGATGACGAGCGCATCGAGTGTGTACGTGCCGGCGACGGTGATTTCCGTATCGCCTAAAATCTGGAGCGTCGCGCTTTCTCCGCTTGACGGCGCGACGCCGCTCGACCAGTTGGCGGGCGTATCGAACGCCGTGCCGTCAGACGCCGTCCAGACGTTGCCGGCATAGAACGTGAGCGTCCCCGCCTCGGAATCGTAAACAAGTTTCGGCGATTCAATCTCCGTGCCGTTCTCGTCCTTGAAGACGACGTTCGCAGGCTCTGCGGAGACATTGACGACCGGCACGTCTGTCGCGCTCGACTTCTGCACGACGAGCGTTCCTTCGTCATCGACCGTAAACGATGCGGCGGGACGCGCCGTTCCGAGATTGAACACGACCCCTGCGCCGACCGTGATCGTGCCGGAGGCCGCAAGGGCGGCGGGAGAAACCGTCACATCCGCCGTTGCCTCGGCATCCTTGAGGAACGATGCGTCGCCGGACAGCGTAAGCGAGGAGGTAATCGTCAAATCGCGCTTCAAGTTAGCCGTGGCGTTCGCCTCGAAATTCAAGTTCGCTGTCGTGCCGCCGCCGCTGAGCGCGCTCTTGACGATAAAGGTGCGCGATGCGGTGTTGAGCGTTCCTTCCCAGTCGAGAGTCGTGGCGGCAGGCGGATTGGACTGTTGGTTGGTTCCGCGCACCGTGCCGTCCGCTTCGATTTTCAACGTCACCGTCCCGGACGTATTCTTGTTGAGGCAGTTCCACTGGTCGGTATGCAATTCCCCGCCCCTGACAATCACCGTGCCGTCGTCGGGGATGTTCCAGTTGCGGACAAGTAGTTCACCGGTGCCGGTCTTGACAAGCGTATGGCTCTGCAAATAGCAATAGCTTGCAGCCCAATCGGCGCCCAGAACAATCTTGTATTCGCCGCCGACCGTTGCATTGCCGCTGAGATACATATTTTGAATTGTCCCGGCAAATGCACCGCCGGACGATGTAAGCGCCCATGGCCAATTCCCCGCTCCGGCACCTTCGACATATACGGCCGTCGCCGCATTCATGGCGAAAGCATTCAAATCGAACGTCGCGCCGTCGGCGACCGTCACGACGGGCGTGGATCCGAGGACGGAAGCCGAACCTTGCTGCAGAACGCCGCTTGCAACGGCGACCCTGCCGGCGAAGAACGAATAGTATGTCGCCGCCGTGTCGCCCTCCGCCGCCGTCTTTTCGCCCAAGGCGAGATTCACGACGATGTTTGCGCCGCCGTTCACGGTAACATCGCCGAGCGTAACGTCGGCGTCGATCGTAAGCGTCGTCGAGGCGGTCGCGTTGATGACGACGTTGCCTGCCGTCGGCGCGGAAACGGTCGCGCCGTCGAGCGTCCATGTACCTGTGCTCCAGCGCGTCGTCGTGCCGTCGAGCGTAAGCGTATAGGTCTTTACGACATCGGGCGCATCGGTCGGCATAATCTGGATGGCCGCGATGCCGCCGCGATAGGAACTGTTTTTCGCCTTGCCGTAAATCGTCAGCGGACCGGAGAGATTTCTGATGCGCATGGCGTTCAAGCCGTATATGGCGGTGGTCAGACCGGTCTTGCCCCATGTCGCCGAGCTTTCCACGACGCTCGCGGACACGGAATCCCAAGTATACGACGTGCCGTTGACGGTTTTCGACGTAAAACCATCGCCGTTATCGGTGGAAGCGTAGATGACGACATCGTATGTTTCGTACGGAACGCAGGAAAGCGATATTTCGGCGCCGTTGCCATTGTTCGCGCCATCGTCCAGGTAGCCGTCGGTGAAATAATACGTTCCGCCCTCCCACGTGTTCGCGCTGCTCCACGTCAACGTCGAAAGACCATCGCCGAAAAGATCCGCCGTACCGGATGCGTCGGAGGCGTTCGCTTGCCACGTGCCCGCGACAAGAGCGGCGGAGGTGTCGGTTCCATTGGCGCTGTTGAAATTGAAACCGACGACGCCGGGCGTTGCAAGCCACGAACGGAGAACGCCGCCCTTCACCCCCGAGAAATCGACGCCGGTGAAGAATGAGGCGGCGGGCTGCGAGGTGGCGGAAAGCGTAATCGAACCCGTGCTCGAAACGGCAATCGGAAGCGCGGTCGAAAACGCCTCGTTGACCGTTATCGTCGCACCGTCCTCGGCAACAACCTTTACCGTCTTGTAGGTATTTGCGTCAATCTGATTGTTGATTTCCGAAACCGCGATGCTATCCGCAGCAGAAACATTGATCGTTTGAATCTCCGAAGGGAAGAAATATTCAGTTGCGTCTGTCGCAGTTATGGCAGAGGCGAAGACAGCGACTTTCTTGATTATCAGATTTTCAAAATTGTTGAGATCTTTCTCCGCGCCACTTGTAAAGCATCCGCCGATGCCTATCTTCTGGAGTCGCTTGTAGGAAAAAAGCAATCCGGTTATTTCGCCGCCCGACGACGAAGCAGAAAGTCCCGATCTGGTGGCTGCGGAATAGATTTTCATGTTGCCGCTGCCTTGAGGATATACCATCAACATATTTCCAGCGGCAGGCATTGTCGTAACGGTATCGCCGGAAGTCGGGTAAGTAACGCCCCAGTTATCGCCCACCACCTCCAGCGAAGACGCCTTCGTCTTCAAACCGAAATAGGAATCCGCCTGCAAATAAATCGGAGATGCCACCACCGACAATGCAGTAGCATTCTCGTATTCCATCAGTACGGAAATCTTGGTGCCTTGGGCAAGATTGTAGGTTTCCCCGTCCTGTAGATTGATGTAGGCGCCCTGAGTCCCGCTTCCTATTTTCAACGTACCGTTGGCTTGGACCCACGATTCGCTTCCCGATGGCAGTACAAGCGTGTATGTCTTGCCGTCCGTGCCGGTTTTTACACTTGTTCCGAAATCCCCGTCCCAGACGGCGACGGGCGTTGCCGCCATTGACGCAAGCGACAACGAGCAGACAATTGCAGAAATTGTGCGCTTTGAGGTTAGAATCGTTGATACCGACATGAGTTTCCTCCCCATCTAATATATGACATGTACTATCACACGTCGCGAGAATTGTATCAATTCCCCCGAAAATTGTCAAATCGACGAAGTTAGTCGCTGCTTATCCGCGCCGCCGAGGGTCAGTCCTCGGCGGGAACCGCAGGAGCGAGCGTCTCGAAGTCGGCGGTCGCGCCCACGTAGCCGGACATGACCTGCTCGAGCCCCGCACGGACGCGCGGGAACTCCATGTTGAGCCAGAACTCAAGCGCGGGCTTCTTGTAGTCGTACTTTTCGGCCGCCTTCACGAAGAGCGCGGCGACGATAAGCGCGATACCCGCGTCGACGAGCTTCCTTGCGGAGAGATCGTGGTAGGTCTTCGAGTCCTCGCGTCCCTTCACGTACTCGATTGCGTCGTCAAGCGCCTTCAGGAGCTTAGTCATGCGCGGATGCTCGCCGTGCCAGTCCTCCTTGCCGAGGATGTCGGCTATGACTTCCTTGACGAGACCGCCTGTGACGCCCGCGATCGCGGCGACGACCTGGAGCTGCGAGGTCCCCTCGTAGATCGTCGTGATACGGCTGTCGCGCAGATACCGTTCGCACGGATAGTCCTTCATGAAGCCCGAGCCGCCGAGAACGGCGATCGCGCCCTGTGCATTGCGCATCGAAAGCTCTGAGCCGTAGTACTTCGCCATCGGAGTGAGCATCTTGTTGAACGCCGCGTACTTCTTGAGGCGAGCACGGACCGCAGGGGCCTCCGGCGAGCCTTTGAGCGTCTCGAACTTCTTGCCGAGCCCCGCTTCGAGGTCGACGTTCTTCGCCGCGTAGTAGGTGAGGAGGCGCGAGGCCTGGAGCTCGACCGACATCGTCGACATAAGCTCGCGGAGCGCCGGGAACGTGTCGATCGTGACGCCGAACTGCTTTCTCGCCGCCGCGTAGTCGCGCGCAGCACGGTAGGCGGCCTCGGCGATGCCGGTGCCCTGGGCGGCAATGCCCATTCTGGCGCCGTTCATAAGCGCCATGACGTAGGTAATGAGGCCGCGCTTACGAAGACCGATCAGCTTCGCGGGCGCCTCGGTGAAGACCATCTCGCACGTGGGCGAACCGTGGATGCCGAGCTTGTTCTCGAGGCGGCGCACCTTGACCCACGGGCCCTTCTCGACGAGAAGGCAGCTTAAGCCGCGTCCGTCGCTGAACTCGGGCTCGGTGCGGGCGAGGACGAGAAGCACCTCTCCGCAGCCGTTCGTGATGAAGCGCTTGACGCCGTTGACGCGCCAGACGCCGTCCTTGTCCTGGTAGGCGGAAGTCTTTACGGACTGAAGGTCGGAGCCGGCGTCCGGCTCGGTGAGGACCATCGCGCCAGTCCACTCGCCTGTCACGAGGCGCGGAACGTACTCTTTCTTGATCTCCTCGTCGGCGAACCAGTTGATCGTCTCTGCGATGCCCTGGAGCCCGAAAAGGTTCATGAGGCCTGCGTCGCCACGGCTCACGATGTCGTTGCACGCCGTAAGGACGGTGCATGGCATGTTGAGGCCGCCGAGGTAGTAGGGAATCGTGACGCCCATTAGCCCCGTCTTCCCGAAGAGCTCGATCGCTAGCTTCATGCCGGGGGCGCGCGTCACGGACCCGTCCTCGTTCAGCGTGTTGCCGACGAGGTCGGTCTCCTCCGCGAGCGGGGCGATGCGGTTCGCCATGATGTCGCCGCAGAGGTCGATTGCGCGCTTGTAGTTGTCGATCGCGTCTGCCGCGTCCTTCGGCGCGAAGTCGTATTCCTTCGCGAACTTGAAATCCTCTTCAAGGAGCGTCGCGACCTCGCTCAAGTCGAGAAGGTCGATGACGTTCTCGATGTCCTTGTTGTCTCTGTAGAAGTTACCCATTGTTCCTCTTCCTCCTGCTCTGCGATTTAACCTTTGAAGTTGTGTGATTTGCGTAAGTAGACCATGTCGGCTCGTAGTCGTCATTGGCCTGATTGCCCCACATATCCCATCCGTCGCGGGTTCCCCTCGCAAACATCTCAAGACGAGGAGCAGACGAACATTCCTCTATCAGACTAACGAACTCATCTGGTTTGCGCGAGTGCTCCCGCTTCTCCGTCCGAAGAAGATTGACCTGTGAGCGGCCGCTCGCAAGGGTCCTGTTCTTTGTCCCCTTGATGCCGAACAACAACATCTCAGTGACATTGCGAAAATAAAACCCGACACCACGACCATCAGGCATACCGTCTTTCCTGATCTTCTCCCAAATAAGATTCGTCTTGTATTCGAACCCCCAAGCTTTCATTACGGCTAGCCCGTCGGGGAGAAGCGCATTAGGAACCCACAAATAAAGATGCGCTTTTTCGGCTGCAACATCGGCAACAGGCAAGGACTTTATCTCTGCGACATCCATTGTGGGGTATCGTCTGAGACGCCTATGCTCTGGAGCCATCTTGCCCGTGCGATTAGCAAATCTCCAAGGTGGATCGGCATAGATAGTCTGATAGTTTTTGCCCTCCGTGAAGTGCACAAAATCAGAGACGGTTTCTTCTATTGAAGTCATTTCGCCTCCCTCCAATCAACGACACAGGGCCTACGTATACCCACCGCAAGAATCGGGCAACCGCCATTACGCCTACTATTGAGGCGCGGGATCAATTTACCCAACCAAGTTGTGGACGCACCATATTTTTTGATTAAGGGCTCGCCGCCTTTGTCCTTCAAGGCACGAAATACATCGTTAAGTTCTTCCGACCGAGTGACAATGATTCCAACATCAATCAGTCCGCAATCAAAATATGTGCGCATCGCAAGAAGATCGCGGTCGAAAGTCTGATCCTTGCTGTTCCATTCCAAATCGAAGGCTACTTTATTTTTGATGAAATCGATATTGTGTCCGTCAATCCATCCAGCTATAGTCTTCTCGTCAAAAGGCTTGTCAGAAAAACGTCCCCGTTGATTAGACTTGCGAGGATACATCTTAATCAATAAATCACCAGTGATCTTAATCTCCCTCCATTCAAGCGGGTACAAAACATCGTCAAATTTCTTTGGAATGGCGGTTTCGTTTCCTCCTGCTGCCAATAGCTCATCGGTTGTAATGCTGAACTTATCAAGAGCGGAACAAATCTCACTCCAACAATGAGGGAATGACCCCGTCAAGATTTCCATCGCATGCCCATAGCTGTGGAACTCAAACCGATCCATCAAAGCCACTGGATATCTGCACCGCGACATACAGATCACACACCTTTCGTCTTAATCGCCTTGATCAGCTTCGGAACGACCACGTTGAGGTCGCCGACGATGCCGTAGTGCGCTACCTTGAAGATCGGCGCGTCCTTGTCGGTGTTGATCGCGATGATCTTCGCCGAGTCCTGCATGCCGGCGAGGTGCTGAACAGCGCCCGAGACGCCGCAGCTGATCATGAGCGCAGGGCGCACCGTGACGCCCGTCTGGCCGATCTGCCGCTCGTGCTCGCAGCCGAGCTCTTTGGCGTATGCCACCGCACCTTCCGCCATATAACGGA
>ERZ842401.2748-NODE-2748-length-23016-cov-4.122991_pt1 | contig 23016 bp, 26 predicted proteins | sample MGYA00521270_ERZ842401 | MGnify/ENA primary metagenome ERZ842401 (study PRJEB31892, sample SAMEA3878208) | bioreactor metagenome | biome: Moose rumen | place: Sweden | collected 2011-10 | study: EMG produced TPA metagenomics assembly of the PRJEB12797 data set...
AATACCTTTTCAACAAAGATTGGACATTATAACCAATACCTCACTAGCATTGCAGAGAATGTATGATGAAGGCGACTTGTTCTCAATGGATGAAATCGATTATACGTCAGTCCAGATCTCCGATGATGCAAGCCTTGATAATAATTATTGGCTATCTGGATTTGATGAACTAATTAACCTAGAATCCCTAGAAGTATCTTGGACTGAACAATTGATTGCTACAAAATCTTTTTGGAATAATCAAGCTACCGAAGTATGGCAAAGGCTTATGTCTCCTGCATCTACTATAGAGCATGCATTTGAAAAGGTCTTTGAATCAATGTTCTTCTCATATTTTTGCGGAGCGGCTTATGACGGTCAGATTTATGCGCGGACAATGATTGCTGTTCAATCTGTGCGTTGGATGATGATGTTATACTATGCCGACAGCAAACGTAATTTAAATGAAATTATTTACCTTTTCTCAAGGGAAATTGAGCATTCTGACCTGAACATTAACGCGTTGATACTTTATTTTGAGAAAAATATCTAACAATGTAGCTCATTTGCCATTCTATATATCCTTGTTGCATTCATCCTTACCTGATTACGGTCGATTTGACCATTTTTTAGTCCAGATAGTATTTTAGAATAATCGCCATTGCAACCCGGCATATAAACATCACCGCCAGCCTTCATCACTTCATCTGCTCTAGCACCTCTATACTTATTCTCCTTTGAGGCTGAAAGAGCATCAATAACCCAATCTGTCATAACAATGCCCTTAAATCCAAATTCGTCCCTAAGGATATCCTCTATCAGGCCTCTGTGCTCAGAAGTATGTGTGCCATTCAATAGATTATAAGAAGTCATAACAGCCTTTGGCTGAGATTTCCTAACACATATTCCAAAACCCTTCAAATATATTTCTCTCATTGCTCTCTCAGATACATTTGAATTGCTATTATATCTGTTTGTCTCAGCATTGTTGGCAGCATAATGTTTTATTGTTGTGCCACAGCCCTTGTGATTTTGTACACCCTCAGTTATTGCTGCTGCCATCATTCCAGACACATAAGGATCCTCTGAATAATATTCAAAGTTTCTACCACAAAGTATGCTTCTGTGAATGTTAAGTGCTGGAGCTAACCAGAGCTGAACGTTAAAGCGCTCCATCTCATCACCTACAATGTCGCCATAGCTTTTTGCTAGGTCATAATTGAAGGTTTGGGCTATGGCGGTGCCAATTGGAATAGCAGTCGCATATTGCTCCTTTATCTCTACCCCTTCTGGCAACTGACCTTGCATTTTTGCTAAGGCTTCTGCCTCCTCTGGGTTCATAAGCTCCAACATGCTCTCTGGCAATCCTCCATTAGCACTATGAGCCCCGTTTTCATCCTCATAGTATTCTCTGGATAGTCGTAAACCAGCAGGTCCATCTGCCATAACCAGGCTCTTAATTCCCTTGTCCTGATATTTACTGTATGTTTGACCGGCAGCACCTGCTACAGCAAAAGAGGCGTTTCCAATCACACTATTTTCATCCGCATTAGGATCAAACTCGCCAATGCATACATAGGTTAATTCTTCGTCAGAAAGCTCTTCTATAACAGAATCAATTTCATATTCTTTATCATGATTTATCAAGATTGTTGAAAAATCGCTTGCATGCAAATTAACAATGCTTATGCCAGTCTCATCGGATATCTCTTCTCTACGTTTATCCTCTGAAGGAACATAATCGCTAAATTCTGGCTTGCCTAGGCAATTGCGGGTCTTTAAAACAGTAACCGTTTCATCTAGTTTAATAATACCAACAACTGATGCATTGTCGCTGCTATTTCCTGCGTAGACATAATATTTTCCTTGCTCTAAAATATAAGATTCACTGGTCTCATCATATGAGGCCAAGTCAGTTAAACTAAACGAAATTTCAACTCTTTCTTCCTCTAAAGAAGCAAGCTCTTTAGTTTTTACAAAGCCAGCTAAATCCTTCATAGGCTTATCAAGCTTTCCATTTGGACAGGAAACATATGCTTGAACAACCTCTTTACCAGCCATAGTGCCTGTGTTTTTGACTATTGCTGATACATTGATTTTCACTCCATCACCAGACATCATAAAATCATCAATTATAAATGATGTGTAGCTAAGCCCAAAGCCGAATGGATACAAAGGTTTAACGTGTGCCATTTCGAAATATCTATAGCCTACATATATTCCTTCTTTGTAATTAACATCATTCTTGTCGCCAAAATCGCCTATACTGCAATAGTCATCTGCCTTTGCCCAAGTAGTGGTAAGCTTACCAGAAGGGTTTGCATTTCCCAGCAAAATATCTGCAAGAACATTTCCTGTCACAACACCTAGCTGAGACAAAACTAAAATGTTGCTCACTTCAATAACAGGGCTCAAATCCACAGGCCCACCAACATTCAACACCAACATGAATTTATCAAAAAGCTTATTCAGCAACAGGATATCCCTTACCTCTGAGTCTGTAAGCAAAACATCGCCTTTTTCTACTTTTCTGTCACTTCCTTCACCAGAATTTCTAGCAAGAACATAGATAGCTGCATTACCGACTGCCTCTATTTTTATTGAATGCTCTGGCTCTGGCTCCACACGCCCCATGGCGTACATCATAGGATTAACGCCTAAGTCTGCTGCTTCTTTACGAATACCTTCGACAAACTTTTTATGATTCTCTTTTAGCACCTCATCAAATTCATCAAGCCAAGCTTTAGTTGTAAGCTCGAATCCTGCCGCCTCTAGGCCTTCTTCAACATTTACAGAAAATCTACTATTGACTTCACCTGAACCTGTTCCACCCTTTATAGTGTGTCTTACTCCATTACCAAAAGCAGCTAATTTGATTCCCCTTGAAATCGGGAAAGCATCATTCTTCTTTAAAAATAGAGTTGATTCAACAGCATTTTTTCTAACATATTCTAAGTGGTCTTTTTCATATCTTTCCATTAGTAGATTCCTCCAAAATGATTTTTTTCCGCTTGGCTATGCCCTTATCGCATTGCTAATTCCCTAAAGAAGTTACATTCTTCATCATTGCATTTCGTAGACTCAGGAAGCCTTAGGTTACAATGAAAAACATGCCCCAATGGTTCCTTGCTCTCGTATGCCTTATAAAATCCTACCTTGAATTCTACATTGTTTTTCACAAAACTTTCTACAATAGAATATATCTCATATCTAAGAAAATCCTCTGAAGCACTCATAACGAAGGACGTTGGGAAATCCGGTGTAATATATTTCTTCACATTCAAAATTTCAAGATCCTCATCAGTGACTTTCTTTCCAATTAAATCATTCATGAGATTTCCCATGTTTTCGTCTGCGTCACTAACAGCTGAAAGAGTAAATGCTGCACAATTTAAGGCGCACCCTTTGAATATAAATTTGCTCTTTCTCTTAAACTCAAACATACTTGCATACTCGTTATTGGTCAAAAACACACTAATTTGAGCAAGCAGGGTTCCACCAGCTGAATCTCCAGCCCCGAAAACATTATTTAAATCAAATCCGTACTTATCAGCATTGGCTTCCACCCAATCTAATACTGCAAGGCTGTCAATCAGACTTGATGGAAATGTATGTTCAGGTGCCAATCTATAAGAAAAGCAAACCACCGCAAAGCCCCTCTTGCTTAAATCGGCAGCATAGAACTGATATCTTTCCTTATCACCATAAACCCAGCCACCACCATGGACAACAATAATTGTTGGCAATTTCTTTTCTTCAGGTTCCGATTTGGGCCTGTAAACATCCAGCATTTGCCATGCTGGATGCTTTCCTTCATTTCCGTAGGTGATATCTGGATACTTTTTTACCTCATCAGGAATAACAAGCCCTGCATCCCTTTTATCATCCCCCTCTTTAAAAATATTTCTAATAAAATCACTTGCTTGCGACATAATATATCTCCTGTCTTATTTAATTTCTTTTTTAAGCTCTCTTAGCTTCTAAGTCCTTTTGTATTTGCACAATGTGCTTGTCAATATTCATTAAAATGCAAAGAATTAATACGACTCCCGAAAGAATTGCGTCAAGAGTCATGCGTGACAGCAGCGCAGTCACCGAAACCGTAGCTAAGCTTTTCAGAATACGACAGCTTACCTGATGTTGGCTTTTTTGTATCGGCCATCATTGTTTGACCTCCCATAACAACATTATCCATTTTTCCCTCCATTTCTACAACGAAAATATAGTTTCCTTCTCTTTAGCTAATAATATAGCCGCTTAATATCGCCTGTTCTTTACATTCCTTGCCTAAAAAATTACATTTTCTTGTCATTGGCTAAGATATTATGTACAATTGCCATATGAAAAATGATATTGAAACGGTTAATTTTACTAATAATTATGAATATGTCAGCTACACAGCCGAGCTAACATTCCGCATTCTCCATGCTATTTTTCAAGATTTTTCTCCGACAAAACGGAGGTATCCTACAAACAATATTTAACAAAAATAAGGCTCTCCAATGCCAAAAAGCAACTTATTAAAACCGACGACTCAATTCTAAAAATAGCCATGGACAACGGCTTTTTTGACGCCAGAGGCCTCATAAATGCTTTTAAAAAAGAATTTGCCACAACCCCTTTGCAGTATAGAAAATCTATGACCTAGATGGCAAGCGTACCATCATTCCGTATAACCCGAGGAGGAAATAAATATGAATCTACCAGTAGTTATTTTAGAAGGAATAATTCTTGCATTTCTACTATGGTTGATGTGTAAAATTGGAATTAGAAAAGGCGCTGTAGGTATGGTTCATTTGTATAGTGCTGATGTTCAAAAAAGAGCCATTGAACAAGGTCTTACGACAGATAAGAAAATCAAAAAGACAGCCATTCGGTTCAAAACGATAGGTCTACTACTTTACTTCGGTTATATCATAGTTACCGTATATTTTATTAATAGTGCAAAAGGTTTTTCTCAGGGATTTTGGCAGTCATTTATCATAATAATGATAATGGGAATTTTCGACAGATTGGCAATCGATTTGTATTGGGTTGGATATACCAATGACTGGATTATTCCAGGCACAGAGGATTTGCGTCCCTATATAAAGGTTAAAGACCATATCTTCAAATGGGCTGTCACACTCATTGTCTATCCACTGATAGTGGCACTGATAGCACTTGTGATGTCATATATTACTCAATGAAGGTGGCCAAATCTCCTAATGTCAGCTACTATATAAAGGATATTAGAGCCTATAACAATTTAGGCTTTCTCTTATTCGATTTATTATCTATTAACTGCATTTCTTTATTTCCTCATAATACTTTATATCTAGAACCTTTTAATGACAGACTGTAAACTTAAGTCCTCGCTAAAATTTAAAATACAATAGTTTGTTCCATGACGCTAACTAAAGCTTTTAGGTTTATCTTATCCTCATCAGTAAACCTGCCAATTTTAGGACTATCAATATCGAGTACTGCCGCAACTTTACCATCCTTGTGAATAGGGATTACAATTTCAGAATTAGAAGCACTGTCGCAAGCAATATGCCCTGGAAAATCATGAACATTATAAACAAGCTCTACCTCATCCTTTTCAAAGGCAGTTCCACAAACTCCTTTGCCTTTTTCAATATGAATACAGGCAACCTTTCCCTGGAATGGTCCAAGCACAAGCCTCCCATCTCTTACAATGTAAAAACCTGCCCAGTTTAAATCAGCAAGTGATTCAAAAATTAATGCTGATATATTAGACATAGCCGGAACATACCAATTATCTGCCTCTATCAATCCCCTGGCCTGATCAATAAGTAATTTGTAATCTGTCATTTCATTCTCCGCTTTATCAAATATCCTCACAATCTAAATAAACAGGCTTATATCGGATTTCTCACCAGATCCTATAAATGTTGCCACACCTCCAAGCTCAACTCCATCAATAAGCTCTTCTTGTCTAATACCCATAATGTCCATGGACATTTGACATGCAACAAGTCTTACGCCATGTGCCTTTGCGTCTTCAATAAGTTCCTCCAATGATGAAATCCCCTTCTTTCTCATTATCCATCTAATCATTTTGGGACCTGCACCAAGCATATTCATCCTAGAAAGTCCCAGCTTTTTCGTCCCTTTCGGCATCATAAAGCCAAACATTTTCTCGATAAAATCTTTTTTTACTTGGGCTTTCTTTGCACTTCTCAAGATGTTCAATCCCCAAAAGGTAAAAAACATTGTGACGTTTCTTCCCATTGCTGCAGCTCCATTTGCCATAATGAAAGAAGCAATTGTCTTATCCAAATCACCGCTAAACACTATAAAGGTTTTGTCATTTCCTGCATTCACCGCCTGAGACTCCACTTTATTTGCCTTAGTAATTTGGGCCTTAATTAATCCTGGTTCAACTTCTATTTTATCAAGACTATTACCTGTTCTTTCACACCATACCTTTATGTCAGAAGCAAATGCATCCTCCGTAGCCTCCACAACCACTGTTGTGGCATCCTGTTTGTCACGCAAGGTGTCTGCAACCTTCACAATTGGACCTGGGCACCTAAGATTCTTTGCATCTATGAAAATACTGTCTGTTGAGTAATTTCTTTCTAAAGAAATATAATCTTTGTATGCATCATAGCCACCTACCACGTCTGTTGCATCATAGCCTCTATCGGCCAGTAATTCCGCAATTTCCCCGCTTAAATCTCCCGTCCTGCAAATAACATACACAGGCTTTCCTACTGGAACTTTGCTTAAATCTGTTCCAATCTTGCTAAAAGGAATGTTAATTGCCCCCGGTATCTCATGAATTAAAACCTCATCTGGCTCTCGAGCATCAACAATAGTAATAGCACTTTTGTCAAGTTCTGCAAAATCCTTTGCACTTATTTCTTTTGCTTCATTTTCTATATTTCCCATACTCGTTTCCTCGTCTACAATGGATTTATTCTATTGAAAAATAGAATACCGCCCTATAGACTTAACGGCAATAGAATCTGAGCTACTTTAATATAACCATTATTGATTGATAGGTATAAATTATTTTAATACCATTTGTCAAATACAGTTATAATAAGTGCCTTACCAATTGACTTAATAGGCGATTAGTTGTAATATCCAAAATAAGTTAAAGTTTTCTGACAAATATAGCAGCTTTATAACTTTTGTATTACTAAAAGGGGTGATTGAATTTGAGTATACCAGTGGGTTATGAATTTTGGAATATATCATTTGAAGTATTTTGCATAATTGCAACTACTATATTGCTATACAAACAATTAACAGTATTTCGAGAAAACGATGCAGAAAAAGCTCTTACTGTTGTGTTATTTATACAACTTGCCTACTTTGCATCTTTCATCCCTAGAGTGCTAGTAGATACTGCAATTTTAACAAAAACGCAATTCACCGTATATTTTGTAAACATCTTTAATATCGCTCTCTTCGTCTATTGTAGCTATAGGGTATTTATATATCTTGAGCTATATCAAAATACCGATGGTTTCAAGCTATGGTTTAATCGTTTAGTATATGCCATTCCATGCATTTTCAACATGGCGGTTCTTTTGTCATGTCCAATAACTGGTGCTTTTCTTTCAGTATCAAAAGATGCTACTGTAAGCTCTGGTCCTTTCTGGAAGCTTATGATTATAATTAATTGCTTTTATCCAGCTGCGGGACTAATTACTTTTCTGTACCGTAAAATTAAAAAAACTAGTAATGAAAGTTTAAGTGATTTTAAGGTAACAGTGGCATTTCCCCTTATATATGCAACATTTGGACCTTTGTCCGCATTGCAATGGAGAATTCCAATTCTTCCATTTGGTCTTATGCTTGCAGAGCTATTTGTATTTATCCACTATACTGATCTTTTGATGCGAGATAAAAATAAACATTTGCAACTTGAAAAAGAGCTGGCAGACAGAACGAGGCTAAAAGCATATTTCTTTCAAACATGTCGCATGATATCAGAACTCCTATGAATGCCATAATCGGATATATTAATCTGGCAAAAGCTGATGAACTTGGTCTCGATGAAGTCAGGGAGTATCTCGACAAAATCGAAAGTTCTAGTCAACATCTTCTTGCGCTCATAAACGACGTACTTGAAATGAGCAGAATTGAAAGCGGCAAAATGGAGTTGGAAGAAGTGGATGTCAATCTTAAGAAAGTTATGGATGATATCCGTGATATGTTCTCTACGCAGATGGATACAAAAAACATCAATTATACTGTGTCCTATGATGGTGTTAAGAACAAAATGGTATTGTGTGATAAAAATCGATTAAACAGGGTACTTCTCAATCTAATAAGCAATGCCTATAAATTTACCTCTGAGGGTGGCAAAATATCTGTGACACTTAGACAGACCGAATCAGCAGAAGAAAACTTTGGTTCTTATGAGCTAAGAGTAAAGGATAACGGAATAGGTATGTCTGAGGAATTTTCTAAGAAGGTATTTGAAGCTTTTGAACGTGAAAAGACTTCAACAGTTAGTGGCATACAGGGTACTGGACTTGGCATGACCATTACTAAAAATATAATCGATTTGATGGGTGGAACTATTGATGTAAACAGCCAGTTAGGTAAAGGCACCGAATTTATAATAAAGCTTAAATTTAAACTCATAGAGGACATAGAGCCAGATACAAGTGCAGCCGATAATAACGCAAGCTCGGCTAAACCGACTGTCGACTTTAGCAACAAACGATTGCTCTTGGTTGAGGATGTTGCGATAAACAGAGAAATTGCAAAAGCTATCTTATTAAAAAATGGTTTCATCGTAGAAATTGCAGAAAATGGTAAAGAAGCTCTTGATATAGTAGCAAGCTCTGAGAATGGATATTTTGATGCTATTCTCATGGACATTCAAATGCCAATAATGGATGGCTACACAGCGACTGCAGAGATAAGAAAGCTTGACAATTCGTCCCTAGCAAATATCCCTATAATAGCTATGACTGCAAATGCATTTTCTGAGGACGTAAAAAAAGCATTGGATTCTGGAATGAATGCACATATAGCAAAACCATTAAATATCGAAGAAATGCTTGGGACTTTGAGAGAGGTGCTTACTCCTCTGGAGAATTGCCATATTTTATAGGAAACCGCATGCAAAAGGTAGTATTTTCACATACTATCTTTTTTGATACTATATTACTTAAAAGTGCGTACTTGTTAAATATAAATCTTGAGTATAAATTATAGTTGCTAGCAATAAGAAACAGAAAAGGATTTATATTTTAAAGGTAGGTATAAATATTATGCAAAAAGATATTGGATCAGTTATGGGATTATATCCAACACCACTTACAATTGTTGGAGAATTGGTAAGGACTACGTTAATTAAATTTACTATTCTCAGGCAACCCCAAAGATGCTGACTAATCAACTGCGTGAGCTAGAGAGGGATGGAATTGTCAATCGCAAGGTATATCCAGAAGTTCCACCGCATACAGAATATAGCATGACGGAATATGGAATGTCACTAATGCCAATAATACTTGCCATGTGCGATTGGGGGAATACTCATTTGTCCGGAAGAATTAAAAAAGGAGCGTAGGAGGATTAATACAATGGAATTTACAACAGACATTTTTAGCCAATATGATAAGAAATGGGCACTAATCACAGCTGGTGAACAGGAAAATTTTAACACAATGACAATAAGCTGGGGCGGCATGGGCACAATATGGAACAAACCAGTCGTTACTGCTTACATAAGAACTAACAGATATACCCATGAATTTATAGATGCAAATGAGTATTTTACAGTTAGCTTTTATCCAGATGAGTATAAAAAGACTTTAGGTATCTTAGGCTCAAAATCAGGAAAGGATATGGACAAGATGCATGAGTCAGGGCTTACTCCAAAGTTTGTGACTAACGGTGTAACATTTGAAGAAGCAGAGGTAACTCTTGTTTGCAAAAAGCTTTTCAAGCAACGTATGCAGGAGGAAAATATTCCAGACGATATCCTCGCAATGTGGTATGAAGGAGACGCCCCTCATGATATGTATATTGGCGAAGTTATTGATATAATTAGGAAATAAGTTTTTAAATGGTTTGCAAGATTATAGGTATTAGAAGGTTTCTTCACTTATGAAAAAAAACATGATAAAATGATGCTATAGAGAAGACTACTCGTTTCAGCTGACTAGAATACAGGAGATTACATGGACAAAAAATATAATTACTTGGCCGAAGATATTACCAATTCCAAGATATTACTTCTTGATGATGATTATGGATTTGTTGATGAGAATAATATTCCACATATTAATTGGGATAGTGAAAATAGTATAGTTGATGCGGATGGTTTTGACAAAAGATTTAGACCCGTTGAAGGAGCAGAAGATTATATCATTAAGGATTATATAATACCTAAGGGTGAAACAATTTGTCGTTATGGTTTTTGGGGAGGATTCTTTACGACAACCAAAGGAACGGATTATGTGTTATTAGGCCTTCCTTATGATAAAAAGACAATAGAGTATCATGAATATAAAGTGACAAACGATTTAAGGGTAGATTGTATTGTAAAAAAGGGAATTGTAGCACCTATGTTTTCAAGTCCAGGAGGTGGAGTGCAATTCAAGCATAAGCAACCGATATTTTTGGAATGTGAAGATGGTTATTTACAGGAGGATTTTTCATGGATACAAAAAAATATTTAGACGCATTAGAATTTATCATGGCCGAGAGATATCCAACTCAGATGTACCATATTGGGGGATACCAAGAAGGTTCCGTTTGCCTACAATCTGATAAGAATGGTTGGATTGTATATAATGGTGAAAGAGGCAATCATTATGCCGAAATCCACTGCGACACAATCTTGCAAGCGTGTCTGGAATTCATTAGGAAGATGACTCATAGAATAGAGGATATTTCTAACATGGAAACTTTGTTACTAAAACAGCTTGCTATTGCTGCATAATAAAGATTTCTCATAGCGATTACAATATGAATAGACAAAGTTACTTAATTTCTTTTAAAAACGAGGAGCTTCGAGAAATCGGAGCTCTTTTTCTATATATCTATTTTTCCGTTAAATATGAGTATTCTTCATAAATATGTGACAAATCCCGCAAGTAACAAGCCTCCAATTGGACAGATTAAAAAGGGCCAAGCAAGCCAATGCTCTGGTATACCAAGTTTTTTCAACCAATTCCACCTCTCATAAAGAGGATGTCCTTCCGTCCCTTTTATTACAAGTCTGTCCCCCATCTTTTCCCTAAAATATAAATCTAGACCAAAGAAATCTCCTAAATTCATACAAAAAAACTCTATATATCCCATCCAAAAAAGATTCCAAAATCCAGTTACGCCCGCATTATATGCGCTGACAACGGCATAGATGAGAATCAGTGGATAAAGCAGGGCATACATAAGCTTTATCGGCTTCCTGCTAACATCTTTAAGATGTGGTGCAGCCTCCTTCAATTCCTTAGGATACATCTCTGCAGCAAATGCCTCAGGAAAAATGGTCCACACTAGCGCAACTCCTATATTAAATACAGCACTCATCATAATGCCATCGAGTATAGTTCTCGTCCAATTCATATCCTCTCATTCCTTTCGACTATAAATTTTGCTGGTATCTCTTTTAGCATTGTATTTGCTAGTTCACATTAGGATGCCTATGTAATTATCCATGCAATAATTAAGCTGATAATTGGAAAGCATATGATACGAGCAAGCTGTTTTTTCCAATTAAAGCCAAACTGTTTATAGCCTTCACACCCAACTGTTTCAGGAAATACTTTCTGAAATAACCCTGACTTTGTAATTAGCCACCAGTCCAAGCATATAATATCAAACGCTTTGTATCCCATGAGAAGAATCAAATATCTTATGAAAACCTGTCCAAAATTAAAGTTGTTTTTTACAGCATCGATGCCTGCAAATATCAATACACCTAACAATCCAAGAAAAATAAGAACAGCACAAACATAGCCAAGCACCGTCTTCCACTTCGGATAGTCCGCTCTTTTCCTGACAATTGTTTTTATATCCTCTGGCATGGAAGTTACCGCAAATTTGGGTATCAGAAAACCCCCGACTAATATGTACAAAACAGCCAAGACAAGAAATATCCCAAGCAAGAGTATTGTTGTTAGCACGTAATTTCTCCTCCATCAAATCAAAGATTCAGAAACCGCTATTATTTATGATATTCGATCATGTTATTCCAGCCTGCTATGGCTTCTTTTACAATCGGTGCAAATGGATAGACGTGATACATGTCGTGACCTATTTCTGCTATTACATTTACGCCACACTCTTTCAATCTACCAGAAATTGGTTCATATGCTGCATACAGAACTTCTGTATCCGAATAACATAGGTATACTTCATTCAGTCCGTGGTAATCTCCTCTTTCCAGGTATAGCATATATTCTGGTACTGATTTTCCTTTTGTCATGATACTCTCTGCAGATTCCATATATTTTACGTCTATTAAAAAGTCCTCTTTATTAAGCTCTTTGCCACGTTCTATTACATCTTCTCGTCCAAAACACTCTCCCGGAGAAGATGCATAAATTTTGTTTGGTAAAGGAAATTTTCCTCCCAGTGCATTAATATGTGCAACAAGGCCTATTGCCAGGTTTCCTCCAGATGAACTTCCAGTTACAATAATATTTGATGCATCATACTCTTTGAGCATACGCACATACAACTTATAAATAAAATCATATGAAACATCTATTGTATTATCTATGCACAACGGATAATAGGGAATTATCATATCTCGACCTGTAGCAAGTGCAATCTTCATTGATTTTTTTATCGCTGCAGGTCTCGGACTCATTATCATTCCGCCGCCTATCAAAAATAGACAAGCTTTTTCTGATTTGACCCTATGTTTTATTACAACAACCTTTTCACCCTCAAAATCTTTTATTTCATATATGACATCAGGATGAGAAAGTTTTGGTATTCTGACTTTAGCTTTTTTCTTTCTCGCCATAGCCAGAAGCTCCTCTCCCTGCTTTGCAAATATTTTCTTAAAACCAGAGGCTTTAATAATACTTTTTAGAAATCTGTATTTAAATGATAATTCTGTCACCATAACCTCCATGTAATTGTTTTTTCGTTCCACTCCCAAAACCACTACTCGATTTCTTGGTGCAGTATTTCAAGAGAATTATGGATTCACATCACAAACAGCAATCCAACAAAGGTAAGTGCACCAGCTAAATTCCCAGCCCCGGGAACCTTGAAAATTATTTGCAATGGAATTAGGAAAAATATATGGTTGAAAATTAATGCCCATTTCGGCAACTCCGCCACTCCTGTTACAACGGCAGCCAAAAGAGCAACGCAAAAGATTAACAGTCCTACATAGCTTATTATTCCCGTAGGTAATATATTTTTAAAGAAATCAACTGCTGCTAATCGAGCTTCTTCCGTTCTTCCCATGCGAATATAATACCACTCTGCCGTTCCGCAAAAAACGTGAAATGCAGTAATCGGTATCATACATACAAGCGTGGCAATAAACATGACCGTTGCATATACCTTAGACAATGGATATATATACATACAAACACCGAAATATCCCCATATCATTATGAAAATTGCCACTACTCCTACCAACATAGACAGCATAGGATTCTTAAGCGGCATATTAGCCATCACTTCAGACATTTTCTCATTATCATTCATGAACTTAAAATTAAAGCGTTTCTTGTCTTTTGAAAAACTAAGAAGAATATCTGTCAATGCACAAAGTAAATGTCCAATCACCCCAAAAGCCAACATCATTTTTATCATTGTCTTTCTTACCTTTCTACCAAATCTTTAAACCTGCTACTGTTGTTCAGCCTCCACGAAACGGAGCAAGACCAATCCTAGCACCAACACGAGCGCATGACCAAAGGATTCTGTTCCATGATCAAGCTGGTTTATCGGCCAAGGAAGAAGTGCCAGAAGATTTCCGACTATTCCAGCGAACATTATTGGATTACAAAACGTTGCCAAAATCCGTGCCACAGTACCCTTGAGGGGGATAATACCCTTCCAAACCATAGTAATCATGGTGACAGCAAGCCCAATATCACAAACGACATAAGCAATCAGCATTCCCGGCATATTGGCATACAGCACCCTATTTGCTACGTCTGCCGCAGTTTGCATATCCCCATATGCCTGATAAACGAATTTGAAAATAAGTGCATTAGTCATAAACATGGCATGTACCCAAGCCCAGGCAACTGTTCCCATAATATATGCAACACGAAACATTTTTACCCATATTTTATTCCTTGTTTCTGTAACATGAACCTTTAAAAGCTCATACATCCTGTTAAAACCCATGTAGTACAGAAGTGTCCCAACAAAACCGCAAATAATACTAGCCCACATCCTCCATGTAGCCATATCAAGATAGGCTACTTTTATGAATAACCCTATCGTCTCCATTGTCTGTTCTGGTCCCGTTGCTGCATACAGAAAGTCTCCAATCACATACAAAATACATCCGATAATCCCTGCAAATAAGAGCTTTCTACTTTGATTTAAATTTGTATTCATATGTACCCTCCCAATCTCGACCTCCAAACTTCCATCAATACTCAAACACTGTATAAAATCAATCTATTTGGCGCTCTGGTTAGTTTTTCCTAACTCATTATATCATTTATTGTTATTAATAATAAATAAAGCACCAGAAAAATTTACAATTTGTTCGATTTACACGCACCTCTGTTCGGGTGTATTATAATCACACAAGCCGAAATCTTGTTCGGTATTGGGAGGGCAAGCCTATGGAAAACAAAGAATATAAAATTATAGCAGTAGACTTTGATGGAACACTCTGTTTTAGTAACTGGCCTGATTTAGGTGAACCAAATTTGCCGTTGATTAGCTACTTAAAGCAGGAAAAGCTGGCGGGTAGTAGGATTATTTTATGGACTTGCAGAGCTGGCAAGCCTCTTGATGATGCCACTAAATGGTGTCACGAATATGGTCTCACCTTTGATGCTATCAATGATAATCTCCCAGAGATTGTAGAAATGTATGGCAATAACAGTAGAAAGATTACCTGTGATGTCTATATAGATGATAGAAATATGCTTTTAGATGACTTGTTAGGAGCAGTGAGCTGATGAGCACCTACATAGCCATCGACATGAAGTCTTTTTACGCATCGGTGGAAGCCATTGCCAGAGGTCTTGATCCCCTTAAAGCAAATCTTTTAGTTGCAGATGCTACAAGGACTGATCAAACCATTTGCCTTGCAGTCTCTCCTGCCCTTAAGGCTATAGGTGTTCCAAGTAGGCCAAGACTCTTTGAAGCAAAACAAGCCATTGAAAGATACGAGCGTTCTCATCATACCAAGATTCTCTATATCACTGCTGTCCCACGCATGCTTGAGTACGAGAAGGTATCTGCAAAGATATACGGGATATTTCTAAAATATGTTGCTCCAGAGGATATCCATGTTTACAGCATTGATGAGAGCTTCATTGATTGCACGCCTTACCTGCATCTATATGAAACTGCAGCTATAAAAGCTAAAGAAAGTCCTGCACACATCATGGCTATGACCATGATTAGAGATGTACTAAAGCAAACTGGTATTACAGCCACGGTTGGCATCGGAACCAATCTATATCTTGCAAAGGTAGCAATGGATATCGTAGCCAAAAAAGCTCCTGCAGATAAAGATGGCGCACGCATAGCTGCTCTAAATGAAGACACATATAAAACTCTACTATGGCCTCATAGACCTCTCACAGACTTTTGGCAGATAGGAAACGGTAAAGCTCGTCGTTTGGAGAAAAATATGATGTACACGATGGGTGATGTGGCGGAACGTTCTCAGATTGATGAAGAATGGTTCTATAAAACCTTCGGTATTGATGCAGAGATTCTTATTGATCATGCCTGGGGAATTGAACCTGTCACAATGAAAGATATTAAAAACTACAAGTCTGATAACCACTCTCTTTCTAACGGGCAGGTGCTGCCTAGACCATATAAGTACGAAGAGGCTTGCATTGTTTTAAAAGAAATGATTGATATCTTATGCTGCGATATGTACAAGAAGAATCTGGTGTCATCAAAATTCACCTGGTGGGTGAGCTACGATTATAAAAGCCTTGAATACTGCCCACACTATGATGGACCACTTGCTATAGATTGGTATGGAAGGCTCCACCCTGCCCATTCGAATGGTACAGTAAATCTTCGTAATGCAACAAACACTTCTAAGCTTGTAACCCAGGCTATAATGAATGATGTAATTAATAAAACAGACCATAGGATATTATTCCGTAGACTAGGGATTTGTGCTTGCAATGTTCACAGTGATGGCGGCTTTTATCAAATGGATTTATTCACTGACTATGAAGCGCTCAACAAAGAGCAGCTTATTCATTCTGCACTTTTAGAGGTAAGAACTAAATATGGAGCAAATGCAGTATTAAAAGGAATCAATCTGCTAGATGGAGCAACTACAAGAGAAAGAAATCTTCAGATAGGTGGGCATAAGCGATAGTATGCCTAGCTATATCCTCCCGCAAGAAGTCATAAGATTGGATGAAATGATATGATTACTGATAGATATAAAAAAGTATATGAAAAAGGTAAACCAAAGCACGCACCCTTTGATGATTTTTCTATAAAACATCCTGCTATGGATTTATCAAGGCGTGCTAAGATTTTCAGTCCTTTCGATGCACTAAAAGGATTTAACGAAGAAATCGCAACTACAGAGCAAACTTTTGAAGCAGAAAATTCTGACTTAGAACATGTCCCTGCAGAGGAATATCCATAGGAGACCTTCTATGTGTACCAGATATGCACTTGATATAACTCAAGCTGAATTATGAAAACACTTTAAGGTTCAATATAAACACTTATTACATCTCCCTTATTATATGAATCTGCGGATTAATATCGTCATATTTCAGCACTCATATTATATCCATTGACATTGTGCTTATCTCCCCATTCTGTAAGAGATTTCAAAACCGGAAAAAGCTCCTTCCCAGTATCTGTCAGAAAGTATTCCACCCTGACAGGCATTTCATTATACTGAACACGTTCTACCAGTCCGGCTTCTATAAGCTCCTGAAGGGAATTCGTAAGCATTTTATTTGTTATACCATGCACACTGTTCTTCAACTGATTAAAGCGCATTACTTCGTTAAGGTTCAATTCCCATAGAATCGGTATCTTCCATTTTCCTCCAATCGTGTCCATTACAAAACGCAGAGGACATTTTTCCGTGTAATTCATATCTTTTTCCATAATGTTACAGTCTCCTTCAGGTATACAAAACTATACCTGATAACAATAAAGTGCGTACTTGTATCTTAAAGGGCCAATGATATAATTCAGTTATCAGGTATATAAATTATACCTTGATATTGAGCAAACCTCAATCAATTTATCGGAAGGAGACTATTAACCATGAGATACGAAGGAAATATATACAGGCCGCCTAGCGAATGGCAAAGCTATATTCTGCAGGTCACCATCGGCTGTTCTCACAATGCATGTACTTTCTGCGGTATGTTCAAGGATAAATCATACCGCGTAAGAGACCTAAAAGAAATTTATGAAGATATAGATATGGCAAAGTCCTATTATGGAAATGTAGATCAGATCTTTCTCTGTGATGGTGATGCCATATCATTAGACACTGCCTTGCTCCTTAAGATCATACACAAAATAAAGAGAACCTTCCCCGGCATAAAAGAAATCGCAACCTATGCAAGTGCAAAAGGAACTTTGAAGAAAAGCGCTGAGGAACTTACGATACTGAAAGAAGCTGGTCTTTCCAAGGCATATCTGGGGGTTGAATCCGGTGATGATAAGGTTTTAAGGGATACCCATAAGGGCGTAAATGTCATGCAAATGACCGAGGCCGGCAAGGCACTTGTCGGTGCAGGGATCGAACTGTATGCCATCATACTTATAGGTCTCGCAGGCAGGCAGCGCTCCAAGGAAAATGCGATTTCAACAGCCAAAATAATAAACGAGATCAAGCCTCAGAATCTCGCTGCAATGACATATATGCCGGTCAAAGGAACCGCTATGTATGAAGATATCATGTCCGGTAAGTTCAATGTATTATCTGACCAGGAATGCCTGCAAGAAACAAGATGGCTTGTAGAAGCACTTGATAACAGGCATATGTATTTTACCAGTTCCCACGCATCAAATTATTTACCTATCGAATGCGATATCTACAACAACAAGGAGAGAATACTTGATACTCTCGATAAGGGTATAAATAGTGACATCAACGTACGAAGTAAGACTGTCAGAGGGCTATAACCTATGTATCTCGGTTATAGAACCATCAAATCTGTCTTATCTTTTAAGACTGGGGCAGCCAGATGACTGCCCTAATCTGTCATTCTTATAATACTAGTTCGTTCACAACTTTAGCGAATGGACCTGGAGCAGAATTAATTTCTCTGTGATTACCGTTATAATCAACATCAAATACGATTTCTGTACCATCAGGATTTTCAAATCGTTCCTCGGGTTCAAAAGCATCGCCTAGAATGTTTGAATTAATTATTTCTCCAGTAAAATCTCCTATTAAATCTTTAAAATTAGTCTTTAGCATGTACTGTCCATTTTCCTCAACCAACTGAATAATTGCCTTTTCATCAACGACAAGCTTATTATCTTCCTTACACCAAGCCTTAGCGCCAGAAAGATAGGCATTTCCATCTATCCAAACTGGTAAATGTGAAAAATGAGCCTCCTGCATTGTAAACATATTTGCTACACCATCCAAGTCAAAAGGTTCTACCCATTCTTCATATGTAGGGTACTCGTCAAAAACAGATGTACCAACCACTTGATTATCATCCATAACAAAGCCCATGTCCTCTTTTGTTTCAGTCTCCTTAACTGGATTGCTTTGCACAAATATATTGTTATAAACTCGATCATCACCATGCAAAATAGTCATAAATCCAGCAACTTCTGTTCGATGCTTGATATGATAAGGAGTGTATCTGACCGCAAGCTGACCGTTTGAAAGAGGTATATCTGTTCCTCCTCCTATAGAAGTTAATGCTCCAACAAAAAGATTGTTGACTAAGGCTACGCCTTGTGTCGCTAATCTACATGATACCTTTGAAAGACAAACGTTATTATCAATCAAAGTTGGCCCATGCCCTACTTCTATGAATATGTCCTGACTTTGCATTGCACCAAGAGCCATCTTGATATCATCCGATGGTGCATGGTTATCATGGAACAGATTTTGACTAATTCTGGTTCCTTGTGCTTCCCAGTCACACCAAATCCCCATAGTTGAATGGTGAATATGATTACGGCGAATAATTACGTCTATTGCCGCATGAAGTTTTATTCCTGCAATCTCTGCTCCACCGAGCTGTTGCATATTGTTGATATGATGAATGTGGTTATCCTCTATAATCGAGAAAACACATCCCTGACGTCCCACAATTCCTGTCTGCTCACAATGATGAATATGACAACGTCTAACTATGTGGCCACCTATTCTTTCTTTTGTCCATCCGTGGTACTGTCCGCGACAAACTGCATCTCTCTCCATTTGAGTAGGACTTTTTACATGTTTGTTTGTAAAATAATGGTCATTCTCAGAATCCAAATATTTTCCAAGAGATATTCCGCAGCACTTACTGTTGCTTATATCACAATCCTCTATGATCCAACCCTTTGCCCAATGTGGACCAATCATACCATCCTGATAAGCAGCCGGTGGTGCCCAAGTAGTTGCAGCTTTATCAATTTTGAAACCACTTACTGTAATGTAATTGACCTCGTTTTCTGTTGGCATAAAACAGTTTCTACGCACATTGATATCTACATTCTCTTCGTTAGGATTTTTCCCGTGGAAATTAGCATAAATTACTGTTTTTCCTTCTGATTGCTCAGTATACCATTTATAAACTGATTGGTCAGGCTCCCAGGAGCAATCGTATACTTCACCTTTTAAGCATTCTTCCAGTGTTTCTGTTTCATATAACTGCCTGTCATCCAAATACACAGCACCTGTATGTCTTACAACTGGTGCAAAATACCAATCTCCACCAACAAATGTGGTATAAGGATTATAGGTGCCAAATACACCATTATCTATAGTGCACTTGAAAGTAGAATCTTTGTAGTGTTCCCACTTTTTAGGTACTTCGGCCCCTGTAATGTGAGCTCCAAGTGGCTCTATACTCTTATACACAATCGGAGCTTCTTCTGTTCCGGAAAACTTAGGAATAACGTGCTCTCTATATATACCGCTTGCAACAAGGATTTCATCACCTGCTTTTGCTATACTGGCAGCATCATTTATCCTTTTAAACGGAGAATTCTTAGTTCCATTTCCATCCTTTGGAGCATTACAATCTACATAAAATACCATTAAAAAGTCCTCCTATCTATGCCTCAACAATATTTCTAAGCTGCTCATTTGCTTTTTCTACTCTTAAGAAGTAGTAGATTATTGTGCTAATAATAACAACTATTACGGGTACTCCTGCAAACATAAATATAAGCATGTTATTACAAGTTGCTGATTGAACGGCTAGAGTCTCATCAAAACCACCTGCTGCTAACAACCAACCCATAATACCTGAACCCAATCCTGAACCAACCTTCATTCCAAAGGATGTGCATGAATACATTGAGCCATCTAACTTCTTTCCTGTTTTTCTAGTAGTAAATTCAGCCGCTTCAGCAACTAAGGCATTAAAAGTTCCCATCATTGAGCAGTTGGTAAGGGAGCATAATCCAAACAAAACTAACATAGCAGGTATATTCATTGAAATAGCTGCGACCACAAATGCTATTCTAAAAACGGTTTGAATTGAAAATGATACTAGATTAACATTTCTAATACTCTTTGTTTTAGCGACAAGAATTGGAACAATTATTAGCCCGATAACTGATGGTATAGAATACATTGTCATAAAAGTTCCATACATATTTACATCGCCTGTCACATAGGTAAAATAATAAACTGCTGCTCCTAATGAAACAGATACGCTCAAATATCCAAGTACATATAAAACTGTAAGCAGGTCAAAGTATGGATTTTTAACAATTGTTCCAAGCGTTTCAATTAGATTTACTTCTTTCTTCTTTGACGTTGCCGCAATTTCCTTTTCGTCTTCTGGTAGCTCTTTAACAGCAAACACAGATATCGTATTTACAATAAGTCCAATCACAGCATAAAGTATAGCAACTGTTCTCCATCCAATGGCACCTCCACCAAATCGCTCAACAAATCTAACAGTCATATTTGCAACAAATAGATTTGCTGCGGTGGATCCGATAAATCTAAAAGTTCCTAATTGTACTCTCTCCCCACCATTTTTTGTAATAAGTGATGTTAATGCAGAGTACGAGACATTGTTTGCTGTATAGAATATAGCATTCAATAATGTATAAGCTATAAAGAAATATGCGTATTTTGCTGTATCCCCCATACTTTCAGGAATTGCAAATAAGGCGATAAGACATATTGAATTCCCTATGTAAGAATAAAGCATCCACGGTCTTGCTTTTCCCATCTTAGAATGAGTTCTGTCAATAAGGTTTCCGAATAGTACGTCGGTAATACCATCCGCAAACTTTGAAACCATAATAAGTGTTCCTACTATACCAGCATTCAACCCCACTGTATTTGTCAAATAAATCATGACAAAACTGGTAACAATTCCATAAACCATATTGGCTGCTACATCACCCATGCCATAGCCTATTTTGTTAAATAGCTTTAAATACTTTTTTCCCTCCATTGTCTTCTCCTCTCATTTGTATTGCTTGTTAACTAATTGAATTATATAATCATATATATCCACCAAAAATATCGTGAAACGATAGAAAAAGGAGAATTTGTATCCTATGGCGATTTTTGATATGGAGGCTATATTTAAAGACACCTTCAACCTTCCGAATTCATTCCTAAAATATAGAAATATTGGTAGCAAATATGCAGAGTCTGTTGAAATAGGTATGCCTTACATGATAATGTATGAATCTATTTCTCCAACTCTAAATCGTGCAGTATATTTTGAATTCACAGAATCTAACAATAATTATATATTTAACACACATGATTTTTTGAGGTCTCAGGGCGAAAGACCTCTTCATTACCACAATTTCTATGAGCTAACAATCGTATTGTCTGGCGAACTAACTCTTCAAATCGAAAATGAATCAATCAACTATAAGCCTGGCGATTGCTGTATTTGTAACAAAAACATTCGTCATAAAGAAATTATAGATTCCGAATATGAAATTGTGCTTTTTATGCTGACAGAGGATTATCTTAGGGATTTATTAAATGGTGATCTGAAGTTTGACAGCAAAGGAATGCCAATTAAACGTGATACTTTGTTTTACAAATTGTTTAGAGATAACGAGAAAAATCATTTTTTCGATGCTAAAGAATATATAGATTTTAGAATTAATAAGGATTTTGATGGTAACGATTTTTTTAAGCTATTAAATAGCATGATAATGACCATCCGTGACTCTTCAGCTGGAAAAAGCTATCTAATGCGTGCCTATTTTTGCGAATTTTTTGAAATGCTCGAAAACAAATCTTTATTCGACGTCAAGGTAAATTGGGCAAAGCTTACAAACGAAGACAATATTCTATACAATGTAGGTGAATATTTAGAGAAAAACGCTGGAAAAATTAGTGTCCCCCAACTTGAAGCTAAGCTTGGATATAATGGGGATTATATTAACCGTGTAATAAAAAAAAGAACTGGCAAGACATTATCGGAGTTTGCCAGAGATTACTTGTTGGAGCTCGCTGCAAACAAACTAGATGAGACTAACGATAGTATAGGTGATATATGCCTGTCTTTAGGCTACAGCAATCGTAGCTTCTTTAATAAGATTTTTATTAAGAAGTATGGCTTATCCCCTTCAGAATATAGGAAGAGGTGTTAAATCAGCACATAGGAGGTTCTAAAAGGCTCAGTTTTTGATATAAATTCTTCTTTTGTTTCGCATTCTTGCAATCAAACCGAAATCTTTGAATGCCTTATAGATTCCTTTGGTCGCTCTATAAAGGTTAGGCTA
>ERZ842401.2750-NODE-2750-length-23008-cov-5.469481_pt1 | contig 23008 bp, 17 predicted proteins | sample MGYA00521270_ERZ842401 | MGnify/ENA primary metagenome ERZ842401 (study PRJEB31892, sample SAMEA3878208) | bioreactor metagenome | biome: Moose rumen | place: Sweden | collected 2011-10 | study: EMG produced TPA metagenomics assembly of the PRJEB12797 data set...
AATTTACCCATATAAAAACCTCGTTTCTATGTCCAAGAAACGGGGTTCATATCAATATGTCTCTCCTTTTACATTACATTATTCTATATCTAATGTACCACATGCTGATAATGTTGTATCAATTACATTTGATGTAAATGGATATGATGATTCATTCCAAGCTGCTCCTCCACTTACTGTTACTGAACCAGATGAGTAATCATATATAATTGATGAATCTATTGTTTTAAATTTAGTTGAGAATTTACTACCTAAATATTTCTTAGCTGCATATACACTGCATAAATTCTTATTACCATTACTCTTATTATAAATAGTATTTTGACTTGATGTTACAAATATATTAACAGGTTTTAAAGTTTGTATTTCATTATAATATGTACCATTGTAGAATCCATGATGTGATGTTTTATATACATCAAGATTATTACTTTTTAGTCCTAAATAATCATATGCTTGCCACATTACAATTGCTTTTACTGATGCTTTTGTTTTTTCACTTAAATGTCCATTAGATTTTACACTTGATGGAATTGATCTCTTATAACTAGATTTTGTCAAATCTCCTTCAAGATAAGTTCTCATTGTTTTTCCGTTTGTTGTTATTGTAATACTTTGAGTTAAACTATTTAAGTTTTCTGATGTATTGCCCCAAGCCTCACAAGCAGTCATTTCATCTGAAATGTTATGAATTTTTATTGTAAATGCATCTAATCCAATAACAGTTTTAGATGAATTTGTATTTCTTCCAGATATTTGTAGTGAATTTTCTGAAATACCATATTCATTTATTGTTACACTCTTGGCTGCTGCTGCATCAATTATGTTTTCATACATTAAATCAAGCGAATCAGTATTACTAGAATCATCATTTGAACTATATCGTTTTGCATACAAAGCACTAGTACCATAATTATTAATTATATCTATTGTATTACCTACATGATCACCATGATTATGAGTTAAAATAATAAAATCTAATTTTTTTCTTGATCCATTCATTATGCTTTGTAGATAACTATCAATTCTATTATATCCAGTTGATTTACCATTTTCTTGTGTTGATCCGGGTACACCTGTATCAATCATACCATAGTGTCCATTTGCTTCAAGAATCATCGCATCTGCTGAAGCAAATTTTATTACATGAAGTTTATAACAATTACTAACCGAATAAGAAACATCTTTATAAATACTTCCTACACTTACTCTAACAGTACTACTTCCTGCTTTTGTTCCTGTTATAGTATTTCCTGATACGCTTGAATAACTACCACCTGATGTTACTTTATAACTTAATGTTTTGTTTGCTGCATTTACAGGATAAACTTTAGCGGTAATTGTTCCTGTATGACCTGCTTCTATTGCAGTTGTTGGAGCAGTTGCAACTATTCCTTTTGGAGCTATTGTATAGTTATTTTTAACTACTCTTTTATTTACTAAGTATAAATCACTTATATCTTGTGTTCCATCATTATTATAGTCAAATGCATTTTTACTATTTGTATCTGTAACTAAAGTTTTTGAAACTAAATGATTTTTCATTTTATTTGTATCTGTAGTTGTTACAAGTCCATCTTTATCAACATCTCCACCTATAATTATATTATAAGTAGTTGATTTATATTTTACTTGATCACCAGTTGCTACATAATTCGATGATGAATTTTTTGTAATACTTGCACTACTATCATCAAATAAGTTTTCTTTTAAATTTGCCTGTGTTGTTGTTGCTTCTATATTATATATATTTCCATTTTTAACTGTATATCCATTTATTGTTAATGCACTACTATCAGCTGCAACACTTGAATTAAATCTACTTAATGTTAGTAAAAGTAATACAACAGCTAGATTAATTTTATTATCAACTTTAAATTTAAATATGTATAAAAGTCCAACCAATACTTCTAAAATACCAATTAAAATTAACACTTTAGTATATCCAACTTTTGTGTTTGGTACCTCAATTATACTAGCATCATTTGATATTACAATATTATAAACTGATTTATTTCCAGCCTTGTCTACAAGTGTGATTATATAACTTCCTTTGGAAGTTAAAATCATATTTTCTTCATAATCAATTTTTTCTCCATCTTTTTCTATAGTTATACTTTCAATATCATCACTCAATACTAGTTTTAAACTTTCATAAACCCCATTGTTTACAGCTGTTGTAATTACTGGTTTTTCCTTATCAATATTAGTTATTTTTATTTTAACTTCAGTTGATGTATTATCTGAGAATGCAACAGTGATTGTTTCATCTGTATTAGCACTATATACTTTTGTTAATGAATATCCATCATCTGTTAATTCCCATCCATCAAGTTCTTCTAATACTTTTTTTGATGTTATAGTAACAATTACACTTTCATTAGTAGGTTCCTTTTTACTATAAATAACTCTTGTTTCTTCATCTTTCTTATTATCTTCATCTGGAATTGAATATTTTAATGCTATATTTTTTTTGTTATTACTTTTTGTATATATTGTTAAATTTTCCGATACATCACCATTATATGTTTTAGAAAGAGTTTTCTCATCATTTGAAAGTGTCCATCCATCTATACTTTTTAGAGCTTCTGTTGAGGTTATTTTAACAGTAACTTTTCCATCTGATGCAACTTGATAATTAACTTCAACTGAAAACTCTCCTTCTTCAATTCCTGTAATACTTATTGGAACAGATACGGTATTACCTGCTAAATCATATACTGTTGCATTTTCTGATGTGTTATGATAATAAATTTTACTAAGTTTTAAACCATCATCTGATAAATTCCATCCAGATTTTTCTTTTAATTCTTCATTACTAGTTATAACAGCCTCAACATAATCATCATGAGTATTATATGATACTGTGCATTCTGGCGCTGTTTTATCTATTTGATCAATATTTACTGTTATGCTATCACTATTTCCATTTTCATCTGTTATTTCAACAGTTTCTACTGTATTTGATGAATATACTTTATAAATTCCATATCCATTACTGTAAGATGTCCATCCATTTGGTACTATTAATTTAGTATTTGAGGATATTCTTACTGTGACATCTGAATTTGTTTTTTCTAGAGTAGAAACTTTATATGTAAGAACCATTTCTTCTCTTTTAATATTAACTATATATTTACTACTTGCACTACTATATTTATTAGTATTACTTATTGCTCTTGCTACTACAGTTGTTATTCCTTCTTCTGTAATAACTATTCCAGTATTAACATTATAATCATTCCATGAAGCTCCATTATTAAATGAATACTGATATCCTTTTATTCCACTTAGAGCCTCTCCTCCAGATATTTTTAGCTGAACGTCGTGTCCTACTTCTTCATTACTTACACTATCATCACTAGTTATTGTTGGTGCTGTAGGATTTTTATTATCTAGTTTAAATACATTACTTCTAGCTTTAAGTTTTTGGCCTGAATCCAGTGTTACTAAAACCCATAAGTAATAGTCTCCTGTAACTCCGCCAGTTGAAACAATTGAGTTATTTTGTATTGTATTTTGAAATTCATTAACGGCAGGTTCTGTTGTTCCTTCTACCCATATATATTTTATTGAACTAATATTTTCTGAATCAACTACTACTTTCGTTCCACATCCTGTGTTATAAGTAGAGTTTCCATTTTCTTGAAAACTAATTATTGAACTATCAACTGCTGGATCAGTGTTTGGTGTAGTTGTAAATGTTACTGTTCCAGATGCATCACTTGCACTTATTGTTTCTCCACTTGATCCCTTTATATTGGTTAATTTTACTTGCGCAGTACTTGCTGTTGTGCTAGAAATACTTGTTAATGATATTGTCATTAAATCTGTGGTACTAGTTATTACATTTCCATTATTTATTACAGCTATAATTTCACCTGTTGATTCATTATTAGTTATTGTTGCAACACTAGAATTAAATGTCGCACCACTAAATATACTAGAATCATAATTTAGTTTAAACGAAATAACACCTAATCCTTTATCTCCACTATTTACATTTATATCAGCAACTTTTACAGTAATTATTGCTGTGCTTCCTTTTGCTATTGAAGTATCATTTAGTCTTACACTAAAATAATCTCCTGTTGCAAGATTTTCTTTTTTGGTGCTAACTACACTATCCTTTTTTACTGAAAAATTAAGTGTTAGCCCTAACCCGATAAAGATAATTCCAATTATTAGGAAAAATAATGTTTTTTTACCTAATTTATTTACAATCTTTTTCATTTGTAAAATCACCCACCGCTATTTTCCATACTATATTTAGTATATCATTTAGTATTAAAAAAATAAAGAGAAACTAATTAATTTTAGTTCCTTCCCATTCTACTACTGTAAATCCATTTCTAACCTTTTTATTTAGTATTTGCTTTCTTATATCAATTCTTTCTTTTATTGGTTTATATGACATATATACCCTAATTAATGTATTAGGTTTTGGTGTTATATTTAATTTCATATAATTATCTATTTCTTCTTCTGTTAAGAATCTAATATAGTTATATTTATTATTTTCAAGTTTAGGAAGCCAGTAAATTATAAATTCTTCTTTTTCTTTGTAATTTAATCCTAAAATATCTAGTTTTTCTTCTAGGAATTCTGCTACATTTTTTCCTTCAACTACAAAACCATCTTCTTTTACTTCTGTTTTTAAATTTTTACCTTCCCAATATAATGAATATAATTTTTTATTATTATCTTTGTTTATTAAGTCGCCATTTGGAGTTGCTGTTACATTCCAACCATTATTATATTTAGGATATGAATGAGTTATATTTTTTTCATTTGAAAGTTTAACACTAACATCCATTTCTTTTTCTGGATATAAATAAATTATTGGTTTATACGCTACATCTGTAGGGCATTTTACTTTATTTAAATAATTATATTTTAATACAATTTTTGAGTTTTCATCAACAGTATCTTTATCTACTTTTACTAAATAATACTTTGTATCTGGTGCACAACCACCACAACGAACATTTACATCTATTGTTACTGTTACTTTATTTGATGATATTTTTACATCACTTACACCTTCAAGTGATTCACTACATGGATCAAATATTATTTTTAGTAATACGTATTTGCTATCTTCAAAATCTTTTTCTGTTAAAGAATTATCATCAAGATTTTCTTTATATTCTTGATATGAATTAAATATCATCTCTTCTTTTTCTTCTTTAAATTTTATTTCTTTATATGTAACATTACTCTTAGTTTTTTCATTTAATTTAATAAAACATAGTATTCCTGCAATAAGAACTATTAAAGTTATTGCCACTACTATTATAATTTTTTTCTTATTTTTTCCTTTTGCTTTGGTTTTTGTTTTTTTCTTCATATAATCACCATCCTAACTTTATTATATATATATTGAAAAAAAACACAAGTACTCATATACTTGTGTTTACATGTTTTAATTAATCTTCAACTGGATAGCAAGATGCTTGTGTTTTTCTACCAACACGTTCAAATTTTACAATTCCATCTACAGTAGTATATAGAGTGTCATCTTTACCACGTCTTACATTATTTCCTGGGAATATTTTAGTTCCTCTTTGACGATAAAGAATTGATCCAGCTGTAACAAATTGTCCATCAGCAGCTTTAGCACCAAGTCTACGACCTGCTGAATCACGACCATTTGAAGTTGATCCTTGCCCTTTATGGTGAGCAAATAATTGGATATTTAACTTTAATAATTTCACCTGTATTTCCTCCTTACTTTACTTGAATATTGTCTTTATAATTCTTTTCTAACTCTTTTAGTAAACTAATCATATTTTTAATTAGTACTTGTGTTGTATTGTCATCACTTAGTACTTTTATATTCATTCCTTGTTTACTAATCATATAACTTAGACTACCTTTTTTTAATGAAAGTATTCCATTTACTGTTGTAGTTACTATGCTACTTGCTGCACTACATACAATATCTTTACCATAGTCATCATACATCGCATGACCTAAGATTTTTACAGAAGTATACTTTCCTTTTTCTTTTACTGTCTCTACTTTAATCATAATTAAGCAATTTTAGTAATTTTGATTTTTGTATAAGGTTGTCTATGTCCTTGAGTCTTACGGTTAGATCTTGATTTACATTTATATTTGTAAACTCTTATTTTTCTTTGTTTTCCATTTTTAAGAACTTCACCTTCAACTGTTGCATCAGTAAGATAAGGACTACCTACTTTATTATCAAGCATTAATACTTGATCAAATTTAACAACATCACCACTATTGGCATTAATTTTTTCAACAAAAATTTCACTACCTTCAGTTACATAATATTGTTTTCCACCAACTTTTATAACAGCGTTCATACTTATACCTCCTTTTAAAATTTTAAGACTCGCTCTTAAGGTACATATAAATGTTTTTAAACCTTCTCAATGCGGTTTAAAGCATGAAGCTTCAAACATCAATGATTTTACCATATAATAAGTCTTATGTCAAACATTTAAGCGTTATTTTCTTCATTTTTCTTCTTTTCATAAACCTTACTTAAGACTTTAGCAAGTTTTACTCTTTCTATATCTCTATCTAAATTATTTCTTTTATAATAGTCTTTAAATAATGATTTTTTATATTGTAGAAGTTCTTTTTTAGATAACTCTGACATTAATATTCTTCCTAATATATCAATATCTAGATTCCACTTTGAATATATATAGGCAACAAGTAAATCTTTGTAATCAAAAGAAATATCCTGTGGATTTTCATAATATTGATATTTTCTAACATTATATAGTGCCTGTATTAATATATCTCCACTTATTTGTGTATCAAATTTAGGCATAATTTCTTCTAATTTTTCAACTATTTCTTCTGTTGGTATTTGTCCATAAAATGGTGATAATTGTATAAAATACATTGGAGATAATGATACATCGCTATCTCCTTTTGAAAGAATATAGTTTATAGATTTTCTCAAATCTTTTGTTATTCCATCAATTCCTTTATTTTTCATTATTTTCTCAAAATCATAAGGTAAAGAATCGCTAAAATAAGGAAAGCCTAAATAACAATATCCATTATTATGAAGTTTTTCCATCTCTTCTCTTGTTTTTGCAAAAAACAAATATGAATTTGGATAAATTTTTCCAATACTAGTGCTTGGTGAATCTCCTGTTGGATCAAAATAATAATATCCATCGATATCATATTTATCATCTATTATGTGTGCTAAAAGAATCATGTGTCCTGTTTCTTGATTAACTTTGTTTAGTAAATTTACCTCTTCATTTTCTATGCCTAAACCTTTTAAAATGTATTCTAATCTTCTTGCAAAACCAACACATACAATGTCATTTCCAAATAAAACAGAAGTAATGGATCTTGAAGTTCCATAACTAGAACCTTCATCTTCTTTTTTATAAACTTTGTCCTTTGCAAAATCATATGCATACATAATCTTTTCAAGTGGAGATAAATCTAATTTTTTTATATGGCCTATTATGCTTTCTAGTACTTTATAAGTCTTATAACATTCATCAAAACTAATATATTCATAATTACCATTTAAAGAAAAATAAACATTACCAGTATTCCCAAATATTTGTTTTATTTTATCCAACTTTTCTAAACCAAAATCATCAGTTTCATAAAAGAGAATCTTTTTAGTTTTAAGAATTTCTGACTCTTTAATAAAATCTTTATAATCATCTAGATTAACGTCAAATGAAACATATTCTGCATCTTTAACTAAATGTTCAAGATTGTTTTTATGTTCTTTTAATTCTTGAATAACTTCAGGAGAATTTCTCATATCTTCAGCAATCTTTATTGATAACTCAATTGACTCAGATAAATCATGTGTATTATTTAATAAATCATCTAATTTATCTTTTTTAGATAATACTATGTTAATTCTATAGCCATTTATACTATCAGTTTGAAAATCATATTTATAATATATTTCATTATCCTCATTAAAATATAATAATCCTTTCATAATATCCCCTCTTTAAATTATCATGTATTATAACATAATTTTCTTGAAAAATAAAGAAAAAAGTGTATTTACACTTTTCTCTTATTTTTTTATCTTAATTTTTCTTCTCTTTTTTTCTTCTTCTACTTCTTTTTTTGCTTCTTCTAGTATATATACTTTTTCTGCATATGATAAATTATTTAAATCTTCTATATTAATTTCTCCATTTAAGAATTTATGCATAATTTCATGTAACTTATCTATTTTATCTGCCTTTTTTTCTTTTGTATAATTATCTTTTGTTTCTAAGCATTTACTTTCATTTTCATTTAATAATTTTTCAGAATTAAAACTTGTAAAATCCTTCTTTTTTTTCATTCCCATAGTTATTTTTAATATGGTTAATAGAGTGGGCTTTTTCTCATATATTTTTCTTTCCTCTTCAGTCATTTTACTTACTAAATCCATTGTATCAAGTTGATTTAGTATTTCATTTTTAAGAAAGACAAATTGCATTGAATCAATTATATTAATAATCGGTATAAAAGGTATTAGTTTATCAATAACTTTTTCTTCATCATTAGATGTCTTTTTAATATTATTTGATAGTTTATCAACTTTCGGTTCACTCAAGTAATATCCTTCTTTTGCTAGTTCTTTCATTAATTCAATTACAAATATTTCATCTAAAATATATTTAGTAACTATTGTTCCAATCCAAAAAATAAACAACTGCATAATAATTCCTCATTTCAAAGTATTATTATACATTCATTTAATCTTTTATCAACAATTAATTTAATACAGCAATACTTATATTTAAGTATAAAGCAAAAAATAACCATATTACATAAGGTATTTGTATTAATCCAGCTACCTTATTAATTTTTATAAAATTATAAATCATTATAAATACTGTAACTATTAAGAATAATATCCATAATGCTGAAAAACCATACCATTTAAATCCAAAGAAAAATAATGTCCAAAGAGAATTCATAATTAATTGAACTATATATATAATATATGATTTACTTTTATCACCAAATTTTTCTTCACTTATCAAATAAATTGATATTCCCATTAATATATATAATATACCCCAAACAATTGGAAAAACTACTGGAGGAACATTTATTGGTTTTATTAAATCTTTATATCCACTATTATTCATAGTAAACATAGCAAATACTGTCCCAACTATTATAGTACCTACAATTATTAATAATAACTTTTTAAAATTTATCTTCATATAATCACCACTATAATTATATGTTTTTTATTTTAAAATAATTGTCAAAAAAAATAACTGGCTAACCAGTTATTTTACTGAAACAGATATTAAATCGTAATATCCATCACTATTCTTTTCAAATTTAAAAGCTGTTGTAGGTAATTTTTCTTTTACTTTTTGATAGATACTATCATTTACTGCAAAACCTTCATCTTTTGATTCATCTGAATAAATTGGGTTTGTATAATATCTTGCATCTTTATAGTTTGAGAACACTTCATATGTTGGACCCCAAGTTCCAGATCTATATCCTACATATATTATTTTTGAATTAATTGTTACAGTTTTCTCATTAGTTACATTTCCGGAATCAAAGAAATAATATGCTTCCATAAATCCTGGTCCATCATGTCCATGATTATAATCTGTTTTTGTGTATGTATCAGTTGAACTATTATAAGTGTAGAATGGCTCTTTATCTATTGGACAAATAATATCTTTATTTGTAACTTTTACACTATTTCCAAAGTATTCATTTTTAACTTTTTCAACATCACTACCTGTAAAACTTTGTTTGCTATAACCTATTTCTGTTAATACAAATGCTAAAAGTTCATCATTATCTATCATTGTACTTGGATTACTTAAAGGGTATAAACTAGAAAAATGTCTATTTAATTTATTTATTACATTTCCAAATTTTTGTTTTTCTTCTTGTGTTAGTTCTCTTGACTCTTCTTTTTCTTTTGTTTTAGTTTTATCTTTATTATTTTTGTTTTCTGTTATATTATTCTCTTTTTCGTTTCGAGTTTTAAATTCCTTATCATAGACAATATAACCAACTAATCCTAATACTAATATTGTTAGAATTATTACTGCTATTACTAATCCTTTTCCTTGTTTCTTTTCTTGTTTAACTTCTTGTTTTGGTTCTTCTTTAACTTCATTTTCCATATAATCCTCCTATTGTTATAATTATATCAATTACTAGTTAATCTTTTTATACATTTTTAGCTTGTTTACATCTTTTTTGTAAATAGCTATTATTTTTCCTTTATATCTAAATATTACTTTGTCATAGATATCATAATTATTATCTAGTACTACACCATTATCTACTTTTTTAAACATTTCATCATCTATATCTATAATTTTATAATCTACTATATCTAATAAACCTAATATTTTAAAGTTACCATTTTCCACATCTTCTAATGAATAACACTCTTCTATTTTAAATCTTCCCTGCTTTATTCTTGTTAATGATGTCATCGTCATTAAGCAATTAGAACTTTTTCCAATATCTCTAATTAGACTTCTTATATAAGTTCCTTTTGATACAGTTGTCTTAAATGAAAAAGTATCTTTATCTTTTTTTAATAATTCTATTTCTTTTATAGTTACTTCTTTTTTTGGAAGCTCAACTGCTTCATTTTTTCTTGCATACTCATATAATTTCTTACCATTAACTTTAACTGCAGAATATTTTGGAACTTCTTGCATATATGTCTTTTTAAAACTTTTTAAAATTTCTTCTAAATTGTCTATTCTATTATTATTTTCTTCTATAACATTTCCAGTTATATCTAGTGTATCAGTTAATATTCCCTGTTTTACTTCAGCAATATACTCTTTTTCAAGAGAAGTAAGTTCTTCTCCCAGTTTTGTATATTTACCTATAGTAAGTACTAAAACTCCTTCAGCAAGTGGATCAAGAGTTCCAGTATGTCCAATTTTTTTAATACCTAATATATTACTAACTTTTTTTACAACATCAAAAGATGTCATATTTTTTTCTTTATTTACTAGGAGTATTCCACCAAAACCATTTAAATACTCTTCTAAGCACAAATTATTTTCACTTATTATTTGAGCTGGTATTTTTCCTACATATCTTATATGCCAAGGTTCATATGAATATCCTGTTATACTTTCTTTTCCTTCAGGATATCTTAATATAAAGCCAAAGTCCTTTAAATATGGATGAATCTTTTTAAAATCCTCATCATATTTTAGTAAATCTCCGCCATCTGTTAAAAATATATTATTTTTTTTTAAACTAATATCAATTGCAAGACCAGTATGATGTTCTGAGCATCCTACTGGTGCAACATATTTATGACAGTAATCTTCTCCCTTTGTTTCATAAAAGTCATCCCATATTTCTTGTTGATATTTTTCATCTCTATAAGCAGTATCTATTCCAATGATTATATTCTTTTTTTTTAAAAATTCTTTTAATTCTAAGTAGTTTTCATATGTTTTTTCTTCTACTTCTGTTTTCTCATCTTCTACATTTATAGTTTCTATTAATTTTACTTGTTTATAATATGAATCTTTAATTTTATTATCTTTATTTACAAGTGTTAAATAGTTCATGGTGCCTCCTAATTTGTTATTCTATCAAAGTAATAATTTCCATCATTTGTTTTAGTAAAAACAACATTTTTATCCATTATATATTTATCTGCATGTGTAATTCTTAATGATAAAGATAATTCATTTATATCATTAGTTACCCCTGTTAATTTTATTTTAAAATTATTACAACTAACTTCTTGTGATGTTGTTTGTAATATATATTTTTCATTGCTACTATCATAAAAGTATCTTGAATCATTATTAATAGAAAAGCTTTTCTTCTTATATTCACCTGATCCAAACATTTTTTCAACTTGGTTTTGTAGTACTTTTGCATCAATTACATATGTTAAATCATTTTTATCATTATATTTATCAGTGTTAGAATTCAAATAATTACTTCCACAATACCACTTTTTTTCTTGATCTTTAGAATGGGTAGCATTTAAATAGTTAGAACACTTTTCTTCGTCTGTATCTTTCTTTTTTATTTGAAGGTATGCCATATATAATTTAAATTCATCTGATAAATCAACTCTAGATATGTTGTCTTTTTCTCCATCAAATAAATTATAATTTATATTGTTACATCCGGCTAAATTTACCCAAGAATATAGTTCTTGTACTGTTAAACTATTTTTGTCATATATACTTTTATTTATTGTCTTTGCATCTTCAGTAATAACGATGCTTGGTTTTAAAAATGCTTTGTATGCTAAGAAAAGTATAACTACTCCTAGTGCTATTATAACTAAGTAAAGACATCCAATTTTTGAATTACCTTCTTTTTTTGTTTTTTTAGGTGTTTCTACTTTTACTCCTTCAACTTTTTTTTCAGGCATCATTCCAGGCATTATAGGTTTTTCATCTGTATTTATTATTTCTTTTTCTGGTTCTTTATATACGTTTTCTTCTGTTACATTATTTACTTCAGCTATTGTACCATTATCTGTTGTTTGGGCAGGTATTATTACACCTGGTATTTGGTATACATCTCCCTCTTTTTTTTCTGGTTCAGGTTGTGCTTGTTCTTCAGTACTTTCTTGAGGTAATTCAGAACTTTCTTGACTCAAATGAACTCCACTATCAGTTACTTGGTCTGGTATTATTACACCTGGTATTTGATAACCTGTAGTTTGCGTACTTTCAGTATTTTTTTCATTTTCTTGATTCATATTCATCACCCTTATAATTATTCTATTAATAATTATATCAAAATTATTCTTTAAAATAAAGAAAAAGTAGACCTTTGTCTACTTTTATAATCATTATTGTGCTTGTTCGAATGATACACTGAAGAATGATGTAGCTCCAGTATTACCTTCAGCAACTTCATTAATTAAAGCAATTTCTTCAGCAGTTGGTAATGCAGCTATATTTGTTTTATATGAAACTGTTACTTTAACTTTTAGAGATTCACCAGCATTTAATGCTCTTCCTTGACTAATTTCATTTCCACTTGCATCTGTAACTATGTAGTTTAAGAATCTTCTAGCAGTTGGATTTAATTCATTTTTAGTAACATTAGATACTTTAGCGTTGATATTTCCTCTATTTTTAATTGTTGTATAGAATACAAATGTATCTCCTGGTTTAGTTAATATATGTTTAAAGTAAACTGTATCTCCATCCATCCAGATAACTGCACCATTTCCTTCATCACAATTTTGATCAGCAGGATCACATTTTGCTACTCCTGGAGGTGTATCTCCTGGATCTTGTGGATTAATTGTACAAACTTCTCCTTCTTCACATTCGATATCTCCGCCACCGATATCCCATTTTGCATCTTGTACTGTTGAAGTACCTCTAATATTTAGAGATGTTGATAATAATGCATATCCAATACTTATTGATAACACTAAAACCATTAGTACTATTAATACTACTTCTGATGTACTTGATTTTCTTCTTTCAACTACTTTTTGTGTACTTTGTGAATTATTTTGTGAATTCATTTCACTGTTCATGTTATTTCTACCTCCTATTTTTTTTATCTAAATACATTATAACATAGATATTTTTTTATAGAAAGAAAAAAAGTTAGATTTTACTAACTTTTAAAATAATTTGTTTACAATTTCTAATAATTCTTCTCTAATTTTTTCTGATTCTATTTCACTAATTATCTTATTAAAGTTCGCTGTGATAAAGATTTTTTCAGCTTCTAACTTTGAAAAACCTCTTGTCATTAAATAAAATAGTTTTGACAAATCAATTTTTCCACTTGACACTCCATGTGCACCTTCGACACTTTCTTCATGACATAAAAGCATAGGAAGACTTCTTGATATACAGGTATCACTTAAAAGAATACAATTTTCATTTTCTTCTCCTATTGATGATGATGAGCCTTCAATGAAATCAATTGTTCCTTTAAAGCTTTTCTTTACAAAGTCATCTATTGCTCCTTCTACATTTATGTAGTTTTCAGTACTTTTACCTATATTCTTAACATGATAATTTATATCGATTATCTTATCATTTTTTCCAAAATAGATACTATTTAAAGAATGTTTTGCCCTGTATTCTAAAAGTTCTCCATATAAATTAATGATTGAAGTGTTTCCTCCTAAATCAATTATATTATGTTTTATATTAGAATTTTCATATTCTTTTACTTCTGTTGAAAAGAAATTTTTACTACTATCATTTAATAAATTTAAAATAGTAATTTTTCCAATAGAATTAGGTTTTCCTATTACTTCTTCCTTTAAATGATGAAAATTAGATGAGTTACTTAATGATTCATATTTAATTATAAAATTTGCTTCTGAATTTTCTTCGTAAACTATTTTTATATGATCTATTAAGTTGTCATCTTCTGCAAAATCATATGTTAAATAAATAGGATTTTTTATTATAGTTCCTTTTGGAACAGTGATATTAATATCATAAGAACTATTAAACTCTAGTCCAATTTTACTTGTAAACCCTTTTCCATTTTCATTTATTTCAATATTTAGATTATTATTTTCTTCAATTTCAAAGCTATGAAACAAATATTTTTTAGGAAGTTCTAATTCTAATTTAATATCATTTATTTTAAAATTAGAGGTTGTTCTTAGTGGTGTTTTATTTAATATATATTTTTCCATAGTAACCTCCTATCCTATTGTTCCTTCAAGTTCTAATTCAATTAATCTATTCATCTCAACCGCATATTCAACTGGGAAAAGTTTTGCTATTGGTTCTGAGAAACCTCTTACGATTAATGCTTTAGCTTCTTCTTCAGTTAAACCTCTTGTCATTAAATAGAATATTGTTTCATCACTTATTTTTCCAATTTTTGCTTCATGTGCAAATTCTACATCATCTGTTTCTAATGTGTTAACTGGAATTGTATCACTTTGTGAAATACTATCCATCATTAGAGATTCACATGATAATGAAAGTTTTGAATTTTTTGCATTCTTCTTTACTAGTGCATTACTTCTAAATGTACATATTCCTCCATCTTTTGATATGGATTTTGAATTTACTACCGTACTTGTATTTTCAGCATTATGTATTACTTTAAGTCCTGTATCTAGGTTTTGACCAGAACCAGCAAATGATATTGCTGTGAATTCACATTTTGCATTTTTTCCATTTAATACACTTAGTGGATAAAGCATTGATACTTTAGAGCCAAATGATCCCATTATCCATTCAATTTTTCCGCCTTCTTCTACAAAACATTTTTTTGTATTAAGGTTAAGCATATTTTTAGACCAATTTTCAATTGTAGAAAAGCGTAAACTAGCATTTTTCTTTACGTAAAGTTCAACACATCCTGCATGTAAATTTAGTTCGTTATATCCTGGTGCTGAACAGCCTTCAATAAATTCCATGCTAGCATCTTCATCAACAATTATAAGTGTATGTTCAAATTGTCCTGCTCCTTTAGCATTTAATCTAAAATAACTTTGAAGAGGTAAATCTAGTTTTACTCCTTTTGGAACATATACAAATGATCCTCCTGAAAAAAGCGCATAGTGAAGAGCTATATATTTATGATCTGTTATTGGTGTAATTTTAGTAAAATATTCTTTTACTAAATCCGGATACTCTTTTAATGCTGTATCAAAGTTAGTATATATTACACCTAATTTTTTCATTTTTTCTTCTAAATTATGATAAACTACTTCAGAATCAAATTGAGCACCTACTCCAGCAAGAGATTTCTTCTCTGCTTCTGGTATACCAAGTTTGTCAAAGACATTTTTTATATCATCAGGAACATCATCCCAATTTCTTTCCTCTTTTTCTGTGGGTTTTACATAAGTTGCTATTTGGTTTACATCAAAATAACTTATATCTGGTCCCCAAGTTGGATCTTCAAGTTTATTATAAATATCTAGTGCTTTAAGTCTTAAATCAAGCACCCATCTATCTTCATTTTTTTCTTTAGAAATACTTTCTATTATTTCACGTGTTAGTCCATATTCTTTCTTTATAGAATTATCTTTAGCTTTTTCATCATAGATATTTCTTGTTTTTTCATCTTGAAATTTAGTAACATCTGTCTTCATAAGTCACCTATTTTAAATACTTAGAATATCCATTTTTATCTATTTCATTTGCTAAAGAGATATCTCCTGATTCAACAATTCTACCATTTACTAATACATGAACTTTATCTATATTTAATCCTTCTAATATTTTAGTTGAATGAGTAATAATTAGTACTGCATTTTTATCATTTTTATAAAGATTTATTCCTTTAGATACTGTTTTAATTGCATCAACATCAAGACCAGAATCTGTCTCATCAAGAATAGCAAGCTTTGGATTAATTAGAAGCATTTGTAATATTTCATTTTTCTTTTGTTCTCCTCCTGAGAAACCTACATTGAATTCACGAGATGTATATTTACTATCCATATTTAAGTTATCCATAGCGGATGATACTTCTTTATAGAAAGTTGCTATAGAAGGATTTTCACCTGTAATACTCTTCTTAGTAGTTTTTAAGAAATGAGCAAGAGTAATTCCTGGTATTGATATAGGATTTTGGAATGACATAAATACACCTAATTTAGCTATTTCATCAGTTCTTTTATTAGTAATATCAACACCATTAAGGATAACTTCTCCTTTAGTCTTAATGTACTTGGGTGATGAGAATATTGAGTTTGCAAGAGTTGACTTACCACCACCATTTGGACCCATTATTACATGAATTTCTCCTTCATTTATTTCTAAATTAAGTCCTTTAAGTATTTCTTTTTCTCTATCATCTTCTGCAATTGTATATAAATCTTTTATTTCAAGTAATTTCATTTTTCCACCTCTATATAATCTTTTAGTGTTTTATTTTCTAGGAAATTATCTATAACATTATTTAGATCATTCCAAACTGAAAATGTTATACATGAATTTTTCTTTGGACATATTTCTGTTACACAACTTGTAACATTTAAATCACCTTCTGATGCGTTAAGTATTTCTTTTAAAGTATAATTCTCTGGTGATTTTTTTAGTTTGTATCCTCCACCTACACCTCTTGTTGATATAAAAAAATCATTTTTATTTAAACTAAGCATTATTTTTTCTAAATACTTTAATGATATTTTTTCACTTTCTGATATTTCATGTAAAGTTACAAATCTATCATTTTCATATTCTTTAGCAAGATATAACATTATTAAAAGTCCATAACGTCCTTTTGTAGATATTTTCATATAATTTCCTCCAGTAGTTAGATTATACTACCTAATAGGTAGGATTTCAAGAAAATTATAAAAAAAGAAGAATTATTCTTCTCCTTTTACTAATTTTTTGTTACTACACATAAATCTATTAATAAATATATCATACACAAACATTAATGTTTGTACTGGTGGCACTGTTTCACTAGCTGTAATACTATCCCAAATTTCTTCTTTAAAAGAAATTTCTGGGAGAGTGTTCATATAGACTCCATACCATACTATTTGTACTTTTTGCATATTACTTGCTACATCTATTATGTAATGAGTAATTGTGTTAATATCTTCCTTATTAATATTCTTACTATCTAATATACTTAGTAAATCCATCATGCTTAAATTATCTTCTTCTTTAACTGATAATTTTTCTTCTAAATATTTTTTTAAACCTTCTTCTATAATATTCTTTTTTTCTTCAATGCTTTGATTATTATAATCTTTTTCCATAGCATATGTATTTAATTTATAATATAGGTCATTAAACATAATATTCCTTCTTTCATAATATAGACTATATAATACCATAAAATGCAAAAAAGTTACAATTTTGTAACTTTTTTTCTATGGTACGTATTCTAATATACAATATTGATAATTATTAGAATCAGTATCAAATATTACTCTATATCTTGTTGGAATATCTGTTGGTGCTTCAGGTTTAGCCTCAAGTGAACCTGTTATAATTCCATCATAGTAGTTAAATATACCATCTAGCTTTTTAACACCAATTCCACTAGTTGTACCTATAGCACTTATTTTTGGTTTTGTAGTTGAAACACTTGCTGGATCTTCATCTATACCTAGAGTTACTTCGCCATTTGTCATATATATTCCATATGTATTAACTGAATCATCAACTTCTATAGTAGCATCTGGAATTGTTAATGTTCCTCCAGTATTGTATACTCCATATCCAGTATCACCTTTTGTTATTTTTATAGAGCCACTGTTAAACGAAAGCGTTCCACTATTTTTTATTCCATATTTTGTATTATTGTTCGCTGCTCCAATTAGTTTACCTGTAAAGTTATTTAATTCAGCTGTTCCTTTGTTATCAATTAATGTTCCACTTTCACCAGTTATTGTATAATCGTTTAAAGTAATTGTTCCACTATTATCAACATATGTCTCTCCATAACTTGAATCTGATGTTTGATTTATACTTGTCATTGTCATATTTCCATCAGTTAAATTTTTAACTGCTACATCTGAATTTAGATTTACATTTGAAAAATTTAAATTACCTAAGTTTTCGATACTTCCTTTTGTGAATGTAATATCTTTAATTGTATTATAACTTTCTTCAACTTTTCCATTGTTATAAATTGTTGTTCCATATTCACTTGTTACTGTTCCTTTTTCTATACTGAATGTTCCACCATAATTATATAAATAACCATTTGCCCAGTCGAAATTTACTGTATTATTATATAGATTGACAGTTCCTTTATTATTATTTACAGCATAGCTTAATCTATCAGTTGTTTTAATGTTTGAGTTTTTTAATTCTAATGTAGCATTCTCTGTATTTGAGAAAACAGAATTTGATGCTTCAACATTTATATTATCCGCAACAAGTTCTCCATAGTTTTCAATAAACGAATAGTAACTTCCATTTATTATATTAATATCTTTTAAAGATATCTTATTATTTGATTTAATTGTTACTATTCCTTTTGAAGTTGTAAGTGTTCCATTTTTATTAGTACTATTATCTAAGATTGTTATATCACCATTATTTACTGCTTGTTTTATAAAATCTATTTGATGACTATTTAAATCAAGTGTAAATTTCTTATTTGGAATTGATAACTCTGAATATAAAGATGCATCATCAATCATAACTAGTTCATCATTATCTTCTACTACATTTAATGCTTTTTGTAAGTTTTTATAAACAACTCCTGTTGTATTATTTCTTACTAAGTCTGTTTCTGGAACTAAGTAAGCTACTTGTTTTGTTACTTCATCAACAGTTTCTGTATCAAACACTATTGTTGAATCTGTTGCAAAACTTCCCGCAGTTCCTGAGTAAGCATCTGTTTCCCCTTTTATTATTCCATCATAGAAATTAAATCCTCCACCATAAATTCCATATGTTTTTCCTTCAATAACTGGACTTGTTTTACTTATTGTCCCGTCGTTTGAACCTAGTGTTAAGGTTGTACCATACATCTCTATTCCATATCCATTTGTACTTGTTACTGCTCCTCCAGTTATAGTTAATGGACCTCTATTATATATCCCTGTGAAATTTGCTACTACTTCTCCACCAGTCATATTAAATGTTGCTGTTAAAGCTACTGCGCCAGAATTTTTAGATTCAATTTTTCCTCCATTTAGTGTAATCTTTTTTTCTGATGAATATTGTCTATCATTTAATACATAATAATCATCAGATGTTAATGTTCCACCATTTATTATTATTGTTACATATGAACCAATGTATATAGAATTTCTTTTTGTTTTAATATTTCCATCATTTATTGTTAAATTTCCATTTTCCAAATCAATAGCATATCCTTCATCAGTTGTTATATTTCCACCTTGCATAGTTATTGTTGATGTTGTATCTATTTGATTGAAAAGTGATGATCCATAGGTAGTTACACTTGATATATAATTTCCAGATTCGATTATTAAATCTTTTTCATTTATAAAGCTTTTAGCTTTATTTAAACTTATTATCTTTCCGTCATCGCCTAAAGAATCTTTTAAAGTTAATGTTCCTTTATTTGTTATAGTACTTGAAATATATATTTCTTTTCCTTTTAAATCAAGTGTTATATTTTTGGTTTCTGGTATTTCAGCATCATCACCAATAAACCCATTTCCTATAACTTCTATTGTTCCTTCTTGATCTATAGTTGCTATTGCTTTCTTTAGTGAAGAATAAGTCTCAGTTCCTACTTGTAAGAAAGGTTCTTGTTTTTTTAGTGTTGCTGTTTCATAAACTTCTTCATTAATTGTTTCTGAACCTTTTTCTATAACATATTCATCTGGAAGTAAGCTGAAATAATTAGTATAACTTGATTCTTTTCCTTTTAATATTCCATCATAGAAGTTTATTCTTGCTTCATTTATATTTACTCCACTTTTTTCACCTATTATTACAGGTGAAGTAGTTGAAACATTATCATTATTAACGCCAATGTTAATTCTTCCACCTCGATTAGCATTTATACCATATTCTTTTCCTGTAAATGTTCCTCCTGTAATATTAATACCATATCCATCAATATTCATTCCACTTGAATTTTCTGATGTATAAGTTCCTCCGTTTATTGTTAAATTCCAACTAGAAAAATCTCTTGTATTTACATAAAGTGCATATGATGATGTAGAAGTAGCTGTCATATTATTAATTATTACTGTTTCTCCTCCAGAATAATTAACTGCGTAGCCTATATTTGACTGACATACTGCATTTTCTACTAAAATATTATTAGCTGAAATACTAAGTGCTTTACCCTTATCAGAAATAAATGTTCCTCCATTTATTGTTGTATTATTTTGTGGTAGAAATGCTACTGCTTCAGAAGTATTAGTATTATTTATAAATGTTCCACCATTTATAGCAGTTTTATAAGTTGCACTATTTGAATATGCATAAACTGTACTTGCTTTAGTAGTTGTTTCAAAAGTCCCATCATTAATTGTTAATGAAGCCGAAGAAACATTTATTATTTCCATAGGTGATGTAAATGAACCACCATCTATAATTACTTCAGAATTATTAGAATTTGATTTTATAATATTTTTACCTGATTCAAAAACACCAGCTTTAATATTAATTTTTCCATTATTAATGAAATTTGCGGAATTACCTGCTACTCCTGTATATTTAATCATACTATCTTTAGTTGATGAATTATCTAATACAGTTAATTCTCCATTATTTATTATTTGATCAGTATTTGTTAATTTTTTTCCATTTAAATCAAATATTATTTGTTTATTACTATCAATTGTACATTCTTCGCTTATTACTGCATCATCAATTAGCTTCATAGTTTTATTTGTATCATCCACAGCATCAATTGCATCTTGTAAAGAATTAAATTGTGTTTCTCCGACTTCAATAAAATTCTTTTGAACTTGTAAATATGCAATATTATAATTTTCACTATTATAATCATCTACATCTTCTACTATTCTATGCTTTTCTCTTATTTTTGAGAAATTTCCACCATATCCTTTTGTTTTTCCGTATAAAATTCCTCCATAAATTTCTGCTGCTGCTGCTTCTTCAATATATACTCCATATAATTCTCCTATTATTATTGGACTACTTATATCTAAACTTTCATCTTTATTTCCTATAATAACAGGTGTATTATAATTAGTATTGCTTTTTATTTCTACTCCATATTTTTTTCCAATAATTGTTCCACCATTTACTTCAATACAATTGCTATTTCTAAGAATTCCAGAATTATTTTCTGAAATAATTGTTCCTCCATTTATAATAGTTTTATTGCTTGAGGAATGCTCGATTCCATAATAATTTTTACCTTTTATTTGTCCATCATTTACTATTAATTCATTTCTATTAATTATTCCAGATGATTCTCCAGTTACAATTGTTCCATTATTTATTGTTAATTTTCCACTATTATTAATTCCCTTATTTCCTGCTGTAATTTCACTATTATTAATTATTAAATTCGAACTATTTTTTATTGCAGCTGCCTGATAATATGTATTAGGTGCATTTATTGTAGTATTTTCTATTAGTGTTTCAGTATTTGAAAGAGAAATTGCATCATATCCTGATGTTATCTCAGCATTTTTAATTGTAACTTTATTTCCTGTAGTACCTATTGCTGTACTACCCGAATTAATTACTCCACCATTTATAGTTAAATTATTTGAATTTTTTTCACAACTAACTCCAATATATGATGCTGATAAATTGATATTATTTAATGTTAAATCTCCTTTTTCACTAAACATTATTTTGTCATAACTTGTTTTTTCAATTAAATTACTATTATTTATTGTTAAGCTTGTACCATTGTTATGTACTTTAACAATATTTCCTCCTGTAATTGTTACTGGATCATCTGCTTCATTATATATTCCAGAATTATTAGAAGTAATTGTTGTATTATTATCAAATACAAGTTCTCCTCCAGCTTTTATATCTAGTGTATAACCATCATTTGCTGTTAGTGTAGAGTTTGTTATGTTTAAGTTTCCACTATTTTCTATTAAGTTTCCTGCTGTTGTTGCTTGAGTTAGTACAGCATTAGTTATGTTTAATTTATTATTATTTACTATTGGAAGTGATGGAGAAAATACCCCTTTTTCTTCTTTTGAATCTATTATTGTAAACTCTCCATTATTAGTAATTTGTGCTCCTTCTAGTATTGTGTATCCTTTTATATCAAATACTACTTTTTGATTAGAAGCTATTACTACTGTTTTTGATGTTTCAAAGTTTTTAATTGCATATATATTAGGATTATCGTTAGAAGTCATATCTATTGCATCTTGAAGTAATTTGTAATAAACATCTTTTCCTTGATCAACTCTTTTTACTATTGCATCTATATCTGGAGATAGATATGCTTTCTGACAATTATTATCATCATCGTGATCTACTATATAGTAGTATCCTTCTTCAAGTTCATTATAAATATCTGTTACAGCTATTTTTCCTTCTATATATCCATCATAAAAATTAAATGTTCCATTTTGTGTAAGTCCATTAACACCAGATCCACCAAATATTACAATGCTATCCGCAATCATATTTCCATCATGTGTTCC
>ERZ842401.2751-NODE-2751-length-22997-cov-3.979339_pt1 | contig 22997 bp, 17 predicted proteins | sample MGYA00521270_ERZ842401 | MGnify/ENA primary metagenome ERZ842401 (study PRJEB31892, sample SAMEA3878208) | bioreactor metagenome | biome: Moose rumen | place: Sweden | collected 2011-10 | study: EMG produced TPA metagenomics assembly of the PRJEB12797 data set...
AAAGGCACTTGGTTGTCGGCTGGGAAAACAATCTGACGATTCAAAACCGCATTGCTCAGGACATCGACGATTTGTTTTTTGAATATGAGAAGTCGCGCGGCTTTAAGATTCCGTTTTCTCTGGTAGATAAAATCATTGAGAATGTGAAGACCGTCGCGCTTCGGAGATTTTAGATGAATGCCAAGACATCAATGACAGAAACACGAACCGTAACTTGCGATGACGGCACAATAATTTCATATTATTTAAACTGAAAGCAAGTAAAAAACATAAATCTTCGCATTCATCCTGACGGTTCGGTAACAGTTTCGACTCCTGTCCGTTCAAGCCTAACGTTAATCGATGATTTTGTAATTTCAAGAGCCTCTTTTATTCAAAAAGCGCTTTCTCGATTCTCTGAAAAACGAAAATGGGAAATCAAAGAAAAGCTGTATGTGAGCGGTGAAAGTTTTTATCTTTTGGGGAGGGGTCTGAGACTTTGCGTCACACAGGCAAATTGTAATTATATAGAAGAAGACGGCGTATATTTGAAGCTTTTTTGCAAAAAAACTGATGATTTTGCATTAAAGAAACGACTTACTGAAAAATTCTTTAAACAAAAGTGCATCGAAGTTTTCACCAGACTTATCGAGAAGAATTATTCATTATTCCAAAAATACAAAGTACCATATCCGACTCTGAAAATCCGTCCGATGACATCCCGCTGGGGAAGTTGTATTCCTTCCAAAGGACAGGTAAGTCTCAATTCCACGCTGATTCATTTTTCCGAACGATGTATTGAATATGTAGTGATTCATGAGCTCTGCCACTTCCGTTATCCAAATCATTCAAAAGATTTCTATACATTTATGACCGTATTAATGCCAGATTGGAAAGAACGAAAAATGGAATTGGATAATACTGTTTTGCTTTAAATCTTAATCCAGTTTCAAAAGGCATAGACTTTTGAAACTGGATCTATTTTTTCTCGCTATAGGTTTGCCAGCAACCAGTCCTTGAAGCTTGTGTAGTCATTCTCCATGGGGATTGCGTGGTCGGGGAGGCTGAGCACTTTTTCCAGTCTGGGCGGCATACTCGGTTCGCGGCGGATTGCATCATACACGATGGAGCCGAATTTTGCCGGATGTGCGGTTTCAAGCACGATGCCTACAGCCTTCTTGTCCACCACGCTCTGCGCCCACTGCGGCACGTTGGCAGTAAGGCCGGGCTTGGCGATATCTCCGCTATGACCTTCCATCACATTCGCCATAGCACCGTGGCGGATGTCATCCCATGCCCGCCATGCCACTGCGCCGTGGGGGTCTATGATATAGCCAGTCCTGTCATTGCAAAGTCTGATTGCTTCTGATGTGCCCGCATCATCCGCCCAGTAGGAGGCGAAGAGCTTGCGCACTTGTTCAAGCGAATACATTGCTGCAATGCGTTCATAGTTGCTTGGGGCTCCTACGTCCATGGCGTTGCTGAGCGTTGCCACGGAGGGACGGCTCCGGTATTCCCCGCTTGCTATCCAGTCGGGAATAGTGTGGTTTGCATTCGTTGCGGCGACAAAGCCAGCGAATGGTGCCCCCATCTCGTAGGCAATGAGCCCGCTCGTCAAATTGCCAAAGTTGCCGCTCGGCACCACCGCCACAATCGCGGGGTCTTCTATCTTGCTGTCGTGGGGAATTCTGTTTTTGACCACCAATGATGCATACATATAATAGAAGCTTTGTGGAAGCAGGCGGGAGATGTTTATCGAGTTCGCTGAAGAAAGCCTGAATTTATCACGCAAAGCACTGTCGGTAAAGGCTGTCTTTACGAGTTTCTGGCAGTCATCAAACGTTCCCTTTACTTTGAGCGCACGCACATTGCCAGTAAAGGTGGAAAGCTGTTTTTCCTGCAGGGGGGAAATCTTGCCGTCAGGATAGAGGATAGTGACATCTATGCCCGGTACATTGAGGAAAGCGCTTCCTACGGCGGAGCCAGTGTCTCCGCTAGTCGCCACGAGGATGTGCAGATTGTCTTTTTCACCCCTGTTGAAGTAGGACATCACCCGTGCCATAAAGCGGGCGCCAAAATCCTTGAATGCACAGGTAGGACCGTGGAAAAGCTCAAGCACATACGTCACCTTATCAATCGGCACAATCTGCGGAATGAAGGGGTAGGCGTCCTGTATGATGGATTCCAAATCTGTGTCGGGGATTTCTCCTTCCACGTATGGTTTTGCCATTTCAAAGGCTATTTCGCGGAACGAGGGTTCTGGCGTGCGGTTTATGTATGAAGCATCAAGCTTTGGAAACGAAGTCGGAATGTACAGTCCTCCCGTCACCGGATTCATACCGCTCAGAACGGCTGTCTTAAAATTTGCCCTTATATTTTTATCGCGTGTATCTGTATACGTCATGCTATTTACCTGCATTGAAAAGAAATCATTTGAAAATTTATGCATAATTATACAGGAGAAATATATAATGTGCAAGAGATATTTTAAATTTACCGCAGTATTTCCACATAACTTGCAAGAATGGGGGTTTGGTGCTATGATTTAAAGTAGTATTTTTTAATTGAGGTGTGTAATGAAAAAACACAATGAGACATTACTTTCAAAGTACGGCATTATTGTCTTTGCCGTAATAGTGATTCTCTTTACCGTTTTTCTCTTTGTAACAACAAGCCTGACGAAGAAACCCGTTGAGAGCATATACACAGAGGCAGTGGAAAACATTCTGCAGCTGTCCATTGACAATGCGGAGACGTGGTTTGCAGGAAAGGTTGAATCATTAAAAGTGTTCCAGCGGGCGGTCGTTGATTCGACAGACAACCGCGACCACATAAAGGAGTCCATAAAGGAAAAGCAGAAGCCTGATGGATTTGAATATGTCATGGTCTTCTGGGATGATGCTACCGGAGCAAAGGATGGCGGACCAGAGACATACAACACCAAAGGCGGCATCTCCACGGTGGGGATCCTTTCAAAAGAGTACTCGATAAACCACAAAAACTCTGATGCTGAGGTGTGGCTTGAATCTCCGCGGCAGTCAAATGCGGGCGGGTTCAATATGCCGCTTTTCGTGCGCTCAAATTTCATTGATGATCAGACCGGAAGCCTCGTGCACGGGGGAATGGTAGGCTTTCTGGAACTTGACCCCATAAACAGCCTTTCAAAAACCTTCTATAATACTGGTATAATTTCCATCTATGATGATACGGGCAGTCTGAGGGCAGGGGAAGACATTCTGAATACTCAGAAAGACGAGACGGGCAAACGCAAGATAAATCCCGACGAGTACATCATTTTCCAAAGAAACTGCTCGCTCGCAAACAAGACTTGGACCGTCGTTGCGGGGGTAACAAAGGCAGAGGTCTCTGGCATTACAGACAACTTAAGGAAAAATTCACTGATAGGAGGAGTAATCATCGCCCTGCTGCTCATCATCTGCATACTGGCAATCATCAGGATAATGATCAGCAAATTCGACGACATCAAAAAAAATGTAGACAACCTGAATTCGGGCGACAAGGATTTGACCAAGCGCATCAAGATAAACCACAACAACGAGATTTCCCACGTAAAAGAATCGGTGAATGCCTTCGTTGATACCGTCCATGAAACGGTCAAGGACATTGGGACAGCGAACCTAAACCTGAAGGAAAGCTTTGGCGATGTAAAAGACTGCCTTGATGAAACGCAGGCGCACATAGACAAGATTTCTGCGGAAATCTCAAAAGCAACGAATGTGCTGAGCGACGAAGACGCTTCCGTCATGAACACAAGCAACTCCATCACGGAAATTTCCCAGAACATTGCAAACCTCAATGGCATGATAGAAAGCCAGGCAGCCTCCATCACTCAGGCGGGAGCAAGCATTGAGCAGATGGTAGGAAACATCAAGTCCGTTACCGATTCCGTAGAAAAAATGTCTGCCGAATTCTCTGAGCTGAATAGTGCCACGGTTGAAGGCGTAAAGAAAAATCAGATTGTGAATGAGCTTTTGGAAACCGTCCTTGCGCAGAGCAAGTCCCTGCAAGAGACAAACCAGATTATTTCCTCTATTTCTTCGCAGACAAACCTGCTTTCCATGAATGCTATGATTGAGTCCGCCCATGCGGGTGAAGCAGGAAAAGGTTTCGCCGTTGTTGCCGAAGAAATCAGGAAGCTAGCGGACACGAGCGCCTCGCAGTCAAAGAATATCAGCGAAAACTTAAAGACCATTGCGGAAAATATCAACAAAGTTGTTGAAAGCGCCAATTCAAGCAAGCAGTCATTTGAGCTTGTCTCCCAAAAGGCGCAGAACACCTCACAGCTTGTGGACACAATCAAGGGTGCCATGGAAGAGCAGAATGAAGGCTCTATCCAAATTATGGATGCCCTCAACGCGATGAACAGGACTTCCAGCGATGTCCAATCATCAAGCAAGGAGATTGATGCAAGGACGAAAGACATTCTTGCCGCCATCTCTAGCCTGAAAAAGTCGTCTTCGGATATGTCGAGCAACTTCAACACGATTGTGTCCATGACGGAGGCAACGCTTCAGGCAACCGCAAAGCTGAATCAGTTCACTATGAAAATGGCTACCGCCGTCAGCGACATCTCGGTAAAAATAGGCGAATTTAAGGTCTAGGCTCAGGCAGGCGAAAGCTTGCTCAGAAGCAAGAAGATGACGAGCAGCAGGTTGTAGAGAAAGTGGATTATACAGCCTGAGAGGACGGTTCCAGTCTTGCAAAAACAGCGGCGGAGCACTATGCCGGAGAGCGCGGCATTGATGACGGCAGGCAGTCCCAGATAGCGGTGAGAGAAAGCAAAGATGAGCACCGAGCATAGTTCTACGCAAAGATCCACTGAGGAATGAAGCCATTGCCGTGGGCTCATGGCTTTCGCACAGAAAAGCGCTGTTTCTGGCAGGAACTCGCGGTACACGACTTCCTCATAAGTAGCCCCTGTAATAAGACTTAAAACAAAAAAGAAGCAAGAGAGGAAACCGGAGGGACGCAGGACGAAATGCTGTGATACAAAGAAGCGAGGAAAGAAAAAGCAGAGGCTTTCAATCGCGGCAGAGATAAGCATGAGCAAGCCAAAACTTACTGTGGCGCAGGAAAGCAGGACAAAAAAATGGCGACGGGGACGGGGACGGGGCAACACAAAGCGGCTGCAAAAGCAGTGCAGGACTAGCGCCCCTGAAAGCTGTCCGAATATGGTAATGCATGTGGAAAGCGAAGATTCCACATGGCTGAAAGGAGCACCGCCGCTGACAAAGAGCGGAGGCAGGATGCCTGTGAAAAAAAATAAGAGAAAAACGATAAAAATATATTTTTTTTTCATCAATAATATGCTATAGTATAAGGTAAAATTAAAGAGAGGTCAATTTGAACGCAGTCATTATTCTATTAATAGTTGCTATAATTACCATCATCATCCTTTTGGTGAGGCTCTTCTTCATATTTGAAAATAGGATTTCCTTTTATTCAAAAGGACATGACAATGGTTTTTCCATGCAGGAATTGCGCATACTGTGGCCGCTGACGAAGCGGTGCAATATTCTTGCCCCTGCAGACATTTTTTATTCCGTGCAGACGCTCAATAGGGCGTTGGCGGTGTACCGCTCAGAAGTGCGGAGGGCTGGCATAGATGAAACTCCCCGCGTACAGAGACTGCTTTCCAAGCTTACCAAGCTACGCAGCCAGATTGCCCTTAAAGCAGATGAGGGTGGAAATATCGGCAACACGAGGCTTCTGGACGAGGGACAGCGGCTGAGCGTCCTTTTCAAGGGACACGGGGTCTTTACTTCGCGGATTGTTGACAACGACGCAAACCTCATCATTGAGATGCCGAGACAGGAAATGCGAGCGGCACCGAGCATCAGGATGCCTTCTATCCCGCTTGAAAAATGGAAGGGGCAGTCTCTGAGCATCTACCTCTGGCGCAAAGGGGATGCCTGCTATGTATTCGACACCACGGTGGAGGACACCGGCACTTACAAGGGAGAGCAGTGTCTCTATCTTGTACACAGCACAAATCTTGACCGTGTGCAGAAGCGGCAGTCTATTCGTTGCGAATGCAAAATTAACGCTCAGCTGTATCTTATCAAGAGTGAAGTTGTTAATTATAGTAGGGTTGAAGAAGAAGACGGCTATAAATGCGTTCTGGAGGACATCAGCGAAGACGGTCTCCTCATACGCATTGGCGGCAAAGGCAAAAAAGGTCTGCCCCTTAAGATTCAGTTCCACCTGAACAGCGCGACCATCGTCATGTGCGGCGAGGTGCGGGCGGTGGAATACAACAAGCAGATGGACCAGTCGCGCCTGCACTTTGAATGCACCCATATAACCCCGGCGATGAAGAGCGAGCTGCTGACCTACCTCTACCAGACTATTCCCGAAAGCGAATGGGCACGGGACATGGCAATCAGGCAGAGCGAGGGCATCATGGACGAGGAGTCACTGGGCAAATAACGTTAGCGAGGTAACAAGGCGTATGAAGAAAAAACAGGCGGTAATACTTACAAGCTTGCTGTGTCTGGTGGCAGCTTTCTTATACGCCGCGCCACAGTATGAAGTGGACTTCGTGAAGGGAGACATCACGAAGAAAATCAAAGCGGTAAATCAGGGCGCACGGAGCCATGACAGCGAGCTTTTGATAAAGGCGTTGAACTTTGCCTTTGAAGCAACCGCGGATATAGGTGACGACAAGGACATTTCCTCTCTGGTGAAGACGGTGGTGGTCAATCTGGACAGCAGGTTTATGAACCAAGAACAGCGGGCCACCGTTTCCTCTTTGCTTGCCAATGTATTTAAAACTTATCCTGAAAATGACATCCGCCTCGCGGTACTTGACAGGTTCAGCGCATTTCCTGTGGCAAACAATGTTTCCCTCGTAAACGCCTTTGTGTCTGAGAAAGCACAGCAGGCTGCGCCGATGGACGATGTGCTCTTGGAATCTATCAGGCTCTTAAAGCAGATTGGCAACAAGACCTCGTTCAACGTGCTCTTTACGGCAGACTTGATGGGCGTATGGAAGGACTACAGCTTTGTCATTGAAGAGGCCCTCGCTCCGCTCATAAACAGCAATGAGGCGGAAACACTGAACCTCTTTAACAACGCACGCACGGGTGACAGGCTCAAAATCCTGCGCATTTTGCAAGAAAATACAATTATAACAAAAAAAATCAAGGGACGTGTTGCCGAAACCGCTCTGTCTGTTGCGATAAGTAAAGCAGGGGAAAGTCAGGAAAAGTTGGTGCACGAGGATGTCGAGCTACAGCTGCTCGCATTGCAGCTCATCGCTGACACGAAGTGGACTCGCTCGGCAAAGAATGCCACTGCCTATTTTGACATTGCACGCGATGAATACGAAGACGGTATGCTTGCCGACGAGCAGTTTGCCGCTGTTGTGACAAATGTTGCCAGTGTGGCGTGTTCAGACACGGGACGTGTGCTTTCTTCGTATCTTGACTTTCTCAACAAGAGCATGGAAACAAATGGTGCTCCTGCTGAAGCCGTCGTGCTTTCCGTCATCAAAGCGCTGGGAGGTTTGGGCGACAAGACTGCTTTTGACTACTTGCTGTACGTTACATATCTGGACTATCCAGAATACATAACAAATGCAGCCCGCAATGCCCTCACACAGCTTAAATGGTAAAAAACAACAACTCTGTCATCGTTCTGGCGGCTCTCTGCTGTGCCGTCATCTTTTACGCCAGGCTTCTTCCTTTGAAGGAGTCCAAGCCCTATCGTTCGCTACTACCTATTGAGATGGCGGATTTTCTTGAAGGAACGGTTGCCTCTAATCCCGTGAAGCTTTCCTCTGGACGTTTTTATGCTATGGATTTTTCTGTAGAAACAGCTTCCTGCCGCATACGGAAAGCAAGTGCAAGCTCTGCCGCACAAGGACTTATTCCCGTATATATGCCAAGCTCCATTGTTGAAAGCCTCTATCCGGGCAAAATATATACGCAGGGCATTCTGGTGGAAAAAGGGGAAAGGCAGGGGCTGTTTGGTTCATGGGACAAAAAGCGACAGGTCTTTTTGGTAAAGGAAGCGGTATATAAATCCTACAGTCATTCGCCACAGGGAATACTGTGCCATTTTCGCGCGGTATGCAGGCTTGTGTTCAAGAGACTGCTCTTTTCTTGGGGGAAGGCCGGGGGCTTGCTGCTCGCATTGCTGTCTGGTTCACGGGAATACACCGCCGCCGAGGATAGCGAGGCTTTCAGGAGGGCAGGGCTGTCCCACATACTTGCCTTGAGCGGTATGCACCTCTCGTTTTTTGCAGGTATGACAGACGGCGTGGGGAACATTGTTTGGGGGCGGAAGCACAGGCTTTTGATAAGACTTGCAGGAATCTGCTTCTTCGTATGGTTCGCGGGATTTTCTCCATCTCTCTTTCGCGCCTTTCTTTTCTGCCTCCTGATGGCGGTGCTTGAGTTTTTCCATTGCAGGCGGATTGAGAGACTCACAGTGCTTGCCGCCGTATTTCTGTTGCATATCATATTAAAACCTGCAGATATGTTTTCAATTTCGTTTATGCTTTCTTATGCGGCACTGGCGGGCATTCTCTGCTTTTCCCCTCTCTGCGAACGATTTTTTGTCCGCTTCCTGCCGCCGGGCATCGCGGCTTCTGTTTCGGCATCATCTGCGGCACAACTTGCAACAGCGCCCTTGAGCATTGCGCTGTTTGGCAGCATTATGCCGGTGGGGATCATCGCAAGCGTTATCGTTTCCCCTCTGGCAGGCTTTTTCCTCAGCGCAGGGGTAGCAGGTATGCTGCTGTGTCTTTTGCTGCCTTTTCTTGCTCCCCTTGCATCCTTCATATTGAACGGCATCTACAGGTTGTGCCTGTTTTTTGTGCATAGCTTTGCACTGGTGCCCACATTCACGTTTAGGAGTTTTTATGAAAATTGACTACAATGCACCGACAGCTCTCAAAACACTGTTAGAGGAGCGGGGACTGGCAATGCAAAAAAAGTTCGGGCAAAACTTTCTGGTAAATCCCCATGCACGCAAAGAAATCGTCTCTCTTTTGGAGCTGACGGAGAAAGACTGGGTATGGGAAATAGGTCCCGGAATCGGCAATATGACAGGGGACCTGCTTGCCAGCGGCGCACAGGTAACTGCATTTGAAATCGACAGAGGCTTTATTGCCGCACTGCACGACATCTACGCTGAAGACGAGGCGGTGGGAAGGTTTAATATAATAGAAGGAAATGTGCTGAAAACTTGGCGTCAGGGCTCAGAGGATACGGCAGCTATCAAGCTTTTTGGGAACTTGCCATATAATATCGCCGCAAGTTTTATTGCGGATACCATCTGCCAGAGGAAGACTTTTGCCCGCTGTGTGTTCACTGTACAAAAAGAAGTGGCTGAACGGATGTATGCGGCTCCCGCTTCAAAGTCATATTCGGCTTTCAGCGTGCTCTGCCAATGGCTCTACGACATCACTGGCGGCATTGAGCTTGCACCTGGCAATTTCTGGCCACGCCCAAAGGTGGCATCAAAGGCGGTGCTCTTTGTCCCCAAGCAGAAACCGTACAGCTGTTCCAATCCACAGCTCTTTGTCAGTCTGGTCCACAGCTTATTTTCCCAAAGACGAAAAACCATCTTAAACAATATAAAACCATTGTTGCCTGAGAAAATCTCGGGAAAAAGCATCTTGACAGAAGCGGGCATTTCTGAAACTGAACGGGCTGAAAACCTTGCGGTAAGCGACTTTATTCAGTTGAGTGAATTGCTGAATTCTGCTAAACTGTAATGGGTACGAGGTCAGAAGATGACGCAAGAAGAGATTAAAAGCAACATCGAGCAAGTGTATGAGCAGATTCACGCCGCTGAGCAAAAGAGCGGACGCAAAAGCGGCAGCGTAAAGCTTTGCGCGGTGAGCAAGTTCCATCCGCTAGAAGACATATATGCAGCAATGACGGCGGGACAGGTTCTTTTCGGTGAGAACAGGGTTCAGGAAGCATACGCCAAATTCTCCGAGCTTCGTCAGGATGGCAGACAGGCAGAGCTGCACATCATCGGCGCATTGCAGACAAACAAAGTCAAGAAGGCTGTGGAGATAGCGTCCTGCATACAGTCTGTTGACAGGAAGGAACTGCTCGCGGAGATTGAAAAACACTGCAGCAAGCTCGATAAAAAGCTGCCCGTGTTTTTTGAGCTGCACACAGGAGAGGATTCAAAGACAGGCTTCTCTGATGAAGATAGCTTGCAGGAAGCGATAGCACAGTGCGCGGAAGGGCTTTATCCGCATATTGTGCCCTCAGGTCTTATGACTATGGCACCATTCACTGATGATGAAGCACTCATTCATCGCTCTTTTGAGCGTTTGAGAAAATGCAAGGAAAAGCTGAATGAAACATTCCCCGCCATTTCCCTTACAGAACTCAGCATGGGGATGAGCGGAGACTTTGCCATAGCCATTGCAGAGGGGAGCACTATGGTGCGAGTGGGAACCGCTATTTTTGGCGAACGGATATACTCATGATGAAGCGCTTCTTTTTCATGCTGGTGCTGTTGAGCCTGTATGCGCCCCTGCATTCAGAAAGTACAAATTCGGAAAACGAAAGCACAGAGCCGGCACCGTATACAATGGAAGAATTTCCTCAATGGTCGCGGGACCTGCGGCGCAGTGAAATAGTTACGCTCGGAAGTCTGCCCTTCGTGGCGCTAAGCGTGAGCACGGCGTACAGCTCATATATGTATTTTTCTGGGGAGAAAAACACCTTTCCCAATCCATTCAATCAGGATGATTCATACAGCAACAGGGAGATTTTTACCATCGTCGGCGTATCCGCAGGAATTAGCGCCGCAGTAGGGCTTACCGACTTCTTTATCAGCTATATGAAGCGGAAAAAAGCAGAGCAAGAGAGAATGCTCCAGCAGGCGCAGGATGAGGAAAAAATACGCCCTATTTCCCCTGAGGAAGCGGGGGAGCTTTTGCGCAAGTCACAGCAAAAACGCGGGCAGGAAAAGGAAAAGACAAAGCAATAATGCCATACCTCAGCATCAAAGTTCCCCGCGATTACACAGCGAATGAACGTCTCGACAAGTACATTGCTTCCCTGCCTGACGGCATGAACAGGAGCAAGCTAAAAAGCACTGTAGTGGATATGCTCGTCAACGACAAACCTGTAAAGCTTTCCTTTAAAGTAACTGCAAATGATAGAATTAAAATAAAGTGGGAAGAAAACGTTCCCGAAAACATCGAGCCGGAATTTATTCCCCTCAAAATTCTTTACGAAGATGACAATGTTTGCGTCGTGGACAAGGCACAGGGCATGGTGACGCACCCAGCCTGCGGAAACTGGACAGGAACACTCGTCAACGCACTGCTTTTTCACTGGAACAGAGAAAAGATTCCACAGCCCAGCACTGGAACGCTGAGGGAAATCTTAAACCACAGGCGCCCCGGTATTGTGCACCGTCTGGACAAAGAGACGTCGGGCATCATCATCACTGCAAAAAACCGTGATACAGAAGAATGGCTAGGGGCACAGTTCCGAGAGCACAAGAAACTGGTTAAGGAGTATATTGCCATCTGCATGGGGCGACCTCAGCATCAGCACGGCTGCATTGAAACCCAGATAATCCGTGACCCCAAGAACCGCAAGCGCTACAGGGCGGTCACAGATACAGAGGAGGGCAAGCAGGCACGAACAAGCTACAATTGCCTTGCCTGTTACGGCGAATACTCCCTAATGCGCATACGCATAAGCACGGGACGGACGCATCAGATTCGGGTGCACATGCGCTATCTGAATTGTCCGGTTCTGGGAGACTCCCTCTATGGGAGGGAGGACAAGATTTTTCCCTCCGCAACGCTGATGCTCCACGCCCATCTGCTGAAAATACGGCTGCCGCAGGAAGAAGCTCTCAGCTCTTTCGTGTCGCCGACCCCCGAGCGCTTTTTAGAGGTGCTCAAAAGGCTCCACTCGCTATACCCCAAGACAATTCTCTCCCGCGATAGATAATAGATGAATAGATAAGCTATGGCAGACCTACCAATCCGCATATTGCATGAGGCAACGAAAATTGAACCGTTCATCGTCCTCCATAAACCCGCAGGCTTAGCCAGCGCCCCCCTCAAAGAAGGTGATGAGAGCGCTTACACGCAGGCTGCGGCACGGTATCCTGCGCTGAATGCTGTATCAGGGCGGAAAGCTGTGGAACATGGGCTGGTGCATAGAATTGACACTGCCACAGAGGGCATAGTCCTGATTGCCGCAAGCCAGGATTTTTATGCACATATCCTTGCGGCTCAGGAAGAGGGGAAATTTATCAAAACATATTGGGCACAATGCCACCACCAAGGGAAGCAAGCGCTGCAGGGCTTTCCCCCGCCACCTGCCGCTGTCAAAATAAACAGCTGGAGAGAGGGTACTGTATCTGTCTGCTCTCGCTTCCGCCCCTATGGTGCAAAGGGAAGGGAAGTGCGGCCTGTCGTTGAATCGAGTGGAAGAGCTGCGCTCAACAAGGCAGTAGACTGCACCTACACGACAGAGGTAGAACTGCGCCCCCTGTCAGATGATAGCTACACTGCAACGTGCACGATACGCAAGGGCTACCGCCATCAAGTCCGCTGCCATCTTGCATGGATTGGCTTTCCCATCATAGGAGACAAGGTATATAATGCCGATGTACAGGACAGGGACGAAGGGGTTCAATTCAAAGCGACAGAAATTTCATTTCCTGACTTATATTCTGACAAAATTCTACATTACCGTATTGACTAAAGAAACGCTTTTCACTATACTATTCTTACTTGCCCGGATGGTGGAATTGGTAGACACGCTAGGTTCAGGTCCTAGAGCTCGCAAGGGTGTGCAAGTTCAAGTCTTGTTCCGGGCATTAAGGTCTTGTAGCATTGTTACAAGACCCTTTTATTTATTAAAGGACACCACAGCGATGAAAAATAGCACCGAGGGCAAAGACAAGCAGGATTATGCTTACAATGTACAGCCAGAGGGGGGCATCATCGCCTAATGCTGAACGCGCCCCCTTAGAGGCTGCCTTACTTTTTTTCTTTTCTTTTCTTTTCTGTTTGCTTTTTTTATCTTTTAAGGCATCTGGAACACCGTCTGGTCCATAAATATCTTCTGGAGTCATAGCGTAATGACACCGCGGGCAGCCGCTTTTAAACGCCATCACGCTTCCCATTTGTCCGCATTTCGGGCAACGCACGGCAGAAAAAAATCTGCCGCAATGGGGACAGAAGCGAGCCTTTGCCGCAACTTCAGCCCCACAGTTTTCGCAAAAATACTTTGCCGATTTCGATTTAGCCATAGCTTATTGTGTGCCCAAATTATCTACCATATAGTTGTAAATCTGCCAGATGCCATCACGCTGACGTACATAGTAGGTGTAGCGCTTTCGCTCGGTGAAAGTACCGTTGTCAAAGTACTCCATCACTTTTACGCTGCCCTCGGTTGGAGAGTAGGTTGTCGTCTCGATTTCATACCTTGCCGGAATGGCGACGATATCTGTATCGATACGGTTCTGCTTTAGGTCGGCCTTGAAGATTTCAAGCATTCTGTTTCTGCCGTCTGCGCTTTCCGCATTATAGCGGCGGCTGCGGGCAGGGTCGCGTTTGAGCATTTCCTCCACATCCATATAGAGGAAGTACTGATCCCAGCGGCTCTTTTGGCGGGCTATTATTGTCTGCTCAATAACTTTGTCAGGGCTGATTGCCTCTGCCTGCAGGATTGCGGCAGTATTGACGGCAACAGGGATTTCTGACGATGATGCCGCTGCGGGTGAAGGGCGAACTTCGAGGCTCAAACGGTTGGAAACAGTATATTCATCCTTTTTGTTATACAATTCAGGATAAAATTTCAGATCAATATAGTAGATTGATGCCGTTTTTACATCGAGAAATTCCTTGAGGTTTTCCACAAACGAATACGCTTCGCCGGGCTCAAGCGCAATCTCACGGAAGTAAACGGTCTGGCTTGTCGTCCGCTTTTTGGTGAGTCCTTCTGTCTTTTTCAGCGTGCTGTTTTTTATATCAAAGGCATCAAAATCAATGCTAAACATCCTGTCGTCTGCCAGTTTGAATCGCAGTGTCTCACTGCCTGTATTTGCCACCGTTACATGGATATTTACCGGATTGTTTTCAGCGTTACCAGGATAGTACATTGTGCGATCATGGAACTTTATAGACACCTTTGCATTTTCTGAAAAATTATTGCTTTCAGATTCTGTATTTTCTGCCGCAAACGTATGGGCAAGAAGAATAAAAGCTGTTATAATACATGACAGTGTTCGTTTCACAACAACAACTCCTTAAATTTCATTACTTATATATCGGCAAAATATGGGAAATAATTTATCGTTAAACGCTATTTTAAAAGCAGACGCAAACTTTTATGAGGCAGTCACCAAGGCTGCTGATGAGACCAGTATAGAAAACTATCCTCTTGATATTCTAGGGCTCCGGGGAAGTCTGCCCGCCTTTTTTATCAACTTTTATATAGAACGAGCCAAACTGAACAGGATACACAAAGAACAGTTTGAGCATAAGCAGCAGCCACTGCAAAGCGACTATATTGTCATTGTTCCCACTCAGAAAGATGCTGATGAATGCGAAACCGATTTGATGAGCTGTGCAGGAGATGCCATTGCGGTTTACAAGCTGCCTTGGTGGGGGACGGTACCGTATCGCCCTGTCGCAAAAGCTTCTGCTGTCTTTGGCGAACGGGCAGGGGGTCTCGCCAAACTCGCTACAAAGAATTCCTCTGGCGAAAAACCTCGGGTCTTTATCATTCCTCAGAGGGCGCTGTTAAGCCCTGTGCCGCCGCCACAGTATATGAGGAAATTGCTTTTGGAGCTGCGGAAGGGGCAGACACTGGATCCAGAAAGCATCGCACGTCAGCTCAGCGAGCAGGGATATATCAGGGTTCCCCGCGTGGGGATGCGGGGAGAATTTGCCCTGCGGGGAGAAGTCTTAGACCTGTATATGCCCGGAGAAGCCTATGCCAACCGCATTGTCTTTGACTTTGATAAAATTGACCAGCTTAAAACATTCGATATAGAAAGCCAGTCTTCTAAAGAAAACTTAAACCGTTTACTCGTCTATCCAATGAAAGAAGTCGTCTGGACCGATGAGCTATGCAATAAACTTGAAAGCTTTTTGGATAAAGAAGACAAAGGTGGCATCGTAAATAATTTTGCGGAATACGACAAGCAAAAGCGAAACGGTGAAAAGCGAGAACTTCCTGCCGCTTTCAATGAGGAAGAGCAGGTAAGTGCGACAGCCATCGAAGATGTCCACCTCGGTTTAACAGAAGAATCCCGAAAAGGAAAGGAGCGAATAATCACTGAGCTTCTGGTAAACCGCGAGTCCGAGGGGGAAGAACTATTTTATGGCTGTTTGTGGGATAAAGCATATTCAGTGCTTGACTATCTTGATGAGGAAAGTCCCTGCTTCTTCTTAGATTACGATCGCCTGTGCAATGCCCAGACGCTGTTGGAAAATGAGTACAATGCCTCATATCGTTCTGCCCGTCAGAAGCTGCCAGTTTTACGCCCCTTGCAGATGCTCTACGACTTTGAAGGACTTTGCCACAGCCACAGCAGGAATCTCCGCTTCCGCAGTCTGGAGACTATGGAGACGATGACGGAAACAGACCCTGACTGTGGGACAACGGTTTACCATATCATCAGCGAGCCTTCTCAGAGTTATTTCGGCAATATAAACTACCTTAACGAGCGGCTTTTAATTTTGCAACATGAGGGATGGCATATCTATATCTTCGCAGATAACCCCAACCAAGCGGTGCGTATCAAAGAAGTGCTCAAACACTTTGTGGAGCCGGAGGATAAAGAGCTATTCCCTGTCAACATCATACCAATGGCCATTACGGAAGGCTTTTCAATCACAAACGAAAAACTTCTCGTCATACAGGAGAACGAGATTTTCGGGCGCAAAAAGGCAGCCCCAAAATCTATCCGGCGGGCTAAATCTAAGGTCATAGATACTTTCATTGAGCTTAATCCGGGAGATTTTATCGTCCATGTGAACTATGGCATCGGTCTGTTCAAGGGCATTGAGCGTATAAAATCAATGGGAACAGAGCGAGACTATATCAAGCTTGAATATGCTGATCAGGAATTTGTGTTCGTCCCCATCGAGCAAGTTAATATGGTGCAGCGCTATATCGGTAATGAAAGCGAAAAGCCAAGGCTGGACCGCATTGGTTCAAAAAGCTGGAATTCCCGAAAAGCGCGGGTACAGAAAAAGGTCGAGGAAATTGCAGAAAAACTCATCGACTTATACTCAAAAAGAAAGGCTTCCCGCGGCTTCTCTTTCCCAAAAGACTCTGAGTGGCAGGCTGCATTTGAAGCTGCGTTTCCCTACGAAGACACTCCAGACCAATTCACAGCGACACAAGAAATAAAAGAAGACATGGAAAGACCCGTGCCTATGGACCGCCTTGTCTGTGGCGATGTAGGTTACGGCAAAACAGAAATAGCAATGAGGGCTGCATTCAAAGCAGTTATGGGAGGAAAGCAGGTAGCTTTCTTGGCACCGACAACCATCCTTGCCGAGCAGCATTATGAAAACTGCATAGAGCGTTTTAAGAATTTCCCTGTAGAGATAGCCATGCTATCAAGATTTGTCAGCCCTGCTGAGCAGAAGAAAATCATTGCAAAGCTTGCGGAGGGAAAAATAGACATCATCGTTGGCACACATCGCATAATCCAGAAAGATGTTGCCTACAAAGACCTCGGACTGATGATCATAGACGAAGAGCAGCGTTTCGGCGTAAAAGATAAAGAAAAGTTGAAAGTATTAAAAACAAATATAGACAGCCTAGCCATGAGTGCGACGCCTATTCCCCGTACCTTGCACATGAGTCTGCTTAAAATCCGTGATATGTCTCTCCTTACTACGCCGCCGCAGAATCGTCTGCCAATCGAAACGGTGATAGAGCCTTATTCCGATGAAAAAATTGTAAAGGCTATACGCAGGGAAGTTGACAGGGGAGGGCAGGTTTTCTACCTGCATAACAGGGTGGAATCTCTTGAAGAAACTCGGATAAAGCTTGAAAAGATTGTTCCCGAGATGATGATAGATATTGCCCACGGACAGATGACGAGCGAACAGCTTGATGATATTTTCAGACGTTTTAAAATGGGCGGTTTCAATGTGCTTGTCGCAACAACGATTATCGAAAACGGCATAGATATTCCCAATGTCAACACCATCATTATAGATAGGGCTGATATGTACGGTGTGAGCCAGCTCTACCAGCTGCGGGGACGTGTGGGAAGAAGCGACAGAAAGGCTTACGCATATTTATTTTATCCTAAAAATAAAAATCTGAGCGAAATCGCAATGAAACGCCTTCAGGTAATCAGCGATTTTACAGAGCTTGGCTCCGGCTTTAAGATTGCCATGAAAGATATGGAAATTCGCGGTGCCGGCAATCTGCTTGGCAAAGATCAAAGCGGCGAAGTATATGCTGTTGGTTTTGAAATGTATCTTAGTCTATTGAATGCCGCCATAGAGAGGCTTTCCAACAGCGATTGGCATGCGCCAGATGAAGTGCTTCTTGAGCTCGAATACACAGGCTTCATTCCAGACAACTATATCCTTGACGCAGAAACAAAGATGGAGCTGTATAAAAAAATCGCCTCTATTGCCTCTCAGGATGAATTGGATGCTGTATACGACGAGCTTTATGATCGTTTTGGTCCCGTGCCTGATGAAGTCAACAGTTTGCTCAGTCTCGCAAAGATCAGGATAATATGCCATAAACTCGCCATCACATCGCTCAAAGAAAAGCGTGGCATTGCGGATATAGAATTTGGCGATGTTTCCAAAGTCAGCGTCAGCAAACTCATGAAGCTTATCAAGAAGAACCCTCGCAGCATAAAGCTTGATTCCCAGCGCCCTAATCACCTCATCCTCACAACGAATTCTATTGACCTAAAGACAAAAAGTGAGTATATTCGGGAGAACCTTGAGCTACTGCTCTGACGTCATCTATGGAGAGAGTGCAAGGGATAAATCGGTATTAACAAAACACTGTCTATAACGAGTATTCTGTCTACCAAAAAAAATCATTACAATACAATTCCATCTTTATAAACGCAAATATATATCCTATCACAATATACCAGCTTGATACGCAGCCTTTTTCTCATCGAGCTCTTTTCTCTTTTGAATGAGTTCGCGGTTTATCTGGGCAATTTTCTTGTACAGCTCCATATACAGAACAAGAGAATTCTGAACATTTTCATCGACTTCTGTTTTTTTGAATGAAGCGCTCTCAGTCCGCCATTTTTCTTCATCCTGCGCAGTCCAGCCCTGAATAGCAAATTTTGCAAGCGTGTGCACTTTGGAAACCGAGACTATTTCATACCACGGACGAGCAAAAAAAGCTTCCGCCGCCATCCGAAATTTTTTATCACTCTGGGGGCACTGGACATAAAATACCTGAGGCACACTGGCTAAGGGAAATGCCCACGCACGATTTTCTGAAATCAAGGCACCATCATCTAAAGCCGTCGAAAAGCGATAGGACTTTAAATCATCGAGCAGCAAAAACGCTTCCGATTGAAAGAAAGCAAGGACATCGAAATCCTGCAAAAATTCATATCTATACAGACCGCCCCAGAGATTTTGGCTGAGTGACTCACGCTTGCGCAGATTGCTTACGGGAAAGACAAAGGCGCACTGTATATGATAATACGATGGCAGCACAGCATTCATTCGGGTAATAAACTCCTCAGCAGAGCATTCTTCATAAAGATAGCACGATGCAACCTCCTCATAAGAAACAAGTCCCAGCGACAAAGCCGTTGCAAATTCAATTCTCGGCAAGGGATTAAAACCCGCAGTAAAAACGAAAGGCAAATTGCTGCGCAAGATAGCTTTATGAAAAGTCTCCACTTGCGCCAGATAAGCGGTATATTCCCCGCCATTTGCCCTCGTAAAATAGAAGACAACGCGGTACAGCACAGGAATATTGCATTCCTGCCGCTGTACAGGCAACGGCAAAGGCGAAATCGCCACAACTGCGCCAGCGCGGGCAATCTCTTCACGGGAATGCACGGCGACAGCTTCTTTTGCGTTGCAGATACCGCAGGGATGTTTACAATCCGCAAGACAATGTTCCGTCAAGTTTTGAGAAAGCGAACGCTCCCATTCTTTTTTATAAAAAGCCTTTGCAGGTCCCAAAGACACCGAATCCCAGGAAAGCGCTTCATCAAGCTGCCAGTCACGGTAAATCCAGGCCATTACATCGTAATCAGCCTCTGCAAAAGCCTGCTTCCAGTAAGTCATATTTTGCTTTAGATGCTCCTCCCAGGCATCAAAGCGAGCGCCTTTCTTAAATGCGGACAAAATAACCCGCCCAGCCCTTTCGTCACCACGGCTTAAGAGCCCCTCAAGAATTGTCGTGTCATAATTGTGGCGGGCGACTTTAAACTTACCACGGGGCAAATGAGCAAAGATATAATCCATCTTCTTCTGGGCTTGTGCCGGACTCAGCTGCCTCACCCATTGATACGGAGTATGCGGCTTAGGAATAAACACGCCAATATTTACATTGCATTGAATGCGCGTCTGCTCTTGAACCTGCAGTAAAAACGATACGATGGTTTCCTCTTCCGTCTTCGTTTCAGAAGCACCATGCTGAGAAAAATAATCGCCCACAGGCAGCCCAATCATAAAGTAGAATTTTGCACTGCTCCACCCTTTTGCTTTTGCCTCCTTGATGATTGCAATCAGGTGCTGCGCATATACCTCTTTGTTCAAGCTCAGCTGCCATGCCTCTTCCGGCGTTTCAACAGCAAATGTCAAGCCGCTTTTCCGCACCGTGGAAAGCTTTTCCAATATGGGAAGAGAAAAACTGTTTACTTTCAGCGAAGGAAGCTGGAAAGAAACATTATATCCCGCATAACGCGCATTCAATGTATCAAGCAAAGCTCCAATGTCGGGAAAATCAGCAGAGCTCAGTGAATTTAAACTTATCTCACGGTAGCCGGCATCAAAGACAAGGTGGTCTATTTCCTCAATGATGAGCGGAACAGATTTCACCCTCATAGGGCGATAGTAAATGCCTGCATGACAAAAACGGCAGCCATTCGGGCAGCCACGCATAATTTCCACCACGCCGTGATCCTGTACAGGCCTCGTGACAGGTTGCGGAAACCACGCCGGTACAGACGGGCACAGCCCAAAATCAGCCTGCACAGCCCTGCGTGCAATATGCGAAGAAGAAGGTGTCCATATAAACGGTTTTTCCGCAAGGACAGCGAGAAGCTCCACGCGGCTTCCTCCCGCAGCCTTCTTTGCCGCAAGTTCTTCCACCACAGAAAACAGGCCCGCTTCCGCCTCCCCAATCATGACCGCATCAAAGAACTGAACAAAAGGCGCAGGATTCGTTATTCCACAGCCACCGGCGATCACCAAGGGACAATCATCCCCACGCTCTGCCGCCAGCAAGGGAATATGCCCCGCCTCCAACATTGCCAGTATCTCTGTGGCGCCCAGCTCATAGCCAATGGAAAACGCAAGCATATCGAGCTCTGCCAGCGGCATCCCTGTTTCAAGCGTATACAGCGGAATGTTCTTCGTTTTAAGCAGGACTTCAAAATCAACATCAGGAGCAAAAACCCTCTCGCAGCGAACTTGCGGCAGAGCATTAAGCGCGTTATAGATGATTTTAATCGCAAGGTTAGCCATCCCAATCTCATAAAGATCAGGAAACGCAATAGCCACATTGTACAGCTTCGTTCCGTCATGGGGCTTTATAATGGAACCAAACTCTCCCCCAATATAGCGTGAAGGTGCCTGAACAGTATTTAAAAGCCCCCCTATGTCCTGCAGGGGATGTACCAGTGAATGCAATTCCAAATTCATACTATATCAACGCTGAAATCAAGTTTGCGAGACTTTATGCTCATAAGCAGCCCTGCGGCGAGCATATTCGTCAGCAACGCCGAGCCTCCATAGGAAAGAAACGGCAGCGGAATGCCAGTAATAGGCATAATTCCCATCACCATGCCGACATTTATGATAAAATGGTAGAAATACATCCCTAAAATACCGGCAGCGATGAGATTTCCATAGACATTGGAAGTCACCTGTATGATGCGAATAATTCGTAGCAAGATGAGCAGGAAGGCGGAAAAAACCAGCCTGCCCCCCACAAATCCCGTTTCCTCTGCCAAAATGCTGAAAATAAAGTCTGTACTCTGCTCCGGCAAAAAGTGGTAATGGCTCTGCGTACCTTGGAGAAATCCCCTGCCCCACAGATTGCCCGACCCAATAGCTATCTTAGACTGGATGATATTCCAGCCCGCCCCCAAAGGATCGCTTTGCGGATCAAGAAAGACAATCAGACGCTGTATCTGATAGGGCCGCAAGACCTTGCCTGCGGGAATAGACAGTATAAGGGAGATAAAGAGGATTGCAAAGACATAGGCAATCCAATAAAAATACTTCTGCTTAAACAGAGTCTGCCCCAGAACACCTATCGCAGTTATCAGTCCGGTCGCCATGATGACGAACAGTTTCAATTTATTATCAGTCAAAATCCGCACTATGGGAACATTGCTTTTTATGATGGCACTCTCCCAAATTGGCAGGACGGTAAAGATAATAGTCGTCATTCCAATTCCCAGAACCAAGCCCAAGTAGCGCACCGGCACATTCGCCATAAAGCACATAAAGATGAAAATCGGAAGATAGACAGTCGCCGTTCCCAAATCAGGTTGCAGCAGTATCAAACCCATAGGCAGCAGCATAATGATAAGCGCATAGATAAAGCGTTTGAGCGGCTTTTCATGAGGGCTTCGATCAAGATAGCGTGCCAAAAACAGGATATAGATAATCTTGCAAGGCTCAGAAGGCTGAATACCCAGATTTCCAATGCCAATCCAACTGCGGGCGCCCTTTACATACTTGCCAAAGAGTATAGTATAAATCAGCGCCACCAGAATGAACAGATATAGTCCCAGTGAATAGCGCTTCAAGCGGCGAAAATCAAAAAAAGCGGCGATGGCAAGAACGCAAAGCCCAATGCCTGCCCACATGATCTGCTTCAGATATTCGCGGGACTGCAAAACGCCATCCGAATTAACGCCAGAAGAATAGATAAAGGCAATCCCCATGAACGTCAGAAAGGAGATACAGAGAAGGATGCCATAATCAAATTTATCTATAATATGTAACTTCACCTATTCCCTCCGTCCCTGCTGCCTTATCTGCTGATTGATGATATAGCGGAAGCCCAGTGCATCCACAGCCTCGTCATAGACCTGATCCGCAAATATGCCCTGAAAGATGATATTTGTCGCGTAGGGAGCCCACCACTCCCATGTATTCACCGCCTCAACAATTGTGGCGATGACGATCTGCTCCTCGGGAGGCGCATCATAGGGACCGTAAGCTACCATCCATGAATGCCAGTGGTCTTTCCCGTAGCCATTCACCTCTGCCGTGCCCGTCTTTCCCGCAAGTTTGACTATGCGGTTGCGCATCGGGTACTGGGGGCTTCCGTCCGTAACCGTATAGCGCAGGTCCTCCCGCACTTCGCGCCATACTTCCGGCGCTACCGTTGAGCTTATCATCTCTTCGGGAGCTACTTCCTCAAGAATCTCATTGCTCACCGGGTTTCGCACCTCCTTTAAAAGATGCGGCTTATAGATTTTTCCCCCGTTGCAGACCATCGCCATCATGTCAGCCATGTGCAGGGGCGTCACCTGCGTAAAGCCCTGCCCGATTGACATATTCATCGTGTCTCCGCCCAGCCACTTTTCGTGATAGCGGCGCTCCTTCCACTGCGCGGTAGGCACAAGCCCCACAAAAGCTGAAGGCAAATCGATATTCAATGCCTGCCCGAAGCCGAATTCTTGGGCATAGCTGGCAATCCTGTCAACTCCCAGATAATCGCGCCCGATTACCCAGAAATAGACATCGCAGGACTGCGCCAGTCCGTTTTTCAAATCAAGCCAGCCATGACCGGGCTTTTTGACATGGCAGTGAAAGATGCGCCCAGATCGGAAGAGCACAC
>ERZ842401.2752-NODE-2752-length-22996-cov-5.280982_pt1 | contig 22996 bp, 36 predicted proteins | sample MGYA00521270_ERZ842401 | MGnify/ENA primary metagenome ERZ842401 (study PRJEB31892, sample SAMEA3878208) | bioreactor metagenome | biome: Moose rumen | place: Sweden | collected 2011-10 | study: EMG produced TPA metagenomics assembly of the PRJEB12797 data set...
TGGGAATAAATCTTAAAACCAGGCGGTTCTGCCGCCATCAGGAGAGAAAAATGCTTTACGGAATTGATTATTTGAGAAGAAAACTGGAAAGAAAAAGAGCCCGAGTCAGGACCAGGTATAACCACTACGAGATGAAGCACCTGGCCAATGATTTCAGAATAAGCACCCCACCGGCTCTTCAAAGCTGGATGAGCTGCCTGGGTTGGTGCGCGAAGGCAGTCGACTCACTGGCTGACAGGCTCGTCTTCAGAGAATTCGCCAATGACAACTTCGCCATGAACGAGATCTATCAGATGAACAACGCTGACGTGCTCTTCCCGAGTGCAGTGCTTGGCGCTCTGATAAGCTCGTGCGATTTTATATATATCAGCAAAGACAAAGACGGGTTTCCACAGCTGCAGGTGATAGATGGATATAATGCCACTGGCGAGATAGATACCATCACGGGAATGTTGAAGGAAGGATATGCCGTACTTGATAAAGATACATTTGGAAACACAACCATAGAGGCTTATATGCTGCCTGGGAGAACAGAGATCCACCGCAGAGGGGAGAAGAATCCCGAGATCATAGACACCAAAGCACCGTATCCGCTGCTGGTTCCAATCATCCATAGACCTGATGCGGTTAGACCATTCGGGCATTCACAGATCAGCAGGGCATGTATGGATATCGTGGATTCAGCCATGAGGACCATAAAGCGTTCAGAGATCGCTGCTGAGTTTTACAGCGTGCCGCAGAAATATGTACTCGGCACAGATCCTGATGCGGAGCCAATCGATAAGTGGACAGCTGCCATGAGTGCGATCCTTGAGATCACGAAAGATCAGGATGGTGATACTCCTACTATCGGGCAGTTCCAGCAGCAGGGCATGACTCCGCATCTGGAACAACTCAAAATGTTTGCTTCGCTATTCGCTGGCGAGACGGGGCTTACTCTCGAGGATCTCGGATTTAGTTCGGGAAATCCTGCCAGCTCAGATGCGATCAAGGCAGCCCATGAGTCGCTAAGGCTCAAGGCAAGAGCAGCACAGAGATCCTTTGGGAGCGGTTTCCTGAATGCAGGCTACCTGGCAGCGTGTGTCAGAGATGACTTTCCATATGAGCGGAGAGTGGTGTATATGACCACTCCGAAGTGGGAACCAATATTTGAACCGGACGCAGCTGCACTCTCTGGTATTGGTGATGCAGCCATCAAACTGCAGCAGTCCTTCCCGGATTACTTTACTGATGACAAACTGAAAGACCTGACAGGTATTTGATATGACTGATATCGCTCCGGAACTGTTCGAAAAACTGCATAAGGCTTTTGAGTACGAAAGGGAGTCAAGCGGGAAGCTGGCCAAACTAGAGGCTCTAAACAGATCGGGGAAAGCAACTTATCGAGAAGCGCTGGAATATGCAAGCGCTATAGGCGAGATTCTGCAGAAGGTGTTCAGAGCTATCATCAAAGCTGAAGAACTTCCCGATGGCATGATGTATTACAACATTGCAGACAGGACAGTAAGACCAATCCTTGAAGAGGCCTATGTAATCATATCTGCATTTACAGAGACAGTTCAGAATAACTTGAATCTGAAGGCGGGCATAGGACTCAAGGCGGTTGTGCCGGAACTAAACAAAGACCGCATTGACGGCATCACACGGAGGCTGTGCAATGGAGAATAAGAGCTTTGATAATGTATCTTGGCTTCTTGATGCTGTAGTATCCAACTTCTGCATGAGCATTGTGGATGACTTTGTAAGAGAGAATGCGGACTTCCAGTATAACGCAGGAATGTCACCAAAGATAGTCAGGACTACAGATGGTAAGTGTTGTAAATGGTGTGATAAGTTAGCCGGCACCTATGATTATGAAAAGGTCCGTAATACAGGAAATGATGTTTTCAGGAGACATCGCAATTGTGGCTGCATTGTTGCATATGATCCAGGCGATGGTAGGATACAAAATGCCCACTCAAAAGAATGGACTACCAGAGAAGAATATGATAAACTATTGCAAGAAAAAGAACATATTACACCTCAACAGCGGGAAGATATTGCTCGCATGAAGCAAGAGGGTGGACATGCCCGTATCCCGGCTGATGTGGAAGGTGATTTTTCTGATTTCCCTGAATTGACTATATCGGAAAAGGAGAGAACTGCGTTTTCTGAGTTATTCAAAAACACACAGATAACGCGACTTGAACATGGTTGTGTTATACAAGCTAACGGAACCATTCGGTTTACAGATGCTGGTTTGCCAGGCAAGGTAAAAATAACCATTTCTGAAGATGATGGTATGGGCATCAGCATCTTTCATAGCCATACAAATGACACCCCATTTTCAGGCTTTGATTTTATAAGGTTTGCTGATAAAAGAGTTGATGCTATCGGGGTTGTAACAAATAATGGTGATGTGTTTGTTGCATATATTAGAGACGGATTTCGTCCACCCATAGGGCAGGAATTCGAGGACATAGTCGCTATGCTTGCCAAAGAGGCAGACATTGCAGTAATGAGAGACCCGCGCTTTTATGAATGGACATATGAGGAAAAGAGTTATATGACCATTAGAGAAAAAGCTTTTTTAATTGCGAGGTACTTCGGATGGGAGATACAAGCAGGAAAACTATAAAACCTAATAAGTATAAAAGGTACTTTAGCCCGGATTTAACATTCCTACAGGCTCAAGGTATATTTTTCATACTTTGTGATGGACTTAATGAAACTGATTTAGAGGAACTTAAGGCTGCATACTACCCTGTTTCAAGAATGATCATCCATAAAGAGATGTTGGAGGCAGAGCGGGGCTATATGTAAGAACTTAGAAGAAGGCAATCTCAGCGGGTAATCCAGCCCGCTGTTTTATTGCATAGATTTAGGAGGAGAACATGGCAGAACCAAGATTTGGTCGCCAGACTCCTACTAGTTCCGTTGTATTACCTTACGAGACTACATTAGGCGAGAGAGCAATTGAGCTCTACAAGCAGACCGGAAGAGATCCGCAGCCGTGGCAGGAGGCACTGGTATATGACATAAGAGCAATAGATGAAGAGGGCCTCTTCATGCATACCAAGTTCGGATACGAAGTGCCTAGGCGTAACGGCAAAGGCGAGATCATCACGATAGTCGAACTGGACGACCTCTTTGAAGGTCGCAAGGTGCTGCATACGGCACACAGGGTCACGACTTCGGCAGCTGCTGCTCTTCGGCTTGCGTCCATGCTCAGTGACATGGGATATACCGAGATCCAGCGAGCCAAACCGGATGAGACATACGAGAAGGCATATACCTACCTGAAGACGCTCGGCATGGAACGGATCCGGCTCCTGGATACAGGCGGTTCGGTCGACTTCCGTACCAGAACGGCAAGAGGTGGTCTTGGCGAAGGCTTTGACACGCTCATTGTAGATGAAGCGCAGGAATACACGGATGATCAGCAGAGCGCACTGCAGTATGTCGTGTCGGATAGTATGAATCCACAGACGATATTGTGCGGCACACCGCCTACGATGGTATCTGCCGGCACGATCTTCCCGGGGCTCCGATCGAACTGCCTGGCGGGGAAGACGGAAGATACAGGCTGGGCTGAATGGTCCACAGAGCATCTGGCAGACTGTAATGATGTTGAATTGTGGTACGAGTGTAATCCGGCGATGGGCTATCAGCTGAATGAACGTAAGATCCGCGCAGAAGACAAGAAGGACGAACTGGACTTCAACATCCAGAGGCTCGGATACTGGTCGAAGCACAACCTCAAGTCGGAGATAACTGTTACCGAGTGGGAAAGCATCAAGTGCGAGACAGTTCCGAATATATCCGAGAGACTATTTGTCGGGATTAAGTTCAGCGGCACGAACGTATCGATGTCTGTAGCAATAAAAACAGACGATGATAAGGTCTTTTTTGAAGCAATCGACTGCCAGCCTGTTCGAAATGGCACATTTTGGCTGGTGGATATGCTGATGAAGATGCGCCCGGAAGCGATTGTTATCGATGGCAAAGGCGCCCAGGATATCCTTAAGTCGGAGCTGGAGGAGCAAAAGGTCAAAGGCGTTATCCTACCGACGGTCAAGGAAGTTATCATAGCAAATGCAAAGTTTGAGCAGCTACTATATGGGCAAGAAATATGTCACATGAATCAGCCATCGCTGAAACAGGTTGCTACAAACTGCCAGAAGCGTGCTATCGGCACAAGCGGAGGATTTGGATATAAAGCTCAATTCGAACAGATGGAGATAGGGCTTCTCGAATCTGCAATACTTGCCATATGGCAGTGCAGTGAAAGTAAGGAAAAGAAAAAACAACGAATAAGCTATTAAGGATGCAGGCAATACGGCCTGCATTTTTAGTACATCAAACTACGTGACCACAACGGAAAAGTGGGGAGGTTAAACATGGCAGACGACAAAACATTCACTCAGGAAGAAGTAAACAAGCTCGTCGGACAGGCGAGACTCGAAGGCAAAGAGGCAGGCAGAAAGGAGTTTGAGGGCTGGATATCGCCTGATGAACTGGCAAAGCAGGCAGCCGGACTCAACGAGCAGCTGACCGGCCTTAACAATCAGATAAAGACACTTTCTGACGAAAAGACAAATCTGCAGTCACAGCTGACAGAAAAGGACGGACAAATCGCAAAGTACGAGATCGACTCGGTAAAAACGAGAATCGCGAGAGAGTGCGGTCTTTCCTATGAGGCAATAAGGTTCCTGCAGGGCGAGGATGAAGCGGCTATTCGCGAGAGCGCAAACGCTTTAAAGGCGATCGTTGGCGCTGGCAGAACGGCGCCTCTTTTCAATCCGGAACCTGCAAATGACAACAATTCAACTGATCAGGCATTAAAAGAAATGCTTAGCAAACTAGGAGGATAAAAATGGCAACAGTAACAAAAGCAACAAAATTTCCGGCAGAAATGGTAACTGAAATGTTCAATCAAGTAAGAGGCAAATCGTCTCTTGCAAAGCTGGTCGGGTCTGCGCCGATTCCTTTTACCGGCGTGGATGTATTCACATTTTCGATGAGCAACAAGGTCTCTGTCGTTGGTGAGAGCGGTGCAAAGCCAGCTGGCGATGCGGTCGTTGGCACAGTGCAGATCAGGCCGGTCAAGGTCGTTTACCAGAGCAGAGTAACTGACGAATTCGTCAGAGCTTCTGAGGAAAAGAAACTCGCTTATCTCAAGGCGTTCATGGAAGGCTATGCTACAAGAATCGCAGAAGGCTTCGACGAGATGGCTCTTCACGGAGTGAACCCTGCAACTGGTTCGGCAGCCTCCGGCACTATCGGAAACAACCACATGGACTATGTAATCGCTAACTACAGCTCCGGCGCAAACAAGATCACATGGACCTCGGGCACAAATAATCCTGATGACAAGCTTGAGGCAGCTATTGCGACACTGGATGGTGAAGCTGACGCAATCATTCTCGGACCTACAATCAGGACTGCACTCGCAGGTATGACAGTTTCATCCGGAGAAGGCAGAAAGTACCCTGACTTCGCATGGGGCCAGACTCCGGCAGATCTTGGTGGAATCGCAATCGACTCGAACAAAACTGTTGAGGTCAACAGTTCGAAGGACAGAGCGTTCATATTCAATAGTGAAGCATTCAAATGGGGCTTTGCCTCCGACATCAGCTTCGAGGTTATCGAATATGGCAATCCGGACGGCGGCACTTATGACCTGAAGCAGGCCAATGAAGTGCTGCTCAGATCCGAGGCATTCATAGGATGGGGCTTCCTCGACAACAGCCAGTTCGCGCAGGTAGTAGCACCCTAGTCTGACGCCGCTTACTGTATCATCTGCGGCAGGAACAGATTCAGGGGATACAACGATAACTGTCAGCCCGGCTAAAGCATCAGGCAACATTTACAAGTATAAGGTTGCTGCTGCGGCAACCTCTGTCGACTGGGGCGATAACGTTCAGAATTGGAGCCTCTGGGACGGAGAGTCGGACATCACTGCTGAATCAGGCAAGGTGATCACGATCGTAGAAGCGAGCAGCGATTATAAGGCGCTTGGAGCAGGATCTGCGACAGTTGTCTCTGCAGGGTCTGCAGAATAAGGAGGTGACACATGAGCGCATTCGCAACACTAGCGGATGTCCTGGCTGTTTCGGGCGCTAACTATACAATAGCAGAGGAGGAGCGTATAACAGCGCTCCTCCCGCTCATTTCGGATGCGCTGAGGAATGAGGCCTATAAGGTGGACAAGGACCTCAACGAGATGGCAGAGGACAGCATCTACGCTAATACACTGAAACTTGTCACCTGCGACATCGTGATCCGCGCTATGCGTCAGACATCAGCAGGCGAGCCCATGTCACAGGAATCGCAGTCAGCTCTTGGATATTCCTGGAGCGGGACATATGCGATCCCGGGAGGCGGCATCGCTCAGGCCATCATGAAGAACGACCTCAAGAGGCTCGGCCTCAGGAGGCAGCGTCTGGGGGTGATTGACTTATGGCCAGACTGCACGGAATAGCAATAAAGCTTTTTCAAAAAACGGAATCAGGTAAGGATGCATTCAATCATCCAACCTACACGGAGGAATGGGTAGACATCGAAAATGTCCTTGTCGGAGAACCTTCTGCTGAAGACATAACCGATACATATAATCTCACAGGAAAGCACCTGGCATATGTCCTGGCAATACCAAAAGGAGACATGCATCGGTGGAACGATACAGAGGTGCAGTTCTGGGGACATACATTCCGCACGATCGGGTACCCGACTCAGGGTATTGAAAGCCTGATTCCGCTTGACTGGAATATGAAAGTGAAGGTGGAACGGTATGGCTAAGATTAAATTCAAACTCAACTATGCCGGCGTCGGGCAGTTGCTTAAGAGTCAGGAGATGCAGACCGTGCTGAATTCATATGCATCAGACATGGCATCACGATCAGGTGCCGGGTATGAGGCGGAAACCTTTGTGGGTTTTGACCGTGCTCATGCCGTCGTTAAAACTGTTACACCCGAAGCAAGGCGGGAAAACAGCGAGAACAATACTTTGCTGAAGGCGGTGAGACGATGATAGAAAAGACGATACTTGACTATCTGGATCAGTCGCTGGATGTTCCTGCTTATATGGAGCGTCCAGAAGATCCGCCTGAACAGTACGTGCTGATCGAGAAGACCGGCTCCGGGAAAAGGAATCACATATGTGACGCAACGATTGCGATCCAGTCATACGCGTCATCACTGTATGAGGCTGCAGTTCTTAACGAGACTGTAAAAACGGTGATGGAGGCCGCAGTGTCGCTCAGCGATATCTGCAGGGTAAGTCTCAATTCAGATTATAACTTTACAGATACCGTCATGAAGCAATATCGCTACCAGGCGGTGTTTGATATCACTCACTATTAGGAGGAATTTAAATGGCACAGACAGTTGGTAACGTAAGCGCCGGCAAACCTGCAGTAGGTGGCGCGGTCTACAGAGCGGCATCGGGAACGACACTTCCGACTGATGCAAGTACATCTCTGACTTCTGCATTCAAGGCGCTTGGATACTGCAGCGAAGATGGACTGGTAAACTCAAATTCGCCTTCCAGCGAAGAAATCAAAGCCTGGGGCGGCGACACTGTCCTTACCGTACAGACCGAGAAGCCTGATACATTCAAGTGCACTCTTATCGAGTCACTTAATATAGAAGTTCTTAAGGCAATCTACGGAACGAGCAATGTGACGGGAGCTCTTTCAACGGGGCTGACCATCAGTGCGTCAGCTGACGAACAGGAAGAGGCTGTATGGGCTGTGGACATGGTCTTAAACAGCAACACCGTAAAGAGAGTGGTTATCCCTCACGGGAAGATTTCGGAGATCGGCGACATCTCTTACACTGACTCAGATGCGATAGGCTATGAGATAACCATAACTGCGCTTCCGGACACATCCGGCAACACGCACTATGAATACATCAAGCAGACAACAGCACAGAACTAATTCGCCGGAGGAGGTGGAATATGACGGTCGTATTGTCAGACGGATATGAGGTGGACATCGATGAGAGACACCTCAACGACTGGAATCTTTTAAAGAAACTCCGAGGTATCGATAAAGGAGAAACAGCTTTAGTCGTCGATGTCGCGGAGATCCTTCTTGGCGGAGAGGAAAAACTTGAAGCTCTTGCAAAGCACCTTGAGGTCGATGGAGTAACATCCATCGATTCTATGGTAGATGCTTTGCGCGAGATCATGGAATCCGCCGCAGAATTAAAAAACTCATGACCCTCGCCAGCATGATAAATCTCAATGAAGACGCGCTGATATGCGACTTCGCCGAGACGTATCACATTTATGATTACAGGTCGCTTCCGGTAAAACTGGCGGCGACCTTATCTGCTGGTTTGAGGGATGATTCAAGAATCAAAATGTCTGCCGCAGATGTCAGAGTTTCATATGACACGCTGCTTCTCGCCACGATAGCGGACAGGATCGAAGCGTTCCGGTACGGATTCACGAAAGATGCGAAGGAAGGCACCAATCAGCCGGAATCCATTGTCGCTTCGATATTGGGCGAGGATGACAAAAGAAACAAGTCGGGCGTGATGAGCTTCACAAGTTCCGAAGAGTTTGAAGCAACTCTCGCCAGGATAAGAGGAGAATAAATATGGCAGGAACATCACTTGGAACTGCATATGTGCAGATAGTGCCGTCTGCTGATGGAATAAAAGGCTCGATCACGGAAGCTCTTGGCGGCGAGGCGCAGGCAGCCGGAACCAGCACCGGGAGTAAGATCGCAGCGTTCGCAAAAAAAGCTCTTGCAACAGGCGCGGTCATCAAGGTCCTGAAAGATACGCTGGAAGAAGGCGGAAAGCTGCAGCAATCATATATTGGCGGTCTTGAGACCATCTACGAAGGCGCTGAAGACCAGATCCGCAGTTATGCGAGAGCGGCTGCAGATGCGGGCATATCGATGAATACCTACGCTGAGCAAGCGGTATCTTTCGGAGCAGCCCTCAAGCAGTCATTCGGCTCAGATATAGCCGGAGCGGCTAAAGCTGCAGATCAGGCGATAATGGATATGGCTGACAATTCGGCCAAGATGGGCACCGATATTACCTCGATACAGAACGCATATCAGGGGTTTGCAAAACAGAACTATACGATGTTAGATAACCTGAAACTGGGTTATGGCGGCACTAAAACCGAAATGGAGAGGCTCCTTGCTGATGCAGAGGAGTTATCAGGCGTCCATTACAACATAGAAAATCTCGGTGATGTGTATGACGCTATCCACGTGATACAGGAAGAGCTAAACATCACCGGCACCGCTGCAAACGAGGCGGGCAGCACTCTGACAGGGGCGCTTGCCGCCGTGAAAGCAAATTTTCAGAACTTTATCGGCAGCATGGCGATAGGCGAGGATATCAAGGAACCATTGAATGGTCTGATAAATTCAATCAGCAATTTCGCATTCAATAACCTTATACCGATGATAGGTCAGGTAATACAAGCCTTACCGGGAGCCATTGTGCAGTTTATCACGCAAGGCATCCCTGTATTACTGAGCAATTTAGGGAATCTTGTCAGCAGCATAGCCGATAGCATACGGGAATTTGCAAGCGGCATAACAGCGGAAAAAGTTACAACATGGGCGCAGACGATGCTGCCTAAAATAATGAGTTCGGCAGGCGATATGCTTGCGGGGTTTGCGGAAGGGATCTTGCGAAATGTCGGGAAGATCGCGCTTGCAGTAGGCAAGATTGGTCTTGCAGTCGTGAAAGGCCTGGGCTCGGCCATTTGGGACAAGGTCAAGGAGGCTGCCAAAGGCGTCAAAGAAAGATTCCTGGAGCCTATTAATGCGCTGCGGGACAATGTCAAGACGATTATTGACAAAATCAAAGACTTCTTTAGCTTCAAAATATCAGCACCCAATGTGCCCCTGCCGCATTTCAGCGTTTCACCATCCGGCTGGAAGATAAGCGACCTTCTAAAAGGGAGCATACCGAAACTGGGAGTAAAATGGTACGCCGAAGGTGGTATCGCAACAAGTCCGACACTGTTCGGAGGAATGGGCGAGGCGGGTCCTGAGGCGATTCTTCCGCTTGATCCGTTCTGGAAGCGTCTCGACCGATGGGGAGAAAGTCTCACAGCGGCAAGGAACAGCGAACCGATAACGGTCATCCTTCAGGTGGATGGCAAAGAAGTGGCAAGGACCACGGCCCCGTACATGGAGACGGAGCTCAACAGGATCCAGACGAGAGCGAATCGTAAGCTCGGATATATTTAGGAGGTAGCATGGACAGAACAGACCTGCCTATCGAGGCGGTAAAGATAAATGGTCAATACATAGAGGATGTTCTTCCCGGCTACACCACCGTGATCACATCCGGGCGCGAAGGACTCCCGGTTGAACTCGACACTTATTCAGTCGGCAGGGCTGACGGTGAGGTTCTCAAGTCATCAAGATATCCGGCAAGGACGATCACGGTGGACTTCGTTTTGCATGGAAGCAGCATGAATGATCTCAGGACAAAGCTAACGGTTCTGAACAATCTTCTGTCGCTCGACGAGGCTGATTTTGTATTCAACGATGAAGAGGACAAGTATTATACCGGCAAGCCGGTGATGAATGACTCGTTCGGTGACTATAAGAACGCGGCAAAAGGCTCATGGTCTCTCTATTGTTTCTATCCGTTCAAAAGGTCAGTAGATCTGACTACTCTGTCGAGCACGGACGCAGAAGGCGTGGTGGTCGGTAACAACTCAGCGACATTTACCTTCGACTATACCGGCACAAGACCGGCAAGGCCTTTGCTACGTGCGGAGTTTGCATCAGCAAAGAGCGGGGGCGACTATAGCGAGGATGGCGATTGCGGCTTCGTGGCCTTCCTTGACGATCAGGAAAATATCATTCAGCTCGGCAATCCGGAAGTCATCGATGTTGACCAATACGCAAAGAACGGGACTCTCATCAATAGTGAGTTTTCTGCTCTTACGTCATGGACAGCATCGAATTTGGTTTCCGGGCAGATAACAGATACCTACTGGAACGCCGGAGCAGGGCAGACGCAGAGCTACGCTAAGCCGAGCGGCACAACAGGATCACTCACAAGGTCAACGGCTGGAGCTGTCGACTTCGAGTTCGACATAGTCCACCGCTTATGTGTAAGCCAGGCGGCACAGACGGGGAGCTTCGGGGCTCTTGCACAGAATAACGGTGTGACCGTGGTAGGCTTCACGATCGAGAAGACCGGCAACGGAACGAGCGGCAAGGTGTCATACATCCTTAACGATAAGGTGGTCGGCACGGACACGATAGATCTGTCGTACTACAACATCAATTTCGGATACTGCAACAGGACAGCCGTATATGTGACGCAGACATATACAGTGACAAAGAAGGTCAAAGGCAAAAAGAAAAAAGTCAAGGCCACACGTAAGGTGCAGAATGGCTGGAGCTATTCGCAGAGCAATCTGAACAGCGGGTGGACAAAGGACGGAGGAGTCGTTACATTCTCGGTCGGGAATCTGTCGGACAGGACATTCAAATGCTCTGACATTGAGACCACTGCGGCGATCGACATAGTCTTCAATTTCAGCGGAAGCTTCCACACGAATGCTTTGCACTCATGCTCGATGATAGCAAAGGCTGGCGTACCGTTTGCGGAGATACCGAATGTGTTCACAGCCGGTGACATCGTGGAGGCTGATTGCAATTCCGCAGATGTAACATTATACAGAGCGGGGTCTCTTGAAGGGCATCTTGAACCTCAGTACGGAGCGCTCGGTAATGATTGGGAAGATTTCGAGATCAAACCTGGCACGAACATCATTCGTGCAGTGTGGTCAGATTGGGTGAATACATCATATAAGCCGACCATACAGATAATCTTCAATGAGGTATATTTATGATCATTTACTTCTGCGACCGACAGTTAAATATATTGGGTCAGGCAACTACAGAATTGCCTTCCGGGTACAGAGTATCTGATGACAAGACCGTTGAGGATGTCGAGTCGGGAGTCAACACATTTGAGTGCACCGTAACATGGAACGAGGACACGAGAGCGGACCTGAGCGGCTGCATAGCGGCAGGGTTCTATATCCTGAAGAGCGGGAGCAATGATAACAATTACGATTCACTGTATCAGATCGTCGAGACGGAGAGTGATACGAAAGCGCAGGAGATAAGCCTGTATGCTGAGGACGCGGGTCTCGACCTGCTCAATACGCAGTGCGGCGCAGTAAAGCTTGAGAACAAGACCATCACGCAAATGATGTCCTACTTCATCCCGAACGACTGGACTCTGAACATACAGGACGCTCCGAGCACCACACAGACAAACGAGTGGACCGGAGACAGCACCTGCACCGAGAGGCTCAGGTCTGTTGTAGGTCTTTGGGACTGTGAGCTTTACTACTCATTCCGGATCGAAGGACTTCAGGTCAAGGAAAAGATAATCAATGTAGTACAGAGGCGTGGCCTGCAGGAAGCGATCCCGCAGCTCCGTCTCAATTACGACATCGACAGGATCGTTACCAAGACGAGCATCGCTGACCTTGTGACCGCACTGAATGTAACAGGCGGCACACCGAGCGGAAGTGATACTCCGATAAACCTAAAGAATTACACCTATTCATACACGGATCCGACAACAGGCGATGTATATGAGGTGGACAAGACCACCGGTCAGATGCGGAATATAACCGCTATGGACAGATGGTCATCGATGCTGGATGAGGACGGGCTCTGGGTGGGCTCGTTTTCTTTTGACACGACAGACAAAGCTACGCTTGCGGGGCAGGCGAGAGCCGAGCTTCAGAAGAAGAGCACGCCTGCGGTCAACTACGAAGTGGACTTCGCCAGGCTGCCGGACGATGTTCAGATAGGCGACAGGGTCAACATCATTGACGACGAGGGCGAGCTCTATCTAGAGGCACGCATCCTCAAGATAGAGACCTGCGAAGCTGACGGAACACAGACGGCTACCATAGGCGACTATCTGCTGAAGACATCGGGCATATCTGAAAAGGTACAGGCGCTTGCCGCAGAGGTAGCGGCGATATCCGAGATGGAAAGCGTCTATACATGGGTGGCATACGCTGACGATGGCTCGGGAACAGGGATAAGCCTGTCACCAACGGGCAAGGCGTATATCGGCATAGCTGTCAATCAGACGAGCGCCACAGTAGACATAACTGATCCGAGCGTCTTTGATTGGTTCCCGAGAGAACAGGCGGAAACCGTTGCCTTGTCGTGTTCGATAACATCGAGTGCCGGCACGCTATTTTTGAGCACCGTCATAGACACAACTCTGACAGCGCATGTGTATTCAAACGGCACGGAGCTGTCTGCCGCACAGATAGCAGACATCGGCACGATAAGGTGGTACAACGCAAACGATTTAACGACCGTCATAGCGACAGGTCAGACATACACGATAACACAGGCGATGAATATCACCGCCATAAATGTAAGAGCAAGGCTGGAGGTGGACAATGCCTGATATAAGAGCACAGGACGAAACGGCGCTTGCGTCTGTCAAAGCGATCTATGATGCCGCTGATCAAGCCAACACGCTCCTCGGTCAGATGGAGGATGCGGCAGAGGCGGCTGATACAACTTTGCTTGGAATATATGCAGATGCGGAAAACGCAAAGGAAAGCGCCGTTATAGCACAGCAGAGTGCAGGCGTTGCTCTTGACCAACTGAGCATCGTACAGGATGTTGTCGGCGTTCTCGACTTACTGTCGACCAATGCGACATATCAGCTGACGAGCGACACAGAGGTGCAGGGCGGCAAGTGGTACTTCACTCGGAGCGGAACATCGCCCGACTATGTCTACTCGGTCGTCTCAAACCCTGTCGATGCGGATCTTGGAATATATTACGAATTGGTCAGCATAGATTCCGCTGTTCAGAGCTATGTCACAAGCAAGCTCGCAGTGACGGCGGCTGGTCTATGGATACAAGACCCGTCAATGCAAACGAAAATCCTTTTATCGGCTACGGACGGCGTTGTCCTGTACGGCATTGACGGAACGATAGTCGGCAAGTACGGCTCAACGGCGCAGATAGGTGATTCGGCAGGGTTCCACATCGAGATGGATGGAACGGAGCTGGGATTCTATCAGGCATCGAGGAAGGTCGCTTATATCAGCAACAACCAGCTGTACATCACGCAGTCGGTAGTCCTTCAGCAGATGGACTTGGGTACACCTGTAAACGATGGCGGTCTCGGTCAGTGGTCTTGGAAGATACACGCAAACGGGCAGAATCCGCGCCGCAACAATCTGAATTTGAAGTGGATAGGGTAAGGACATGGCAACCAAAACATTTACATCAACAACCAGCATAGATGGCGGTGGAGATTCGACCACGGGCACTGGCGTATATACGATAACATATCCCAACAGTAGCATCGAGGTCACAGGAGCGACATTTAACATCGACAACCTTCTGCCGACAGGGGTGACAACTAAACTTACTTGGTGGTCATACGGCACAAAGGGCGAAAGCGGTGTCGGTTTTTACTTTCCCCAAGCGTCTGCGATTGGTTCCTCCAACGCATATGTGTGGTTTGCATATTCCTACGGAGCATGGGCAAATGGAGCGACAAAGACCCTCACAAAGACAGATTCAAATTCGGCAACTTTCAACACCGCTGATTATTTCAACTCGTCAAACTCAACAATGAGGGAATACCCGATAACATATGCTATAGGTCGTCCGAGCGGTACTATTTATAGCCAGCCGTATTGGACACGTGGCACCGATAGCGATGCTATGAATGAATGTTATAACATCGGCTGGTCAACGATATCGCTTGACCAAAAGCTTGTCCTCAACGCACCGCCTACATTCACCGCATCGTCAATAAGCTACGACACAAATTACATCTACTCGGGACTTACAACGGCATCAGTAACAGTAAGCAACGCAACCGCACAGTATGGCGGCGATGTGACGAGTATAGCGTTCACCATCGGGAATCAGACCGTGACGAGGTCGAGCAACGGCACGCTGTCGATTGCTCTCAATGCTGGCGGGACATTCACGCCGACAGTAACAGTTACTGATTCGAGAGGGCAGACAACAACGCAGACCTTTGATCCGATAACGGTCAACACATACACCGCTCCGTCCGTGTCATTCGATGTGACAAGGACGACCTCATCGGGCGTTGAAGATGACGAGGGCACATACGGATTCATCGAAGCTACTCTGACATTCTCCGATGTTGTCGCCACGGCTGTCGCTCCGTCTGTTACGCTGACCAGCGAGAGCGGAACGCAAAGCACGCCAACGGTCACATGGTACACAACGAGCGCATTGACCACAACGGTCACATGGGCAAATGTTGCATCGGGCGATACCGTATACGGATTATTCAGCGGCTTGTCGCCTAACTATTCATATCAGGTCACCGTCAGACCGAGAGACAGCGAGGGCACAGGAACAGCCATAACACAGACCATATCGAGCGCATTTTACACCATCGACTTTTTGGCTGGTGGTCACGGCATAGCGTTCGGACAGCCGGCAAGTCAGACAGGGTTCTTCTGTAATATGGATGCCACCTTTGAAGATGCGCTGACCGTCAATGATGACGCAGATTTCGGAGCTGACATATTTATCGAGCTGCCCGACTATCAGACCGCCGGCACAACAGACAAAGCCATATATGACGCTCTAGTGGCGTTGGAATGGGATAGTGAGGTGTTATCGTGAAAGTAAACATGAAGGAATTAATCGCAAAGATTCTTCAAAAAATCGATGAATTAGCGCAAACCCTAAAGAGGACAACAGGGGAAAATTCAACGACTTTAAGTCTCGGGACTCTTTATACCGCAGGGCTATTAACACAAGCATCTGGTCGATTATATTTTACTATCCCTACTGGAAGAGTGTTCCCCGATGGCACAACGGTGACAAAAGTTACTGGCGAAATAGCTGTTAGGGCTGGAAGTAGTAATGGTACTGGAATATATATCGTAAAGTCTACAAGTGGCGGCACTTCTCCTAAGGATTTTGATACTACGAGCGCATTTTCGTTCTACAACGGAAATAATGCAAGTGTTAGCATACCCGCCGCAAATATAACTGTATCTCTTCAAGGGAATACGAATGTTAATATTTTCTTTGATGGTGACCCAAGCGCCACCAAGACTTATAGATTTGCTGGAACTTCAACAATTAATGGGTATATCAATAACCACCCTATGATTGTACAATTGACGACTGTTCAAGTTACTTTACAATTCCCTACATAAATAGAAAGGAATAATCAAATGACAAAAGACTTTTGGAAAGCGGCTCTCATAAGGGCAATCAAGACTATATGTCAGACAGCCATAGCGACCATCGGTACGGCTATGGTCATAACCGATGTCAACTGGATGTATGTCATATCCGCTTCGGCTCTGTCAGGTATTCTTTCGATTCTGACTTCGCTGTCTGCCGGTCTGCCTGAAGTCCAGCTCCAGCAGACACTCTACGCCCTTGATAATGACGGAGAGATAACGCCGGAATACGATGTCGAGGAGGAAGAATGATGGCTCTTCTGTCTGAAGCAACGAGAAAGCAGTACTTCAAGGACTTGGGACTTGGAAACTATAACAAGACAAGTATAAAGCGGTTTCAGAAGGCCGCCTTTTCCAATGCCAAAGAACATGACGGCATCTACGGAGCGAAGACCGACACGGCTCTCCGGCACTGGTGGAATGTCAGACATTACACAAAGAATTTCACGCCGGAGGAGTTCAAATGCGGGTGCGGCGGCAAATACTGCACAGGCTATCCGACATATATGAAGCCGCATGAGCTTGTCTTGATCCAGAGCATCCGAGACCATTGGAACAAGCCTATAACGGTGACCTGCGGGCTGAGGTGCGCCACATATAACAAGAAGCTGAACGGCTCCATCGTCAATTCGAAGCATCTGACAGGACAGGCTATCGACTTCTATCAGAAGGGCGTGACGGATACGCTGGCGAACAGGAAGAAGGCCATCAGGTGGATCAAGGCACAGCCGAACCACACATACACTTACGGCAACGGCATCAACAGTTACGGCTATTCGGTCAAGGCGAGTTATATGGGCAATGCGCTCCACACAGATACAAAGTGAGGCAGATAATGAACATACTCGAATTTATATCAAATGCACAGATAGCGACAGCGGCGGTCTATCCATCATCGGCATATACAGGCGGCCTTCCGACCAGCACAGTGAAAAAGGGGAGCAAGGGCGCAAATGTAAAGCAGGTGCAGACATTCCTCAACTGGTGCATAAAGTCGGGACTTGCTGTTGATGGATATTGCGGAAGTAAGACAGTTGCGGCTATCAAAAAATATCAGAAGCAATACAAGCTGAAAGTCGATGGCATATTCGGCAGCCAGAGCAGAAACAAAGCAAAGACCATTATCGCCAAGTATGCACCGAAGCAGACCACGGCTACGCCTGTCCAGACAACGGCATCATGGGTGGATAAAGCAAACGCATGGGCAAAGAAGATAGCCGCAGACAACACATATCACTATGTAAAGTGGTCGAGCAATACTAAAACACATGAGTGCCCTATATGCCATAAACACGCAAACGGAGCGTATAAAGGATGGAATTGCATCGGCTTTGCATATAGCGTTCTGTATCACGGAGCCGGGATAAACATCAAGCACAGCAACGGAGTTATCAACAACGCTAAAGCCGAAAGCATCCTCAAAGCAAAGACGGATGCCGATGCTACAAAGATAGTCAGACAGGCTCTGGGCAGCAACGACTTCGTCTGCATCAAGCGCAAGGCCGGTATATCCAAAGCTTCATGGAAGGCCGGAGACATCTGCCTTAAATTCAACGGCAATACATATGTCCATACATTCTATTACATGGGAAACGGCAAAATCTGCGACAGTACAAGCGCAAAATCTGCCGCCTCACAGATTGCGGTAAGGGACTATAAGAATTATTCATGTAAAGTAATAATCCGCTATACAGGAAAGTGAGGTGAGGGAATTGAATCAAGACATATTACTCACCATATTGGGCGGAGGCAATCTGATACTGTTTCTTCAATTCCTCATTCAGCGGTACGATAAGAAAAAGGAAGAAGCCGAAGAGAAGGAAGGGCTGAAGGACAAGCTGACCAAGCTCGAAAAGGATGGACTCAGGACACAGCTTCTTCTGCTGCTCCTGATGATGCCCGACGAGAAGAAGGAAATACTGACGCTTGCGGAGCACTACTTCAAGGTCCTTCATGGTAATTGGTACATGACGAGCCTATTCGATAAGTGGTGCGAGAAAACCGGAGAAAAACCGGCATGGTTCAAGGGGAGGGCGGAAAATGCTCAAGATTAATGGAAACGACATAACGCTTACAAGAGGCGACACGCTCACGCTGACGCTCGCCCTGACAAACGCAGACGGCTCCGAATATGAGCCACAGGAAGGCGAGACGATCCGCTTCGCTGTCTCGACGGGATATCTCGGGCAGAGTTTCTATGAGATGCATTATTCCGTCGATGTTCCGACGGACACGATGCAGTTCACCATGCCAGCATCCGAGACGGCAAAGCTCGACTATAAGGAATATAACTTTGATGTCGAGATCACCCGCGCGGATATGGCGATCGATACGGTGATTTCCGGCAAGCTCAAGATAACAGGGGAGGTCAAGTAATGCACGTTTACGGACGGATTTCCGGATCTCTGTCGGGTTCCGGAACGCTTTCCGGCTCTCTCAGCTCGGGCGCGTCCTTGTCCGGGCAGCTGACAGTTCCGAGCGCGGCGAGCGTCGAACGCTATCAGGGCGACTATATATTCACGCCATCGAGCGAGGAGCAGATCATACCGATCCTCGGCAAGACGGCAACAGACAACATAGTTATTAATCCCGTCCCGAGTCAGTACGGACTCGTAACATGGGACGGCTCAATCATCACGGTTTCATAGGAGGGCACAATGGCTCAGAATGTAATCATTAATGGCGTAACTTATCAGAACGTCCCGGAGGTAGATATTCCGAAGAGCGGAAGCGGTACGGCTAAATTCTACGACACAGCAGACGGCGACATCACATCAGCTGATGTCCTGACAGGCAAAACGGGCTATGGAGCATCCGGATCCGTTTCGGGCAGCATGGCGAACAACGGAGCGACAGGCGGCACGATATCGACAAAGGCCGGCACCGTCACGATCCCATCAGGCTACACGAGCGGCGGCACTGTTTCCATATCGAGCTCCGAACAGGCGAAGGTCATTGCTTCGAACATCAAAAGCGGCGTGACGCTCCTGGGCGTGGCCGGATCGCTCGCTCTTCCGTCTATATCACAGGACAGCACGACAAAGATCCTCAACATCTCGTAGGAGGTGCATCATGGCACAGAATATAACGATTATGGGCGGCTCATATAGCGATGTCCCTGCGGTCACTCTTCCGAAGACAGGAGGAGGGACAGCGACTTTTTATGACGCGTCAGGTTCTCAAACAGTAACCGAAAATGGGACATATGATGTGACGGCACTCGCGTCCATGATCGTAAACGTGGCGGGAGGCGGCGGAAGTGGCCTTGAATACGAAGAGGGCACATTCTCTCCGAGCTCCGATATATCGAGAGCGACAGTAAGCTTCGCAAATAGTCATGCAGATGCTCCGGCTGTTATCGTATTCGCTGATGTGACGAACACGGCTGACACAACGTCGAATACGGGCTGGCTATGGGTGTGGTTCGACTACTATAAGATATGGGGCTCCCGTATCTACTATTCATCATCATCGATGAGATACGCAGTCGCATACTATACCTATAGAGGCTCGTCAACATCCTCGTTGTCGACCGGGTCCATGCTTTGCTCGAACAACTCGGATTCTTCATCCTCATCGTCGACCTCATATCCGAAATATCATGCTACCAGCACGGAGTTCCATCCGTATACGAACAGCACTTCGCGTTACTGGAGGAGCGGCAGGACGTACAAATGGGTTGCCATCTGGATCTAGCCCTCCCTGGAGGGAGATACTTTCACCTCCTTATAATATCTTATAAACGCAACGAGACCCGAGGAACTTCCCCGGGTCTTTTTGCGTGGCCAAAATTTTCGATTTAAGCGATTTTTTCGGATCGGTCGAGGGATTAATCCTTAAAGATATGGTTCGTTGAACCTGTACGCATTTAGCACGTCCTCGGCTATCTTCGTAACGCCCTCTGTATCGTGTAATGGTATTTTTTCGAAGCTCGGAGCGAGCTTGATCCATTTCGCTCTGTCTGTGAATTTGAAGCGGGCGAGATCCATGTCGCCGTATCCTTTTGAAGAGGGCATCACAGCAGAAACATAATTGTCAGATTTCTGAACAAGCTCTATATTGTCAGCGTTAAGATTCTCGTCATCGCACAGGCTAAGTATAATATGGAATATGTCCATTTCAGCCTCGGTACAGTTAACCTCGCGTTTTTGTCCGTAATTTGTAAATTTGATGTCCATAGCGTCACCTCCGAGAAAATTATAAATGTTTGTTAAACCTATTGCAATTCGGAAAATGAGTGCTATAATTGCATTGTGGAACTCTTCCTAAAATCATAATTCATTTCCAATAAAATCCAAATCGGAATAGTTAGAGATTATAATTCAGAGAGTTTCGCGCGGTGCGGAGCTCTATTTTTTATTATCCGGAGGCAAATGATGATAACGAAAACAATTCCACAGGTTGAATGTATAGAAGGCCGTACCAGACAGGAGGCCGCAGCCAGATTTAACGAGCGCATGATGCAGCTTATAAGCATAAATCCCGAATGGGAGCGCGATGGCGATGTGTTCTGGATCACTTACAACAAACTGATCGAGGAGCCCGAGAACATCGTCGAGGAGCATGAGCTGTCGGGCGAATCACTCCATTGCATCGATTGCCCGTATTGCGACCGGTTGATCGACATCTATGGTAACAAGAACAATAAAGTCAAATGGGGCAAATGTATGAAATACGGCATGGCAAGCGTCAACCTCAATAAAAGGGTCTGCTCGGCGTATTGGAAAAACGAGGAAAGGAGGTAATGATGCGTAAGAATGAAAGGGTTCGCGTAGAGATGACAAAATGTGGCATCAATCAGGTTACACTTGGCAAGATTCTCGATAAGACACCACCGACGATCACGAGGCTTTTGAACGATGTCGAATGGTCGAGACGCGAACAGGATGAAGTTATCAAAAAAATCAAAGATTATGCAGAAGGGAGAAACGCATGAAGTACAGAGTATCGGTCAGCTACATCGATGTAACATTCGATGACCGCATGGAGGCGATGGACTTCGCTGAACAGGCGAAGCTCCACGCAGACAAGGAAACAAAGGTGACATTGGAGTTCATCAGCACCAAAGCAAACGAGGAGGCGTAGACATGATCAAAGCAGTAATGGCGTGGGTAGTGATCGCGGCCGCATGGCTGGCGTTCGGGTTCATGGTAGGTGCAGAGATAGCAATTGCGATTTAAGAGGAGGAAAAAATGGGAAAGCATGACAAGACGATCGAAATCAGCACAGAGGAATTTTACGAGAACAGGATCAAGGACCTCGAGGCGAGGCTGAAGTTCTCCGAGGAGACCGTGAAGAAGCTCCAGGAACAGTGCTCCAGAATGAGCAGATGGGCGAGCGAGATCGAGGCAAATGCTGACGACAAGCTCACCGAGCTGGAGGCCGAGAACGCGAAGCTGAGAGGCAAGATCGTAAGACTGGTGGAGAGCTATGTATAAATGCCCTGAGTGCGGGCAGATCTTCGAGGATCCGGTCTATGAAGAGGTCTGCATGGAGGATTACTACGGCGTGTCCTCGATGTTCAGAGACAGACATTATAAGCTCTTCACAAGCTGCCCGGCGTGCGGCTCGGCTATCGATGACGAGCGCGACATGTGGGATGAGTCATATGAAGAGGATGACGCCGTCTACTACGAAAGACAAGGAGATGAATATGTCTACTATGACAGCAACGAGCGCGAGCTTTACAGAGAGCCCGTATGAAAAGAAAAGCACACCCGGAGGCGCGCCAATCCCTGAACAAGATTATGGTACCACACCGGAAAGAAAAAGTGAAGCGGAAATACTGTTTGACAAGATCGGCACCGGCGCAGCTTACGCCGTAAGGCGTCCGAGGAATGCAATAGTTGACAGACAGCTCAGGAGGCTGATCGAGACCGCCAACAAGACGGGCGACTGCATCATCAATGACGGCTCCGGATACTTCAGACCGGGCGAAGAAGACGACATAGCCTTTGAGAACTATATTGCCGCCGAACGGAGCAGGGCAAGGGAGACGCTAAGAAAACTAAGCAGAATGCAACAGGTATATGACAGGAGGTACCAGACAAATGAGTAAGAAGATTTTGATACTTGGAAGATCAGGCAGCGGCAAGTCAACAAGCCTGAGAAACTTTAAGAAGGGTGAGGTAGGCATCATAAGCTGCGTAGGCAAGGAGATGCCGTTCAAGACGGATATCCCGGTCTATGAGCCGAAGTTCACGCCGGAGACCATGAACCGCTACCCGAACACGCTGAAGGCCATCAGGAACGCAAAGGCGAAGGTTCTCGTTATTGACGACGCCAACTATCTGATGTCGACAGAGTTCATGGCGACGGCAGGCGAGAAAGGCTATGACAAGTTCACACGCATGGCGTCAAACTTTACCACGCTTCTTAACGAAGTAGACGAGCTGGGCGACGATATCACGGTCTACATTATGATGCACACTGAGCTGGATTCTGACGGCTACGAAAGGCCTATGACGGTAGGCAAACTGCTGTCCGAGAAAGTCTGCATCGAGGGGCTGTTCACTACGGTGCTGAAGTCCGTATATGACGGAGGCGAGTACAAGTTCCGCACGAAGACCAACGGAGCTGACTGCGTCAAGACACCGCTTGATATGTTCCAGGCGGAGACGATAGACAACGACCTGAAACTGGTCGATAAGACGATAAGAGAATACTACGGCATGGATGTGCCATATAAGGAGGGCAAGTAAATGCAGGACTACACATCATACGCAAAGCAGCCATCACAGTTTGAGGTGCTGCCGCCGGGCGGATATA